>MKWU01001357.1_pt1 | contig 42750 bp, 41 predicted proteins | sample 809101 | NCBI WGS metagenome assembly MKWU01 (sample SAMN05860141, study PRJNA318959) | sponge metagenome | host: Aplysina aerophoba | place: Slovenia: Piran, Adriatic Sea, Gulf of Piran | collected 2013-05-07 | reverse complement strand
CGGGGGACCCTGGATGACCGGACGTTGACGATCATCCCGGTCCGGCAGTGGCATCAACCGGAAACCCCACAGGCGATGTCAACCATGTGTCCGGTTTCGTTTGTAAACCATGTCCGGCTTGCACAGGTGGGGGGGCAGCGATTGAGCTGCGTAGGTCGGGTTAGCCCTTCGACTACGCTTCCTTCGACTACACTCAGGACAGGCAGGACAGGCGTAGCGTAATGCGACAATCTGAACGACGAGATTCCTTTGGACAGCGGGTCGAGTAGGCAGCATGGTTTGACAAGGTAGCTTCCAGTTGCTACTTTATTATCCATGAGATCGGTTGGCATCAAAGTGCTCAACAGTCGGCTGAGCGAGTATGTGCGGCTGGCGGCATCGGGGGAAATCGTTCTGGTGACCGATCGCGGCCGGGTAATCGCAGAAATCGGTCCTCCCCAAGAAACCAGAAGCCCGATACTGGCCGATGCCCTGTTAGCCGAGGCGGTACGTAGCGGATGGTTGACGCCACCGATACTGCCCGGCGCAGGGAAGCCTCCAACGCCGGAACCGGTTGCACCACTCCAGGACCTGCTCGGCGAATTGGATGGTGATAGAAGCGACCGGTGATCTACGTCGATACCTCTGTTGTGCTCGCCCAGCTCCTGGCCGAAGACCGGCGTCCGCCCGCCCGTCTCTGGAATGAAATCCTGGTAGCCAGCCGCTTGATGGAATACGAGATCTGGACCCGCCTGCATTCCCGCCAACTCGCCGAATCTCATGGTGACGCGGCTCGCTTACTCATCGGGCGAATTGCGCTGCTGGAACTTTCCTCACCCGTGCTTGCGCGTGCGCTGGATGCCTTTCCCACGTCCGTGCGGACGCTGGACGCCCTGCATCTGGCGTCATGCGACTACTTGCGCAATCAAGGCCAGTCGATTGCTCTTGCCAGCTATGACGCCAGGATGATCGCTCTCGCCCGCGCGATGGACATTCCCATCTTCGACCTGGAATCCGCCTGACACCCAACAGGGTAGGTCGGATTAGCCCTTCGACTACGCTCAGGACAGGCGTAGCGTAATCCGACAATCCTAGCATAACCAGACAGTGTAGCTTGGTGCAGGCGAAGAGCCTGCATGAGGAACTGGCATGAAAAAGCCCACGACACCCGAATTGGTCATTCTGAGCCGGAGGCGAAGAATCTCCTTGCTGTCATCCCCGACCAGATCGGGGATCCAGTTCTTTCTGTCGGGAATGACGGAAGGAGGCAGTGAAAATTGTCAACGCCTGTCCTGAGCGTAGCCGCGCGAAGTCGAAGGGAATGAACGCTCACAGACAACGACCGGATGGGAATCTGCGGAAGGTGCAACGAAAGCGTGGCGAACTGTACAAAATGTAGAAAAGTTTACAATATGTACAAAACTTTGCAAAATGTAAACTTTGTACAATTTGTCACAAACTTTACAAAAATAAAGTTTTTAAAGAAATGTAAAAAAGTAAAAATGGTGCCAAATGTTCAAGATGAACACATGGCGCAAAACGTCACGAAGAACGGGAAAGGGCAGAAGAGTAAGATCTGGGTCTCTTCTCGGATAGACCTCTGCTAAAGTGTGCGGGGGACAAGCGTCGAGGCCAGACTTTGAGTCATTTAAAATGAAGTTGCATTCAGAATCGAGGTGTCTGCGAAATGGTCGGCTGAAGAATGATGCACAATGAGGGCTTGAACGGTTGATCTTGATAGTATATAGTATTGTGATACTAACATTGTACTAACTATATCATGGGGGTGGCAAAATGAAGGTGGCATTTAGCGAGCCCGCAAGAAGTAATCCGGGTTGTGAACTCCGTCTGGGGGTCGCATCATGGGATCAAGGTAGCAACAGCTTGAGATCCGTGAAGTTTGCTTGGTTCAGCAAAGATGGGAAGGTCGCCCGCGGGGGTGAATTTCCAGTTGAAGCCCTTCCTCAAGCACTCGATTTTGCGATCAGGAAAGGATACGTAAGTCTCGACTTTAGACAAGAAGAGCATAGTAGGTAACATACGAACCTGCGGTATGCCCACGCACAGATCCGAATACCTCAATGCCTGACAGCGCTTGAGGATGGCTTAATGATCACACCTCTCAACTGCAAATGAAGGGAATTTCCAATGAATTACGATCCAGCCCAGATCCTTCATGAAATCTTTAACTATATTAGAGACCACACTGAGGGCGCATATACGCTTCAGGAAGCAGGCGTGGCGAAGAACGGTGAGGGCCAAAATTTGAAGGACAATTTGGCAGATAACAACCTTCTTCTTCTCGCATTATGCGCTTATGTCGAAGAGAAGACTAATGGTGAATATATCATCACCCGTGTAAAGCCCAGGTACGAGGGGACTAAGGAGTAACTGAAGGGAGAGGCCATGAGAGTATCTAAACCAAGAACTAAAACAAAAGAAGAAGCCCCAAAGACCAAAAACTTAAAACGATTTATTGTTGAACTTATTCGTCCTGGAAAACCTTCTAGCTTACACCCCGTTGAACCAGGTTCCAGTCATATGAAAGCTATAGAGGAATTGCCGCTTTTTGATGAGTTCAAAGAAGGGGACGAATTGCGCATCACCCATTTCTCAAACGGAATAACCTTGGCAACAATTAAAACATTCCTTTTCATTATCGCATCCGCTCTTTTGACGGTCGCATTGAACGCCCAAGATGTACACGCCATCACAAGGGCAGAGATTCTCGAAGGGTACAAAGCCGAATTGAAGCCGGACTACAATGACCCTTCGCTGAACCCTGCCGCTACCGCCCTGTGTCAATTAATAGCGAGACGCCTTCACCCTACTTTACCGGACACCTCGCAGTTGGATTACGACCTTGACGAAAAGCAGAACCAGTACTTTGAGAAAATAGCCATCCAACTTGACCTGGACAAGAAAACAAGGGGGCTTGTCGCATGGCGAATTTTTAGGGACGCTTGCAAGGCTGAAGTCGGCTACTATCAGGAGCCTTCTCGTTGGAATGGATGGAAGGGAAATTGGATCATCCAGGAGACAGAACAAGAGAAAGCAGAATGGCTACAATACAATCACTATGCAAAAAGGCTTAAGGATCTCTGTGATAAAGAGATAAAAATATGGGAGAAAGCCGGTTCGCCGGGAGGGTCTTATGCCTGCAAGAATTGGCCACTAGGTTTTGATGCATGGCTGAATCAATTAAAGCGTTAAGGTGCTCACTAGGAGATACCTCGACAAGGATCAAAAGGTGACTGTGCGGTTGATGAAGCGCAACTAAAGGATCTGCAACGGGTCGCCAACAGCTACAACATGCGCATGAGTAAGTTTAGCTGAGCCTGCATCCGGAAAAAATCATAAACGGCAAGCGCGCCGCGCCTTGGGACTAAAGCCTACTTGAGGGAGGCAGTAAAAAATCAAACCGTTAGTCAGCACGTGCGACGGTATACCTTTGCACCCGAGCAAGATGGTGTCACTTAAAACAGTTTAATTAAGGAGGAACCCAAAATGGCAATTTTCGGAATTGGTGCTTTTTATAAAAAAGATGCAAGCCAAGCCTTCATTGAGGCGAATTTAGTAGGTATAGGACATAGCGTTGAGGAGGCTCCAGAATTGCACCAGTTTATGCGGGCCTTAAAGGTCGGAGATGTCGTCTATATTAAGTCATTTTCACCTAAGAGTCCTGAGATATTTATAAGAGGAATCGGTGTGATCACAGATGATGAAGAAGTAAGGGATAGAGAGATAAGGGATGGAAGAGTTTCTTGCGGTCGTAACGTGAAATGGGTGGTCACTCAAGAGTTTCGCATTCCCAAACCTCTTGGAGAGAAGAATAATGTAAGGAATAACTCTATCTATGAAGAGTTTCAACATGAGGTTCAACGCTTGATCCTTGAGAAATTTTGAAGGGCACCGTGATGATGCGGAAATCCATAATGTCGCATAAGAATGATTATGTCAAATAATAAATTTCTTCAACTATGATTCCATTCTGGGCTCGGTTCCCTCAAGCAAACGGAGGATATTACCTTTATGTTTGGCAACAACCAGGCCACTCAAGAGAAGGCTGAATATCGTCCACTGTAGATCAGACGTCATGAACCAGCTTATCACCGGCAAGGCCACAAACGCCATGACCGCTCCCCCTGACGAATATCTCCAGATCCCGACAGTCGTAAGCCAGATCACCACGAGCACACCTCCCATGAGAAAGTGTATTCCCAGCATTCCTCCCAACGCCGTGGCAACCCCTTTCCCTCCATGAAACCTCAGGAAAATCGGAAAAATATGTCCAAGTACGACCGAAAGTACGGCTAGGAAGGCCCACGGATTCGAAAAAAAACCCAAGCTTGCGACCCATCCCACCAGCCAACCTTTTCCCAAGTCCCCGCATAACGTGAGAATCCCTGCCTTTTTCCCGCATACTCGCAGGACGTTCGTAAAGCCGATGTTTCGACTGCCGGCCTGCCGAGGGTCTGGCGCTCCAAGTATATGCGAAAATACGAGTCCGAACGGAATGGACCCAAGCACATAGGCGGCAAGGCAGGTAAGGGGCCCGAGAATCTCAGGTGACATAGCCTGCGACGATGTTACGGATTCCACCCTTTTTTGGAAAACTCATTCCAAGCTTCAAGAATATATTGTCCTGCAGAAACCAGGGAAAAGATCAGGGCCACGTAAAGAACCACGGTTCCGACCAGATGCACGTTCAGGACGGATACGGAAATCGCACCTTCCAAGGTTAGAAGGATGATCGCAATAATCTGAAGTACAACTTTATATTTCCCAAGGGTCCCGGCGGCGATGATCAGGCCTCGACTTGCGGCGACAGCGCGCATTCCGGTCACGGCCAGGTCGCGGACAATGAGTGCAATCGCCAGCCAAGCCGCGACCCGCTGAAATTGCACGAGCAAGACCAACCCGGAAATCACGAGAAATTTGTCGGCAAGCGGGTCGATCAAGCGTCCGACTTTGGTGACTTGCGCGCGTTGCCGGGCAATATACCCGTCAAGTAAGTCCGTCAGGGCAGCCAAGCCAAAAACCGACGCGGCAAGAATTGACCTCATCACTGTCGGCGTTGAAAAGAGCCCGATATACACCGGCACCAACAATATTCGTAAAAACGTGAGCGAGTTCGGCAAATTGAACGTCCGCTCCACGCGTTTGGAGACGGGAACGGCTTTGGGTTGAGCTTTGGCGACGTGAGCTTGTGGCATGGTTACAGGGTGACGTTCGAGCCTTTTCCGGAAACCTGACAAATCTGCTTCAACTCTTCAAGCAACTCTTTCAGTTTGTTCAGCGGGACCATCGTAGGCCCGTCAGATAGGGCATGATCCGGATTCGGGTGAACCTCCATGAAAAACCCGTCGCAGCCGGCCGCAGCGGCGGCTCGAGCCAACGGGGCAATGAATTCACGCTGGCCGGCTGAGTGTGTTCCCCCTCCTCCGGGAAGTTGCACACTGTGCGTGACGTCAAAGACGACGGGATAGCCCAACCCTTTCAAGACCGGAAGGGCTCGCATATCGACCGCTAAATTATTATAGCCGAACGAGAACCCTCTTTCAGTGAGGACGATCCGGCAAGTCCCGCTTTCTTCCAATTTTTTGACCACGTTGCCCATATCCCATGGAGAAAGAAACTGCCCTTTCTTGACGTTAACGGTTTTTCCGGTTTGCGCCGCGGCGACCAGCAGATCGGTCTGCCTGCACAAAAACGCGGGAATCTGCACCACGTCCACGACCTGCGCGGCCTGCCGGACTTCCTCGACACTGTGGACGTCTGTCAGGACTGGGACGCGAACCTTTTCTTTCACCCTTTGAAGAATGGCCAAGCCTTCTTCAATGCCGGGACCCCGGTAAGAATGAATGGAGCTTCGGTTCGCTTTGTCGTACGACGATTTGAAGATATAGGGAAATCCCACCGACAGGGCAACCTCGGCCAGTTGAAATGCCGTATCCAAAACCATCTGCTCACTCTCAATCACACAGGGCCCCGCAATCAGGAAATGAGGATGCCCTCCTCCACCCGGGAAATCCCCTAACGGCACTTCCTGCATCATGGTGTCTTTTTCCATTAGGGGCCTTTCGCGTCCAATCACTTCCCCTCTCCCTTGAGGGGAGAGGATGAGCGCCGCGATTTAGGAACCTGATCTGGCAGTCCTGCGTGGGGTTTCTTCTCTTTTCCTCCCCTTTGTAAGGGGAGGTTAGGTGGGGTAGAGCGCAGTCCCATACAACACCGGTCTAGGCTCTGAACCAAGTTGTGGCTCCATACCATGCTTAAACTCTACCTCCCCTATCCCCTCCTTACAAAGGAGGGGAACCTCAAGTCCCCCTCATCGTCAAGGGAGAGGAAATTCTACTAACGGCCGAATTTGCGTTTCAGCGCCGCCTGAATGAACGCTTGAAATACAGGATGCGGGGCATGCGGTCGCGATTGGTATTCAGGATGAAATTGGGTCCCGACAAACCATGGATGGTCTTGCAATTCAATGATTTCCACGAGTCGCCCGTCGGGTGACGTTCCACTCAACACCAGGCCTTTTGCCGTCAGGATCTCGCGGAAATCATTGTTGAATTCGTACCGATGCCGGTGCCGTTCCCGAACTTCCGCCGTGCCATAGATTCGTTGGGCAAGAGAACCTTCTTGAAGGTGACAGACGTAACTGCCTAGCCGCATGGACCCTCCCTTTTCCTCTACGGTTCGCTGATCAGGGAGAAGGTCGATCACTTTATAGTCCGTTGCCGAATCGAATTCCCCGCTGTGGGCCCCTTCCAGCCCGGCAACGTGGCGCGCAAATTCCACGACCGCACACTGCATCCCCAAGCAGAGTCCGAGAAACGGGATACCCTTTTCCCTGGCATAGCGAATCGTCGTCACTTTGCCCTCGATTCCCCTTGTGCCAAACCCGCCCGGAATCAGAATCCCATCGGCCTCGCTTAAAAATTGCTCGGGGTTCCCCCGTTCGAGCTCTTCCGATTCGATCAACCGGATATTGACGCCGGCGTCGTGAGGGAGCCCTCCGTGTATGAGCGCCTCCGACAAACTTTTGTACGACTCTTTGAACGCCATGTATTTTCCGACCATTCCAATGGTCACTTCATGAGTCGGGCGTTTGAGTCGTTGGACCATGGCGTCCCAATCACGGAGATTGGGCGGACCGGATTCCAGGCGCAGGAAGCGAACGATCAATTCATCAAGCCCCTCTTTTCGCAATACGATGGGCACTTCGTACACGGTATCGACGTTTTTTGCCGTAATCACCGCGCCTTTGTCCACGTTGCAAAACAAGGCGATTTTGTCCTTCAACGACGGCGCCAGGAACCGGTCGGTCCGGCACAACAGGATATGGGGCTGGATGCCGATTTCCCGCAGTTTGTTGACGGAATGTTGCGTGGGTTTGGTTTTCAACTCTCCCGCGGTTTCGATGAACGGCACCAGGGTGAGATGAATGTACAGGACGTTTTCACGGCCCACGTCGAACGGCATCTGCCGGATGGCCTCGAGAAAGGGCAGACTTTCGATGTCACCGACCGTCCCCCCGATTTCCACAATCACGACGTCCGTGCCGTGGGCCACCCGGAGAATCGTCTGCTTGATTTCGTTGGTAATATGCGGGACAACCTGAACCGTGCTTCCCAGATAATCCCCCCGGCGCTCTTTCTTGATGACCGAGTCGTAGATCCGTCCCGTCGTACAATTATTGTTTTGCGAGAGCGTGAGGTTGGTAAATCGTTCGTAGTGCCCGAGATCAAGATCGGTCTCGGCGCCGTCGTCCGTGACGTAGACTTCGCCGTGCTGGTAAGGGTTCATGGTGCCGGGATCGACGTTGATATAGGGGTCGAGTTTGAGAAAGGAAATCCTCAACCCCCGGCTTTCCAGGAGATGCCCGATGGACGCCGAAGCCAACCCTTTCCCCAATGAGGACACCACGCCGCCGGTGACGAAAATGAATTTACCCATCGTTTGCTCTCATGATGATGGCCGTGCGGTTTTCCCCCTCACCCCGGCCCTCTCCCACCAGGGGCGAGGGAGGAAGAGCGGATAAGTTCATCCCAGGACGCATTCGCTCGTTCCAAATCTTCGTGTGTATCGATCCGAAGTGAGGCATGAGTCGTCTCCCACACGTGAATGGGAATCCCATGTTCCAGCGCCCGTAACTGTTCGAGTTTTTCCGCTTCCTCCAACTCCCCGCTCGGCAACGCGGCAAAGCGACTCAAGGTCTCTCGACGAAAAATATACACTCCTACATGAAGCGAGGCAAAGGGTGACGCATCGTGGACCTGATCGCGAACGTGCGGAATCCGGGCCCGGGAGAAATAGAGGGCTCTCCCCTGCCTGTCCGTAACCACTTTCACGACGGAAGATCGCGCAAATTCCTCCCGGTCTGTGAGCGGACGACACAAGGTGCCAATTTCCGCGTCACCGGCGAGAAACGGATCGATCAGATCCAGCAGCAGATCGGGAGACAAGAGAACTTCATCGGCCTGGAGATTCACAACAATCTCACAGGGAAACTCGCGGATTGCCTCAGCCACACGGTCGGTTCCCGTACGGCAGGGCCCGGCCACCATCGTGGAACGGCCGCCGAAACGTTCTACGCTCTCGTGAATGCGAACGTCATCTGTTGCCACGAGAACCCGGGACACCTTCGGGACGCGGGTGGCTTGTTCATAGACGTGATGAATTAAGGGTTTTCCCGCCAAGAGCGCCAAGGGTTTGCCGGGAAATCTGGTGGATGCGTATCGGGCCGGAATAACGATCGTGACGTCAGGGTTAGCCACCGGCATGGCGCAGGACCTCTTTCAGTTGCGGGTTCTTTCTTTGAGGAGAAAAGGAAGTCATTGACGACGATGTCGCAACGTGCCGTCCCATGAGTCTCACTCGATCACTTTCCCGATTCGATTCCATCGGACCCATTCCATCATGGACCCCTGGCCGTACCAGGACCAATAGACGAGAAACGCCCGGCCCTTGATTTTGTGCTCTTGCACGTATCCCCAAAAGCGGCTGTCCAAACTTTGGTCGCGGTTGTCGCCCATGACGAAATAGGAGTCTGAAGGAACCGTGACGGGCCCGAACGTGTCGCGGGGATTGATGCGCCCGTCGATCATACCCGGATCCACGCGCTGGGTAAACGCTCCATCCTGAAACGGTTCGCCGTTGATATAGACGGTTTTTTCCCGGATGTGAATGGTATCGCCGGGCAGGCCGATGATACGTTTGATGAAGTCTTTATGCTCATCCTCCGGATAGCGAAAGACGATAATGTCTCCCCGCTCGGGTTTCTCGAACTCGAAGAGCATGGAAGAGGAATAGCAGGTGACGGGAAGCAGGCCGGCCTCGAACTCGCAATCCTGGGGAATCTGCAACCCATACGCGAGTTTGTTGACCAGAATATGGTCGCCGATCTGCAAACTGGGGATCATGGACCCCGAGGGAATTTTAAATGCCTGGACGAGAAATACACGGATAGTCAAAGCCAGGATCAGCGCAATAATGATGGCCTCGGCGTATTCCCGCCACAATGGTTTCGTACGGGTCGTCTCCCCCCGGCTCTCTTCTTGAGAGGAGGAAAACTCGGGATCACCGGAGGAAGAATCCGGCGGCAGTGCCGGGTTCGGCTTATAATCGGTCATTACTCATCCTTTACCTTCAAGAGGGCCAGAAAGGCTTCTTGCGGAACTTCCACGCGTCCGAGTTGCTTCATCCGCTTCTTGCCCTCTTTTTGTTTTTCCCACAGCTTGCGTTTTCGCGTGATGTCTCCCCCGTAACACTTGGCGGTGACGTTCTTTTTGATGGCGGACACAGTCTCCCGCGCAATCACGCGTTTGCCGATCGCGGCCTGAATGGCGACTTCGAACATTTGTTTCGGGATCAATTCCTTCATCTTTTCCACCAACTGACGGCCTCGATGATAGGCCTTATCCTTGTGCGTGATAAAAGACAGCGCGTCGATGGTTTCGCCGTTCAACAACACATCGAGTTTTACCAGATCCGCTTCACGATAGTCCGTCAATTCATAATCCAATGAGGCATACCCCTGGGTGCGGGATTTCAACTTATCGTAAAAATCCAGCACCATTTCGTTCAACGGCAAGGCATAGATCAGCATCATTCGCGTCGTATCCAGGTACTGCATGCTCTTTTGGACGCCACGCCGCTCCTGGCACAGGGCGAGGATGTTCCCGGCGTATCGCTCCGGGGCGATGATCGTCGCCTGGATAAACGGTTCCTCCATGGTTTCGATGGCTTCCGGTTCCGGCAGTTTCGAAGGATTTTCAATGTTCAGCACTTCCCCATCCAACGTCCGGACCCGATAGATCACGGTAGGGGCCGTGCTGATGAGGCTCAACCCATATTCACGGTGCAAGCGTTCTCGAATGATTTCCATGTGCAGGAGGCCGAGAAACCCGCACCGGAAGCCGAAACCCAGGGCCAAGGACGTCTCCGGTTCATAGACGAACGAAGAATCATTGAGGCGCAGCTTGTCCAGCGAGTCCCGAAGGTTCTCATAGTCCGCATTATCCATGGTATAGAGCCCGCAAAAGACCAACGGCTTCACTTCACGATAGCCGGGTAACGGCGTTGCCGTGGGTTGAGCGGCATCGGTGAGCGTATCGCCGATTTTCGTGTCCGACACGTCTTTCATGCCGGCGACGACGTAGCCGACCGCACCGGCTTTCAATTCCCTGGTCTTTGTGCGTTTGGGAGAAAAAATGCCGACTTCAGAGACTTCAAAGATCCGGCCGGTCGACATGAGCCTGATTTTCATACCCGGTTTGACCTCGCCGTCGAAAATCCGGACCAGCACGATCGCACCCTGATAACTGTCGAACCAGGAATCAAAGATCAACGCCTTCAAAGAAGCACTCACCGCCCCCGTGGGCGGCGGCACTTGCCGGACCATGGCATCCAGCACGTCATCGACTCCAATCCCCTGTTTGGCACTCACCAGGAGGGCATCGTCCATCGGCAAGCCCAGGACTTCTTCGATCTGGTGCTTGACGCCGTCGATATCCGCGCTGGGCAGGTCGATCTTGTTGATCACGGGCAGAATCACGAGATCATTGGCCATGGCAAGATACACGTTGGCGATGGTCTGCGCTTCCACGCCTTGTGTGGCATCAACCAACAACAAGGCGCCTTCACAAGCGGCCAAACTGCGGGAGACTTCATAGGTAAAATCCACGTGCCCGGGAGTATCAATCAGATTCAATTGATAGGTGTGTCCGTCATGCGCCTTATACGACGTCGTCACGGCGTGGGCTTTAATGGTAATCCCACGTTCACGTTCCAAGTCCATATCATCCAGAATCTGCTCACGAAACTCCCTGGGCGTGATCGCTCCCGTCAACTCCAGTAAACGATCAGCGAGGGTGGATTTTCCGTGGTCGATATGGGCGATAATGGAAAAATTGCGGATAGAGGAAAGTGTCTTCATTGCGAAAGCACAATTTATTGATTCTATTAGGGTTTCCTCATCTTGTCAAAGAAAGATTGCACTCCTATAATCCTGCTGCCGGACACAAAGTCCGCGAAAGAAATGGCCTTCCTGCCTGCCTAGACGGATGGAAAAGCAAGAACAGAAAATCCACAAGACAAAAAATTAAAGTTGTTCTGCAAATAATAAATGAAACGATCCAAGAAAAAAGAAGAAAACAATACGCCACTTTCTTCGGCGAAACTCTCAAAATGGGACCGGCAGTATGTCTGGCACCCATTTACCCAAATGCAGGAATGGGAACAGGAGGACCCGCTGATCATCGAGAAAGGCGAAGGCATCTACCTGTACGACATTCACGGCAACAAATATCTTGATGGCTCCTCATCCATTTGGGTGAATCTTCATGGACATCGACACCGCACGCTGGATACGGCCATTCAAAACCAACTTGGCAACATTGCCCATAGCACGTTGTTGGGCGCCGCCAGCCCCCCTTCCATCGTTTTGGCCAAAGAACTCGTCAAAATCGCCCCGAGAGGCCTGACGCGCGTCTTCTATTCGGACGACGGCTCCACGGCCGTGGAAGTGGCCTTGAAAATGGCGATTCAATATTGGCAACAGCAGCGTCCGCCGCAAAAAAAGAAAAAAACGTTCGTTCGCCTGGATGTCGCCTATCACGGCGATACGGTGGGGAGCATGAGCGTCGGCGGGATTAGCCTGTTTCATGAACGCTTCCAGCCTCTGCTATTTCCGGCTATCGCCCTTGATGCTCCCTACTGCTACCGATGCCCTTTGCATTTACGCTTTCCTTCATGCCGCACGGCATGTCTCGACCCCCTGGAAGACCTGCTGTCCACACGACACGGGCAGATCGCCGGAGTCGTCATCGAACCCATGGTTCAGGCAGTCGCGGGGATCATTACGCAGCCGCCCGGCTATCTCTCACGGGTCCGCGCCTTGTGCACCAAGTACGACGTGCTGCTGATCGCCGATGAAGTGGCCACCGGCTTTGGCCGAACCGGAACCATGTTTGCCTGCGATCATGAACGCGTGACACCGGATCTCCTGTGCGTCGCCAAGGGATTGACCGGCGGATATTTACCCCTCGCCGCGACGCTGACCACGGAAAACATTTACAAGGCGTTCCTTGGAGAACCCGGGAAAACGTTTTTTCACGGACACAGTTACACGGGCAACGCGCTCGGCTGTGCCGCGGCCCTGGCGAATCTTGAAATTTTCAAGAAAGAAAAAACGCTCGTTCAAGTCAGAAAACGTTCCGGGATGCTCCAAACCCTGCTCAAGCCATTGGCGGAATTGCCGATCGTGGGAGACATCCGGCAATGCGGGATGATGGCCGGCATCGAATTAGTCAAAAACAGGGAGACCCGGGAAGCGTTTCCCTTGTCCGAACGCATGGGCTACAGGGTCGCGGCGGAATGCCGCCGCCATGGACTTCTCATCCGGCCGATCGGCAATATCGTCGTCCTCGTTCCCCCGCTGGCAGCCACCGAACGGCAATTACGGAAAATGGTCAATATCGTAACGAAATCCTGCCGAATTTTATGCTGAGTAGAATTGACCACGTTCGCGAAAAACGACGACAGAATTTGTCGTGGCAATTACCTGGTTGCATTATCACCTCTTTAATTTCGGCGCCAGCCGAGGTTGTCGAGATAGCAGGGTGTGACATGCTTTCACAGAGACAGACCATGAATCCGGCATTGTCTCGTACATTTATGTACGATATACTATGACAGGTGGAGATTTTATCCGAGGTGTGGGAAAACTCGGTCGTAAGCGTGGCATCCATGTACGCTTCGAGTCCAGGAAAGGCAAAGGAAGCCACGGACGCATATACTATGGAGATCGTTTTACAACAGTCAAAGACCGCCGAAAAGAAATTGGCAAAGGGCTCCTTGCTGCAATGCTCGCACAACTTGGCTTGTCCTTTAAAGATCTCTGAGAACTAAAAGGAGATGCAGAATATGGCGAAGTCAATGCAATTGGCATATCCGGTCACGTTGGACCCACAAGCAGAAGGTTCGCTATTCGTATCGTTTCCTGATGTCCCTGAGGCACTAACAGAAGGTACGACTGAACGAGAGGCACTGGCTGAGGCAGAAGATTGTCTTATTGCCGCCCTCGGTGGGTACATCAACGAACGGCGCAACATCCCGCACCCGTCACCGGCGCACGGATGTCCTGTTGTCATACTTCCGGCATTGGTGGCTGCCAAACTTGCCCTTTACCAAGCAATGCGCGAACAAGATGTCAGCAATGTGGCGCTGGCCGGACAACTTGGGGTCATGGAAGGAGCCGTCCGGCGTCTGCTTGACCTCGATCACCGTTCACACATTGGCCAGATAGAAGCGGCTCTCAAGATATTCGGGAAGCGGCTGGTGATTGCCGCACGTGCTGCATAGCCGAATTATTTGACAACAGTTGATTCCGCGTTCCGTTTGGACACCCTACATGAATTTTGATCCCGCCATTACCGCACAAGAAGCCTTGGCCCGGGCATACGCCCATGACGACCTGGGTGATACGCAACCGAACATTGAAGAAACGGAGGAAACGTTTTCTTCTGAAACGGGCTTGGAGGCCAGACGCGCCTATGAAACCCTGATTGCCATCGGCGAGGATCTGCCGCAAGCCAAGTCGTTTCAGGAGTTTCTGATTTTCATCACCTGGCAGCAAGTCACGGAGGAAACCATTCCCCGCCATTTTCGCAAGGGCGTTCAGCTCACCGGACAATTTCTAGAAAGATTCGGCTCTCAAATTCAAGGAACCGACGTATACGAGCGGATCGTCGCGATCAGACAGTCTTTCAAACAAGGGTTGGGCGACCGCGTCGAATCAATACGGGACGAGTACGACCGGGACGCGTTTCACGGCGGTGATTGAAATTGTCAGATTACGCCTTCGGCTAACCCGACAGACAAGACTCATCACCCTCATCTTTATCCTCTTCCATCAAGGGAGAGGACAGGCGCTTCACTCCCTCGCCCCTGGCGGGAGAGGGCTGGGGTGAGGGGGCGGAGGTTGGGGATGACGGAATGGGCCATTTTCATATCAAGAGACTTAAGGAACCGCTGATTAATTATTGGATTTCAACAGGCGTTCCGGTTTTGACCCCGAGTCTTTCCGCGGCGCGGCCTTCCTTCATAAACACTTCGAGATAACCGTTGCTGTTGATCAAGGCATCCGGCTTGTCCGGAGAGCCTTGCTCATAATGCGTTTTGAGCGTGTCGATCGTGACGCCCCCGATTTCAAAAGAAATGTTTTTGCGTTTGGTGATGGTCCGGAGTTCTTGAATGTCGGCGGGCGTGATATCGGTAATAATATTGCCGAACCGGTCGACGTAGGCCACACGGCCGTGGAGGGACCCGTCCCGCACCTCGGGCTTTTGAATCGTTAATTTTTCGTAGTCAGCCACAAGGCGGCCATAGGCTCCGGGCGTTTGTCCTCGCGTCAACCAGGCGGCGGCCGGCGCAAAGACATCCCGGCCCTCAAACGTGGCTCCATCCGAATCTAGGCGAAATTGACGATTTTCGATTTGCCGAACTTCGACGGAAAGTTCGTTTTCGAAAATATGGGTCAATACGCCATTGTCGGGTGCGACGAAGAAAAACCGCGACGTCGTGACGAGTAATCCTCGGCGTGCCGACCCGACTCCCGGATCGACGACCACGACGTGTACGGTTCCGTCGGGGAAATAGTGATAACAGGAGTTCAGCAGGAAGGCGGCTTCTTCAATGGAATAGGGTGCGACGTGATGGGAAACGTCGACGATGCGGGCCTGGTTGTTAATACCCAGGATGACCCCTTTCATGCTGGCGACAAAATGGTCCCGTTCGCCGAAGTCGGTCAATAACGTCAGGACGGATATGGCTGAAGGCATGTGGTTACTCCGGGAAAAAGATTTCTTGAATTTCGTACTCGATCATCCCCGCCGGCCGGTTCACTTGCACAACGTCCCCGACGCGATGACTGATTAACGCGCGCCCAATGGGAGATTGCACGGAAATCGAACCGTTCTTGAGATCGGCTTCTTCCTGGCCGACGAGGGTGTAGGTTTTCTGTTCTTCCGATTCGACGTCCAGGAGACGGACGGTGGCACCGAACACCACGGTTTCGCTGGGGCCGGTGCCGGACTCGATGACCTGCGCGTCGCCCAGTTTATGTTCGATCTCGCTCATCCGCGTGTCAATGAACTGCTGTCGTTCCTTCGCCGCTTTGAATTCGGCATTCTCTCGCAAATCACCATGTTCCCGCGCTTCGGCAATGTCCTGAATGTTTTGCGGACGATCCACCCTCCGCAACCGGTCCAACTCGGCCTTGAGCGCCTCATATCCTTTTTTTGTCATTGGAACAGCCATAAGTCCTCCAAACGAAACTCCGTCTTTACCCTCCATGGCGCTGTGCCACGCCTGCAAATTACTACTTTCTCACCACCGGGATATACTCTTTGAAAATGAATCCATTCATAGGCAATACTCTGGGCGCCCCTTTGGTCGGCCAATGATTTCGACATTCAAGCAAATAGGGTTGTATCTCGGTGGGTGCATCGTCTGAGTCGATGATATCGACCTGTGAAAAAACGTCTTTTAGGCGATCGAAGTAATCAGGACCAGGCGCCCTCCAATGACCTGAACATTCAAGCGGCTCACCGTATTCAATCGTTTTTTCTGCGTATATCGGCACTGGCAGGAGTGCGATGCCACCCGGCTTCAGTATTCTATGGATTTCCTTGAGAGCCTTTCGTTCATCCGAGACGTGCTCCAAAACATGGTTCGCAACAACGCAATGGCAGAATTCATCGCCAAGATCCAGTCGGGTGATATCCAGCCGCAACTGTTCGTTGCCGCTGTAATCCGACGCGAAATATTCCAAAACCCGAGACTCGAGCATCCTCCTTAAATGTGCTTCTGGAGCGAAGTGAACAACCGTCCAATTGCTGACATCCGAGTTAGAGAGAATCCTCTTCAAGACAACAGCTTCAAGCCGATGTCTTTCTTTTGCGCCACAACTTGGGCATGATGAGGCATGGCGCCTTCCCAGATAGCGATTATTGGTGACAACGAAAGGGCCCAAGTAATCGCAAATGGGACACTGGAAACCGGGACAAGGATGAAAGAGCTTTTGCTGTATGAGCTTTAATCGATTTCGGAGTTTCATGTATCGGCTGATACTCTACTGGAATCCAGTATGAAAAAAAGAAAACTTTTGTGCAGGTTTGTCGTCTACATCTCAAGGGATGAAAATGGTGTCTTTCTCCAATCTGTCATCCTTGATCCCCGATTACAAACGTCGGGGACAAGCGCCGGGAATGCCGGCTTCGTCAGGTCGGATGATAGTCCTGTAAGGGTTTGATCGTGAGTGAAGATTTCCTCATGGCCTCAATGGCCGTCACCGCCGCCTGAATACCTTGGATCGTCGTAAAATATGGAATGTTCTGTTGAAGAGCCTCCCGTCGAATCGGCAACGAATCATGGTGTGAGGAGGCAGTGCCCACGGTATTGACGACCAACTGAGCCTGACGGTTCTTAATGTGATCCACGAGATGGGGGCGTCCTTCTTTGACTTTATTGACGGGCTCGACGTTGAGGCCGCGTTCGAGTAAATACGCTGCGGTTCCCCGCGTGGCTTGGAGCTTGAACCCCAACGCCTGCAAGCGTTCGGCGACGTTGACCGTCCCGGCTTTGTCTCCATCTCTCACGCTCATGATGATCGTACCCATATGAGGCAGGCTCAAGCCCGCCGCCGCCTGGGATTTGGCAAACGCCCATCCAAAATCCTGATCGATCCCCATCACTTCCCCGGTTGAACGCATTTCAGGACCCAATAATACATCAACGTTTCCCAGTTTCGTAAAGGGGAAAACCGATTCCTTGACCGCGATATGCCGCACCACTGGAACCTCGGTAAAATTCAGGTCACGAAGTGAATGCCCGACCATGGCTTTCATGGCAAGTTTTGCCAATGGGACTCCAATCGTTTTACTCACGAAGGGGACCGTACGGGAAGCCCTCGGGTTCACTTCCAGGATGGACACCTCATTTTCCTGAACGGCAAATTGCACGTTCATGAGACCGACGACCTGAAGCTCACGGGCCAGTGCCACCGTCTGGGTGCGAATCCGGTCGATCAACTCCGGTGTCAAGGAGTGCGGAGGGAGAGAGCAGGCGGAATCCCCCGAATGAATGCCGGCTTCTTCCACGTGCTCCATGATGCCGGCCACGACAACCTCGGCCCCGTCGGAAACCGCATCTACGTCAACCTCGATGGCATCGGTCAAATACTGGTCGATCAGGAGAGGGAATTGGTCCGCGGTCATAACCGTATTCTCGACGTACGATCGAAGCGAGGGTTCGTCATAGACGATCTGCATCGCCCGCCCACCCAGGACGTACGATGGACGCACGATGACCGGATAGCCGATGCGCGACGCCACGGCGGAGGCTTCGTCACCGGAGCGTGCAGCGCCGTTTCGAGGTTGCCGGAGGCCCAACGTGGTGATTAAGGCACTGAACCGTTCACGGTCTTCAGCCCGGTCGATCGCGTCGGGACTTGTGCCTAAAATCGGAATCCCCGCCCGGGCCAACGGCAGCGCCAACTTGAGCGGCGTTTGCCCGCCGAATTGCACGACGACACCCATGGGCCGTTCCACTTCCATGATGTTCAACACGTCTTCCTCGACCAGCGGTTCGAAATAGAGCCGATCGGACGTATCGTAATCCGTGCTCACGGTTTCGGGATTACAATTCACCATAATGGTTTCAATGCCCAATTCCCGTAAAGCCAGGGTGGCATGGACACAGCAATAATCGAACTCGATCCCCTGCCCGATCCGGTTCGGCCCGCCGCCCAAAATCACGACTTTTTCCTGGTGTGTCGGGCGGGCTTCACATTCCCGGCCGTACGTGGAATACAAATAGGGAGTGAACGCTTCGAATTCGGCGGCACAGGTATCGACCCGTGAATAGGTCACGCGACTGGAAGGCAGATGGACGCGTCGAAGAGTCCGCACGGTCGCGGCCGTGGTGTCGAGCAACTGAGCCAGGCGTTGATCCGAAAACCCCAAACGCTTGGCCTCTTTGAGCAGCTCAAGCCCGTCCGGGTCATTGAACACCGCGTCCGGGATCGTCACGGATTCATCCGTCTTCTCCCCGGCACAGGCACGGGCTTGACTCAATAGTCGTTGTTCAAACAACACGAGTTCTTCAATTTGATCCAAAAACCAGGGATCAACGTGCGTGGCCGCAAAGATTTCGTCTTTGGAGATGCCGGTGCGCAGGCCGTCCGCGATATGCCAGGGACGATCCGGATGAACCGTTCGAATGGCCGTCCGAATGTGTTCCGGAATGGACGGGCTGAGGTCATCTCCGGGAAGGTAATGGTCCAGGCCACTGAGGGAGATCAAGCCGCACCGGTCCGTTTCCAGGGACCGTAAGGCTTTTTGAAACGCTTCCTTGAACGTTCGTCCCAACGCCATCGCCTCGCCGACCGATTTCATTTGGGTCGTGAGCGTGGGATTCGAGCCATGGAATTTTTCAAAGGCAAAGCGTGGAATTTTGACGACGACGTAGTCGATCGTAGGTTCAAAGGAGGCTTGGGTCACCTTGGTAATGTCATTGGCAATCTCATCCAGCGTATACCCGACGGCCAATTTCGCCGCGATTTTCGCGATGGGGAATCCGGTGGCCTTGGAGGCCAAGGCCGAACTCCGTGACACGCGCGGGTTCATTTCAATGACGATCATTTCCCCATTCTCGGGATTGAGGGCGAATTGAATGTTCGAACCGCCGGTCTCGACGCCGATTTCCTGGATAATGCGAATCGCCGCATCCCGCATGCGTTGATACTCTTTATCCGTCAGGGTCATGGCCGGCGCCACCGTGATGCTGTCGCCGGTATGAATGCCCATGGCATCGAAGTTTTCGATGGGGCAGACGATGACGACGTTATCGTTCAGGTCCCGCATGACCTCGAGTTCGTATTCCTTCCATCCGATCAACGACCGTTCGATCAACGCCTCCCCGACCGGACTGGTGAGCAATGCCCAATCGACGTCCCGTTCGAACTCCTCACGGTTGTAGGCAATGTTTCCCCCGGCCCCTCCCAACGTGAAGGAGGGACGGACGATAGCCGGGAATCCGACGATTTCCAAAAAATTCATGGCGTCTTCCCGGTTTCGAATCAACCGGCTTGTCGGCGTGGCCAGGCCGATGTTGTCCATGGCCCGCTTGAAGGCATCACGATCTTCAGCCTTGTTGATGGCTTCATAATTGGCTCCGATGAGTTGCACGTTGTACTTCTCAAGGGCACCGCGTTCCTGAAGGCTCATGGTGACGTTCAGCGCCGTTTGGCCGCCCATCGTGGGGAGTAAGGCATCAGGACGTTCCTCTTCGAGAATACGTTCCACCACCTCAACCGTGATGGGTTCGATATACGTGCGATCCGCCAGTTCGGGATCGGTCATGATGGTGGCGGGATTACTGTTGATGAGTACGACTTCATACCCTTCCTGTTTCAGGGTCTTGCAGGCCTGGGTACCGGAATAATCGAATTCACAGGCTTGGCCGATCACAATGGGCCCCGAGCCGATGAGCAGGATGCGCCGTAAGTCGTTCCGTTTCGGCATGGAAGGTCAGTTCACCGAAGTTGAAGACGGAGCCGTTGCCGAGGATTCGGGGATGCCGGTATCAGGATCGGGGTCGTCGTCGCGAGGTCGATAATGCTTCATCGCATCGGGAATCCACGCCTGTATCTGTCGAATCCGTGTGACATCCGAAGGGTGAGTCGAAAGAAATTCAGGAACGGCCGCATTTGACCGGAAACAGAACTTCCCGATCATTTGCCGCGGGCATCCACTCATTCGCTCCCAAAAACCGACAGCCTCACGCGGATCATACCCGGCCTTCGCCATCAGTTGCAGACCGACGAAATCCGCTTCCGATTCCTGCCTGCGATTATGCGGAAGCGTCACGCCCACGCCGTATGCGCTCATGGCCCCCATGGCGACCTGGGGGTTGACGGCGCCACTGGCCGCTCCGGCGAGGATGCCGATTTGGGCGATTTGATCGAGAATGCCGCGGCTCATGCGTTCGGCGCCATGGCGCTGAAGAGCATGCGCAACCTCATGGGCCATGACCGTGGCCAGCCCGTCTTCGTTCTTCGCGTGTTTCAGAATACCCGTAAAAATCGCAACTTTTCCTCCCGGCAGGGCAAAGGCATTGACCATGCTATCGTCTTGAATCACCGCAAATTCCCAATGATATTCAGGTTTGTCGGCTGCGGCCGCGATGCGCCGGCCAACGCGGTTGACCATTTCATTGATTTCGGGATTGACGCTGAGCCGGGCCTGTCGCAGCACGTCACGAAAAGCGCTGATCCCCAGGGCGATTTCTTTTTCCTCCGACAGAAAGATGACTTGATCCCGCGCGGTCCCCGGAGCTTTGACGCAGCCGGCCACAAGCAGGAGCCCACAGAGGATGGCAATTTTCCGGATCGTGGATAGAGAAAAGATATTCATGCCGTCACGAATCGTTCCGATCGTCTTTGATATGAAAATAATTCCCTTCTGTCATTCCTGTATGTGTTCAGTCATTCGTTGACAATTTCCCCCTCACCCCAACCCTCTCCCACAATGGGGAGAGGGGGATTCCCCTCCTTTGTAAGGAGGGGTGAGGGGAGGTAGAGGAAATGAGTGAACATTGACAATCCTACGGAAGCCAGAGATACATGAATGCCGGAGTGCCGCCCGCCAACAGCAGTGAAACCGGATCGAGTTTCGGAAAAATCCAATCGGTCCGACCCGGGGCTCCGGGACCTTGAGCATAAATATTCGGCTGATATCCGCCCGGACGTCGATACATGACCACCTGAGCCTCTTCGATTCCCGCTTCTTTTTTGGCGAGTTCAAGAGCGTCATCCAGATAGCCTATCCCATCAATCAAGCCATGGTCCTTGGCCTGGGTCGCCGAATAAATTCGACCATCGGCCAACTGACGAATGGTCTCGGGTTTCAGGTCCGGTCTCCCCTGTTCAATGACTCGAAGGAACCGGGCATACAAGGAATCGATCACGCCTTGAAAAATGGCGCGATCCTGGTCGGTCATGGTGCGGAACGGTGAACCCATGTCTTTATGAGGCCCCGACATGACCGCGTCGGCCCGGACACCGATTTTTTCCATCAGCCCCGATGCATTGAGCGTCAGCATAATGACCCCAAGACTCCCGGTGACCGATGATGGATGCGCCACGACTCGATCGGCGGCCATTGCCACATAATAGCCACCCGAGGTGCCCAGGTCCATGATGGAGGCGATGACCGGGACTTTCCGGGTCTTTTTCATTTCCTGAATTTCATGATACAGGATATCCGAAGCCGTGACCGTCCCTCCCGGCGTGCTAATCCGCAACACGATGGCCTTGACGGCCTCGTCATCGGCGGCCTTGGTGAGTTCTTCCTTGAATCGCGCGGGCAAGCTCGGCCGATGAAAGAACCGGTCAAGCACGCCGCCTGGTTTGGCCGAGGTCAAAACCCCTGAAATCTCGACCAGCAGGACTTTATCCCGTCCCTCGCCTGAAAGCACGACTTCTTCCAGCGGGTTCGTTTTGGGGATAAAAGCCATGGTCATGCAGCCCGTCAGCGTCAGCAACACGAGGCCGAGAATCAGGAATTTAGGCATGAGCTTGTTCCATCATGGCTCGGAATTGACTGAACAGGTAAGAGGAATCATGCGGGCCGGGTGAGGCCTCGGGATGATATTGGACAGAAAGAACCGGCGCCGCTTTTCCGACAAGACCCTCCAAACAGTCATCATTGAGACTCACGTGCGTCGGTTCGAATGGCCCCCAGGGCGTCTCCAGCAGCCCATTGGCCTGCTCCGCCGAAGACAGACGAACCGCGAAGTTATGGTTTTGTGAGGTAATCTCCACTTTTCGGGATCGCAGATCCAGCACGGGATGGTTGGCGCCATGATGTCCGAACTTCAATTTATACGAGGAAAGTCCCAACGCCAGCCCCAAGATCTGGTGGCCAAGGCAGATCCCCATGACCGGCCGCCACCCGATCAGATCCTGAATATGACGAACCGCATACGACGCGCCTTCGGGGTCCCCCGGGCCATTGGACAAAAAAACGCCGTCCGGATTCATCGCTCGAACCGTCTCAGCAGTGGTGGACGCGGGAACCACGGTGACGGCACAACCTTCATCCACCAGCCGCCGCAAAATGTTCTTTTTCACTCCAAAGTCGTAGACCACAACCTGGAATTGTTTTGTCGGAGTCGGATTGACTTGCCCCTTCGCATTCAAACGTTGCGGCCAATCCCCGGTGCCTTCTTTCCATTGATAGGCGGAAGCACAGGTTACGGTCCCGACCAAATCCTGCTTGGAAATGGAGGGTAGCGCGTTGGCTTTGGCGACCAGATCGTCCGGGGAACCGTTCACGGAGGCAACGTGGGAGATGACCCCTGCCTGCGACCCATGCGTGCGCAGGTGACGCGTGAGGTACCGGGTGTCGATGCCCTCGATGCCCACGATGCGATGATGCACCAGATACTCGTGCAACGAAAGCTCCGAGCGCCAATTGCTGGGGCGGCGAGCAGCCTCCGTCACGATGAATCCTTCGGTCCACGTTTGCCGGGATTCGTTATCCTCCGGCGAAATTCCATAATTACCGATGTGCGGGCACGTCATCAGGACCATCTGTCCTTTGTAGGAGGGATCCGTGAGGATTTCCTGATACCCGGTCATGGCGGTATTGAACACCACCTCACCGGACGCTTCACCCTCAAAACCCAAAGCCCGTCCTTCAAGCACGGTCCCGTCGGCTAATGCGAGAATTGCTTTTTTCACGTTAGCATCTCTGCAAACATCCTCCCGTCATCCCTCAGTCTCTCCTTCTATCACCCTTGACTCCCCTCCTGGATCCCCTCCTGGATCCCCGACTTGATCGGGGATCCAGTGTCTTTTCTTGTCTCTTTCTTTGTCCCCCTCACCCCAGCCCTCTCCCGCCAAGGGAGAGGGTGCCTGTCCGTCATTCAAAACCGAATGCGCCTCTGTTCCGAACCCAGTGACGGAACTTGACCGCAAGCAAACTGACGGCAAGCCCGGCATTGATCAGATGGAGGGCCCGCACGATCATATGCATGCGGAAAAAGGCATCGAGGGCCGTTTTCTTGGCCTCCTGCGAGTCCGCGGCAAACGCAGCCTCCTGTAAGGCAACGGCCTTTGGACCCAATACCACAACAACCAAACACGTCACAAACGCCAGGGCCGTCAACAGGCCGACCTCGGTTCGTCTTAACGGAAGACTCCCGGTCGGCTCCTGCCGGTGCTTCCAATATCGAAAAAAAGCCGTCCCGATCAACACAACGACAACGCCACTCGTCAGGGCATTATACCCGTCAAAGACTCGACGCAAAAATCGGCCGCCTGTTTCCATATCCAGGGTATTGAACACCGCAGGGATGACCATCGTCAGGAGGGCGGCCAGGCTGCCGATCCACATCATCAGGCCGAGCAATTCCAGCAGGGAACAGGAGAGTAGCCATCCTGAAGTGCGTCGAGCCATTCATCTCTCCCGCCGTGCCGGATGTCCCGGATAAAGCCGGACTTTCATTTTTGATCCCCCTCTTTTGTAAGGACGGGAACTTTTTCCGAAGAGGGAAAAGTTGGGAGGTAGAGCTTGAATTATCTTGCTCATCGCTGTTCTTTGATCACGGATTCGCGGTCATACACCACTTCCCCGGCCACCAACGTTTTGACCACCCTCCCCTTCATGGTCCAGCCTGCAAACGGCGTATTGCGGCTGAGGGAATGGAGCCGGGCGGGGTCCACCACCCAGGTGGCAGCCGGGTCGATCAACGTGACATCCGCCGCAACTCCCGGCGCAAGAGTGCCATGCGACAGATCAAACACGCGGGCCGGTTCCCGCGTCAGTTTGGCAATAGCCTGCTCCAGCGTCAGCAACCCCTCCTCGACAAGATTCAAAGTCAGCGGGAACGCCGTTTCCAAACCGATGATGCCAAACGGAGCGGCGTCGAATTCCAAGAGTTTCTCCTGAACGGCATGGGGCGCATGATCGGTGGCCACGATGTCGATGGTGTGATCGCGCAACCCTTCCTTGATGGCCTGCACGTCCTCGTCGGTCCGCAACGGAGGATTCATTTTGGCATTGGAGTCATAGGATCGAACGGCTTCATCCGTCAACGAAAAATGGTGGGGACAGGCTTCGGCGGTGACGGGCACCCCTCGCGCTTTGGCTTCCCTCACCATCCGAACCGATCCCACCGTACTGACGTGAGGCAAATGCAACCTGGCGCCGGTCAACTCGGCCAGGGAAATATTCCTGGCCACCATGACTTCTTCCGCGGCTTTCGGGATCCCGGGAATGCCCAGTTCTGTCGACACCGCGCCTTCATGCATGCTGCCGCCGCGTGAAAGCTGCGAATCTTCGCAGTGATCGATAACCGGAAGATGAAAGGCCGAGGCATATTCCATGGCCCGGCGCATGACCAGACTGTTCATGACCGGAACGCCGTCGTCGGAAACGGCCACGCAACCGGCATCGAACAATTCCCCGATCTCCGCCAATTCCTCCCCTTTCGAGCCTTTGGTAATGGCCCCGATGGGAAAGACCCTGGCTTTCCCGGCAGCCGCGGCCTGGGCCAGAATAAATTCCGTGACGGACCGGGAATCGTTGACGGGCTGGGTATTCGGCATACAACACACCGAGGTGAAGCCGCCGGCCACGGCCGCCGCGCTTCCCGTGGCGATCGTTTCCTTGTGTTCGAATCCCGGCTCCCGGAAGTGGACGTGCAAATCCACGAACCCGGGACACACGATCAACCCTGTTGCGTCAATCGTCGTCAGCGCCTTGACCCCTTGCAACTTTTGTTGCAGGTCCGGCTCCACGGCGCTGATTTTTCCCTCTTCGATCAGCACGTCGGCGATGCCGTTCCATTGACCGGGATCGACAACCTGCCCTCCGGCGATCAGAATCTTGATGTCATTCGCCATGCTGGTTTACCGCCATCCCGTCGGGTTACGCCCTTCGACAAGCCTGTCCTGAGCTTGCCGAAGGGCTCAGGGCCAACCCAACCTGCAAGACTTATCACCCTCACCTTCATCCTCTCCCATCAAGGGAGAGGAAATTCCACACACTCCCTCGCCCCTTGCGGGAGAGCCTGTCCTGAGCGTAGCCGCGCGAAGTCGAAGGAAGCTTGTCGAAGGGGGTTGGGGTGAGGGGGAATGATAGATACCGGGTGTTGTTGACTATATTCATGCCAATCCCGCTCAATTTCGTTGTGCCAGCAGATACATGAGTCCCATTCGCACGGCCACCCCGTTTGCCACCTGGTCCAGAATCACGGCGGAACCGCTGTCAACCACGTCATGGGCGATTTCCACGCCTCGATTCACCGGACCGGGATGCATGACCAACACGTCTTGGGCTGCCCGTTGCACACGTTCCGCGGTCAGGCCGTACAACCGGGCGTATTCCCTGATGGAAGGAAACAATGAGCGGCCTTGTCGTTCGAGTTGGAGTCGCAACGTGATGACCACGTCAACCCCGGCAATCGCTTTGTCAAAATCGTGAAAGACCTCAACCCCAAGCCGCTGGAGAGACAGGGGAATCATGGTCGGAGGCCCGACTGCGCGCACGTTCGCTCCCATTTTCGTCAACGCGTGAATATTGGATCGTGCCACCCGGCTGTGAGCCAGATCTCCAACGATCGCCACGCGCAAATCGCGAACCTGCCCTTTCTTTTCCTTAATCGTCAGCAAGTCCGACAGGGCTTGCGTGGGGTGCTCATGCCAGCCATCACCGGCATTGATGACGGACAACCGGCTGTTCTTGGCCAGGATCTCCGCGGCTCCCGCCGACGAGTGCCGGAGCACGAGAATATCGGCCTGCATGAACTCGATATTTCTCGCGGTATCGAGCAACGTTTCCCCCTTCACCACGCTGCTCGAGGACGGCGAAAAATTCACCACGTCGGCGCTTAAGCGTTTGGCAGCCAACTCAAACGACGTGCGGGTCCTTGTGCTGGGCTCAAAAAACAAATTCACCACGGTTTTGCCGCGCAGAGCCGGAACTTTCTTGATCTCCCGGCCGCTCACTTCCTTAAAGGGTTCCGCCGCCTCCAGGATCAGCGCCATTTCTTCAGGCGACAGTGAGGCAAGACCCAGGAGATCTTTCCGCTTGAAGCTCATGCCGCAGTCCCCACGTTGATGAGCTTGGCTACACGATCTTCCTCGCCCAATTCTTCAAGTAATACTCGAATATTTTCGTCTTTTGCCGTGGGAATATTTTTCCCCACGTAATTCGCTCGAATGGGAAGTTGCCGGTGCCCACGGTCAATCAAGACCGCTAATTGAATCTCAGCCGGCCGGCCCAAATCCGTGAGTCCATCCATGGCCGCGCGAATGGTTCTACCGGTGAACAATACATCATCGACCAGGATAATCCTGATGTCCGAAATATGAAAAGGGATGTCCGTTTTCTTGAGCACGGGTTGATCTTTGCGGATGCTCAAATCATCCCGATAGAGCGTAATATCCAGTTCCCCTAACACAACCTCCGTTTGCTCGATTTGTGCAATCAGGCGTTTGAGTCGTTGGGCCAGATACACCCCGCCGGTTCGGATGCCGACCAGGCCGACGTCGCGGCAACCCTTGTTCCGCTCCAAAATTTCATGGGCGATCCTGGTCAGGGCACGCGTCATTTCGTGGCTGTCCATGATGACGGATTCTTGGTGGTGTTTCGGAGGCATCGGTTCCATGACGTTCAAGAGCGCAAAAAAAACCTTCCCCTCGAAACGAGAAGAAGGTTAAACGAATGAAAGGCAATCTTTGCCCGAGCACGTGAACATGACTGAACTCCTTCCTCACCTCACGGGATGAGCATTAAAGGTGGAATTATCTTAAAAGGTCCGAAGGGTTTAGTCAAGAGCTTGTCGAAGTCCGCCACTCCTCCTCAGAGCCTGTTCTTGACTCGATCAAGTGTTGGGATCACAGAAAAGAATTCTTTGTGGGGTTTCGCCCCCACACGACGAGGTTCCTTCGCGTTGCTCAGGACCGACGGCTTCTCCCCCGTTCATCCTGAGCGTAGCGAGAGCGAAGTCGAAGGACGCTCAGACAGTCCTCGCCCCTGAATAGAATTTTCGGGACCGGGGCGCAGCCACGCCCGCAGGCGCCGGGAAATGATGCTTTCTGCTTTCTATTGTATTTGTCTGTCATCCCCGACCCCGATCGGGGATCCAGGGTCGTTTCTGTTGTCTTTGTAGCCCAGGGTTACGATCTTTTCAGGATCCAAACGGACAGGCGAGGATTCAACGTCGCTTTTGGCAGAATCGACTTGTGCATGCGGAAAGGCTGAACATTTTCAACAAGGTCCCCGAACACGATTTCCAACGGAACCCCCGAGACCATGGAAGAAAGCGAGTCCGGCCCGGCAAGAAACGCCAATGCGTTGGGACACAGCGCCGCACTGATCCGCGACAGGTGGTCCTGTAATGTTGCCGTGTCATCATACGAGGCAAACGGCAGCCAAGCGTATATGACATCGTACGTGGACACGCCGTACTCGAATGCCTCTTCAACCATGAAACGATACGCTTCTTGCCAGTCCGGCCGGTTCTTCCTGGCCAACCGGTTCCATGCCGCCTGTGCATGTTTTTGAGCATAGGCCATACGTGAATAGACGATGGTCGTGGATCGGGGCCGGTCGAAAGCCAACAAGGTGCCGATGACTCCGTCAAACCCATGAATGAGGATTTCGCCGGCTTGCCCGACTTGGACGGCCAGGCGTTGATCCTGCTCGATGAAATCGTTCAAGAAATCAGCCACAAAGGGTTGGCTCGCCAAGTCACCGATGGGCGATTCATCTTCCGGATAGAGCAGCACGGCCGAGTATGCCTCCCGTGGCGAAACCGCGGGTACGCCGTCAGGGAAAAACCCTTCCCAGGAAGTTTCCTTGCCCGCAGCCGTCTGATTGCCCGCCTGCTGTTCCAAGCGATGCGTGACGCCCCAGCTTGGCCGTTGAGCAATCTCGTGCGAGGTCCGGTGGTCAGACAAAAACAGGCGATCGGAGTCCACGGCAATACGTTTCCCGCCCGGAGCGAACCCGTGTTGATCCGGTGGCACATACGGGAGACCGGCGGCGTCATCCGGTTTGGTTACCTTGAGCACGTGACCCTGTTTGACCGTCAGGCAAATCCGGTGGTCCGTGTCCACGTAGCGCACGGGCGGATGCGGATTCGGCAGCCAATCGACCTCGTGCGACCTGGGCGGGTCCATGAAAACGGTAAAAGGATTCTCTCCGCCCCGGTGCGCAGCCGTAAAAAAATTGCTGAACAGCCCGAAGGCCGCCGCCGACGGGTACGTTGGAATGCCACGGTATTGCAGGGCACGCGGCGCATGCGGGTTCTGATCGTCATACAGCCCGCGGATCAGTTCAAATGCGGCGCTGCCTGTCCCGGGCAACAATGACTTGAACAATTCCACAACCGGCAAGTAATCAATGGCTGCCCAATGCATGGCACTCATGCAGGACATGAACCACGCCCGGTCCCAGGTGCCATCCTCCATCACATAGAACGCGTCCTTCCGTTGACGGATCGTGGCTTGCCCTGCCTGATCGAGCACCAGATCGTCATCGGCATAGAAGAACTCCACTTCTTCCACGGCCACACCCATGGCCCGGGAAGCCATCATGCGGAGGTCCTGCCGGGTCAGGCTTTGCCAATCGGGGCGAGTCGTCAGATCCAGATTCATGGCGTTCACCAACCCGCCGGGCTTCAGGCCCACCCATTGTCCCCAGTCCAGGTAGAACCGGGCCGACACCAGGTGGACCATGCCGTCGGCGCGTTCGTCCCACTCACATTCATGCAGCGGGTGACCGTCGGGATCGGCCATCAGAATTCGCCGGCCCAGCGGGCCGTACACCACCACGTGGCCGGCAGCGAGTTCCTTGCACGTCATGCTCTCCGGTGAAGCGTTCGCAACCAGGGCTTTGTTGCCTTTCAGCCCGAAACTCGACGGATTGTGAAGAATGGAGGAAAAAATCCCGGAATTGGCTTTCAAATTCCGACTCGCGCGAAAATACCTGTTGTATGAACAATCGTGGAAATACCCTTCACATCATAACGAAGACAACATGGGAAAGCGACTATTTCGGTTTGCGAACTGCGGGCTTCAATGAGTGTCTGTCTTTTGTCAGAGGGCCGTGCAGATGTCGAGCCTTTCACCTGACTTGACAGTTATTCACATGGGTACTTGACTCACGATTCTCTGACGCTTAAGAGTAGGTGGATTTCCAGGGCTCCTTATTCACTTCATCATTCGGTCATAGCGAAAGAACAAACGGTGAATACGAAAAGACTTTTCTTCTGTTTCGTGGCGGCTTGTACCGCGGCGTTGTCCGGTTGCGGCGGAGGAGGCGGCGGGGGCAACGCCGGTCCCAGTCCCATGATGCCGACCGACCCATGCATCCAGACTTCCGACTTCGGGTGCATTTCGTCATCACGATACAGTCAGGAAGTGGAAAGGCTCAGGCAGACCCACGGGGACTCGACGGATTTTTCCAATCAACGAGGACTGGGTGCCATCAATGCGGATCAAGCCTATGCCCACCTCGAACTGGCCGAAGGCGCAACCGTGGAGCCGGGTAAAGGAGTGACCGTCGGCTTGATCGATACGGGCATTGATACGGAGCATCCCTTATTCGCAGGCGCAACCATATCGGAAGAATTCCGCGCCGGGGCGTTTGATGAACGGGGCGGGAAATTTTCTCACGGTACGGCGGTTGCCAGTGTCATCGGGGCGCAGCCCACGGAGCACGCGAATGGCTTTCACGGTGTCGCCTGGGGCGCCGACTTGCAGATGTTCGCGATTCCGTTGGCAGATCCGCCGCCGCCGGGGACTCTCTATGGACCGACGGCACCGGGCTCCTTGGGAAGTGCCGATGCAGAAGATGCCATGCTCTATCAGTACGTCTTGAGACAAAGCATGGACATTCTGAATTTGAGTTTTACGACACCGGGCCTTATCAAGGACTACACCGAACAAGACATCCGTTTCGATTTTGGTCAAACCATTGCCGCCTTGGCACAGACAGGCGTTCAAGACAAAACGATCCTTGTCTGGGCCGCAGGCAATGCGAATGACCGGGCTTGTACGCCGGGAACTGTCAATTGCAATCGAATGGATAATATGCTTGATGCGGATTCGCCTGAGATATACGCCGGCATGGTCGCGCGAATTGCGGAATTGCAAGGGCATTCCCTTGCCGTCGCCGCCGTGGACCGGAACGGCGACATTGCCAAGTTTTCCAATCGCTGCGGCATCGCCGCCGAGTGGTGCCTCGCGGCACCCGGTGTCAATGTTTCGGTGGCCTATTTCGGCCCCAACAACGGCATCCCCGGAAGACGGGTAACCGGCACGAGCAACGGCACGTCCTTGGCCGCACCGATGGTCTCCGGCTCGCTGGCGGTGATGAAACAACTTTTTCGCGATCAACTGTCAAACACGGCACTGGTGACCCGGCTTTTCGCCACCGCTGACAAGAGCGGCAGGTACGCGAATAGAGCAATCTACGGACAGGGCATGCTTGATCTCGGGTCGGCAGCGGCTCCCGTGGGCGTGACAGATATCGCCCTCGGCAACACGGTCGGCAGTCCCGGAGTCAATATTCAATCGACCGGCCTCCGGCTCGGCGGCGCACTCGGCGACGGACTGGGACAGGCACTGGCGGGTCAGGAAATTGCCGCGTTCGACAGTCTGGGGGCCCCGTTCTGGTTCAAACTTTCCGGTTTCACCGGTGCGACCCGCGGACCATCTTCATTGATACGGCTTCGCGAGTTGACGGCGCAGTCCCCCATCACGCGACACACTGCCGGCCGACTGATGACGTTCACGCCGGCCCGAGCCGGTGGTTCGATCGAACAGGATCTGGGGTATGGGATGCTGCGATTCGGCTACAGGGAGAGACCCGCCGGTGCCAACGGTGGGCACTTTACATTGGCGGACAACGCCACGACGTTGACCTTCACCGGGTCCAACGGCATGTCGTTCTCGACATTTACCGCGTCCGGGTTTGCGGGCAGATCGCCGACCTCGGGAGTTGCGCTCGCGTGGCGGCCGTTTGACGTGCCGGTCGGCTTCCGCGCCGGTTGGCTGGCCGAGCAGGCCACCATGTTGGGGACTATGGCAACCGGTGCGTTTGGGCAACTCTCGGCAGATGCCGCTGTGACGGGTCTTGAGACAAGTTTCGAGATCGGCCGCTGGCACCTTGCCGCAGATGCCGAGATCGGCAAGGCACACCCGCAGGTTCGCGGCGGCATCATAACCCGTATGTCCTCCTTGACCACCAGCGCCTTTGCCTTCAACGCCACGCGTCAATTGGCAAACGGTGGCTTGTTCCGCATCGTGCTCTCACAGCCTTTGCGCGTGGAAGGAGGCCGGGCCGCCCTCTCCGTTCCGACCGGCCGCACCAAGGACGGAGCCGTGCTGCGACAATCGGTATCGGCTTCGGTTGCACCGTCCGGCCGGCAGATCGATGTTTCGGCGCAATGGTATTACCCGCTGGTCAATGGCGAATTGCGTTTCGATGCGGCTTGGATGCACAACCCGGGCCATAATGCGAACGTGGACCCGGCAGTACGCTTCTTGGCGGGGTGGCAATTCGAGTTTTAGGTAGGAACTGACGAAGACGGCAGGTTTGAGCCTACCAGTTATTGCTTACATCTCATTGATCGCCAGATCAATGAGATCGTGGATTTTTATGACTGGTCGGTCGGGTCGTCACTCATGCATAGATTTCTCATTCCAAGTAGCCTCCTATGCTTGTCCTAGAAGTTTTTAGTGATCCTCGTTGAATATACTTTTCCCCGTGGCTTGTCGATTAGTGCCTTGTTTGTGAAATCCTGCTGCAAGTCATGATCATTTGAATACAGTAAACGGGCTTGACTGACCTGGGCCAACGCAATTATGTGCGGATCATCTGATTTACAGGTGCCGCTCTCTGCTAACCGTGCGGTCCTATCGTTGATTTCTTGATCATTGAAGCGTTTTGCCCGCCCTGATTTAATTGCTTCTCCGAACTAATTTTTGAAGCGTTGATCTTTAAGTTCTTTCGATAACTTACCGCCGACGACCAGTTGTCCGCTTCCTGAGTTGATCCACTTGAAGAACTCTTTACCAGCCGCCGGGCAATTGGTTCCGAATACCTGATGTACTACATTATTGTCGAGAATTGCACACACTAGAAGAGTCCCAACGACCTTTCCGTCTCGTCCATGAAGAATTTTCGGTAGCTCTGCGGTGCATTCAGGACATTGCCCTCTTTATCCAGTCGCAGAGAATGAATACGAACATCCAAGTCGCCACGCTCGAAGAATAGAATAGAAACGTCATCGGGTTTTAATTTTGTCTTGCCATCGCGAACATCCATACGCACCCGGTCAAGCAGGTGGTCACTATGGGTCTCGACTACCAATTGACACTCCGAATTGGCAGTTTGACAAAACAGGCTGCCCAGAGCTGCCTGGGCACTGGGATGAAGATGTACTTCCGGTTGCTGTAATAAAAACATGGGTGGTACATCCTGGCGTAGCAACTCAGTCACAACAGGCAACACTTGGCTGACGCCATAGCCAACATCAATCAGGTTACGATGTAGCCCCATCGATTTGCTCCCAAATTTTCTGACCTGCACTTGAAATGGCCCACTCTCTTTTTGCCCCAGAGGCTTAACCGATATTTCATCGAAAAGACCGGCTGACTGCCCAAATTTCTCAAGCGAAACCTTTAGTGCTTTCCATTGTTGCTTGTTCTGAAAATGCACGTTGGCGAGATACATGGGAATGTAATCGCCAACTGAATCCCGTGTCGGGCGAGAAGGATCGTAGGTCCTATGCGGTTTTGAACGGACTGGAGCGCTGGCATATGGGCGCCATGTTGTATCGCCAAACATCGGCATCCTAATTCTGACAATCTCATCAAAGAGTTTCCAATCTTCATCTGTTGGTTGAGTAGATTAACCTAATGACAAAAACTTAAATTCACCGTCTTTCTTTCTACTTTGTGTCAAATGCCTTAACTCTAATAGAAGGAAAAAAATAGATGATATCGAGTGAGCTTCTCCAAGCGTACTGATGGCAACAGGCACTTCCCACTGCCACGCGCCGTTTGGTGTACCAAGGCCAACCTGCTGAGACTGGTCTTTCTCTTGAAATTCAACCCAGGCATCTTCGTTGTGGGATAGATGTATTCTTACAGGAACCGGCACAGTTCCTTTCTTTCCGAACGTAACCCTGAAGCGATGGTGAACATCCATTTCTCCTCTGCCCCTGTATGCATAACCAAATACAGCATCAAACCTATCCGCTCGACCACCTCTTCCACCTCGATGGTGAGCGATTTCGTCAAAACTGCCGAGATCATACGGATCCTCCTTGAAATCAGGGATGAGCCCCTGACATGCAATATCCCACAGTGCTCGGATCATCGCCATGAAAGAAGTTTTGCCGGTGCTGTTCTCGCCCACGAGCAGGGTCAAGGGTGCTAGACGTGCGGTCTGCTCTTCCCGAAAGCAGCGGAAATTTTCAAGTGTAATGCTATCCACAGGACTGATGCTCCTTAGGTTGACGCGGGAATTCTGAGGACAGTTTACTCAACCCATCTTAACATTTTGGCCTTAACACTTGAGCGTATAAACTTGGCAAAATTGGCCTCAAATCTCAGTGTGAGTCCAAGTCAAGATACTCCAATGAAAACGTGACGCTCACTCACGAACCTGTCCCGAGCCATACACAACATATTTGGAGCAGGTCAGATCTTCGAGCCCCATGGGGCCTCGAGCATGAATCCGCGTCGTGCTGATGCCTATTTCCGCACCCAAGCCGAATTGATAGCCGTCATTGAGGCGTGACGAGGCATTGACCATCACGGCCCCGGCATCGACTTCCTGCAGGAACCTCATGGCACGTCCGTAGTCCTTGGTCACGATGACTTCGGTATGCCGGGACCCATACGTCCGGATGTGATCCATGGCCTCATCCATATCCTTCACCACTTTGACGGCCAAGGTCAGGGCGAGAAACTCCTGACCATAATCCTCTTCCGTCACGCTTTGGGCCTCGGGAATATATTGACGGGTTTTTTCACAGCCGCGTATTTCCACGTTGGCCTCGGTCAGGGCCTTACCCGCCTTCGGCAAGAAAGTTCTGGCAATGTTGTTATGAACCAATAAGGTCTCCATGGCATTGCACGTGGAGGGCCGTTGAACCTTGGCGTTGACACTAATGGCTTCAGCCATCTTGAGATCAGCATCGGCATCGATATAGGTGTGGCAGACGCCTTTATCATGCTTGATCACCGGGATGGTCGAGTTTTCGGTTACGAGTTGCATCAGTGACTCCCCGCCCCGTGGAATAATCAAATCGACGAATTGATCCTGCTTCAGCAGTTCCAGTACCGCCTCCCGTTCGGTGCGTTCGACCAGGGAAATAGCCCCTTCGGGAATACCGGCTTTTTGACCGGCTTCGGATAACACGCGGGCAATGGCCATATTGGAATGAATGGCTTCCGACCCGCCTCGAAGCACGCAGACGTTCCCGGATTTGAGACACAGTGCCGCGGCATCGGCCGTGACGTTCGGGCGGGATTCGTAAATGATCCCGATAACTCCGATAGGCACGCGGATTCGTCCAACCTTCATGCCATTGGGCCGTTCCTGCATGCCTGATGATTGACCAACGGGATCGCGTAACTTGGCAATTTGCCGCAGCCCGTCCGCCATGTCCTGCACGCGCTCGGGAGTCAGTCGAAGGCGGTCAGCCATGGCCTCCCGGCCATTACTCGTGTCAAAGGCTTCAAGATCTTTCTCGTTTTCTTCCAGGAGCGTGTCCGTGGCTTCTTCCAACCCTTCGGCCATGGCCACCAGAGCCTCATTCTTGACCGATGCCTGCAGCCGACTCAGTTGGGGAGCGGCGGCTCGTGCCCGTTCCAAAAGCGCACGAAGATACGTCGGGGTATCGACAATCTCTTCTTCGACGATCTCTTCCTCGGGACTATCAACGGGTTCCGTCGACTCGTCTATCTCTTCTTCGTTCAGTTCTTCTTGGGTTTCTTTAGTGCTCATGTTCTCCAGCCTTTACAATATAAAAATTTGATCTCAAATCGAGAATACCCACGCGTCATGAATCCGGTCAAGACAGGTGAAACCATTTCCTTGATTTTCCGCATGCAATCCTGCTACACATGGTGCCGCTGTTACTTCAGCAACCATACAATTTCCGCCTCCTCCATCGCGATCTCACCTTGTGCCGAGGTAGCTCAGTTGGCAGAGCACAGCCCTGAAAAGGCTGGTGTCGGCAGTTCGATTCTGCCCCTCGGCACCATATTTCTTTTTCCTGCACTCTAACTCAGACTTCATTCCCTGCACGGTCCACGTCCCGGAACGGTCCAGACCGTATTGCAAAGGCAGAATGCTGTCCGTGCGATTCACGCCCAAAACTCAAAAAGATTGCAGAAAGAGCTGAAACAGCTTGTTTTTGTATGTGAATATAGCGTCAACTTACCGTCACTATATTGACATTATTTCAATTTATGTCATATTTACTGGGATTAATGTCAATTTAATGTCAGCCACAAGAAACATGATGGATAAATTAAAACTTCGTGTAAAAGCCTCTGATTATGAGCTTGAAGCCGAAGGCTCCCGGGATTTCCTCAACGAGCAATACGAGGCATTCAAGCAACTCCTTGAAGACGTGACACAAAAACCTGTTGCGTCCAGGTCACGGGAGAAAATTGATATTCCGTCACAACGTGCATCGAAAACACCTCCCCTGCCGGAAAAGAAGACAGTTGAACCTTTAAATTCCCAGACCAAATCTTTTCAGAAATTGTTGGTGTGGAACGACCGAACCCAACGGGTGAAGAGTACGGTCCTCCCGGATGGCCCGACGAGAATAGCCGATACGGTCCTGCTACTCTTATTGGGATATCGCGAACTTCGAGGGCTAAATCAGATATCCGCGCTGCTTCTGAATCAGGGGCTCAAATCCGCAGGCTTAGACGACTACCGCCTAGACCGGGAACTGGCCCCGTATCTGAAAGCCAGGCTGGTTCTACGTTCCGGCACCGGAAAAGGCAGCCGCTATCGTCTCACCACCCGCGGCGTCAAAAGAGCCCAGGAACTCGTCCAAACCCTGTCCGCGCTGATCCCCTGACCCCTCCCCTAACCCGACAATCCCACTTGATACTCGTACCGGAACACAGTACAGTTTCTTATGATTCGAACGATTCGACATCGGGGACTCAAACGGTTGTATGAGTACGGAGATCCCAGCAAAGTACGTGCTGACCAAGCAGAGCGAATCGCACTCGCTCTAGCGGACCTTGATGCAGCCAGCAAGCCCTCAGACCTAGGACTCCCAGGGTATGAACTCCACCCGCTGAAAGGTATTTGGAAAGGATTCTGGAGTATCTCGATCTCCGCCAATTGGCGGATCATCTTCCGCCTTGAAGAATGTGATGCATACGATGTCGACTTGATTGATTATCACTAAAATAAAGGAGACCCCATGGCTATGAAGGATCCGCCGCATCCTGGCTACAGCATCAAGAAGAACTGTCTCGATCCCCTGGATCTGAACGTCACCGAGGCGGCAAAGGTCTTGGGCATAGCCCGCCACACGCTTTCTCGCGTGCTAAACGGCCACGCGGCCATTTCACCTGAGATGGCTATTCGGCTGGAGAAAGCCGGGTGGTCTAACGCCGAGTTCTGGCTACGCCGTCAGACAACATACAATCTGGCACAGGCGCGCAGGAGCGAAGATCGCATCAAGGTGGATCGCTACCAACCGCAGGCGGTGTGATGAAAGACGGTGCACATTCAACTGGGCCGGGTTTGATCACGCACTGGGTGCGAGTTCAGGCGAGCACGTGCCTAATGAAGAACCAGAAATCGTTCACAATGATTCATCACTTAGGCATAAGTTGCGTCCAAAATCGAAGACGCGGAAACTCTTTCTCTTTCAAAGCAACAGCAAAAACTTGTTCGAAGGTCTGGATAAAACTCTCCTCGGTTCGACGATTCAACGTGTACGCGTGAAATTGTGGGTAATCCAAAATTAAGCATGGTACGCCTGTTTCACTAAACAATTGAAAGGCAAGTGGACTATAAACCGCGAATTCATCACTGAATAGCTCTTTGATAATAATAAGGCCAATCACGTCGCGATTACCAAGAGGGATTTCATGTCGCTCGTTGTCAACTACGATTTCTAAGGGAACACACGATCGTGTATAAGAAATAGAACCGCGCATTTGTGCTACTGCCTTTTTCAAATGCGAAAGGGCAGTCGCTTTTTTCCGATCAATGGAACGGTCAAGCACCGCCTCTGTGTTTGGACTATCTTTTACCTGAATCAAGTATAGTTTTTGGGATGTCGTTACCAATATGTCTGCAAATTCCCTTCCATCATCGGGTCGAATCGGATTCAAGTAGATTTGCTCGCTTTCGAATACACGGAGCAGTGCATTGACGACATCGAGTTCGCTAAAATGGCCTGCATCCTGACGTTCAAGACTTGTGTGCATGGGCACCTTGCAACCGTGGTAAGAATTTACCGTTGGCCTGGCGTCCTGAATGAAGAGGTTATCTGGAAACAACGCCTCGTCGAAGTCAATTGAAAATGCCATGTCATCATCGGCAGAGGTTCGATTGCCAAACCAACGTGACATTTGGTCATCAAACCAACCAGTTAGATGATCGTACTCCAGAAATTTATCAGGTGACGCCAAGTGAATGGTACTTGAAATTAATTTAAAGTTAGCAGCCTTTTTGTTCCGAACGCGATATCCCAGCAATTCTCGATTATGTTCATCGAAAAAATAAACCTCAAATTGTTCCGACGATAGCAATTCAAAAATGTCGGCAGCCATCTCGTCTTCGACGAGAGGCGACCGAATAGTCAACGGCTCATCATGATCATCAAAAAAAGCGGTGACTAAGCCGTATGTTTGGAGACTTTCAACTTGAATTGGCACTAGGTAGAACAGAAAACACTTACGTATTTTGGCTGTCAAGATCATTTCCTTTGGACATTTTATGATAAGCAGCATGTTCCCATTACGCATTCGCCGGGGCATTAAACCTACTTTTAGATTGGCTAGCTCCGAAATAATGCCAGGGTTATTTAATGTAAGTTTCAATGAACTTTTCTAGGTTGAGTTGGTGTTGAAAGCGTAAACTTCCTCGTCAAGGCGATATCTGTCAAGTAAGGTTTTAGGGATTTCGGTCCTGCACGGCGAGGGCCTTTTGAAGGAGTGGGAGAAGAAAGGATGCAAGTGGAAAAGACCCTGGCGTGCCCAATCAGGTCAGGGATGACAAAAGCCCCCCCTCACCCTGTCCTCTCCCGCCCTTGGGCAAAGGTGATGGTGACCTGTCTTATTCCGTGAAGAGGTCGGAATGCGAGCCGATACGGACCAGGTGCAATTCGTTTCCTTCGATTCGGTATATCAGGAGCCAGTCCGGTTCTATGTGTGTCTCCCGGTACCCTTTCCAGATCCCTCGCAATGGATGATCGCGTTGCTGTGTGGCTAACGGCCCTTGCCCGATCAAGGCTGCCAGAACCGTCCGTAACTTTGTCAGGTCTTTCCCTTGTTTCTGGGCTCTTTTAACGTCGCGTTTGAACTACGTGGATCGAACCGGGGTCAACACTCAGATGCCCAGATCCTGGAACAGGTCTTCGGCCTTGCCGAAAGGCTTACCCTTGCCTTCCTTTAATTCCTTCATGGCTTTGAGGGTTGTGACATTGGGCACTTGGACGGCGAATGGTAGTCGCTTTTCATCGGCCACGCGCACCAGCAACAGGCGAATGGCATCGGAGACTGATAGGCCCATGGCCTGGAGCACTTTCGTGGCCCGTCTTTTGGTCTTGCTCGCGATCCGGGCGCGCACGACGGTATCGGCATTCATCTTAGCGTCCTCCTTAGTTGTAGCTTGAATGTAGCTACAGTTTCTTGCCATGTCAAAGGAATTTCCTCCAAACGCGAGATCCTTGAGCAGTTTGCGGAGATGGCAAGAGGCAGCCCCCTCACCCACCCTCTCCCGCCAGGGGCGAGGGTGGGAAACGCCATGAGATGGCGCAAGCTACAATAACTAAAGGAAAAGACGCTGGATCCTCGATTACGAATGTCGAGGATGACAAAAGGAGTGATCGGGAGTGCCAGCTTCTGGTTTTGCGGTGGCCACATCCCCCCTCACCCCTGCCCTCTCCCGCCTTGGGGAGAGGGAGTGAAGGAAGAGGTTTTGGGAAGCGGGGCTAAGAAATCGTCTGCTTCTTGCCCTGCCCGGACGTGACCACGTCGATCATGGAGCGAAACAGGAGTTGCCCGTCTTGGTTGCCCAGCACGGATTCGGCGCAGCGTTCGGGATGTGGCATCAAGCCCAACACGTTGCCTGTCACGTTGCGAATGCCGGCAATGTTATCCAATGAGCCGTTGGGGTTGGCTTGTTCCGACACGGTGCCGTCTACCTTGCAATACCGGAACACGATTTGAGCGTTGGCTTGAAGTGCGGCCAGCGTGACCGGATCGGTATGATAATTCCCCTCGGCGTGGGCAATGGGCAAGCGCAGCACCTGCCCGGATTCATAGGGCCGGGTAAACGGAGTATCGGCATTTTCTACTTTCACCCAGACGTTGTCGCAAATGAAGGAAAGGCCGATATTCGGTAGCATGGCTCCGGGCAACAACCCCGCCTCGAGCAGGATCTGAAACCCGTTGCAGATTCCCAGCACCAGCCCGCCTGCCCTGGCGAATTCCTTGACCTCGTTCATGATAGGCGACAATTGCGCGATGGCCCCGGTGCGCAGGTAGTCCCCGTACGAGAATCCTCCCGGCAGGACCACGGCATCCATTCCATTCAGGGACGTGTCGCCATGCCAGATGAGGTTGACGTCCTGCGCCAGCGTATCCGACAGGACGTGCGCACAATCGCGATCACAATTGGAGCCGGGAAAGACGATGACGCCCCAATTCATGAGAGGGGCCGTGGGGGTTGAGAGTCCAGTTCGTACCGGTATTCTTCAATGACCGTATTGGCGAGCAGGGTTTCACACATGGTCTTGAGTTGCTCTTCCGCCTGAGCGGGATTGTCCTCGTCCAATTCGATTTCTAGGAACTTGCCGACGCGGACGCCGGTGACGTTGGAAAACCCCAGGGTCTCCAACGATTGCAGGATAGTGCGCCCCTGGGGGTCCAGGATGCCCGACTTCAAGGTGACGTGAATTTTTGCCCTGATCATGAGCGTGTCCTGCTTTGCCGCGCCTGCGGCGTTTTCGGGGGAACGGCTTTCGCGCCGAATACGCGGCGGTACACTTCGTCGAGGTGACGCACGTACCATTCCGGCTCGAAGCAGGTTTTGATTTCGGCCGGTGTCAACTTTTTCGAGATCAACGGATCGACAGACACGAGATCGTGAAAAGCCTCCCACCCTTCCCAGGCTTCCATGGCGTTGCGTTGCACCGCTTCATATGCAGTCTTACGATCCATCCCGCGATCCACCAAAGCCAACAACACGCGCTGGGAGTACACCAGCCCGCCCGTCCGGTTTAAATTTTCCAACATCCGTTCCGGATACACCACCAGATTTTTCAGGAGTTGGGTCAGGCGCACGAGCATGTAATCAATCAGAATCGTGCTGTCCGGGATGATGATACGCTCGACCGAAGAGTGGCTGATGTCTCGCTCGTGCCATAGCGCGACGTTTTCCATCGCGGCAAGACTGTTGGCCCGAATGACCCGGGCCAGGCCGCAGAGATTTTCGGACCCTACCGGATTCCGTTTATGCGGCATCGCGGATGACCCTTTTTGCCCGGCGCTGAAATACTCCTCGGCTTCCAGAACTTCGGTCCGTTGGAGATGGCGGATTTCAGTCGCCACTTTTTCAATGCTGGCGGCAATGAGAGCCAAGGTAGTCACAAACGCGGCGTGCCTGTCCCGTTGCACCACCTGATTCGATACCGGAGCCGGTTTCAATCCCAGCTTCGCACACGTGATTCTTTCGATCCGCGGCGGCAGATGCGCAAACGTGCCCATGGCCCCCGACAACTTGCCAACGGCAATATCCTTGCCGGCGGCGATCAACCGCCGCCGTTGCCGGGTGAATTCCTCGTACCAGATGGCAAATTTGAAGCCCAGGGAAATGGGTTCGCCGTGGATGCCGTGCGACCGGCCCACCATCATCGTCTTCCGGTGCTGGAAGGCTTGCTCCCGCAGCACCGGCAACAAAGCGTCCAGGTCCTCCAGGATGATACCCACCGCCTCGACCAGTTGAATCGCCAGCCCGGTGTCGAGCACGTCGGAAGACGTCAGCCCCACGTGCAAATGCCTGGCTTGGGGACCGGCCTGTTCGGCAACGGATTCCAAAAAGGCGATCACGTCGTGTTTGGTGATCCGTTCGATTTCCGCGATCCGGGCAGGATCGATGGCAATCTTTCGTCCGACCCGCCGCGCCACGCCCCTGGGGACTTCACCCTTCTCTTCACGCGCTTCACACACGGCCAGTTCGACTTGCAGCCAGGTTTCATATTTCCGCTTCGGGGTCCAGACGGCTCCCATGCGGGGCAAGGTGTAGCGTTCAATCATCGGCGCTCCTCGGCAAAGCCTTCTTCAGCCAACGCCCTTTCAAAATCCGGATCGAGTTTCGCGCACTCACGGGCCAAGCGTTCCCGCTTCAAACGCGACAATTCTTCTTGTACCGCCACTTCAGCGGCCTGACTACGGTTGGGAAATACGGCCTCCGCACTAACCCGTTGATCCCTCGAAGCGCCTGGTGTGCGAGATTCAGGCATCGCCATTACCGAGTCTGGTTCGTTGCATGATGGCGCGGTCAATCAGTCCTTCAATGGTGGGGTCAACGTTACGCATTTGGACTCGGGTCATGAAGGCGCACGGTCCCATCTCCACGAACAGCCGTCCAAAAACTTCATCGGCGAAGCTGCTTGAGACTACCCCCACTCCGCCGAAGTCGAGAATCACCGGACGACCCTCACGCAGTAGATTCTCGAGTATGCCTCGAATCCGCTTACCGCCTTGCCGAGAGCCTGTATCGCGTTGCGCCTCATCTTTGACGTTGAAAATCAATTCACCCTCTTCGTTCTCGAATTTACGTTCAATGTAATCGCCGAGTGCCTTATTTTGCTTGAAGGAACGCGCCATAAAATGGCGTGGGGACAACTACTAATTGTCGGGTTACTGACTAATGATTTCGTTGAGCCCCTCAATGATGTGCTCCAAGT
>MKWU01001356.1_pt1 | contig 42768 bp, 41 predicted proteins | sample 809101 | NCBI WGS metagenome assembly MKWU01 (sample SAMN05860141, study PRJNA318959) | sponge metagenome | host: Aplysina aerophoba | place: Slovenia: Piran, Adriatic Sea, Gulf of Piran | collected 2013-05-07 | reverse complement strand
TTCCGATCCTGAAGGTCCTCCTCGGCACGACTCGGATCTGGACACTGCTGCCGAGGCTGCAAAACGACCCAATCAACCGTCAACTAACGAGAATCGATCAGTGACCCCTTGGAACTAATCATCTAGGAGGGTGCAGAGCAATCCACCAGCGGCCGGGCGCCGAGCGGGACGCTCTTCGCAAGAAGAGGTCGCGGATAGGCGGGGCGCGATCTCCCCTGTCGAGGGCCGTATCCTGTGCCTGCCGGAACACCCCTGGGCATCAAGGGTCTCCAGCCACCGGCACCATCGGAGCCACCCCGGGCGAGCAACTGTCCGCGCACCTGCTCCGGCCGGATGAGTTCCCCGGGCGGCTCCGGCAAGCACTCCCCGGTATCCCCGGACACCCGGGCCGGTCGAGGCTCCGACGACCGTGAGGGGATGCTCATCGGTCGGACCGGGGCCGGTAGGCGACCGACACGGTGGCGTTGTCGTGGAGGACGAGGCTACGCGCCCCCGCCAGGACACTTCGGGCGATATCGGACGCGTCGTCGGCGTCGGGTGCGCAGGCTGATCCTATCCCGTCCGGGGAGTCGTCCCACAGCCATCCTGCCTTTCGGTCCGCTTTCGGGAACGGCTCCCAGGCACCGTCACTGGCGATGATCACAGCGTCCGGCATCTCGGAGTCCTCGAACCCGCCAACCATGTCCGGTTCGAGAAACCCGTCCCCGAACCCGTCGTCCTCGGGCAGCATCCCGAGGCAGGCCGTGATGCTGCCGAATAGGTCCCGATGGGGAAGGCCGCAGCAGTACCCCGTGAACCCATCCGGCCCGGACCTCACTACGAACGGTATCGTGTCTCCCATCCACCCGATGATCAGGCCGCCCTCGGGTGTCCACGCGGCCACGCACAGGGTGCTCATCGGGATCTCGCGGACCGGTACCCGCAGTCGCTGTGTCCGCGAGAAGCCTGACACCCCGACCACCCGCTCGTTGGCCTCTGCAAACGCCACGGCCATGTCGGCATCGCTTTCAATCCGTTCCGGGAGACCCTCGACGGCCGCTTGTGCCGCCTCGTCGCCGCGCTCGTGGCCTCCCAACCCGTCCGCCACCGCGATCACCCACACGCCATCGTCTGCCAGCGCTGTGAACATGCGGTCTTCGTTCACCTCGCGTGGTCCGATGTCGGTCAGCGCGGCAACCGACGTCCGGCGTTCGGACCGCCTCTGTGCGGGCTCTTCAGCCGGCTTACCGATCATGCTGGCCTCGCAGTCAAAACCCGGACCGGACGGCGGCTCGACAAGACGTAAGGGGCCATCGCGACCTTTCTACCCAGGCAGGTTCCAGGCCTGAAACCGCGACCGATCGGAGCGCGCAGGGGAACCGAACGTCGTTCGGGGACTTCGGTCAACCGAACCCGTCGTGAGCGAGCGCGCCCGTTCACTCCTCGGCCGTCACGTTCGTCGCGAGGCGCTTCAGTTCGAGAGACAGTCCGGCCACCATCAGATAGGCGCGGTCCGCTCGGGACGCCACGAGTTGATTAACCCGGCCGAGCAGGTCCCGGTAAGCCCTACCCAGGGGAGAGGCCGGCACGATGCCCTGGCCGACCTCGTTGCTGACCAGGATCCACCGCCCTCCCGAATGCTCGATGACATCAAGCAGTTGCTCCACCACCCGCAGGACACCGGGCTCCGCATCGGTTTCTGGATCCTCTCTAAGGAGAAGATTGCTGATCCACAGGGTGAGGCAGTCGAGGACGAAGGTGTCGTACCGGTCCACCACCGGGAGGAGCGCCCCGCTCAGATCGAGCGGCTCCTCCAAGGTGTCCCAGTGCCCGGGTCGGTAACGCCGGTGGGTTTCGATCCGGCGCCGCATGCCTTCGTCTAGTGGCTCGGCCGTAGCGATGAACAACACTCTCTCTCCATCACGGGCCATCCGTTCCGCCGCGGTGCTCTTTCCGGAGCGGGCGCCTCCGAGGATGAGTACGAGCTCGCCGGGCTTCGCCAGTTCATCCCACCGCTTGTCAGGCATCGAAGTCCCCTCCGAGATGGCTGGTGTCGTTCAGGAGGTCGAGGGTGGCGCTCCCGTCGCCGAAGACAGTAACGATGGAAAGTCCTGCATTGGAGAGGCGGAATCGCCACATCGCGGTGGCCTCCATCCCCAGCAGGCTAACGATCATGGCGCGCAGGATCCCCCCATGGGCTACCACCAGCACGCTGCCGTCCGGTCGGTGGTTCCGGTCCCTGATGAGTTCCACAGCGGACGAGGCCCTCTCGAAGAAGTCCTGGTCGCTCTCTCCGCCGGGAGGGGCGAAGGCCGGATCGTCCAGGAACATCCGGTCATAGAGGTCCGGGTATCGGTTCGCCACTTCGCGATGGGTCAGGCCCTCCCACTCGCCGAAGTGCTTCTCCCGCAACTCGACCAAAGTGACAAGCTCTGGGACCGGGGCAGGCACTATGGCCCTCGCCGTATCCAGCGCCCGGCGCAGATCGCTCGTGTACGAGGCCACGAACTCTGTGCCCGCCAGCCGGGCCGCCACTTGGCGCACCTGGGTCCGACCAGTACCGTTGAGGGGCGGATCCGACTGGCCTTGCGCTCGCCCGACCCGGTTCCACTCGGTCTCTCCGTGCCTCACCAGGAACCATCTACATACGCCCGGCATCCGGCTACCTCCTGGCTCCCGTCCCGCCGTCGAGCGGCTCGAGAGCCGCCTGAAAGAGGGTATCGGTGTCCAGCGACCTTTCGAGAGCAGTGGCGACCTCGTCCAGGGCCGTTTCGACTCCATGCTCGAACTCGAGATCCCGTCGGGGCCGCGCCCCCAGCCGGGCGAGCCAGGAGCGCCGGTAGCCATCGTCGGCGAACAGGCCATGCATGTGGACACCGGAGATGCGGCCCCCGTGGCTCCGAGCGCCGTCCGGACCGTGGGCCAAGACGGAGCACCGGCCGATCTCCCCTCCGCTTTCACACGCGGCTGGGTTATTGGACATGTTCTGGGGCTTGAAGGGCGCCACCGACAAGCCACGGCGCTTGGCCAGCCGGCAGAGCCCGGCCACGATCAGCGACTTGCCCGCGCTGGAGGCGGTTGCCTGGATCATGATGGCTGCCATGCAACGACAGGTTATCGGGTGCCGTGCCGGGCGCAGACTTCCTTCACAGCCCGGACCAGGCGGTGGCTTTCCTCCAGGCTCCTGATGCCAACACGGATGTGCCGGGGCATCCCGAACGACGTGCAGTCGCGCACGCACGGCCGGTAGCGCTGGAGTAGTTCGAGGCGGACGGCTGCGGCGTTGCCCACGTCCACCAGTAGGAAATTGGCGCTCGGATAGTTGCATACCAGGCCGAGCACTTGCAGTTCCGCGAGCAAGTACGCCCGGCTCGCCCGGACCACCCGCCGCGCCTCCGCGATGTGCTCCACTTCCTGCAGGGCGGCCATCCCTGCCGCCTGGGCCGGCGCGTTGACACTCCAACTGGATTGGAACCGTTGCACGTCTTCGATCACCGTCCTGGGTGCCGGCATGTATCCGAGCCTCACGCCTGGGATGGCATGGTCTTTGGTCATGGAGCGGAGCAGGACGACGTTTCCTTGTGCCAGCAGGCGTCTCGTGTCCCAGGGCCGGTCCACGAAGGCGGAATAGGCTTCGTCCACCACGAGAAGGCCGTCGTTCCCGACCGCCTCGGCAACTGCTTCCACTTCCTGTCGATCCAGGTACACCCCCGTGGGGTTGTTCGGGTTGCAGAGAAAGGTCAGGTTGGGTCTCAATTCCTCGATCAGATTCGCCGCCCCTGCCATGTCCCATCGGAACCATCTCCCTTCTTGCGGAGGGATGGGGTACGGTTCCACCTCCTGCAGGCGGCACGCAGCCGCGTACTCCCCGAAACCCGGCACGAAGATGGAGGCGCGGAAACCCTTCCGGAGGCGGGAGCGGGCCAGAAGATGGATCAGTTCGGTGGAGCCGTTCCCCACCAGGATCGCCTCTTCCGGAAGTCCCAGCCTGCGGCTCAGCGCCTAGCGTAGACGCAGGCATTCGGGATCGGGGTAGGCCGAGGGATCCACGTCGCGAATCGCACGGAGCACCCGGGAGGACGGACCGAGCGGGTTGATGCCGGCGCTGAAGTCGGTCACGTCTTCGGGATCCAGGCCCAAGCGGTCCAACTCGGCGAGGTTCAGGGCACCATGGACGGGACGGGAGGCGGCCATCTCTCAGCCCCAGACCCACTCTCGCGCCGCGATAACCGCGGCCGCTACGGGGACCGCCGAGACAGCCGGCGTGTAGCAGAGCCGGACGGCCATCCGGAGGTCCTCCGTCGTGGGATCCCGCAGCCCGTCCCCGATCCTGTAGTGGCCGACCTTCTCGAGAGCCACCCCGAGAAGTCCGGCCATCGCGCTGATCGTCCAGCCGGCGTTGGGGCTGGACGTGAGCTTGCGGCCCCGGCGGACGACGCTCCAGCCGCGCCTGGCAGGGAGACCGAAAGCGGGTCCTGCCGGAATCAGCATCAGCAGAGCACAGAGACGGGCCGGGACCAGGTTGGCGAGGTCGTCGAGGCGGGCCGGTGCCTTTCCCAGGTACTCGTACTTCCCTCGATAGCCGATCATGCTGTCCAGCGTATTCAGAGCCCGGTAGGCGAATGCCCCCGGCAGACCGAACAGCGCGAACGCCGGCCAGGGACCGACGAAACCGTCGGTCATGTTCTCGGCGACGGACTCTATGGCGGCCATCAGGATGAAAGAGTCCGGCAGGCCGCTCGAGTCGCGGCTCACCAGGCTCCGCAAGCCTCTCCGGGCAGCTACCCGATCCCCGCTGTCGACGGCCCTGCGGGTAGCCTGGCCGGCCTGTCCCAAACCCTTGACCGCGAAGGCGGTGCTCAGCAGGACCGCCCCACCAACCACGTAGGGCACGGGACCCATCCCCCGGAGACCGGCAGCGCCCAGCCAGGCCATCCCTCCGAACAGCGCCGGTACGAGGACGGCCCTGCCCGATCCTGCAACGAGCGCCGCGAAATGCCGCTCAGCCGGAGGCGTATGCATCTCCAGCCACGAGATCAGCTTGCCCATCCACACCACCGGGTGGATCGAGGGAGGTAGCTCCCTCGTGGTGGCGTCCACGGCTACGGCCGCCACAAGGACGGCCATATCCAGGCGCCAATCCCCCGACCGGAACACGAGCGACCTATATCCCGGCGAACGGAGGCGGGCTGAGAGCAGCCCCATCGCCGAGCGTGAGGAACACCGCGAGGACCAGCATGATCACTTCCGTGGACTCGACCACCGCACCGAAGATGTCGCCGGTTACGCCTCCGAGGAGCCGCGTCGCCCACGCTCCCACGCCAAGAGCGACCAGCGCGCCCGCCGCAACCAGGACCAGCCCCAGCGACCCGGCCAGGGCCGCCACCGCCGCTCCGGTCACCGCAAGGCCCACGATCGTCGCCCTTGCGGCCCCGCCGGCCCGCACGAAGGGAGCTCCGAGTCCCTCGCTCCTGACGTAGGGGAACCGGCCCATGACCAGCAGGACGGCCCAGCGGGAAATGCAGGGCACCACCAGCATGACCCACGTTCGGCTTCCCACAGGGAGGCTGCCGATAGTGATTGCCTTCGACAAGAGCAGGCACACCGCGCCTGCCATGCCGAAAGCTCCCACGTGCGGATCCCGCAGGATGTCCAGCCGGCGCCGGGGGTCGAACCCGCCCAGCAGGGCGTCACACGTGTCCATGAACCCATCCAGATGGAGTCCCCGGGTCAACACCGCCAGCAGCGCTACCAGGATTGTCCCTAGCAGTAGTGGAATCAGCGGTCCACCATGGAGGGCTGCCGGTCCACCCTGCCCGGCCCGGATCCCCGTCCGAAGAAGAACGTCGGCTGCGGCAAGTAAGCCTCCGAGGAGAAGCCCGACGAACGGGAACCACATGCGGGACGCGGCGAGCCCGTCCTCGCCCCGGACCCGGACCGGAAGGACGGTCAGGAATCCGATCGCTGCGCGTAGCCCGGCCACTACGAATTGCCTCCGGACGGGTCGACATCCTCCGAGCGATCCGCTACGCCCGCCTCGGCGAACGTAGCCATCCCCGACAGGCACGCTGCTGCCGCTTCGATAACCGGCATGGCGAGGACCGCGCCGGTGCCCTCGCCGAGACGCATGCCGAGGTCGAGAAGCGGTTCGAGCCCGAGATGGGAAAGCACCGCCCGGTGGCCCGTCTCGGCGGAGCGGTGGGAGGCGATCATGTAATCGCCCGCTGCCGGGCTGAGACCATGGGCGATGAGGGCCGCCGCCCCGGAAATGAACCCGTCGAGCACGACCGCCCGCCTGGCCGCGGCGGCTCCGAGCACCACCCCGGCCAGTACGCCTATCTCGAATCCCCCCACCTTCCGGAGCACGCCGATCGGGTCCTCCCGGTCGGGTGCGTTCACCTTTAGTGCTCTACTCACCACGGCCGCCTTGCGCTGGAGTTCGGCGGGAGTGCGGCCCGTACCCTCACCGGTCGTCTCGTGAGGGGACCGGCCGGTCATCGCGGCCGTGATGGCGCTCGATGATGTTGTGTTGCCGATCCCCATGTCACCGGTAGCGATGAGATCGGCGCCCATGGCGGCAACCTCTGTGGCCAAGCCGGCGCCGGCTTCCAAGCAGCGGACTGCCTGGTCCCTCGACATTGCGGGGCCCCGGCTGATATCGGCAGTCCCGTGCCCGATCCGGAGAATGCGAAGGTCGGGGTGGTGGGGCAAGTCGGCTGCTACTCCCGCATCCACGACGACCTGGTGTACTCCACCGAGGCGCGCCATGGCGCTTATCGCCGCCCCGCCCGCCAGGAAGTTCATAACCATCTGGGCGGTCACGGCTTGGGGATAGCCAGTCACGCCTTGAGCCACCACGCCGTGGTCGCCGGCGGCCACGATTACGGACTTTCCGCGGATCACGGGCTGGTCGGTTCCGAACATCCCGGCCAGCCGGACCGAGATATCCTCGAGCCGGCCGAGGCTGCCCGGCGGTTTCGTCAACGTCATCTGCCTCGCCTCTGCCCTGCGCATCGCCCCGGGATCGGCGTTACCGATCCGCTCAAGGATCGAGGAAAGCACTGAAGAACCGCTCATAGGCACAACCTCTCCAGAACTAGGGCGTGTTCACGCTACGCGCAGTCGTTACGGTACCGCGGGGTCCGAGCGACAGGCTGCTGTCGTCGCCGGACTCGACGTGTTCACGCTATGCGCAGTCGTTACGGTACCGCGGCTCCCCGTGGTTGGTCTGAACAACCACGATCAAACTAGCTCGGCACCCGGGCCCGCTATAGTACGTGCCGGCCCGGGGAGACAACCGGGTGCCGTGGAACTCAGCGAAGTCCGGTACGAGTCCGGCGCTGTCCCGCAACTGTCAAGCCCCATCCTCCGGGAGGGGACGAGCCAGGACGCCTGGCCCACGGCCACGTATCAGCTCTCGGAGGAAGGGTTGGTCGTGCTGGTCCCGAAGCCTGGACCTGACGATCTCTCTTCATCCTCCCTGACTCAAGGAGGATGTTTCTTGTTGCAAGGAAGACACCTACCGCGGATCCTGCTAGCAGCGCTGCTAATGGTCGGCGCAGCCTGTGGCGGCAAGACCGGAGACAGCGTATCCCAGACGGCGACCACAGCAACCGCCACGAGCCCGACAACCACTACCGAAGCGCCGGTGGCCGAGTTCCCGGTGACGGTCGCAGGGGTCGTCATCCCCGCGGAGCCCAACGCGATCGTTTCGCTGTCACCCTCCGCTACCGAGATGCTGTTTGCGGTCGGGGCGGGAAGCCAGGTCGTCGCTGTGGATTCGTTCTCCGACTATCCGGAGGACACCCCGGTGACCGACCTGGACGGGTTCCGGCCCAACCTGGAGGCCATAGCCGCCTACGGACCCGACCTGGTCGTGATGTCGGGGAATCCCGACGAGATAGTCTCCGGGCTCGAAGCTCTGGGAATCCCGGTACTGGTTCATGAACCGGCCCTCGACTTGGAGGACGCCTACCAGCAGATGCTCCAGGTAGGGGCAGCCACCGGTCACGTCGACGAGGCGGCATCCTTGGTGGCTTCGCTACAGGAGGAAGTCGCTCAACTGGTCGACCAGCATGCCGACTTCGGCCTCGGCCTCACCTTCTACCACGAGATCTCGGACACCTTCTTCTCAGCGACATCCGGTACCTTCATAGGCGCGATCTACACCCTGTTCGGTTTGGAGAACATCGCGGACGCGGCCGATCCGGATGGCTACGGGTATCCGCAGCTCTCCGCCGAGTACATCCTCGAGTCGGACCCCGACATCGTTTTCTATGGCTGTGCGGTCTGGTGCGGGACCACCGCCGAATCGATCGGGGAACGACCCGGGTGGACCGAGTTGCAGGCGGTGAGCGCCGGGCGCCTGTTCGAAGTCGACGACGACCTCTCCAGTAGGTGGGGTCCCCGGTTGATCGAATTCGCTCGGCTGATCGGGGTAACCCTCCAGACCCTATCCGAAGGCGGGTGACGATCCATGGACGACCCGGCGCCTCCGGCGCGACCGTTACGGCTCCGGTGGGGCTGGATGCTCGCAATGGTGGCCGTGCTGCTCGCCGCGATGCTTGCCGGAATCACGATCGGGCCGGCGGAAATCCGCCCGGGGCAGGTGATCGCCGAGTTGGTGGGGGTCGGCCTGGCTGGGCGTCCCTCGGCTCTCTCCTCCATCCAGCAAGCCATCATCTGGGAGATCCGGCTCCCCAGGGTCGCTCTGGGAGGACTGGTCGGTGGGCTTCTCGCTCTGGCCGGCGCCTCCTACCAGGGGGTGTTCCGCAACCCGCTGGCCGATCCGTACCTGTTAGGTGTGGCGGCCGGCGGCGGCCTGGGCGCCACGGCGGTGATCGCCCTCGCGCCCGGTGCCGCATCGATCATGCTGCCTCTCGCTGCGTTCGTCGGCGCGCTGGTAGCGGTCGCCCTGACCTACACGGTGGGACGGTCGATAGGAGGCCGGAGCGCGGTATCGCTCATCCTCGCCGGGGTGGCGGTGGCGGCCTTCTTCACCGCCGTCCAGACCTACATACTGCAGAAGAACGCCGACACCATCCGGCAGGTCTATTCGTGGATCCTCGGCCTCCTCGCCACCACCGGCTGGCGCGAGGTGCTTGTGCTGATCCCCTACGCGATAGTCTGCGGCACGGGTCTGCTCCTGCACAGGCGGCTGCTCGACGTGATGAGCGTGGGAGACGAGGAGGTCGACAGCCTGGGCGTCTCGGCAACCCGAGTACGTACCACGGTCGTAATCCTCTCCACCCTGGCGACTGCCGCTGCGGTGGCGGTGAGCGGGCTGATCGGTTTCGTGGGGATCGTCATTCCCCACACCGTCAGGCTGGTGGTCGGGGCCAGCTACCGATCGCTGATACCGGTGTCGATGATCGCGGGAGCGGCCTTCCTGATCCTCGCCGACCTGGTTGCCCGGACGGTCTCCAGCCCGGCCGAACTGCCGATCGGGGTCATCACCGCTTCCGTGGGGGCCCCGTTCTTCCTGGTCGTGCTGCGTAGCACCCGGCGGTACGTAGGATGAGCGTCGCGGTCCGGAGCCTGTCGGTCTCATACCAACCGGGCACACCCGTGCTCAGCGACCTCAGCCTGGAAGTCGCCACCGGCGAGTGGCTCGGCCTTCTCGGGCCCAACGGCGCCGGCAAGTCGACCCTGCTGAAAGCCATCGCCGGCCTGGTACGCCACTCTGGAGCTATCGAACTGCAGGGAAAGGTCTCGACCTCGATCCGGAGGAGGGACCGGGCACGGGCAGTGGCGTTCGTCCCGCAGGAACCCATGATCCCCCTCGCCATGACGGTCACCGAGTACGTGCTGCTGGGGAGGACGCCGCATCTCCCCTATCTCGGTACGGAGGGCCGGCGTGACCTGGAGGCTGCTTGCGCGGCCCTCGACCTGCTCGACCTCGGCCGCTTGGCCGGTCGCCACATGTCCGAGCTCAGTGGCGGCGAGCGGCGCCGGGTGGTTCTGGCGCGCGCCATCGCCCAGGAAGCCGACATCCTGCTGCTGGACGAACCGACCGGGGCGCTCGACATCGGACAGGGCCAGAACGCCCTGGAGTTGATCGGCTACCTGCGGTCCGAGCGGCCCATGACAATCATCACCGCCATGCACGACCTGACCCTGGCCGGGCAGTTCGCCGATCGCCTGCTGATGATGGCGGGCGGGCGGATCGTCGCTGTCGGGCCCGCCGTGCATGTGCTTACAGCCGACTACATAAGGGACTTCTACCAGGCCAACGTCGAGGTGGTCAGGGTCGATGGCGGCCTGGCAATAGTCCCGGTGAGGAACGGTTCCCTATGAGCGAAGCTCCCCGTACAGAAGACCCCCGCCGCCGCGAGACCCGGCGAGCACCCTCCGTGGTCATAGTCAACACAGGTGACGGCAAGGGCAAGAGCACCGCAGCCATGGGAATGGTGATGCGTTCCGTCGCCCGCAACTGGCAGGTGGCCGTGGTGCAGTTCATCAAGTCCGGAAAGTGGAAGGTGGGCGAGGAGAAAATGGGACACCGTCTCGGTGTCGAGTGGATCGCCGGGGGCGATGGTTTCTCCTGGGATAGCGAGGACCTCGACCGTTCGGCCGAACTCAACCGTGAGACGTGGGACCTGGCCCGCCGGCGGATAGAGACGGGCACCCACCGCCTCGTGGTCCTCGACGAGATCACATACCCCATCAACTGGGGATGGATCGACGCGGAGGAGGTGGCAGCCACCATCCTCAACCGCCCCGACAAAGTCAACGTGGTCATCACAGGACGGGACGCCCCGGCCCGCCTGATCGAGATCGCTGACACCGTCACCGAGATGACCCCCGTCAAGCACGCCTACGAGCAAGGCATCCGCGCCATACGCGGCATCGACTTCTGAAGCCGGCAGCGATCCCAGTCAGGTGTATCGGCCCCCAAGTGCTGCCAGTGATCCATTCGGCGGGTCCGGGAAGCCCCCTGTTGGACACAGTCGGTGACAGATCCCGGTCAGCGAACGGCGCGGCAACCTCTGTCTCGTTCTTGAGCGTCCTCCTAAGCAGGGTACGGCATCTCACGAAGACCATTCCTCGTCACGGTGTGCGTCCAAGGAGGATCTCTGCTTGAGAGTTCCTCTATCCGTTCCCAGCGCGCCACCAGGACACAGAGTTGCTCCCACACACTGAGATTGCCAACGGTTGTGAGCACCAGGATGCGCAGCGGGTTCTCGGCTAGGAGGGTGCTGAACAATGACGATTGCTCGGGCCTGCCGCCCGCCAGCGCAGGAATTATGCCGGCGGTTGGCAGGCCGCTGGTGGATTGCTCAGTACCCTCCTAGGGCCGCCCACTCAGCAGGTCGATGGCGGATCTTCTTATCGCGAGCTACAACGACCCACCCCCCAGCGGACGCTACCGGGATCCACTGCACGTCGTCGGTACCGACCGGCACCGGCGAGCGATCGTGACCCGGGTAGATACAGTCGCCACGGGCGACAGCCATTACTTGGCCGATTCCGAGCGCGCTCTCGTCGAAGAAATACCGGATCGGGCCTTCCCGCCTTACGCGCTGAGGCAGGGCAAGCGCGCCGGTCACGCAGCCCTGAGAAACCGTGTCTCAAAGTCGACGGCCGTATCGATATCCTCCTCGGTCACTCCGTGATCGCGGTAGATGTCCCTGATGGCTGAGCGAGGCTCCCCGGCAAGGTACAGCTCTGCTATGACCTCGGTTCGAACTCTGCGTACAGTTGGGATTCCGAACGAGAAACGAGGATTCACGTACACTGGCTCCTTTGCCGCCATGACCATGTAGCGCATGGCTTCTTCCGTCGCCTCGTCGAACTCCACTCTCCTGCAGAAGGTCGCTGCCGCCTCACTGAGCATGAGTTGCCCAGACCCAACAACCATCCATAGGTCCTCCGGGATCTCCAACCTGCGCTGCATCTCCGAAACCAGCTCGCGGCCCGCGATCAGCGGCTTTGATACCGCGAAGGGGAATGCGGTATCGAATTCCCGGCTGAGCGCCTCTCTCAGGGGCCGGAGGCGTTGCAGGGGCAGGTGCCGACGGTACTCCCGCAGATAGGCCGCCTCTATGAACTCCCCCCAGGACACCTGCGAGTCACCGGTAGGCTCACTTCGGAGGACCGGCGGGTACTGTTTCGAACCCCGAACGGCGCCCTCTAGCCACCACCGGAGCTTCGAGGGCGATAGGCGAAGCAGCCGCGCCGCTTCTGTAAGACTGTAGGTGGGCCGGACCAGCAGGGAGATCATCTCGCGTTCCTCCGTGGGTGGTGATGAGGGTAGCTTCCTTCGCCAGTTGAACGATGACTCCAACGCAACCACCTGCCAGACGCGGTGATCCCGCCGAGCCGAAGTCCCCGTGTGAGTATTTCGCCTCCTTTGCTGGAGTGCTTGTAGCAGTTCCCACGCACCGAACCTTGCTGGATTGTCTTCAAGCTGCGAACACAGGATTGAAATGGACCTTCATGGGTGGGTGTCTTGTCGGGAAACACATTGAGGGTCAGGGCTAGGACGGTGCTGAACAATGACGATTGCTGGGGCCTGCCGCCCGCCGACCCAGGAATAGTGCCGACGGTTGGCAGGCCGCTGGTGGATTGCTCAGCACCCTCCTAAACTGTGGCGGATGAAGTTACGGACTCTTCTTGTGCTGGCGGGGCTGGCAGCGCTCTTCGTGCTGGTCACCCGTCGTCCTCCGGTCGTCAAGCCCCAGGCTGATCGGGGAATCTGGGTACCCGTAGCGAACGATCAGTGACCAACCGGGTCGCGCTCCACCTGAGCGGCATCCTGGCTCGCCGGGTACCGCGGGTTCTTCTGGCTGAGCCGGGCGTGGAGATCGGGTTTCTCCGGGGCGGTACGGTGTCCGAGCGGACAGAATCGATCTCGTCCGTAGCCGGGTGGGACGCTTTGGCCGTGAGCAGCGTCTCGGAGGACTCGGAACCCTATGTCAACGAAGCCCGCTCTTCGGGTATCCCCGTCGTCGTAGGCAGCGACCTGCCCTACGGCTATCAGGTGGGTGACGCCACGTTCGTGATGGGGGCCACCGAGGGCTTCGGCTTGGCCGCCGCCCTAGCCGTCTCCATGGTCGACCAGGGAAGTCGACCCCTCCAGACACGCCTCGCCTGGACAGTCCCGGGGCGGGCGCTGGGGGCCGGGACTCCGGTCACCTTTCCCGAGCCGATTGGCGCCCTATGGGCAGGTAGGGACGAGAGCCCTCTGGACTGGCCGAGGATGACCTGCCTGGCGGCGCCGGAGCACTCGCCCTGGCTCGGGGTGGCCGTAAACCTGAGACTGCAGGGCCCGAATGGAACGGAAGAACGTATCCAGGGGGTTGCCGACGACGCCGCCTTCCTGCGGGCCGCTTCCATGTCCTCCGCTCTGCTCGCAGCCGCCCGAGGCGCCTACCCTCCGGGTGTGAACAGTCCGGGCGACCCGCAAGGTGTGTATTTGAACCTCGCCCGCGGTGCGGGCTTGGAGACAGCCGGTTTCGTCCCCGACTGATCGCCAACTGCCTGGTTGACGGATGTCGTCGGGCACCTCCGTGCAGCAAACTCCCATCCAGCCCCTGCGACGGGCTTACAGCCTCGGGTTGATGCGCTCCTCCAGCGAGAAGGCGATCAGAGCGAAGCCGAGGGACGCCAGCATGATCAGGAGTCCTGGAGGGAGCACCCACCACTTCCATGCCGGAGTGAGAAAGGCGCCTCGGGCTTGCGCCCAGAACAAGGTTGAACCCCAGCTCTTCTGGATGGGATCCCCGAGGCCTAGGAAGCTGAGGGCCGCCTCCAGCAGGATCGCACTCGACACCGCCCGCACGAACGATCCCGTGGCCAGCAGCCCCGTCCGGGGAACGATGTGCCGCAGGATCGTCCAGCGGTCCGGTGCCCCCATCGAACGGGCCGCGAGCACGTACTCCCGCGAACGGAGGGACAGGACCTGCGAGCGGATGATCCGGGCAGGCTCGGCCCAGATAAGCACGCCGATCACCACGATCGTATTGAGGAGGCTCCGTCCGAGATAGGCGGCCAGCACGATCAACAGGGGCAGGAACGGCAGTATCAGGATCACGTCGACGCCTCGCATCATGACCGAGCCCAGACGCTTCGGGTAATAGCCCGCCACGACCCCGACCGTGGTTCCGATCATGAGGGCAACGGCGGCCGCGACTATTCCGATCGTCAGCGATACGCGTGCACCGAAGATCATTTCCGAGAGTAGGTCCTGGCCTATGTCGTTCGTGCCGAGCAGGTGCTCCGGGCCGGGGGACAGGAAGGGTCTCGCCACCCGCTCGGTCGGGTCGTAGGGTGCCAGCCACGGAGCGAACACCGCGCCACAGATGAGGACCCCCACGATGAGTCCACCCGTCAGGCCGAACAAGGTGGGGATACGGGAACGCCGCCGGGCGGTGCGCCTAGCGGCACTCTCGCGGCCATCGGCAACCGTCACGAGGTCCTGGTCCTCGGATCGATCAGCGGATACAGCAGGTCGGCTAGCAGGTTCGCCACCAGCACCGCCGCCGTGAAGACCAGGAAGGCCGCCTGCATCACCGGATAGTCACGCCCTGACACCGCATCGAATACGAGCCGTCCCAGTCCGGGGTAGGTGAACACCGTCTCGACTATCACCGTGCCGCTGAAGGCAAATCCGAGCCGGAGGGCGAGCACGGTCACCACCGGGGCGATGGTGTTGCGGGCGACGTGCCCGAACAGCACCCGCCGTTCGCCGGCGCCTTTGGCGCGTGCGGTGCGGATGTAGTCCTCTCCCAGCGTTTCCAGCATCGAATACCGCATTGTCATGTACACGCCGGGCGTCGCGAGGATCGACAGGGTGACCACCGGCAGGATGGCGTGGGTGAGGATGTCCCAGGTGTGGGCCCACCCGGCAAGACCCGAAGCGGCGGTCACCGCGTGGGACGACGGCAGGACGCCCCACTGGACGGCGAAGATCGAAATGAGCAGCATGCCCAGCCAGAACGACGGCAGGGACTCGACCGAGATCATCCCCGTGAGCATGCCGAGGTCGGTCTTGGTGCCCCTCCGCCACGCCGAGATCGCACCCAGGATCACCCCCGCCACCGCCGACACGATCAACGACAACCCCGTGATCAGCAAGGTCCATGGGAGCCGGTCCCAGATCATGTCGACGATGGGCCGTTTCGACCGGAACGAGTACCCGAAGTCGCCGGTGAATATGTCTCCCCAGTAACTGAAGTACTGCTTCCAAAGGGGCGCGTCCAAGCCCACACGCGCCACGATCTCCGCCCGCTCCTCAGGGCTCAGCAGGCCGACGTCCACGCCCGCGATGAGGACCAGCGGGTTGCCGGGCATGAGCCTGGGCAGCAGGAAGTTGAGGGTCACCGCCACCACGACGACCACCCCGTACTGGGTGAGCCGACGGACGTCGATACGCCGTTTCAACCCGTCAACTCACCCCCACCACACCGGGTCTCCGCGCCTAGGGGCGCGCGGACGGTGGCAGCAAGGACAGTTTGCTGACGATGCCTTGCCCGGCGATGAACTCCCAGTCCGAGTAGACGCTCGAGTCGTAGACGTAGGCGCCGTCCGGGTAGAGGAGAAGCACGAAGGGCAGCTCTTCGGCGATTATCTCCTGCATGCGGCCCAGGATCTTGTTGCGTTCCGCCGGGTCGGGCTCTGTGCCGAGCACCGCCGAGAGGGCATCCATCTCGGCGTTGGCGTAACCGGTCAGGTTGAGGAACCCGCCGGCCGGCACGCCGGCGACCAACTGCGGGAGGCGCAACGGGTCCGCCTGGACGGGCGCCGACCAACCCCACATCGCGATGTCGTAGTTGCGCCCGTTGTTCACGTCGAACCCCGGCCAGACAGCCTGTTCCCAGGTTGCGGTCTCGACCGCCGCAACCGACGTCTCGATCCCGATCGCGGCCAGCATCTCCACCGTCAACTCGGCTATCCGCAGCCGGAGCGAATCCGAGCCGTTGGTGATGATCTCGAACGACATCGGCTGCCCGTCGAACTCCCTGACGCCGTCACCGTCGCTGTCGAGGTAACCGCCCGCGTCAAGCAGCGCATTGGCGGCCGCCGGGTCGTAGACCGTGCCGATATCCGCGTTGTAGGACGGATGGCCCGGATGGATCCAGCCCGGGCTGCCGATCGTGGCCGCCCCCAGGAAGACCGTATCGACGATGTCCTGGCGGTTCATGGCCAGGTTGATGGCTTGCCGGACCGCCACGTCGTCGAAGGGGCGCTTCGAGGCATCGTAGTTGATCATCTGGGTGGTGAACTCCGGTCCCAGGACGACATCCAGCGGATCCTCGGCGTCGAGCAGATCGATCTGCTCGGGCGGAATCCGCTCGAAGATCACGTCCACTGCATCTGTGCGGATCGCCGCCTGGGCACCGACATCGTCGGCGAAGACGATCACTACCAGTTCGTCTACCGCAGGTGCTCCCCGGAAGTAGTCGGGATTGGCCTCGAAGCGGTAACTCTGTCCCTCCACGTACTCGACCAGCTTGTACGGACCGGTCCCGATGTTGGTACCGCCGAAATCATGCTCGGAAGGGAGTTCGACGCTCTCCCATATGTGGCGCGGGATGATCGGCACGTCAGCCAGTGCCGCCAACTCGAACCCGGCGTTCGGACCACTGAGGACGAAGGTGGCGTTGTAGTCGTCCGTCACCACGAGATCCTCGACACCCCTGAGGTCCCGGGCGAACCGGCTCGCCTCGACGTTGTTGATGTAGTAGTCGACGCTGAAGTCCAGGTCATGGGCTGTCAGGGGCTCCCCATCGTGCCAGGTGACGCCCTCGACCAGCGTGACCGAGTACTCCGTCAGGTCCTGGTTCACGGAGATGCTGGAGGCCAGCCAGGGCCTCGGTACCCCGTTCTTGTCCACCTGCATGAGCGAGTCGTACTGGAGCATGAGGAGGTTCCAGCCCGGGAACCCGCTGATGTAGGTATAGGGATTGAGGGTCGACTCATCACCGGTGACCGCGGCGCGTATCGTCACGGGTTCGGCGGGCGCCTCAGTAGTCGGGGCCGCGCTGGTGGTCGTCACCTCGGCCGCTGTGGTGGTGGGCGCCTCGTCCGTTTCCGAGGGCTCCTCAGTTATGGTCGTGAGCGGCGCGGCCGGTTGCGTCGTAGCCGGTGCACCCGTTGCAGCAGTCGTGGCAGCCGTCGTCGGAGTCGGTGCCGGCTCGTCATCCCCGCAGGCGACCATCGCCAGCGCGAGGACAACCAGCAAGAGCATGCCCCTGGACTTGATCAGTCTTCGCATTTCTCGGTTCCCCTTTCTTCCTCCCGCCAAAGGAGCGGTCGATGCAATCCGGTGCCGGGTCCTACAGCCCGAGCATCCGGGTACGAGCGTACCCGTGTTATTCGAACGGCATCAGTCAGGATAACCCATGTATGGCGTGCGGAGTCATCCGGGCCGGGGCGGTGACGCTTTTCCTATCCATAACACTTGTCCTCCTCGCATCCGTACTACGGAGATCAACCCGTTCGGCTGACCCGCGTCACCCGAGCGCAGGGGGGTTTACCAGATGGCACGAAACCCACCGTCCCGGGACCACTTCCACCAACTCCGGCTTGACCGTGGAGCACAACCCCTCGATCGCCACCGGGCACCGGGTGTGGAAACGGCAGCCGGGTGGGGGGTCCGCCGGGCTGGGAATGTCCCCGAGTAGCCGGGTGCGGTCCGCGTGGCCCAGGATCTCCGGTTCCGGCACGGGGACCGCCTCGAGCAACGCCTTGGTGTACGGATGGAGAGGGTCCGCATAGATCTGGTCGCGGCCGGCCCGCTCTACGACCTCACCGAGATACATGACGGCCACCTCATGCGAGATGTGGCGCACCACGGCGAGGTCGTGCGCTATGAAGACCAGAGCCATTCCCGTCCTGGTTTGCAGGTCTGCGAGCAGGTTCACCACCTGTGCCTGCACGGACATATCGAGGGAGGAGACCGGTTCGTCGCATACGATCACTTCCGGCTCGGCAGCCAGGGCACGGGCGATGGCGATGCGCTGTCTCTGCCCGCCGCTGAACTCGTGCGGGTAGCGCTTGCCGGCGTCGGCCGGCAGGCCCACCATGTCCAGCAGCGAACCAACCCTGGTGCTGATCTCTTCGGGTCCGGCCATCCGATGGATCCGGAGCGGTTCGGCTATCACATCCAGCACCCTCATCCCGGGGTTCATCGCCGAGAAGGGGTCCTGGAAGATCATCTGCACCGCGCGCCTGTGCCTGCCGCTCCGGGGATCGAGAGGCCGTCCGTTGATCTCGATTGCTCCGGCAGTCGGGCGCACCAGGGCCACGAGCGCCCGACCCATCGTCGTCTTGCCGCAGCCGCTCTCTCCCACCACGCCTAAGGTCCGACCCCTCCGGACGTCGAGGTCAAGGCCGTCGACCGCCCGTACCACCGTCCTGCGAGACCGGGTGAGCCCCCGGGAAACCGGGAAGTGCACGCGGAGCCCGCTCACCGAGATCAAGATCTCGTCAGTCTTCTGTTGGGATCGTTGGCCGCCGCCGGTGGAGCCTACCGGCCACAGCGAGGAGGAGGTGCCCATCATTTCATGGTGTATGCAGGCCGATCCGTGCCCAGCCGCCCCCACGCTCGCCAGCTCCGGAAGGCCCTCCTGGCATCCTTCCCCAACCAGCGGGCAACGTTCGTGGAAAGGGCATCCGGAGAGCTTCTCCGACACACGGAGTGGGGACCCCGGTATCTCGGCCAACCGGGTCGCCACCGGACGATCCAGTCGCGGTATCGACCTCAGCAAGCCGGACGTGTACGGATGGCGGGTGGACCGGTAGAGGTCCCCGGCCCGGCCGGTTTCCAGGATCCGCCCCGCATACATGACCGCAACGCGGTCGGCCAGTTCCGCCACCACGCCAAGATCATGGGTGATCCACACGACCGCCAGCCGGTACTCCTCCTGCAGCTCGCGGACCAGGTCCACGATCTGGGCCTGCACCGTCACGTCGAGGGCGGTGGTCGGCTCGTCGGCGATCAGCAGTTTGGGGTTACAGGCCAGCGCCATGGCGATCATCGCTCGCTGGCGCATGCCGCCGGAGAACTCGTGGGGAAAGTCGTCGACCCTGCTGGAAGCAGACGGGATCCCCACCCGATCCAGGAGCCGCACCGCCTGCCGCTTGGCTTCGGGGCGGGTGACGCCGTGATGGATACGGAGGCTCTCTCCGATCTGGCGTCCGACTCTATGGACCGGGTTCAGGGACGACATCGGCTCCTGGAACACCATCGCCACGTCCCGGCCCCGGAAGCGGTTGAACTCGCGTCCCGACATGCCGAGCAACTCGCGACCCTCGAACCGTATGGACCCCGACACGACCGCTGGTGGCGAAGGGAGCAGTCCCATGACAGACAGCATGGACACGCTCTTGCCGGACCCCGATTCCCCCACCAGCGCGAAGGTCTCGCTGGCCGCGACCGTCAGGCTGATACCGCTCACAGCGTGGACGGTCTCCGTGGGCAACTCGAACCGCACATGGAGGTCCTCGATCTCCAGAAGCGCCGTCCGATCGGCGACTGGTCGGCCGGACGGCTCCCGCGCCGCCGCACCAGGTGCCGCCGTCATTCTCGAACGCTCCCTTTCATCGGAAAGCACCATGGCAACGATCCCCTACCTTCCTACCGGAGACAACAGTACACCAGGGCCGGACCGGTACGTGGATGTCTCACCGGGATCGTCGTGACCATTGACAGGCCGACCGTTGCCCCAGTCAGTGACCTGACACAGCAGGCTTGAGGTGGCCCTTCATCGGGGCGGTCTGTCGGGGAAAACGAAGAGTCAGTGCTAGAAGTGGCGGACCCCCCATTAGGAAGGTGCTGAACAATGACGATTGCTCGGGCCTGCCACCCGCCGACCCTGGCATTATGCGAGCGGATGGCAGGCCGCTGGTGGATTGCTCAGCACCCTCCTATGTCCCGAGTCTTTAGTTCGGTTGTGTTTGGAAGACGTGCCGTCATGCGACGGGCTGGTTGTGTCACAGGCCTGTTGCATGCTTGTAGGTAACCGCAAAGCGCCAACGGTCCGCCTTCGGTACCGACCGGACCGTGACTTGGTTCATGTTGTCCACCCAGCCCCTCGTGGAGGGTACGGCGGGACGCGTTCGACGCCGAGGAGGTGGCGGTGGGGGAGGGCCCGCCGGAGGAGACCCCCTCGACGGTTTTCGCGGTCTCGGCACCCCGGAACCGGTGCGTGCCAGGCGGAGGAGGCTAACTCCAGCGAACTCCCGATACAGGACACTAGCCTTGATTCTTCGTGTTTCCAGACATACCCGCGGCAACGTGCCACATCAACCACATGCTCGAGACTGCGCCGGGCTTCACCCGACGGTGAAGGTCCCGCCGGGCCGAGCCGGGACTGTCGAAACACCCGTAGTGCCTGGTCAGAAGCTCATAACCCGCACCTCTGTTCGCCCAGTCCAACCCCCGCATCAAAAATCGGGGCTAGACAGGCATCGTCGGCATGTCAGTCTGATTCGGGAGAACCGGATCCTGCGGCCGGATCTCGTAGCCGGGCGCAGGAACGGTCGCCGGCACGCGGAGGGTCTCCTCCAGCATCACTACCTCGACCCCACCCACCACGTCCGACACCAGGTTGTAGAGGACAGCAGCCAGCGTGGAGAGAAGGGTCATCGAAACGCCGAACACCACCGAGAAGAAGATGGCCACCCGCACGAACCTGCTCCCGTTGTTGAAGAAGACAGTCCCCTCCTCGATGAGGCTGATCAGGGCCAGGAAGTCGTCGAGAGCCTGCGGGATCCCGACCCTCACCAGTAGGGACCACAGCACGAGCAACCCGATCAGCGTGGCGACGGCGAACACCACATGTAGAAGAAGCGAGACCTTGAAGACCGTCCAAGGGTCGAACTTGCGGATCACCCTCCTTACTCTCCGGACGGTCGCCATCAGACGGCCCCTCGCGCGGACGACCCGTCCCCGTATCCACCCGAGGCAACCGGTATCTCCTCGATCACGGTGAACTCGACCCCACCGACCAACTCAGCAAGCAGGTTGTACAGCACCGAACCGACCGTTGTCATAGCCGTGACGCCCATCATCCAGCTGGCCGCCAGCAGCACCATCCCGCGCATGTACTCGCCACCTGTCTTGAACAGCGACTCGCCCGGCCCGATGAGGGCCACCCGCTCCGCGGCTGAGTCGAAGGCTGAGGTGAATCCCAGGCGGCTGACGACCGCCCACAGCATCACCGACAGCAGGACGAATGCCAGCGCGGCCAAGCCGCTCAACACAGACGAGACCTTGAGCACGGTCCACGGATCGAACTTGCGCAGTATCCGCCGGACCCGCCGGCGGGCGGTCGGACCGGCGCCGTCCAGATCGACGCCTCCCCCGATCATCGGAAGCCGGTCCCCTCCATGCTGGACCTGCCCACTGTCACTCGCGGTCTCTCGGGACGGGAGCGAACGAACTGACTCTCGCCTCATCGGGGACGTCCATGATCTTCACCCCGCTCGCGTAGCGTCCCTGGCGGCTTATCTGGTCGGTCTCCATCCTGATCGCGATTCCTCCGGACGAGACCACGACAACCTCACTCCCCTCGACAACCGCCCGAGCGCCGACCAACTCCCCTCGTTGCGGGCCCAGCTTTATGCCCTTTGATCCCATGCCTCCGCGTTTCTGCACTCTGAACAGCGCGGTCCTTATTCGTTTCCCGTGACCGCTCGACGTCAAGAGCAGTACGTCGTCACCCTCGATCGTGACGGTGGCTCCCACCACCTCGTCTCCCTCGCCAAGTCTGATGCCCTTGACTCCCCTCGTGGACCGGCCCGCCGGCCGTATGTCGTCTTCCGAGAACCGGATCCCCTTCCCTTGGCGGGTGAACAGGAGGATGTCGCTCTTGCCGTCGGTCGAGCGGACCGCAACCACCTCGTCGTCCGCCGTCAGGCTGATGGCGACGAGCCGGGCGTACCGGCTGTCGTACGCCCGGAAGGCGGTCCTCTTGACCTGGCCCTTCTTCGTGACCATCAGCATGTACTTGAAGGACTCGTAGTCGCGGGTGTCGACCAGCGCCTCGATGCGTTCGTCCGGCTCCAACGGCAGGACCCCCTGGACGAGTACCCCTTTCGCGGTGCGCCCCTTCCGGGGGAGCTCGTGCGCCCTAATGCGGTACACCCTGCCGCGGTTGGTGAAAAACAGTAGATAGGCGTGAGCCGTGGTGTGGATGACGTGCGTCAGGTAGTCGCCGCCCCGCAGAGCCGCAGCCTTCACACCTCGCCCGCCCCGTCCCTGTGAACGGTACGTGGTGGCCGTGACGGATTTCACGTAGCCGCTCTTCGACACGGTGACGATCAATTCGTCGTCGGCGATAAGGTCCTCAAGGGAGAGCTCGGCCTCTGCTGGGAGGATCCGGGTGCGGCGGCGGTCCCCGTGCGCGTCACGGGCGGCCTCGAGTTCCTCCGCAATGATCTGCCGGCGTCGGGCTGGGTCGGCCAGTATCCCACGCAGGTCGGCTATCAACTCCAGGAGTTCGGCATGCTCGGCACGTAGCTTGGAGGTCTCCAGCGAGGTCAGGCGCCGGAGTGGCATGTCAAGGATGGCGCGGGCCTGGATCTCCGACAGCGGGAACCTGTCCATCAGCCCCAGCCTGGCATGGTTCGCGTCGCGGCTCCGTCGGATGATCGCGATCACCTCGTCAATGTTGTCGACCGCCACGATCAGGCCCTCGAGGATGTGGGCCCTGGCAAGGGCACGGTTCAGCCGGAAACGCGTGCGCCGCTCGATCACCTCCATCTGGTGATCGAGGAAGTACAGCACCATTTCAGCGACGTTCAGGGTGCGCGGCACACCATCGACCAGCGCTACCGCATTAACCCCGAAGCTCTCCTGGAGTTTGGTGTGCTTGAACAGCTGGTTGAGGACAACGCGGGGATTGGCGTCCCTCTTCAGTTCGATCACCAGGCGGACTCCCACCCGGGAAGAGGACTCGTTACGGAGATCTGCGATCCCAACGAGTGTCTTTCGCTGCACGAGCTGGGCGATACGCTCCATCACGCGGTCCTGGCTCACCTGGTACGGCAGTTCGGTCACCACGATGGCCGTGCGTCCCTTCCGGCGCTGTTCGATGTCGGTGACGGCGCGCATCTTGATCGAACCACGCCCCGAGACCAGGGCTTGCTTGATCTCCTTCGTTCCGATCACGTAACCACCGGTCGGGAAGTCCGGTCCCTTCACTATCGAGAGGTACTCCTCGGGACCGGCGTCCGGGTTTTCCAGCCCGTACAGACACGCGTCGACCACCTCCTCGAGGTTGTGGGGCGGGATGTTCGTCGCCATACCCACTGCGATTCCCTGGCATCCGTTCACCAGCAGGTTCGGGAACCGCGCCGGCAACACGGTGGGCTCGGACTCCGAACCGTCGAAGTTGTCAGCGAAATCGACGGTGTCCTCATCTATACCATCGAGCAGCACCGCAGCCAGATGCGCCAAGCGACACTCGGTGTAGCGCATCGCGGCGGGCGGGTCGTCGGTGGTCCCGAAGTTGCCCTGCGGATGTATCAACGGGTAGCGCAGCGAGAAGGACTGGCCCATACGCACCAACGCGTCGTAGATGGCGTCGTTGGAATGGGGGTGGTACTTGCCGATGACTTCCCCGACGACGGTGGCCGACTTCCGGTGGGAGGTCCGGGGTCGGACTCCCATGTCGTCCATGGCGTAGATGATCCTGCGCTGGACCGGCTTGAGGCCGTCCCGCACGTCCGGCAACGCTCGTGAAACGATCACCGACATGGCGTACTCGACGAAGGACGTGGCCATCTCGTCGTAGATGTCCACTGCTCGCACCGGTGCCGGGTCCCGTCTGCTGGCTCGGTCGCTCACAGGGTTCTCTCCCTCCGTTCAGATGTCCAGGAAGCGGACATCTCCGGCGTTCTGCTGGATGAAGGCCTTGCGTGCGGCGACGTCGCCTCCCATCAGGGTCGTGAAGATCTCGTCCGCCCCCGCCGCGTCGCTCAGCTCGACCTGGACCAGGGTTCGGCTGTTCGGGTCCAGGGCGGTCTGGCCCAACTCCCCGTCGTTCATCTCTCCCAAACCCTTGAACCTGGTCGGGCGGGCCTTGGGATGCCGGATCCTGAACGCCTCCAGCGCGGCGTCGTCGGCTAGGTACTCGACCCGCCTGCCTACCTTGACCCGGTAGAGGGGCGGCACCGCCACGTAGACGAAGCCTGCCTCGATGAGGGGTCGCATGTGACGGAAGAAGAACGTGAGCAGGAGCGTCCTGATGTGCGCCCCATCCACATCCGCGTCGGTCAGCATGATCACCTTGTGGTATCTGGCCTTCGAGATATCGAACTCCTCACCGAACCCGGTCCCTATCGCCGTGATGAGCGCCAGTATCTCCTTGTTCTGCAGGGCCCTGGCCAGGCGTGCCTTCTCCACGTTGAGAATCTTGCCCCGGATGGGCAGCACGGCCTGGTACTTCGAGTCCCGCCCGTTCTTTGCGGGGCCGGCCGCCGAGTCGCCCTCCACGATGAAGAGCTCCGCCCGTTCCGGGTTGCGGGATGAGCAATCCACCAGCTTCCCGGGCAGGCGGGACGAGTCCAGTAGCGACTTGCGGCGGATCACGTCCCTCACCTTGCGGGCGGCTTCCCTGGCGTGCTGCGCCTGGCGGGCCTTCTCGACGATCCGGCGGCCGTCCTTGGCGTGCCGGTGCAACCATTCGGGGAGCATGCGGTTCAGAGTCTTCTGCACGTAGCTGCGGATCTCGGTGTTTCCGAGCTTCGTCTTGGTCTGCCCCTCGAACTGGGGGTTCCGTACCTTGATGGATATCACCGCAGTGAGGCCTTCCCGCACATCCTCACCGCTCAGATTGGCCTCCTTGTCCTTGAGCATGTTCTTCGACCGGGCGAAGTCGTTGACCGCTTTGGTAAGGGCGGTACGGAACCCCTCCTCGTGAGTGCCGCCCTCATGGGTGTTGATGTTGTTGGCGAAGCTGAGGACGTGCTCGCTGAAGGACGCTGTCCATTGCATGGCCACCTCCAGCTCGGCGTCCTCGTTCACGTCGTCCAGGTACATCACCTGGCCGTGGAGCGGATCCCGCGGAGCATTGAGGTGGAGGATGAAGTCCCTTATCCCACCGCTGTATCGGAAGTCGTCGGAGCGATCCTCCCGCCGCTCGTCCCGGAGACGTATCTCCAGTCCCCGATTCAAGAAGGCCATCTCACGCAGACGCTGGGCGACCGTGCTGTAGCTGAAGTCGACCGTGCCGGTGAAGATCTCCGGGTCCGGCCAGAACGTGATCGTCGTGCCCGTGCTGCCCTCGGCCTGCCCCTTCCGTACCTCCGTGGAGCTCGCCTTGCCTTGCACGAAAGACTGGTGCCAATGGAACCCATCCCGCACGACATCTGCCTCCAAGCGCTCCGAGAGAGCGTTCACCACCGACACGCCCACTCCGTGCAGGCCTCCCGAAACGGTGTAGGCGCCCTGTTCGAACTTGCCTCCCGAGTGCAGCGTGGTGAGAACGGTGGTCAGGGCCGATTTCTTCGTCCGTGGATGGCGGGCGATCGGGATACCCCTTCCATTGTCGGTGACACGACACCCTCCGTCGGCTTGGAGCACCACGTCGATCCGTGTGGCAAAACCCGCCATCGCCTCGTCCACCGAGTTGTCCACCACCTCCCAAACCAGGTGGTGCAGACCCCGCGGGCCGGTCGTACCGATATACATTCCCGGCCGACGGCGCACCGCCTCCAGACCGGGGAGAACCTTGATGTCCTTGGCGCTGTAGCTCGATGACGGATTCGCAGTCACGTTGCTTCCTCTTATCGCTGTACGGTGTTCGGATGGCCGCTCGCCGCGCGTCAGAGCGGTCCGCGCAATGCGTGAACACCCAGACCGATCCGCCTCCCATGCTACTTGACCGGGCCGCCTAGGCGGATGCTGAGCAATCCACCAGCGGCCTGCCAACCGCCGGCACTGTGCCTGGGCCGGCGGGCGGCAGGCCCGAGCAATCGTCATTGTTCGGCACCCGCCTAGTCCAAGGTCCTCAGCCCGGAAAGCAGCAGTAAAATAGCCCTTGACCTGGGGTTTCAATGCCTCTCTGAATTTCGTTACCAATTCTTCGTCCGTGGCGGCGCAACCACCCGGACCTTCGTAACGAAACCCCTGCCAAAATGTTCTGCCAGACGCTCCATCAGGCGTTCGGTATCGTGGCGGAGCCACCTAACGATCCGGCGATCCACGGCCGCGACCATCAACTCACCATGTCGTACCACGACCGGCACCGATTGGGAACCCCAACGTCGTCCCGCCAGTTCCCCCCACCGTGACCGCAGTTCCTCGAGCATTTCGATCGGTGGCAATCCGAACCCGGCAAGGATGCCGGACAGGCCTTCGCCCAGCACCTCCATCCCGCCTCCCGAGTCGTCCTGGTACCGGTCCCGCTCCTCGCGCTCCCATATCAAACGCAGGACCTGGGCCTCCTGAGCATCGAAGCTGCCGACGATCGTCTCCACGTCGTCGCGGGACAACCTCCCCATCAGTGCAACTCCCCCCCGCTCAAGGACCAACGCCGTCCCTCCACCGGAATGTCCTCCACACTCGCCGCGGTGATGAAGGTCTGCGCCGCGGGCAAGGCCTGGGCCAGAGCGGTCGAGCGGTCGTTGTCGAGTTCCGAGAATACGTCGTCGAGGAGCAGCACCGGCGACTCCCCGGTCGTTGCTTCGATAGCGCGGTGTGACGCGACCCGTACCGCCAGGATCAAGCTGCGCTGCTCACCTTGGCTGGCTCTGACACGGGCATCCCGATCGTCCAGCATCAGCGCCACATCGTCGCGGTGCGGTCCAACGGTCGACACGCGACGCTCCAAGTCCGCGGGCCGGGCTGCCTGCAGCGCGGCCCGCAACTCGTCCCCCCAGGCTTCTGTGGTTCCGGCACGCCCGGTACTCCATGTCGGACGGTAGTCAATGGACAATCGTGTCGTGTCGCCCGATACCGACCGGTACACGGCGCCGGCCCTGCTCTCCAGAGCAGCGATGGTCGCCTTCCTCCGGGCTACCACCCTGCCGCCGGCCTTGGCGAGGCGATCGTCCCACACATCCAGCGAAACCGTATCGGCGCGCCACCCCATCTGCTTCAGAAGGATGTTGCGCTGCCGGAGAGTCCTCTCGTAGTCCTGTTGATCCCGCTGCGCTCCAGGCCACATCTGCACAGCCGCCGAGTCCAGAAGATCCCGCCGGTAACTCGGTCCCCGCTTGACGACGTCCAGATCGTCAGGCAGGAAGACCACACAGCGCATCTTTCCGAGCAGATCGGCAAGACGACCCAGCCGCGTCCGGTTGACCTGAGCCCTCCGTCGCCCCGCAACCGGGAGCTCGACCTCGATCAAGGCAGAGGTTCTCGCTCCCTCCACCTTGCCGCGTATGACAGCGCGCTCGCTCCCCGTCCGGACCAGAACGGAGTCCGCAACCTTCCGGAACGAGCGGAGGGTTGCCAGGTATCCGATGCTCTCCAAGACGTTGGTCTTACCGGCCGCATTCCTGCCAACGAGTAGGTTCACCCCCGAAACCGGCTCCCACCGAAGTCGCCGGTAGCTCCGGAAATCCACCAATTCCAGCCATACCAATCGCACTATTCCCCAAACCTAGCCCTGATCCTTCATGGACCCAACGCACCACGTACACAGCGACACCCCTTCCAGCGGGACGCCGGAAGCCCTAGCCATGTGTTAGCCAGTATCCCGCGTCAGAAGGTCCAAGCCTCCCAATCCATCCAACCCTTACCGGCGCCAATCCATAAAGAATCGGGAACTCACGCTGATCGCCGATCATGCCCCCGGTTTTCGGGCCACCTCCATCAGACGCGAACCGGCATGAGCAAGTAGAAGAAGTCGTCCTCGCCCTCTGCCCTGATCACGCTCGGCTTGAAGCCATCCCGCACTTCGACCCGCACCCGGTCACCGTCGAGCACCGCAACACCATCACTCAGATACCGCGAGTTGAACGCGATGCTCACGGACTCGTCTTCGCCTTGGTACTGACCTTCGACCAACTCCGCCTCATCTCCCACATCGCGCCGGCTTACGGCCATGTGAACCCCGCCATCCGTGAGCTTCAGCCGGATCGGAATGTGGTCCTCGGCTACCAGAGCAGCGCGTCCCACTGCCTCGAGTAGCCGGTCCTTCTCTACGAGGACCTCGTTGGGGTAATCTCCAGGTAGCAACTGCCGGTAGTTCGGGAAGGTTCCCTCGATCAGCCGGACGCTGAGGGAACCTCGTTCAGACGTGAAAACCACCTCCCGCTCCCGTATGGCCACGTTGATCACCGCCGCTGCAACGGTACGTCCGAGCTCCCTCAAGCCTCGTGCCGGCACCAGCGCCGAGCCACTTACGCTGACATCGGCCAGATCCTTCACCGCCAGCCGGTAACTGTCAGTTGCCACCAACCGCAACCCGCTCTCGCCATCCTCCATGAGCACACCGGTCAGGATCGGGCGTGCCGAGTCACTTGATGCAGCCACAATCACTTGCGTGATCCCACGGACGAGTGCGTCACCGTCCACTTGCACCGATCCGGTCGAGTCGGGTTCCTCCAGATCCGGATAGTCCTCGATCGCCAGTTGCCGCAACATGAACCTCGGCCCGTTTCCTTCGATCTCCACGTTGCCTTCCGAGGAGCGGATACTCACCACCCCATCAGGCATCCGCCGGATCGCATCGGTCACCAGGCGCCCGGGGACTACGAACCTTCCCTCGTCCATCACCTCGACCTCCACCGCGGTGCGGACGGTTATCTCGGTATCGCTACCTGTGACCCGGAGTTTGTTACCGATCGCTTGGCACAGCACTCCCTGAAGGATGGGTAGGGATGTCTTCAGACCAACGGCCCGGTTGGAACGGGTGAAGGCGTCGGCCAAGTCGTCACGATCAGCACGAATATGCACGACGGACTCTCCTTCCTTTCTCGACAGGGATGATTATTACTTTCTTCTGGTTGTAGTAGTAGGCCCTGGGGAATGTGGATGATTCCTGTATCTGCCCTGGTAGAGGGCTCGAAAGAGCCATACGACATCGGGGGATAGCGAGCAGGTGTTTTCCACGGGGCGTGGCGGCCTGCCGATGGGCCTGTGGAGAAGTGTTCATGTTATGCCCAGCTTTTTGGATAGATCGGCGATCCTGTGGGCGAACTGTGGATCGGCCGCGATGAGCCTCGTGATCTTCTTGACACCGTGTAGCACGGTGGAGTGGTCACGGCCCCCGAGATGCTTGCCGATCTTGGGGAGGGACAGCTCCGTGAGCGTCCTGCAGAGGTACATGGCGATCTGGCGTGCTGTGACGAGCGGCTCCCGCCGGCTGGGTCCTTCCATGTCGGTTAGCGAGACTCCGTAGGACGCAGCGACGACGGCGATGATCGCGGCCGCGGTTGGGGGCTGACCGGAAGGCGTGGGGATGAGATCGGCAAGTTGCTCATGGGCTAGCTCAAGGGTAATGGGTTCCTGCGCAAGGGCTGCGAAGGCGGTTACTTTGGTGAGGGCGCCCTCCAGTTCCCGGATGTTGTCGGTGATGTGTTGGGCGATGAAGTCGAGGACGGCGTCCGGGATCTGCTTGGGAGCGTAGCCCGCGTACCGCCGCAGGATGGCGAGCCGGGTCTCGACGTCGGGGGGACCGATATCGGCGAGCAGTCCCCACTGGAACCGCGAACGGAGACGTTCCTCGATGCCGAGGTCCTTGGGCGGCCGGTCACAGGTCAGGACTATCTGCTTGTCGTACTGGTGAAGCGCATTGAACGTGTGGAAGAGTTCCTCCAGAACCTGCTCTTTACCCTGGAAGAACTGCACATCGTCGAGGAGGAGGAGATCGATCGTCCGGTACCGATGTTTGAAATCATCCATGCGCTTGCGGCGGATACCGTCGACGAAGTTGTTGAAGAAGGTCTCTGAACTGATGCATCGGATCGAGGTATCCGGCCTGATAGCCAGGGCGCTATGCCCGATGGCGTAGAGGAGGTGGGTCTTGCCCAAACCGGCGCCCCCGTATAGGAAGAGGGGGTTGTAGTGCTGACCGGGCTTCTCGGCGACGGCCATGGCCGCCGCAAGCGCCAGACGGTTGGATGGCCCCACGACGAAGTTGTCGAACACGTACTTGTCCAGGTACCGGGAACTCCGTTCGAGAGAACTGTCGGGGACGGCGGCCTCCGGCGAACGATCGGAGGACGGGGGCACGGGGATCGCCGGGAACTCGAACTCTTTGAGTGGGGGACTGGCGATGAGGTATCGGACGGCTACGTCCGTGCCCAGGTAGTCGGAGGCGAGAGATGCTATCAACTCTCGATAGTGATCCTGGAGCCAATGGCTATGGAAGTCCGATGGAGCCACCACATCAAGGGTTTGCTCCGTCAACTCGATGTGGACTCCAGAGAACCAAGTCGACCACTTGGAGGGCGATACGTTGGATCGGAGGCTGGCGATCAACTCGGCCCTGCGTGTAACGCGATGCGGCTCCGCCATCGTGGCTGTGCTCTCCTCCTCGAACCCTGTCAAGACATATCCACAGCGATATCCACAACTGGGGATAAAGCGGCGGCTTGGCTGTGACCGCCTTAAACCACAACCTACGAACCAAGGTGCCGGTTCCCCGACTAGCCGCTCTCTTGAAGGACTGCTCTTGCCAAAAACCGGTCAACGACCGCTGATACTTGGAAGTGGAATGATAAGCCTCGACAGCCCCGGGTGGTCAGGTCCGATACCGCTCTTCCACCCTGATCCAGGAGTCGGCGGAGGTAAACGAATTCCCAGCTAAGAGGGCGTTTCTGAACTCCTCGTGGCGGTCCTCGAAGAGCGGTGAGGCCGGATATCGCGACTCCAAGGATTTTCTTCGCGCTCCGCGAGGTGGAAGTGGGAAACGTTTTCATGAGTCTCGCTTGGGAAGGAGCTTTCTGCGCATGCTACGGAGAGTCATCAGTGACCTTGAGCTCGTGACCCTTGCAAAACTCGACCGAGGGCCGTAGGATTCTGATGTTGCCGCGCGACCCCGATGGGCGGCCGTCGTAATACCGGACACCAGTCCGGTACCCCTGCGCCGGGTGCCTCCGAACCTTGAGGGTTGCCGAACGGAAGACTCTTCATGAAGCGCACTTACCAACCCAACAATCGCCGCCGACAGCGTAAGCACGGCTTTCGGCGCCGAGCGCGAACGCGTGCGGGAAGGGCGATCCTCCGCCGGCGCCGCCAGAAGGGACGTCGGCGCCTGGCCGCGTGAGTACCGGGTTGACGACACCGAGAAGCGCAACGGGCGACCATGGTCACTGCGACTGGTCCCCGGGCCTGGACCGGAAGACCGGCGCGACCCGGAAACGAAGCCAGCGGGCAAGCGGACGGGAGTTGTCTTGATCGGGTCTCCCGAATGGTCGATGCCCGGGGAAATCACGGGTCGAGCGGTGGACAATTGACAGCGGCTAGAGAAAGAGTCTGCCGTGCTGCGCGGCGGTGATCCGATGTATTCATCCTTACGAACCTCGGCAGAGTTCGATCATGTGCTCCGTTCCGGCGTGCGATGCCGGCGGGGTGGAGTCACGTTGGTGGCGAGCCGCCGGGCGGAGGGGCGTAGCCGGATCGGATTGGTCGTGGGGCGCCGGGTCGGCTCGGCGGTGGTACGCAATCGTGTGAAGCGGCGCCTCCGAGCTGCTGTCCGTGAAATAGGATTGCCGACCGGCGTTGATTGCGTGGTCATAGCTTCGAAAGCAGTGGCCGACGTTCCCTTCAGCATTCTCTGCAGGTGGATCCGCCAAGCAACGGCAGGCGCATCTGCAGGAAGGCGAAGCGTGTGAAACCAAGCAGATCGGCGGCGCCGGCACAGGAAAGCGCGCTCTTTGATGTGCCGTATAGGGATCCTCTCAACCGGCATACGCCGAGCGCTCTGGCGCTGGTCGCTCGGGCGGTGATCACCTTGTACCAGCACACGGTGGGCCCGATGATCCCGAGTTCGTGCCGGTTCATGCCGTCCTGTTCGAGATACGCCTACGGGGCCCTGGGAACCCACGGGTTCGTCAGGGGAAGCTGGCTCGGTATCAAGAGAATCGGTCGTTGCCACCCACTGGCAAAGGGGGGCTTCGACCCGGTACCGGAACGAAAGGCATAACCGGGTGTTTGGCGATCTCTGGAACGCACTACAGGGCCTGCTCGGCGGGATTTTATCGTTCTTCTACGATATCGTACCTAACTATGGGGTCGCTATCATCCTGCTGACGATCGTTGTCAATCTGCTCGTATTCCCGCTGACCCTCAAGCAAGTCCGTTCGACTCGGGCTATGCAGGAACTCCAACCGGAGATGGAGAGGATCCGCCGCGAGTACAAGGGCGACCAGGAGGCCATGAACGAGAAGGTCATGGAACTCTATCGGCAACGGGGGGTGAGCCCGTTCGGGTGCTTTCTGCCGTTGCTGGTCCAGATGCCGATCTGGTTCGCGCTGTTCCGGGTGCTGCGCGAGCCGGCGAGCAGCTTGCCGGCCGGCTCGACCCTCCTTGAGGCCGCCGGCGAGGGTACGTTGCGCTTTCTCACCATGGATCTCGACTTGGCGCCGTCGGAGATCGTGGGGAGCGCCGGGCTGTTCTCGACGGCCGCTATCCCCTACCTGTTGCTGGTCGGTGTCGTTGTAGGGACCGGTTTTCTCCAGCAGAAGCTGTTGAGCCCCCCTGGTAACCCCCAGGCAACCAGCCCCCAGGCGGAAAGCATCCAGCGAGTAACGAAGATACTGCCCCTGGTTTTCGGCGCGATTTCGTATGTCTGGCCTTCAGGTTTGAATCTCTATTTCGCGACCAGCAACCTATTCCGGACCGCGCAGCAACTGCTCATTTTCAAGATCGACGGCCGCCCCGGTGACCCAGGCGGGCAGAAGGCGGTTGTCGATCCGCCGGACGGTGGCAAGAAGCCGTCCTCGCCACAGGGCTCGCGCAAAAGGCGCGGGCGACGGAGAAGAAGGTAAGAAAGAATGGTCGAGTGGGTCGAGGTTAAGAGTAGTTCAGTGGATATAGCGGTAAAAGCCGCCCTTGAAGAATTGGGAATCGATGACGAGACCCGGGCGGAGGTCAAGGTACTCCAGGAGCCCCAGCGTGGGTTTCTGGGTATCGGTCGCCAGGATGCAATCGTCCATGTGAAGCCGAAGGCCGAGCTAGCGACGAAGAAGCCGGGGAGAGCGAGGAAGCGCCGTACCCGAAAAGCCAAGAAGCAGGTGAATAAGCAAGCCAAGGACCGCGCCGGTAGCAACGGCGCCGCCAAGGCGAAAACGAAGAAAGCCGGAAAACCTACGGCTAGTAGGGTGGCGGAAAGAAAGGTTCGACCAGTGGCTGGTGACGACGGAGCGGTGACTGCCTTGGGACAGAAGCAGGCCGCAGTAGTGAAGACTTTTCTCGGTGGCCTACTGGACGAGTTCGGTTTGGAGGGCCAGGTCGAGACCAAGTTCGACGGCCGTGTTCTTCATGCGGATGTGCTCGGAGACCAGACCGAGGCCCTCATAGGCCCCAAAGCTTCGGTGATGCAGGCTCTCCACGAGCTGACCAAGACCGTCGTTCAGCGGAAGACAGCCCGTAACTGCCGGCTGCGGCTGGATGTGGCTGGCTACGGCGAGCGGCGGCGGAAGGCCCTATCGATTTATGCCGGCCAGCTGGCTGACCAGGTGCTCGAGGAGGGGGGAGAGATCATGCTGGAGCCGATGAACGCCGCCGATCGGAAAGTTGTGCACGACGCGGCTGCAGCCGTTGACGGAGTCCGCTCCTACTCCGAGGGAGCCGAGCCGCGCCGATCAGTGGTGATCTCTTCTGAGGACTAGAGAACGATTCCTCCAGCCTCGCCCTTCTAGTAGAGGGTCCGGCGCATTGAGGTTTCACGTGAAACACATGTGCACACAGTCGGATAGGCGCTAAGCAACGCCGGTGGTGCGATCAGCCGGAGACAGGTTCCAATACACAGGTGCCCTCGACATCTCTCGCCAAGTCCTGGGTGGTGACGAGCCCGCGTTCAGAGCCCACGGTTGATGAGAAAGCTCCCACGTTACCGACCCGAGGAGCAATCCCTCACTCTCCCTTCTACACCACCCTTCGGAGGAACGGAACTTGTAGAGGCGTGTGAAGGGAACGCCCGGCCGGAGTTGGAACGAGGTTGATCCCGACTCTTCATGTTCCCAGACTCACCCACGGCAGCATGCCACTCGACCAGGTCACCGCACCCGCCCGGGTCTTGCCCGACGGGTGACCATCGCGCCGGCCCGAGACGGGATCGTCGTAGGGGCTCTGATCTCTGGGCAGAAAGCTCATATCCCACACTCCCGCCGGCCAGTAGGAAAACCCCCCGTACCAAGAGCTGGGTTAACCGTTGATCGCTACGTTCGGCTCGGTAAGATTCTCTCCCCCGAGTGCCCAGCCGCCGGCGGGCGGCGGGTAGGGACGTTGATCGCTACGTTCGGCTCGGTAAGATTCTCTCCCAGTATGTCTGGTAGGGATAGCACGATGCTCCCCTCGAGAGCGGTGGTGGTTGCCATCGCCAATCAGAAGGGCGGTGTGGGTAAGACGACTTCCGCGGTGAACCTGGGTACGGCTCTCGCCAAGCGCGGCCGTCAGGTCTTGCTGGTCGATTTCGATCCCCAGGCAAACGCGAGTGCCGGTCTCGGAACCACGGTGTTCGAGGTCGACAAGTCGATCTACGACGTGGTCGTTCGGGGGCTACCGCTGGCCGATGTTCTGGCGTCCACAGGTGTCGATCGGCTGTGGCTTGCCCCGGCGAGTATCGACCTGGCCGGAGCGGAACTCGAGTTGGTAGCGGTATTGAGCCGAGAACTCCGACTGGCGAAGGCGCTCGGGAGTTGCGACAGGGAGTTCGACGTGGTGCTGATCGACTGCCCTCCTAGCCTGGGGCTGCTGACAATCAATGCGTTGGCAGCCGCGGACGAGGTCCTCATACCGGTGCAGTGTGAGTACTACGCCCTCGAAGGGCTCGGCCAACTCATGCAGAACATCGAGATGATACGCAAGACTGTCAACAGGAGGCTAGAGATCGGCGGCGTATTGTTGACGATGTTCGACGGTCGGACGAAGCTGTCGAAGGATGTGGCCGCTCAGGTACGAGACTATTTTGGAGAGATCGCCTACCGGACTGTAGTCCCGAGGTCGATCAGACTGTCGGAAGCGCCTTCCTATGGCGAACCGATCGAGATGTACGACAGGATGAGCGCCGGCGCGATCGCGTACCGGTATGCAGCCGGGGAGTTCCTGAGGCGCCATCAGATGCAGGAGTGACGAGATGGCATCGCGACGGTCCGGTCTCGGCAAGGGACTAGAGGCGCTCATACCGGCCGGCCGGCAGAGCAACCTCGAGGCCATCTCGCTGAACCGCATCCGCCCGAACCCCAACCAGCCTCGGAAGACCTTCAGTCAGGAGGCGCTGGAAGCACTGACCGAGTCGATCCGCAGCGTGGGGGTCCTGCAACCGATCGTCGTCCGCCGGGACGGCTTCGAGTACGTTCTGGTAGCCGGCGAGCGTCGTTGGCGCGCCGCTCAAGAGGCTGGGTTGTCGGAAGTACCTGCCTTGATCCGCGAGACGGACGAGGCCGGATCCTTAACAGAGGCGTTGATCGAGAACCTGCAACGCGAGGACCTCAGCCCTCTCGAGCAGGCAGCCGCGTTCCAACAGCTGGAAGAAGACTTTGGCATGACCCATACCGAGATCGGGAAGAGGGTAGGCCGGAGTCGCTCGGCGGTATCGAACACCATCAGGCTCCTCAACCTCAGTCCGGCGATCCAGAAGGCCTTGGCCGAGGGTGAGTTGTCTGCAGGCCACGCGCGTGCCTTGTTGGGTCTCGACGACACGGCGCTTGCGGATCACCTGGCAGAGCGTTCCGCGGCGGACGGATGGTCGGTGCGGCAGTTGGAAGACGCGGTCCGCGCCGGCAAGGGCATGAAGACCGGGAAGAGGCCTTCCGGGCCCCGGGCGCCACGGCCAGCCGCGATCATCGAGTTGGAACGCCGGCTGGCGGACCAGCTCGGCACGAGTGTCAGCATCAGCTACCGGAAGAACAAGGGCCGGGTCGTGTTGAATTTCGACGGCCTCGATCAACTCGAGCAGATCTACCGCCGGTTCTTCAGTAGCTGATACGCCTGGACAGGCGGCCGGGGGGACCCGTGGCATCCGAGATTCCCCGAAGGTCGTGCTCTCTATCCATCCGCTCGGAAATAGGTAGGCAGCGACCTGTGGCGGTGATGAGCACCGTCTACCGGATCGAGCCGGTCCGGGAAGGGGATCTAACCTCGGGAGTGGAGCCTCGCTAGTGCAGCCACTCCGCTAGTTGAGAGAGGATGGCTGCCTTGGGACGGGCGCCAACGATCCGTTTCTTCTCGACACCGTCCTGGAATACCACCATGGTGGGGATGCTCATCACGTCGTGGGCGAACGGCGTGCGCTGGTTCTCGTCGATGTTGAGCTTGGCGATGGTTATCTTGTCACCGTGTTCCGCCGCGATCTCCTCCAGAACCGGCGCAACGAGCCGGCACGGACCGCACCACTCGGCCCAGAAGTCAACGAGGACCGGTTTCGTGCCGCCGACCGCGCCCGCGAATGTACCGTCGGTGAGGGTCATCAGGTTCGACATCTCGTTCTCCTTTGTTCTTGGTTGGGGTCGTGTACCGACATACGGCTAACCCGCCTACGCTACGGCCCAGCAGGCCGGCGATCCGTCCATCAGGCGCCGCCATGGGATGACTCGAGCCACCGCTCCGCGTCGATCGCGGCTGCGCAGCCGGTACCGGCCGCGGTGACTGCCTGACGATACACGGTGTCGGCCACGTCACCGGCCGCGAACACGCCACTGATGCTGGTCATGGTGCCCGGGCCGGGTAGCAGGACGTAGCCCTGCCTGTCCAGATCGATCTGGCCCACGAAGAGGCCGGTGTTGGGGACATGGCCGATCGCGACGAACACACCGTCGATCGGCCGTTCCCGGGTCTCCCCGGTCTTCACATCGCGCAGCACCACGCCCTCCACGTTCGCGCGGCCGAGGATCGTCTCGACCGTGGTGTCCCACAGAACATCGATCTTCTCGTTGGCGAGCGCCCGGTTGGCCATGATTCGCGAAGCGCGGAACTGGTCCCGCCGGTGGACGATGGTGACCCTGGAGGCAAACTTGGTAAGGAAGAGGGACTCCTCCATGGCGGAGTCACCCCCTCCAACCACGATTATGTCCTTGCCCCGGAAGAAGAACCCGTCGCAGGTGGCGCAGGCCGAGACTCCGCGGCCAACTAGCCGCTCCTCACCGGGTATGCCCAGGAAGCGGGCCGTTGCGCCGGTGGCGATGATGATGGTTCGGGTGCTGTAGCGGTCTGCACCCACCTTCACCTCGAAGGGGTACGCGGACAGGTCTACGGAGGTCGCGTCGGCGGTAATCAGGCGGGCGCCGAAGCGCTCAGCCTGCTTCCGGAACTGGTCCATGAGTTCAGGCCCCATGATCCCGTCGGGGAAGCCCGGGTAGTTCTCCACGTCGGTAGTGATCATCAACTGTCCGCCGGCCTGGATCCCTTCGAACACCACCGGACGGAGATCGGCTCGGGCGGCGTACAGCGCCGCGGTGAGCCCGGCGGGACCGGAACCGATGATTACAACATTCTCAGGCATGCGGCTCCTCAGCTATGTGGACGCGCTTCCTCCAGAAGAACCATCCTGCGGCCAGGCTTAATCCCCCCAGTACAGCGTAAGCGGCCGTCGCGCCCAAGCCGACTGTGAGCAGCCGAAAGATGCCGACGCAGGCGAGGACGAATGCGACCAGGATCAGCGCTGCGGCACCGAGGCCGAGAGCCGTGAGGGTGATCCCTCTGGCCAGCCGATCGACGGTGAGTGCACGGGCCTTGCGGGCTATTCCCTCGAGCAGGTCGGCGAATCGAGATGCCTGGCTCTCCTTCACAGTCCCAGGTTAGCCCGGACCGGAAAACACACCGAGAGCGCCTTCGCCAATCCGGGGCTGAGGGGTCGACGGACATCCGGGAAGCTCCGATACTCAGAGGCCGCCGCGCAACTCCTCCGGATCCGCTGTGCGGTCTTCTGCGACCGGGAACCGTGCCACCGGGTTGAGGTCAAGTTCCCAGGCCCCGGCATCGGCTCACGGAGTACTGAACCCGAGCGGCTCGCAGTCCGGATGGGAGAACAGCAGGAGGTCGCCGGATTCGATGCCTGCAGCGAGGCCGGCATCTTCTTCGCCGCCTGCGCCGTTTACCAGAATGAGGTAGATTTCCGACTCGCCGCCGTCAACGAGGCCGTAGGCCATGAAGTAGACAGTGTCGTCCGGTTCTGATCCCGATGCGGCGGCCGCCCCGCAGGCCAGTCCCTGAGATACGGCCTGCTCGACGAGGTCGGACACCGGGAAGGCCACCATCGACCCGTCGGCAAGGACCTCGGAGATCGCGGCGACCGCATCGGACGGCCTGTCGGCCGCGAAGTCGAAAGCGATCGGCGGCATGTCGGCCGCGGCAGTCGTGGATGTCGTGATGGCGGTTGTAGCCGGAGCGGCCGTCGTGCCCGTGCTTTCGATCGATGCCGCGGCTGTCGTAGTCGTCGTCACCTCCGGCAACGGAGCTGCTTCTTCCGCGACAATCTCGTCGGCATCATGGGCCGGTTCTTCCATCATGGCCTCCAGTTCTACGGCGGGTGTGACGGTTGCTGCGGCAGGAGGGACAGTTTCCGCTACCGCGGCCATGGTTGTAGCCGCAGCAGCCGTGGTCGTGGCGGCCTCCGCTTCGGGTGCGAAGAACGGCTCCTGCTCGTTCCCGAACCCATCCCCGAAGTTCAGAGCTATCGCCAGCACGACCACCAGGGAGGCGAAGGTCGCCAGGGCGGGTAGTGCTCTGGCGAGGGGCGACCTCGCCGGCCGACGCCTCCTGGCTCGGGAAGAAGAGGTCTCGAGGCCGATTTGGGTGCGCACGGCGTACCGGAGGCCTTGCCTCTCCGTGGTCGAGAGGGTAGGACGCGGGAGTGCCTCCAAGGCCTCGAGCGCAGCTCGCTGGGCGGCCAGTTCGGCTCGCGCCTCGGCATCGAGGCCCGCTTCGGCGCGGGCCGCTTCATCTGGCGGCAGGTCGCCGGCCGCCAGGGCCATGATCAGATCCATGTCGGGGTGATGCTCGCTCATTGTCCGTCACCCTTCGGATAGTCGTCGGGTGCAAAAAGGTTCCCGAGTTGTGAGGCGAGCAGCCTCCGACCCCGGAACAAGCGGGACTTGACGGTCCCCACCGGTACATCAAGGATCTCAGCGACCCTGCGGAGAGGGAGATCCTCGAGGTCGGCCAGGATCACCGCGGCCGCGAACTCCTCGGACAGGTTCGCCAGAGCCTCCTCGATCGCCGGACGCAAATCGGCGGCTTCCAGCCGTCCATTGATCGATCGGTCCGGTGGCTCGTAGCCTTCGGGTAGCGGGGAGGTCGGTCGCCGCTTCTTCTTCCGGAGTTGGTCGTAACAGGTGTTGACGGCGATCCGGTAGAGCCAGGTGGAAAAGGCCGCTCTGCCCTCGAAGCTAGCGGCCTTCCGCAGGACGGTTATGAACGTTTCCTGGGTGGCGTCGAGTGCTTCCTCCCGGTTGCGCATGATGCGAAGGCTTACCGCGAACACCCGCTGCTCGTGAGCCTCCATCAGTGACTCGAAGGCCCGCGAGTCGCCGGCCAGGTAGCGACGGAGCAATACTTCGTCGGTGTCCCGCGTGCTGCTCCGCCGGATCAATTGCCGAACCCGACTTCCGCCAGGCTGGCCACGTAGCCATCGTCCAGGGGTGGTAGGTCGGTTAGCCAGAGCAGCCACACTCCGTCCGCCCGGCCCGGAAGGGGAATTCGGATGAGTGAGCTCTGGGCGCTCTCCTCGGCTACGGTCTCCCAGCGCGGATCGTCTATGTCCAGCAGCCGGCTGGCCCACATGAGGCGGAAGGCGGTGCCCTCGGAGAGGTCGACGAGTTCCATGTACGCAGGTGAGCCGGTCACTTCGAAAGCCAGTCCGATCCCCTCCTTCAAGAGCGGGAGAGGATCGAAATACCTCTCCGTCCGCCATACGGTAGAGGGGTTGCCATCGACGAGACGGGGAACCGTGACGGAGTGCTCTTGGCCATCGCCCAGCGGATCGAACGCGCTGACGTTCTCGACCAGTACCGGGGCTCTGGGGATCTCGGCAGCGGGAGGATCAGTGTTGGTGGGTGACGGGACGGTTGTCGAAGGTGGTTGCGGCCGCGTGACGGTGGGGCCGGGTATGGCAGGCGCGAGGACGGGCGAAGTGGGGCTGGATTCCAGCAGGCTGCCCACCCAGATGAGAACTATCGCGGCGAGGGCAAAAAGAGCGGCCGGTAGCAGCCACCGCCACGACCAGCGAGAGGTGTGCCCGAGAGGAGGGGAGTACGGGAGAGACCGGACGATGTCGGCAAACTCCCGCGCCCCGATGGCGCCGTCCCGCGAGAGCCGGAGAGCCGAGTCGACACCCTCGGGTAGGGCGTCGACAACCTCGGAGGGCGTCAGCGTGCTGGCAGGCAAACCGGTGAGGGCGGACTCCAGAACCGATCCCAAGGCCCTCATGTCCTCTTCCGGTGAGTCGGTCCTCTGCACCCTCCCGAACCCGCCCAGCTTGGCGGGATGACCCCCTGAATAGAGGATCGCCCCCGCGTCGATGGCGCCGTGGACGAATCCGTCCTCGTGAAGCACTGCCAACCCGTCGGCCAACCCGGCGGCGTTGGAGAGGAACTCGGCGACCGGGGTCGTGGTACCCGCCGCAAGCCGGTTGGCGAGCGTGACGCCACCGGTCCATTCGGTGACCGCGTAGGCTGAGCCGTCCCCGCGATCCGCCGCGAAGACGGCCGCAACATGGTTGTGGCTCACCCTGGAAGCCTTCTGCACCGCGGTCAGGAAGGAAGCCCGGCGCCGGCTGGAAGCCTCTGGGCCGGCGACCCGGATCAGGACCGGCCGGTTGAGCTCCACGTCGGTGGCGAACCATTCTTCGATGTCATCGTCACGCCCGATCCGCATCTCGAGTTTGTAGCGTGATGGCAGGGGAGGGGACATGGGGCGTCCGGTGGCCGGTGGTCAGTGGCCGGTGGTCAGTGGGCCACCCGGCCGCGTGGATGCGCTCATAGGGTCTGTGCCATTGGTCGGTAGTCAGTGCGTCCCGATGTTAACCCTTGATTCTTCGGGTTTCCCGCCACACCCACAGAGGCGGGTGCTGAGCAATCCACCAGCGGTCTGCCAAGCGCCGGCATGATTCCTCGGTCGGCGGGCGGGCTTGTCGAATCCTCCGGCATCCCGGGTCCGGAGTCTGCCAACGGTTACCCATACCTCAGAACGCGGAGCCGGTCAGGGAGCCTACTGAACCCTGCGGATCGATACAGGCCTGCGGCAGCCCCGTTGCTCGGCGGGGTGTTAAGCACCATGGACGCGGACCCGTGGCGCACAGCCCAGTGGAGCGCGGCATGGATCAAGCGCCGACCCCGGCCCCTTCCTCGATGCGACGGCGAAACGGCGATGCGCTGCAGGTAGGAGGTGACACCCGAGCATCCCACGATTGCGAACCCTTCCGGTAGGTCCCCGGTTCCGGTGACCAGCACCGTCCCGCGGGAGGTTGCCCGGCGGGACGCACGCAAACCCGCCTCAGTGCTCCTCCATAGTGGCCGGAAGGACATGCGGTCGACCTCGGCCAGCACTCGATAATCGGGCTCGATTTCCTGCACCCCCTCCGGCCGAGGCGAAGTCCAACCGATAAGGCTCCGCCGGTACAGATGAAGATCGAGGAAGGGGCGGTAGCCCACCTGCTCCCATTTGCGGGCGCTGCCGTCGAGCACGGGTGGCGAGGCGACGAGTTCGACCCCATAGGACTCGACGTGACGGGTCGCTTCCAGGAGGAAGCGGGAGCTGCCACGTTCGAGAGAGAGGTATCCGAACGGGAGTTCGGAGTTCCATGGCCGGGCGCCCGCCTTCGCCCAGCGTTCTGTGATGGTGATCGGATCAGGCCACTCCCCTCTGACCTTCATCTTTCCATGGCCACTCTCGCCAGGTCGGCCTCAGTCGGATAGCTGAGCATGGCGATGGCGTCGAGCGGGGAGAGGATCAGGACCTGGTCGACTTCACTGTCGTGGAGCGATGCGTCCCCACCAACCACCCCGAAGCCGAAGAAGTCAACCCGCTTCTTGACCCGGACACCACCACGCACGAACCAGTACTCCAAGATCCCTACCGGCTTCTCGCTCGTGGCCCGAACCTCGAAGCCGGTCTCCTCGTGCACCTCCCGCCGGGCGGCCGCAAGCGGCGACTCCCCTCTCTCGAGCAGGCCCTTGGGCAAGGTGATCACGGGTTTCCCCTTGAGGTTCACGGTGCGGACGACGACCAGTTTCCCATCTGCGGTCACCACGACCCCACCCGCCGAATGCTCGAACACCGTTTTCAACCTCAGCCTCCTCATGGCGGTCCGGGCCGCCACCGGGTTACGGACCGGGTGCGACGCCGGTGTGAGGGCACGCGGATAGCTGCTCGCCTTGGGAAGCAATGACCGGTTGACAAGTCTAGGAGGGTGCTGAGCAATCCACCAGCGGCCTGCCAACCGCCGGCATTATTCCTGGGCTGGCGGGCGGCAGGCCCACGCAATCGTCATTGTTCAGCACCGTCCTAGTGTCCCGAGTCTCTGGTTCGGTTGTGTTTGGAAGACGTGCAGTCATGCGGCGGGTTGGTTGTGTCACAGGCCTGTTGCATGCTTGTAGGTAACCGCAAAGCGCCAACGGTCCGCTTTCGGTACCGATCGGACCGTGATTTGGTTCATGTTGTCCACCCAGCCCTCGTGGAGGGTACGGCGGGACGCGTTCGACGCCGAGGAGGTGGCGGTTGGGGGAGGG
>MKWU01001355.1_pt1 | contig 42831 bp, 45 predicted proteins | sample 809101 | NCBI WGS metagenome assembly MKWU01 (sample SAMN05860141, study PRJNA318959) | sponge metagenome | host: Aplysina aerophoba | place: Slovenia: Piran, Adriatic Sea, Gulf of Piran | collected 2013-05-07 | reverse complement strand
GAGGCGGCGCATGTCCGGGGCGTGGAACAGCCGTCCGTCGCTCGCCGCGACCTGGCCGGCGTTCATGTCGATGCCGACCGCGGTCCCGTCATCCTCCGGCTGCGGGACCGCGAGCAGGTGGCAGACCACGGCATACCAGCGCCCGGCCTCGCGCTTCAGCACCGCCGAAACCGGACGGGCGTCCGGATACGGGGTGCCGCCGCGCCGGCGCACCGTCATCCAACCGAAACCGGGGAGACGCAGCCTGCCTGCCTCCAGCCTCACCCCGGAGCACACGGAGATGCTGTCGAAGCGGCGCCGTCCGCGGAACCGCGGGTAGCCGGGTTTCTGCCCGGCCCTTGCCCGGCGGAAAAAGCCCTGGAAGGCTTCGTCCACCCGCTTCAACGTGCCGCGCTGGATGGCGACCGGCACGGCTGCCATCTCCGGGATCTCCCGACGGCATGCCGTCAGGGACTTGAACTGGTCCTGCCAGGTGATAGAGACGCCCGCCAGACGCCAGGCGTCCGACCGCTCCTGCAGGGCGGCGTTGTACAACTGCCGCTGGCTCTCCAGGACCCGCTCCAGGCGGCGCCAGTTGCCCCGCGTCTGCGGCAGCAGACGGTACGTGACCTGGCGGTGTGCACGCTGCGGTTTCGTCCCGGGTCTTGTCTCAGACGGCATACGGCGTCTCCTGAACAATACGGGAAAAATACAGGAAAAAATGTGGAACATGCAAGGAAAAAGCGCCTGCAGGTCTTCGATTCAGGCCCTGCAGGCGGCATGACGCTGTCAAGTTTTCTTTGTAAGTCCCAAATCGAACACCGCCTCGATCTGTGCCGCGAATTTCGCCGCGGCCACGGGCAGCGTCCGTCCCCGCAGCTGGCACAGGTACAGCAGACCCTCCGCGACGTCCCGGTGGTCAACCGGGCAGGTGACGATACCCTCGTCCGCCGGTCCGGGAAGGCCGACGGGGATCTGGAACGACACGATGTGTTCGTGGCGCGGATAGCGCCGGAGGAACTCGAAACTGTCGGTCTCGATGACGACCGTCGGCGTGAGCGAGGAGCGCATGAACGCCATGTCGATCAGGTGTCGCACCCCGTAGTGCTCCGTCGGCAGGCCGACGGGAAATGCCGCGCAGTCGCGCAGACGGACCACGTCGCGTCCGGCAAGCGGATGATCGGCGGACATCACGGCGTGCAGGGCCTGACGCACGGTTGTCAGCACATGCATCTCGCGCAGGCGCACGGGTTCAAAGACGAGCGCGATGTCGGCTGACAGATCGACCAGCGCCTGTTCCGCAGCTGCGCGGTCCCGCAGGCTGACCCCGAAGGTCACCGCCGGATGCTCGGCACGGTAGCGCGAAATCTGTTCGGGCAGGAAATACGGAAGCAGCGCCTGGCTGCAGGCGATCGCCACGTGGCCGCGCCGCTCGCCGGACAGGTCCGCGATCTGGCTCTTCAGCTTCTCGAAATCGGAGATCTGCCTGCGCACATGCGCTATGAACAGCTCGCCTGCCGTAGACAGCCGCACGCCCCGTGGAAGCCGCTCGAAGATCGGCACGCCGAACTCCTCCTCGAGCGCCAGCACCCGCCGGTTCAGTGCAGTCGAAGTGATCGCCAGTGCCTCCGCCGCCTTGCGGATGGAGCCTGCCTTCGCGATCGCGTCGATGTAGCCGAGTGCCGTGAGATGACGTGTGGACATCGCCTGGTCCCGGATCAACTGCTGCAATTCATGCATCGTTATAGTGCAAACTTAGCAGAAGACAACAGCACTGGAACGCTTCACTGTCGCAACCGCGCAAGATCCGAGGTCGCGCGGCCCGGAGCGACCGCGCCGCTGACGCAATCATCATGGAGTGTCCAGATCATGACCCTGACCGGTCCTACCCGCCGTCGAGTCCTCAAGACCGGCGCCGCATTCGCCGGCGCGCTCGGCACCCTGTCCGCGACCTCCTTCGCCGCCGGACAGGATGGTCCGACCGTCGGCTTCATCTACGTCGGGCCCAAGGACGATTTCGGGTACAATCAGGCCCATGCGGAGGGCGCCGCCGCCGTCAAGGCGATGGCGGGCGTCACGGTCGTCGAGGAAGAAAATGTCGCCGAGACCGTGGACGTTCAGAAGTCCATGGAATCAATGATCAACTTCGACGGAGCCGCGCTTCTCTTCCCGACGTCTTTCGGGTACTTCGATCCGCACATCATCAAGGTCGCGCCGGGCCATCCCGAGGTACGCTTTCAGCATGCAGCCGGCCTCTGGCAGGAGGGCGTGCACCCGTCGAACGTGGGTAGCTATTTCGGCTACATCGGGCTCGGCCAGTATCTGAACGGCATGGTGGCGGGCCACATGACCAGGTCCGGGAAGCTCGGCTTCGTGGCGGCGAAGCCGATCCCCCAGGTTCTGCAAAACATCAATTCCTTCCTGCTCGGCGCGCGTGAAGTCAACCCCGCCGTCACCTGCCAGGTGATCTTCACCGGCGAGTGGTCGCTTGCAGTGAAGGAGGCCGAGGCGACGAACGCGCTGGCGGACGCGGGGTGTGACGTGATCACCTGCCACGTGGACGGACCCAAGGTGGTGATGGAGACCGCGGCCGGGCGAGACTGCTTCGTCTGCGGCTACCATGCGAACCAGGCGCCGCTTGCTCCCGAAAAGTATCTGACCGGCGCCGAATGGAACTGGCCCGGCGTCTACACGCGAATGGTCCGGACCGTGATCGACGGGGGCACGATCCCGAATTTTGACCGGGGCGGCCTGGCCGAGGGCTACATCAAGATGTCGCCGCTCGGTCCGGCGGTCACGGATGCGGCCCGCGCCCGTTTCGAAGCCACGAAGGCCGAGATGACCAAGGGCGGGTTCGCCGCCTATCGGGGCCCTCTCATGGACAACACGGGCAAACGGATCCTCGGCCCGAACGAGGTGTTCGTCGAGACCGACATTGCGCTGGAAAGCATGAATTATCTCGTCGAAGGGGTGATCGGCGCGACTTCGTGAAGACGCCGCGGGCATGGCGGCGACCGGAGATGTCATGGGTCGGAAGCGCGGCGGCATCCGCCCTTCCGACAGCTCGCTCGCAGTGCTTGCGCGCAGGGCGGAAGCGGTCGCCGTCCCGGCCGGAGCCCTGCTGGCGGGGCTTGCGGCCTTCAGCCTGTTCCTGCTGCTGCTCGGAAAGTCGCCCGCCGAGTTCTACGCGCTGGTCTACAAGGCGGGCTTCGGCACCTGGTTTTCCTGGCAGAACACCCTCTCGCGCACCGCGCCGCTGCTGTTGGCGGCGCTGTGCGTCGCACTGCCGGCGAGGCTCGGGCTCGTGGTTATCGGCGGCGAGGGAGCGATCGTCCTGGGAGGCCTCGCGTGCGGGGCACTCGGGGGCGCTCTGTCCGGTCTTCCCGGCGCGGTTGCAATCCCTCTCCTGGCGGCGGCAGGCGTTCTGGCGGCGGGGGTCTGGATCGGTGCGGTGGGTGCGTTGCGCCACTACCGGGGCGTCAACGAGACGATTGCGAGCCTGCTGATGGCCTACATCGCCATCGCGCTGATGAACCATCTCGTCGAAGGGCCGTTTCGCGACCCCGCCAGTCTCAACAAGCCCTCGACGGCGCCGCTCGCAGAGCACCTCAGGATCGGCGACATTCCTGGCTGGGACGTGCATTGGGGCCTCGTCGCCGGCATTGTCGGCTGTCTCGTCTCGTGGGTGCTGGTCGAGCGCACGACCTGGGGCTTTGCTGCCCGCATCGCCGGTGGCAACGTGCGGGCCGCGCTGGTCCAGGGGCTGCCGGTCGGCCGGCTGGTCGTGGGTTTCGCGGCCCTGGGCGGCGTCTTCGCCGGGCTTGCGGGCGTGTTTGAAGTCGCCGCCGTCCACGGCTCGGCCAACGCCTCGCTCGCGGCCGGCTACGGCTATACCGGCATCCTCATTGCCTTCCTCGCACGCCACAACCCGCTGGCGATCATTCCTGTCGCCGTGCTGCTCGCCGGATTCGAGGCGTCTTCGGGCCTGGTCCAGCGTCGCATGGACCTGCCGGATGCCACGGTGCTGGTGCTGCAGGGATTCACCTTCGTCGCGATCCTGGTCTCGGAAACGCTGTACGGCCGTCTGCGCGTTTTCACGCCCGAAACCTGGGGCATCCCGCGGTGACCCGTGCCGGTCGCAACACCGACGGGCGCACGGCTGCCGCGCGGACGCCGCGGTCATGAACGGCACCGAACTCGGACTGTGGGCCATTCCGCTCGCGATCCTCGGCGGCGCGATCAGGGTGTCCACGCCGTTTCTCTTCGTTTCCCTCGGCGAGGTCCTGACCGAGCGTTCCGGACGCATCAACCTGGGGCTGGAAGGCACGCTCGTCTTCGGCGCCATGTCCGGATACGCGATCGCCTGCGTGACCGGGCTGCCATGGGCAGGCGTTCTGGCTGCCGCCGGTGCCGGCAGCCTGTTCGGCCTCGTCCACGGACTTGTCTGCTCGCTGCCGCGGGTCAACGACATCGCCGTCGGGATCTCGCTGATGCTTCTCGGAACAGGGCTGGCCTATTTTTTCGGCAAGCCCTTCATCCAGCCGGTTGCTCCGGACCTGCCAGCGCTCGAGCTTGGGTGGTGGTCCGACCTGCCCCAGGTCCAGGCGGCCCTGCGGGTCAACGTCCTGTTCCCGGTGGGGATCCTTGCGGCACTCCTGCTATGGTGGATGTTCCGGGCCACCCGCATCGGGCTTCTTGTCCGCGTCGTGGGCGACTCGACCGACGCCGCCCGGGCCATGGGCCTGAGACCGGCGTTCATCCGGACGCTGGCCACCGCCGCAGGGGGCGCCTTCGCGGGGGTGGGCGGGGCCTATCTCTCGCTTTTCTACCCCGGCAGCTGGAACGAGGGAATTTCCTCGGGCCAGGGTCTCATGGCCGTCGCACTGGTGATCTTCGCGCGCTGGAATCCGATCGCCTGCCTGGGGGCGGCGCTTCTGTTCGGCGGCGCGGGCGCGCTGGGACCGGCCCTGCAGTCGGTCGGCATCCCGGACGGCTACTACCTGTTCTACGCCATGCCGTACGTGATGACGCTCGGCGTGCTGATCGCAACCTCCTCGCCCGGACGCGCCATGGCCGGCGCACCGGGCGAGCTGTCGATTTCGAAGTAGGAGAGCGGCATGAACGGACTGGGTGGTCTCAACAAGTCCCCTGACGGCGTGGTGATCGGGCTCGTGCACCTGCAGCTCCCGGTGGTCGAGACCCCTGCCGACCTGGCGGCGCAGACAGACAGGATCGTGTCCATGGTCGGCAAGGCACGCCGCGGCCTGCCGACCATGGACCTCGTCGTCTTTCCCGAATACGCCCTGCACGGTCTGTCGATGAGCACCCGCCCCGAGATCATGTGCAGCCTTGATGGTCCGGAGGTCGCCGCATTCAGGCGCGCCTGCGCCGAGCAGGATATCTGGGGCTGCTTCTCGATCATGGAAGAAAACCCAGGCGGCAACCCCTACAACGCGGGCATCATCATCGACAACACCGGGGAGCTGGCGCTCCACTACCGCAAGCTCCACCCCTGGGTTCCGGTCGAACCCTGGGAGCCGGGCAATCTGGGTGTGCCCGTCATCACGGGGCCGAAGGGCGCTCGGATCGGACTGATCATCTGCCATGACGGCATGTTCCCCGAGATGGCACGCGAAGCTGCCTATCGCGGCGGCGAGATCATGCTGCGCACGGCGGGCTACACCGCTCCCATCAGGGAGAGCTGGCGCTTCACCAACCAAGCCAACGCGTTCTGCAACCTCATGGTCACGGCGAGCGTGTGCATGTGCGGATCGGACGGCACATTCGATTCGATGGGCGAGGGAATGATCGTCAACTTCGACGGTACCATTCTCGCCCATGGAGCGGGCGGGCGGCCGGACGAGATCATCACTGCCGAGGTTCGTCCCGATCTCGTGCGGGAGGCCCGCATCCACTGGGGGGTCGAGAACAACATCTATCAGCTAGGTCACCGCGGGTACGTCGCTGTGAAGGGCGGGGCACAGGACTGCCCCTACAGCTACATGACCGATCTCGTCGCGGGGCGCTACCGGCTGCCCTGGGAGGATGCCGTGAAGGAGACCGACGGCGCCTCCTGCGGTTTCCCCGCGCCCGAACGGTTTCACGGAGAGAAGGCGACGGAGGCTGCGGAATGACGCGCGAGATCGGGTTCCACACCATCGCGTCGGACCCGTACCCCTGGCCGTATGACGGCACCCTGGGCCCGGCGAACACGGCGCTGATCGTGATCGACATGCAAACCGACTTCTGCGGCGCGGGCGGGTACGTCGACACGATGGGCTATGACCTGTCGCTCACCCGCGCTCCGATTGAACCGATCCGGCGCGTCCTCGCCACGATGCGGGCCGGTGGCTACCACGTCCTCCACACCCGCGAGGGCCACCGCCCGGACCTTTCCGATCTTCCTGCGAACAAGCGCTGGCGTTCGCAGCGCATCGGCGCCGGCATCGGGGACCCCGGTCCGTGCGGCCGGATCCTGATCCGCGGCGAACCCGGCTGGGACATCATCGAGGAGCTCCGTCCCGAACCTGGCGAGACCGTCATCGACAAGCCCGGCAAGGGCAGCTTCTGCGCCACCGACCTGGAGCTGATCCTGCGCACGAGGGGCATCGGGAACCTGGTGATCTGCGGCATCACGACGGATGTCTGCGTCTCGACCACCATGCGAGAGGCGAACGACCGGGGGTTTGAGTGCGTGCTGCTGGCAGACTGTTGCGGCGCCACCGACAGGACCAACCACGACGCCGCGCTCAGGATGGTCAGGATGCAGGGCGGCGTCTTCGGCGCGGTCGCCGACAGTGAAACCCTCATTGCCGGGTTGCCATGACCGTCGACGGACGTCTCCAGGCCGGCGCCATCGGTGTCGAGACCGTGGGTATGACCATGCGCTTCGGCGGGTTGACTGCGCTCGACGCCGTCTCGATGCGAATAGCGCCCGGTACGGTGCACGCACTCCTCGGCGAGAACGGCGCCGGCAAGTCGACCCTGGTCAAGTGCGTGATGGGCTTTTACCGGGCGACACGGGGCCAGCTCATGGTCGGCGGGCGGGAGGTTGAGGTGCCGGACCCGAAGTCGGCCCACGCGCTGGGACTTGGCATGGTCTACCAGCACTTTACGCTCGTCCCGTCGCTCACCGCGGCGGAGAACCTCGTCATCAGCCGCGAGGACGCGCCACCGGTGATCGACTGGCGCGCCGAGATGGCCAGGCTCGAGACCTTCATGGCCCGGATGCCGTTCACCGTGCCGCTCGATCAGGCCGTTCGCACCTTCTCCGCCGGTGAGAAGCAGAAGCTCGAGATCCTGAAGCAGCTCTATCTCGGCCGCCGCTTCCTCATCCTCGACGAGCCGACTTCCGTCCTGACGCCGGATGAGGCCGACGAGGTCCTCGGTCACGTGCGGCGGCTGTGTCAGGCCGGCGAGCTCACGGTGCTGTTGATCACCCACAAGTTCCGTGAGGTGATGGCCTGCGCCGACGAAGTCTCGGTGCTCCGCCGCGGGGCACTCGTCGGCTGCGGACGTGTTGGCGACCTGACCCGTGCGGACCTCGCGCGAATGATGGTGGGCGATGACGAACTGGCCGAACCGGCGCCGCGCACGGGAGTGCCGGGAGCGCCGGTCCTGTCCGTTGCCGGCGTGCGCGCCCGGGACCGTTCGGGGCTGAAGGGGATCGCCATCGACGCGCTCGAGGTTCGCGCGGGCGAGATCGTCGGCATCGCCGGGATTTCGGGCAACGGTCAGATGGAACTGATGGAAGTGCTGACCGGCCAGCGCTCGGTGTCGGCGGGCCGGATACGGGTCAATGGATCGCCCTACGGCGCGACACGCCGGGAGGCGCGTGTCCATCGCGTGCGCTTCCTGCCGGAGGAGCCGCTTCACAACGCCTGCGTGCCGCGCATGTCGGTCGTCGAGAACGTCGGCTTCCGCAGCTTCGATCTGAACGGCAGCGGTGCCCGGTTCTGGCTGTCCACGCGCGAGCTGAAGAGTCGGGCGGCGGACATGGCGGCGGCGTTCAGGATCAGGGCGGCCTCGCTCGATGCACCGATGTCCTCGCTCTCGGGAGGTAATGTGCAACGCGCGGTGCTTGCGCGCGAACTGACGGGCACGGTGGACCTCCTGGTGATCTCGAACCCGTGCTTCGGACTGGATCTGACGGCTGTCGCGGAGATCCGTGCCCGGATCATGGCGGCCCGGAATTCCGGCACCGCGGTGCTGCTCATGTCCGAGGACCTCGACGAGATCATGGAACTCACCGACCGTGTGCTGGTGATGTCGGAGGGCCGCATCGCCTACGAGTGCACCGCCGCCCGGGCCGATCGGGCCGAAATCGGCCGCCGGATGGGAGGCCATGCCTGATGGCCGGGATTCCCGCTGCCCGTCCCTTCACCTACCGCTTCGATCCGGCGGCGACGGCGTTGATCGTGATCGACATGCAGCGGGACTTTATCGAACCGGGGGGCTTCGGCGCAGCGCTCGGCAACGACGTGACACCGCTCCGGGCCATCGTTCCGGCCGTCGCCCGCCTGATTGACGCCTCGCGCACCGCGGGCCTGGCCGTGATCCACACCCGGGAATGCCACAGGCCCGACCTGTCCGACTGCCCGCCTGCCAAGCTCCGCCGGGGCGGACCGTCACTGCGTATCGGCGATGCCGGTCCGATGGGACGTATCCTGATCGCCGGCGAGCCCGGTGCCGAAATCCTTCCCGAACTCGCGCCCGCGCCGGGCGAGCCGGTCATCGACAAGCCGGGCAAGGGCGCGTTCCACGCCACACCTCTTGCCGGCCTGCTCGCGCAGTTGGGAACCCGGAACCTGCTTCTTGCCGGAGTGACCACGGAGGTCTGCGTGCAGACAACCATGCGCGAAGCGAATGACCGGGGGTTCGAATGCCTCCTGGCCGAGGATGCGACCGGGAGCTACTTTCCCGAATTCAAGGCCGCGACCCTTGCAATGATCCGTGCCCAGGGAGCCATTGTCGGCTGGACCGCGACGACTGCCGAGATCGAGGAGGCCCTGGATGGACAGGGCCGCGCGTAGGCCGATGATCCCCGGACCACGCCATGTCGCGGGGCTGACCGATGGCGGCTGGCAGGCACTCGACTTCTCGCCGTTCCGCGACGGCGTCGAGATCTGCGCTCTGCGCGAGGGTGAACCGGCGGTCGCGGTCCTGCGCTATGCGCCGGGCGCCGCGGTGCCGCGCCACCTGCACACCGGGCTCGAGACGATCGTGGTGCTCGACGGCGTCCAGAGCGACGAGCGCGGCAACTACCCGGCGGGATCGCTGATCCTGAATCCGGAGGGTGTCGTGCATTCGGTCTGGTCGGAGCCGGGGTGCGTTGTCCTGGTCCAGTGGGAGCGGCCGGTCCGCTTCCTGGAGGAAGGGCCGTGAGCGGCGATCCGGAAGGTCTGAGCTTCGACATCGCGACCCTGCACGCTGCTTTCGCCGCCGGGACCACGGCTGCGGATGTCATTGCTGAGGTGTACCGGCGCATCGCGACCGTCGGCGACCCCGGTATCTTCATTCACCTGCGCCCGCTGGAGGAGTGCCTCGCCGAAGCCTCGGCATTGCCGGATTTCGATCCGCTCGCGTACCCGTTGTGGGGCATTCCCTTCGCACTCAAGGACAACATCGACCTAGCCGGCACCGCCACGACCGCGGGCTGTCCCGCCTACGCCTACGAGCCGGACGCCGTCGCCGTCGCCGTCGCCGTCGTCAGGGCCGCGGGCGCACTACCGGTTGGCAAGACCAATCTCGACCAGTTCGCCACCGGTCTCGTCGGTATCCGGTCGCCCTATCCGCCGCCCAGGAACGCCCTTGATGACGCTCTCGTGCCAGGCGGCTCCTCTTCCGGCTCCGCCGTGGCGGTGGCGCACGGGATCGTGTCTTTCGCGCTTGGCACGGATACCGCGGGGTCGGGCCGGGTGCCCGCGGCGTTCAACAACATCGTCGGCCTGAAGCCGACGCTGGGCGCCATCTCGGGAACCGGGGTCGTTCCGGCCTGCCGGACGGTTGATACGGTCTCGGTGTTCGCGCTCACCATGTTCGACGCCTGGCGCGTCTTCCGGACCGCTGCCGGCCACGACGCCGCGGACGCATTCTCCCGCTCGATTGCGGTACCGCCGCTCGTTGCTCCCCCGCCCTCGATCACCATCGGCGTGCCGAACGCCATGACGCGGGAGTTCTTCGGCGACACCGTGCAGGCGGCAAGCTTCGATGCCGCGCTCGAACGCCTGGCCGCACTGGGTGCACAGATCGTGGAACTCGACTTCTCCCCGTTCCTCGAGGCCGCCTCACTGCTGTACGGCGGCGCCTGGGTCGCCGAGCGGCTTGGCGTGGTCGAGACCCTGATGCGGAACCGGCCGGAGGCCCTTCACCCGGTGACCCGACAGGTCATCGGCTCCGGCGCGCGGCACACGGCCGTCGGCGCGTTCCGCGATGCCTACAGGCTGGCCGAGCTCAGGCGCAAGGCCGCGCCGCTCCTCGCGCGGGTCGACCTGCTCTGCGTGCCCAGCGTTCCGGCCCTGTGCACGCTCGCGGATCTGGAGGCCGATCCTGTCGGCCCGAATTCCCGTCTCGGCACCTACACCAACTTCGTCAACCTGATGGACCTGTGCGCAGTAACCGTGCCCACCGGCCCGAGGATGGACGCGCTGCCCGGCAGTGTGACGCTGATTGCCGAGGCCGGACGGGACCTGCTGGCCGCGGCGGTCGGCTGGCGGCTGCATGCCGCCGCCGCACCATACCTCGGGGCAACGAGACATCCCGTGCCCGCGACGACTCCGCCGCCCGCCGGTCCGCTGCCCGGCGAGACCGCACTGGCCGTGGCCGGGGCTCACATGTCCGGATTGCCGCTGAACCGGGAACTGACGTCGAGGGACGGGCGGTACCTGTATTCCGCAACGACAGGACCGGCCTACCGGCTCTTTGCCCTGACAGGCGGCACGACGCCACGGCCGGGAATGCTTCGCTGCTCACCGGGCGCGGAGATCGAGCTGGAGATCTGGGCGCTTCCCTCCGCGTGCCTCGGGGATTTCCTGGTGTCGGTCCCTCCGCCACTGTCGATCGGCACCATCGCGTTGTCCGACGGCAGCACGGTGAAGGGGTTTCTGGTGGAACACGCGGGAACCGACGGCGCCCAGGACATCACCGGCTACGGCGGATGGCGCGCCTACCTGCGGGACCGGCCGCAGGCGCCCGGGAAGCGGTCTGCGAGACCGACATGATCACGCGCCTTCCGGACCTGTCCGCCCGCCAGCCGCTCTCGCACGTGTTCGAGATGCGGTGCCCACCTGCGGCTCCTTGCGGTTGCGTTCCGCCGTGCAGGCCGGCGTTTGGTCATGCGCGATCGCGCGCAGGGACGCCTCGATGACGGGGTGCGGTGCCGGCCCTGCGTCCGACCTCGCGCTCCAGCGCGGCCGGGGATCGGCCGCGTTGCGCTTCGAGGCGCGGGCCGACGGGACCGCTCTCGTCGAGCGCCGGTGCCGGGCGCCGCTGCGGATCCTGACGCCACGCCCGGCAAACGGCGTGCCGGAAGCGGTGCTCGCGAACCTGGCGGGAGGCATTGCCGGCGGCGACAGGTACGAGGTCTCGGTGGCGGCGGGACCGGGCGCCGGGGCGGTAGTGTCCGGCCAGGCGGCGGAGAAGGTCTACCGGGCCATCGATGCGCCGGCCGACTGGTTCACACGGCTGACCCTCGGGCCGGATGCAGCTGTCGAGTGGCTGCCGCAGGAAACGATCCTGTTCGACGGTGCCCGGATGAGGCGCCGGATCGAGGTGGACATGGCGGGCGATGCGCGGTTGCTGGCAGTCGAGACGCTGGTACTCGGTCGCGCCGCGCATGGCGAGCGCGTGAGGCACGGCAGCCTGACCGACTCCTGGCGGATCGACAGGGACGGCCGGCCGGTATGGCGGGAGGCGTTGCACATGGGCGGTTGCGACTTCGAGCGCGCATCGACATCGGTCGCCGGACTTCGTGGCGCGAGCGTGTCGGCGACACTCATCTATGCGGCGCCGGATGCGCCGGCGCGCCTGGAGGAACTCCGGCGCCTGCTGGCGGGGATGTCGGCATTCGCCGGTGCGGGCGCGGTGCGCGGGCTTGTTGTCGCCCGGTTCCTCGCCCGGGAGGGCGGCGCGTTCAAACGCGAGCTCGCCGCAGCACTGGGCGCCCTGCGCGCGTGCGTGTTCGCGCGCCCGGCTGAGCCGCCGCGCGTCTGGCTTTGCTGAAGCGGAAGGAGGAGCCCCATGCGGCTGACACCGCGCGAGAAGGACAAGCTGCTGATCGCCATGGCCGCCGTGGTCGCCCGCAGGCGGCTGGAGCGCGGCGTCAGGCTCAACCATCCCGAAGCCGTGGCGCTGATCTCGGACTTCGTGGTCGAGGGTGCGCGGGACGGGCGGCGGGTCGCCGAACTGATGGAAACGGGCGCGCATGTGGTCTCGCGCGAACAGGTCATGGATGGCGTGCCCGAGATGATCCATGACGTGCAGGTGGAGGCGACCTTTCCCGACGGGGTGAAACTCGTCACCGTCCACAATCCGATCCGCTGAGGAGAAAAACGATGATTCCGGGAGAAATCCTGACCGCCGAGGGCGAGATCCTGCTCAACCGGAACCTCGCGACCACACGGATCGAGGTTGCGAACAGCGGCGACCGGCCCATTCAGGTCGGCAGCCACTTCCATTTCTTCGAGGTCAATCCGGCGCTGACGTTTCCGCGCGAGCAGGCGCGGGGGTTGCGGCTCGATTTGCCGGCGGGGACCGCGATGCGGTTCGAGCCGGGCCAGACACGCACGGTGGTTCTGGTCCCCTACCGGGGCGACCGGCGCGCCGTCGGCTTCAACGGCCTGGTCATGGGCGCGCTCGACCGGGACGGGTGAGATGGTTCATGCGATCCCGCGCCGGATCTATGCGGACATGTTCGGCCCGACCGTGGGCGACCGGGTCCGCCTCGCCGATACCGAGCTCTTCATCGAGGTCGAGCGCGACTTCACGATCCATGGCGACGAGGTGAAGTTCGGCGGTGGCAAGGTCATTCGCGACGGCATGGGCCAGTCCCAGGTCACGCGCGCGCAGGGTGCCGCTGACACGGTGGTGACCAACGCGCTGATCCTCTGCCACCGGGGTATCATCAAGGCGGACATCGGCATCCGCGACGGGCGCATTCTCGCCGTCGGCAAGTCGGGCAATCCGGATATCCAGGACGGCGTGGACATTGTCATCGGTCCCGGCACCGAAATCGTCGCCGGCGAGGGCAAGATCGTGACCGCGGGCGGGTGCGACTGCCACATCCACTTCATCTGCCCGCAGCAGATCGAGGAGGCGCTGGCCTCGGGCATCACCACCATGATCGGCGGTGGCACCGGCCCCGCCACCGGGACCAACGCGACGACCTGCACGCCGGGTCCCTGGCACCTGCACAGGATGATCGAGGCCGCCGACGGTTTCAGCATGAACCTGGGCTTCGCCGGCAAGGGCAACGCCAGCCTTCCGGCCGCACTCGAGGAGCAGGTGCGCGCGGGCGCCTGCGCGCTCAAGCTGCACGAGGACTGGGGCACGACCCCGACCGCCATCGACACCTGCCTCGGAGTGGCGGAGGCGATGGACGTGCAGGTGATGATCCATACCGACACGCTGAACGAGTCCGGGTTCGTCGAACACACGATCGCCGCCTTCAAGGAGCGGACCATCCACGCCTTCCACACCGAAGGGGCGGGCGGCGGTCATGCGCCGGACATCATGAAGGTCTGCGGGCTGGCCAACGTGCTGCCGTCCTCGACCAATCCGACGCGTCCGTACACCGTCAACACGCTCGACGAACATCTCGACATGCTGATGGTCTGCCATCACCTGGATCCGCGCATCGCCGAGGACGTGGCCTTCGCGGAAAGTCGCATCCGCAGGGAGACCATCGCCGCCGAGGACATCCTGCACGACATGGGGGCGTTCTCGATCATCGCGTCCGACAGCCAGGCGATGGGCCGTGTCGGCGAGGTCGTGATCCGCACCTGGCAGACGGCCGACAAGATGAAGCGACAGTTCGGCCGGCTGGAGGGCGAGACGGGAGAAAACGACAATCTGCGCGCCAGGCGCTACATCGCCAAGTACACGATCAATCCCGCCATCGCGCATGGCATTGCGGACCACGTCGGTTCGATCGAAGCGGGCAAGCTCGCGGATCTCGTCATCTGGACGCCGGCCTTCTTCGGCGTCAAGCCGGACCTTGTCCTGAAGGGGGGCGTGATCGCGGCCGCCGTCATGGGAGATCCCAACGCCTCCATTCCGACGCCGCAGCCCGAGCACTACCGGACGATGTTCGCCGGATTCGGACGGGCGCGGCCGGCAACCTCGGTCACCTTCGTCAGCGAGGCCGGGCTCGACGCGGGTCTCGATACCGCCCGGCGGCTGGTGCCGGTCCGGCGGACCCGGACCGTCGGCAAGGCGGACATGGTCCTGAACGCGCTCACGCCCGACATCTCGATCGATCCGGAAACCTACGAGGTGCGCGCGGACGGCGCACTGCTCACCTGCGAACCGGCGGAGGTGCTGTCCATGGCGCAGCGCTATTTCCTGTTCTAGGCCGATGCGGTGCGCCATCGAACACCGCCCCCGGGGGCACTGGCCGCGGTGCGACGCGGTCGGGTGCGTCAGCCTTGTCTTCGACGACCGGCACCGCCGCCGGTTCAGGCTGGAGACGACGGCGGGCGAACCGGTTCTGCTTGACCTGCCCGAGGCGGTGGCAATGGCCGAGGGGGACGGGCTGCGCTGCACCACCGGCGACTGGATCGAGGTCGCCGCCCGGCCCGAGCCGGTGTTGCGGATCACCGCCGCGACGCCGGTGTTGGCGGCGCGGCTCGCGTGGCATCTCGGCAACAGACATACGCCTGCTGACATTCGCCCGGACGCCACGCTGATTCGTCCGGACCACGTGCTGGCGCAGATGCTGCGCGCCCTCGGCGCCACGGTGACCGAGGCCGTCGAGCCGTTCCAGCCCGAGGGCGGCGCCTATGCCCGTCATGCGCACGGACATGATCACCCGTGACCCGGCCCGGCGATCTCCTGAGGCTCCAGGCCTGGTTCTCGCCCGCTTTCCCGGTCGGAGCCTACGCCTACAGCCATGGTCTCGAAGCGGCGATCGAGGCGGGTGCGGTTCGCGACCGGCACAGTCTTGCCGACTGGACGGAGTGGCTGCTGCTGCGCGGCACGGGCCAGGTCGACGGCGTGTTCCTTGCCGCCGCACACCGCTCGGCGCCCGACACGGTCAGGGGTGCCGCGCTTGCCGAGGAGGCGCGCGCCTGGACCGGCACCGCCGAGCGCGCACAGGAATCGGAGCTGCAGGGCGAGGCCTTCCTGACCACGCTGCGGGCCGCGTGGCCGCATCCGGCGCTCGACGCGCTCTCGGGGTGCCTGCGGGACCGTCCGCCGCTTGCGGTCGCTGCCGGGTTCGCGACCTCGGTCCACGGCATCAACCTGAAACCGGCGCTCGCCTGCTACCTGCACGCGTTCGCCGCCATGATCCTGTCTGCCGGCGTCCGGCTGGTACCGCTCGGCCAGACCGACGGGCAGAGGATCACGTCCGATCTGGAACAGGCGATCCTGCATGCCGCGGACCGTGCCGAGGCGGTGTCGCTGGAAGAACTTGGCACTGCCGCGCCCGCCGCCGAAATCTTCTCCATACACCACGAAACCCAGTATTCGAGGATCTTCCGCTCATGACACAGGCACTCAACGGGCCCTTGAGGGTCGGGATCGGCGGGCCGGTCGGCTCGGGCAAGACTGCACTGGCCGAGGCCCTGTGCAGGAGGCTGCGCGACCGCCACGAGCTGTTCGTCATCACCAACGATATCTATACCCGGGAAGACCAGCGCATCCTGACCGAGTCGGGCGCCCTTCCGGCGGAGCGGATCGAGGGGGTGGAGACGGGAGGCTGTCCGCACACCGCCATCCGCGAGGACGCCTCGATCAACCTGTCTGCGATCGCGGACATGCGCGCCCGTTTCCCGTCGGCCGAATTGTGCCTGATCGAGTCGGGCGGCGACAATCTTGCGGCTACCTTCAGTCCGGAACTCGCCGACATCACCGTCTACGTGATCGACGTGGCGGCGGGCGAGAAAATCCCGCGCAAGGGTGGGCCGGGAATCACGCGGTCCGACCTGCTGGTCATCAACAAGATCGACCTCGCTCCGTTCGTCGGCGCGGATCTCGGTGTCATGCGCGCCGATACCGAACGGATGCGCGCCGGCCGCCCCTGGGTCTTCACCAACCTCAAGACCGGCGAGGGGGTCGCCGACGTGGTCACGTTCATCGCGTCTGCCGGTGGACTGGGCGCTGCCGGAGTCTGAACCGGGAAGACGCCGACCGGGCGGGATACGGCGCTGCAGCAGTGATCCCGAAATCCTGTTAGATCTGTTCGTACGGTTGCAAATGTGGAAGCGGCTCCGCAGATGGCCGGGGCCCTCCGGAAACGTTCCTTCCTGGCGCGGGCAGACCGTGACAGGCCGGGGGACGATCAGGAGGCTGCACGTGAGTGGAATGCGACACGCCGGCCCACCCTCGCTCACGCGTGATGATCTGCCGGGAACCCGCCGCCCCACGCCGCATCGGATGATCGACATGACCCTGAGGACCCGTAGGTTCCGCGCACCCGGACAGCCGGCACTGGCCTACGACACGACCGGCGACGGGGAAACCGTGATCTTCCTGCATGGAATTGGCGGAAACAGGACCAACTGGCGACGGCAGCTGCCGGTACTGGCCCGGGCCGGCTTTCGCGCGATCGCCTGGGACGCCCGGGGCTACGGCGCCTCGCAGGACTACGATGGTCCGCTGGAGTTTTCCGAATTCAGCGCCGACCTGGCCCGGTTTCTCGATCATCTCCATGTCGATCGGGCACATTTCGTCGGCCTGTCGATGGGCGGGCGCATCCTGCAGGACTTCCATGCGCGGCACGCCGAACGGATCCTGACCCTGACACTGTGTGCGACCATGCCGGGGTTTTCACGCACGGTTTCGCGGGAAGATCGAGAGGAATTCGTCCGCCTGAGAAAGCAGCCGCTTCTCGAGGGTAGGTCCCCGCGGGAGATGGCGCCTGATGTCGCGCGCACGCTTCTCGGTCCGAATGCGGGGCCGGAGCAGTACGCCGAACTGGTCGCCTCGATCTCGGCGGTCCATCCCGAAAGCTACATCAAGACCATCGAGGCGACGGCCGCACATGACCAGCCTGTCGCGCTTGCGGACATCGCCTGCCCGACACTGTTGCTGTTCGGCGAAGCCGACACGCTCGCCCGCCCGCAATTCGGCTACCGGATGCATGCCGAAATCCCCGGGTCGGAATTCGTGCTGCTGCCGGACACCGGCCATCTGCTCAACATCGAACAGTCAGATGCCTTCAACAGGCTGGTTGTGGATTTTCTCGACCGGCATCGTGGCCGCCCGTCAGTGAGCCCGGCCGTGATCTGATCTCGTGAGGTCGCGTGACGCCGGTGTTACGCCGGACCCGGGCGCCATCGCGCCGGATGCCGGCCCGGCCCGATGCTCAGGGCGTGACCGGAACCGCGACGAGATAGCTGAAGATGGCGCGGGCAATGGCGCGGCGTTCGGATTCCGGCAGCGTTTCCGTCAGGGCAGGCATGGTCGAACCCTCGCGTTGCGCCGCCGGTGTCAGCACCAGGGCCATGAAGTCCTCCTTGTCCCAGGCCTTGACCATCCGGGCGAGGTTTCCCTCGGCCTTGGTGCCGCCGACCCCGTTCAGCCGGTGGCAGACCAGGCACTTCTCGCGCGTCAGTGCGGCGGCCCGCTCGAGCCCCGGCAGAAGGGGCAGAGTGTCGGCACGGCGAACCGGCGCAATCTCCGCGACCTGGTAGGGCCAGGCCGAGGCCCCGGCGCGCACCAGTTCCGGATTGGCGATGTTGTCCCATATCAGATAGTAGGGCCCGAGCGGGACACCGGTCTCGTTCTGGCCCAGGTTGTCGACGGTAAACGGCGCGCCGTCGGCGCGCGCAAACGCCAGGAATGCCGCGTTGGCGTCGAACCGCTCGATCCCGATCCGTGCGACATACCCGTCCAGGGCCCGGAACTCGACGGCCTCGGTCCCCTGGCGCCACCCTGCCCCGAACAGCGCTGCCAGCACGTCGGGGGCCGGGTAGGCGAGGTAGCGCGTGGTGGCGTCGCCGCCGTTCCCGAGCAGGTGCGGCTCCAGCACCGTCACCTCCAGCGCCGGGGTGCCCATGATCCCGCCCAGTTCCCCGGGCGGGGGCATCGGCGCCGCCGTGACGTCGCCGGCAAGCACCATGGCAAGACAGGTTATCGCGCCCACTCGCCGCAACAGGTCCACGGCGTGCTCCTCCCCGACCCGGCGGTGTGTTCTCCTTTCGGTTGGGCGAAGGTAGCGTTCTTCACGGCCCGTGTCGATGCGGCGGGCCGGCTGGTCACCGAGCATTTCCTGTATGCAACTGGCGGGTTTGGGTTAAGGTGCGGCACCGACCGGCAGCGTGCCCGGCGCAGGCTGTACGGAACCCGAGACGAGGAGGACAGACGGCATGAGACGACAGATCCTGTTTGCCGCTGCGTGTGCCATGGGCGCCAGTATCTGGTTCGGCCCGGCGCACGCGGGCAAGTCGGACGATACCCTGAACTGGGCGACCGACCGCGAGGTTGCGGTTGTCGATCCTTACTACAACAACACTCGTGAACTCGTGGTCATGGGCCATCTCGGCTGGGACGCCCTGCTGTTCCGCGACCTGGACACCGGCGACTACAAGCCGCTGCTGGCGACTTCATGGACCTGGGTCGACAACCTGACCATGGATCTCGACCTGCGCGAGGGCGTGGTGTTTCACGACGGCAGCAGCTTCGGCGCCGAGGACGTGGTCTACACCATCAACCATGTCTCCTCGCCCGACAGCGGCGTGCTCACGCCAAAGAACGTAAGCTGGATGAAGAGTGCCGAGGCGCTCGGACCGCACAAGGTCCGCATCCACCTCGCCAATCCGTTCCCCGCCGCGTTCGCCTACCTGTCGAACGCCGTGTTCATCGTGCCGGAAGGCCACTATGACAGTGCACCGGCGGCAGCGGACGGCAAGAAGGACTACGGCGCCGTCCGGGCCGTCGGCACCGGCCCGTACCGCTTCGTCGAGGTCAAGGCCGGCGAATACGTGCTGTGGGAAAGGAACGATACCTACATGCAGGGTTCGCCGAAGGGTCAGCCGTCCATCGGCAATATCCGGTTCCGCACCATCAAGGAGATGAACACGCAGATCGCCGAGATGCTGACCGGCGGACTCGACTGGATGTGGGACGTTCCGAAGGACCAGGCCGAACGGCTGGAAGAGACCGGCCAGGTCACGGTGGAGAACGCGAAGACCATGCGGGTCTCGTACCTGGCGTTTGACGTCGACGGTGACAGCGGGCAGACCTTCTTTACCGACAAGCGCATCCGCGCCGCGGTTGCCCACGCCATCGACCGCGAGTCGATCACCCGTAACCTGGTCGGCCCGGCATCGGTCGTGATCCACTCCGCGTGCCATCCTGACCAGTTCGGCTGCACCCAGGACGTACCGAGGTGGGACTACGATCCGGAAAAGGCCAAGGCGTTGCTCGCTGAGGCGGGACATCCGGACGGGTTCCAGTTCGACATCTACGCCTATCGCCAGCGGGAATACACGGAAGCCGTGATCGGCGACCTGAGGAAGGTCGGAATCGAGGCCAAGCTGACCTACCTGCAGTACCGCGCGCTGCGCGACCTGGTCTGGGAGGGCCAGACCCCGATCAACCACATGACGTGGGGCTCGAGCTCGATCCCGGACGTCTCGGCGATCACGAGCCACTTCTTCTCCGGTGGCCGTGACGACCCGGCGAAGGATCCCGAGGTGGTGGCCTGGGTCGCCGAGGGTGACAGCAGCACCAACCCGGCGGACCGCGAGGCGGCGTACAAGAAGGCACTGGAGCGGATCTCGGGCGAACTGTACTGGCTGCCGATGTTCACCTACGCCAAGTACTACGTCTACGCGAACGACCTGGACTTCCAGACCACGTCCGACGAGATCCCGCGTTTCTACGCGGCCAAGTGGAAGTAGCGTACCGCCCCGCCGGCCCGGCCGGCGGGGCCCTTTCCTGTCTACGGACCACGTCCGGACCGGGGGTCGATGTTTACCTACCTGCTTCGACGACTCGGCGTTGCCGTCCTGGTGGCGCTCACCGTCTCGCTGATCACGTTTTCGATGATCTACCTTTCCGGCGACCCGGCGGTGGCGCTGGCGGGCGAGGCGGCGACCGAAGAGGACATCGAGTCCATCCGCACCTATTACGGGTACGACCGGCCGATCCTGGTCCAGTACGGTGACTGGTTGTTCAAGGCCCTGCAGGGCGACTTCGGGCAGTCGCACTACCTCAAGCAGCCGGTGGCCCTGGTCATCTTCGAACGCCTGCCCACCACCATGATGCTTGGCCTGTGCGCGTTGGTGTTCGCGCTGGTCCTGTCGATCCCGCTCGGTGTTCTTGCGGCAATCAGGCCGAACAGCCTGATCGACCGCACCGCGCTCACCATCGCCGTGATCGGACAGGCAATGCCGAGCTTCTGGTTCGCCCTGACGCTGATGCTGTGGTTCGGCATCGTCTGGAGGCTGCTTCCGATCACCGGCAGCGACTCGTGGGCCAACTTCGTCATGCCCTCGATCGCACTCGGCTACTACATCACGCCGGCGGCAATGCGCCTGACCAGGGCGGGAATGCTCGAGGTGCTTTCTGCCGACTACATCCGCACCGCCCGCGCCAAGGGGCTGCGGTCGGTCACGGTGCTGTTCAAGCACGCGCTTCGCAATGCGATCCTGCCGGTGATCTCGCTCGCGGCGGTGCAGTTCGGCTTCATGCTCGGCGGCTCGATCGTGATCGAGACCATCTTCGCCATCAACGGCCTCGGCTTCCTCGCCTGGGAATCGATCCAGCGCGCCGACCTGCCGATGATGCAGGCGATCGTGCTCGTGCTCAGCGTGTTCTACATCCTGCTGACCCTGCTGGCCGACATGCTGAACGCCTGGCTCGATCCGCGGATCAGGGTGGCCTGACATGGCGACAGGCACCCTGCCGACCGCGACCGAGATCCTGGAGCCCTCGCCGACAGCCCTGTTGCGCCGGCGCGTTTTCGGCCATGCCGGTCTGATCATCGGCACGGTGGTGCTGGTGATCATCATGCTGATGGCGTTGCTCGCACCCTGGATTTCCCCGCACGATCCCTATGACCAGGTGCTTGACCGCAAGCTCATTCCCCCGATCTGGTTCGACAGCCCGAAGGTGACCACCGAGCACCTGCTCGGCACCGATCAGCTGGGCCGCGACTACCTCTCGCGGCTGTTCTGGGGCGCGCGGATCTCGCTGCTGATCGGGTTCTCGGCGATGCTGATCTCCGGGCTGATCGGCACTGCCATCGGTGTGGTGGCCGGGTATTTCGGCGGTCGGGTCGACATGATCGCCAACTTCATCATCACCACGCGGCTGTCGATGCCGGTGGTGCTGGTGGCGATCGCCGTGGTCAGCCTGGTGGGCTCGTCGCTGACCGTGGTGATCTGGGTGCTCGGCCTGCTGATCTGGGACCGGTTTGCGGTGGTGATGCGCAGTGCGACCATGCAGGTCCGCTCGCTCGACTTCGTCACCGCGGCCGAGGCGACCGGCTGTTCGACCGCCCGTATCGTGCTGACCGAGATTCTGCCCAACATCATGAACCACCTGATCGTGGTCGCCACCATCGAGATGGCGCACGCGATCCTGCTGGAGGCCGCCCTGTCATTCCTCGGTCTCGGGGTGCAGCCGCCCGAGCCGAGCTGGGGCCTGATGGTGTCCGAGGCCAAGGGCATGATGTTCTTCGACGGCTGGCTGATCGCCATTCCGGGCGCCGCCCTGTTCCTGCTGGTCCTGTCGATCAACCTGATGGGTGACGGTGTCCGGGACGTGACCGCTCCGGACGGGCGCAACTGATGGCCGCGGAGCGCATTCTCGAGGTCGAGGGACTGAGTGTCGCCATCCCCACGCCATCGGGCATGCTGCACCCGGTCCAGAACGTGAAATTTCATGTCGACCGGGGCGAGACCGTCGCGATTGTCGGCGAGTCCGGGTGTGGCAAGTCACTCACCTCGCTCGCGATCATGAACCTTCTGCCGCACCGGGCGATGCGCAGTGCCGATCGCCTCGTGCTCGACGATACCGACATGCTGCGCCTCGGAGAGCGCCAGATGTCGGACATCCGCGGCAACCGGATGAGCATGATCTTCCAGGAGCCGATGACCTCGCTCAACCCGGCCTACACCATTGGCGACCAGCTGACAGAGGGTCCGCGCCGACACGGCCAGTCCGGCATGTCCGAGGCGCGCGACCGGGCGGTCTGGCTGCTGGAGAAGGTCGGCATTACTGCCGCCACCAACAGGCTGCGCCAGTACCCCCACCAGCTCTCGGGCGGACTGCGCCAGCGCGTCATGATCGCGATGGCACTGATGTGCGGGCCCGATCTCATCATCGCCGACGAACCGACAACCGCCCTCGACGTGACCATCCAGGCGCAGATCCTGCACCTGCTGGCAGAACTCCAGCGCGAGTTCCGCACCGGCCTGATCCTGATCACGCACGATCTCGGCGTTGTCGCGCGGGTGGCCGACCGTGTGGCGGTGATGTATGCCGGCCAGATCGTCGAGGAAGGGACGGCGCACCGCATTTTTACCACACCGTCGCACCCCTATACCCGCGGCTTGCTCGACTGCATCCCGATCCCGGGCAAGACCGCGCGGGGCAGTCACCTCGGGTCGATTCCGGGCATCGTTCCCTCGCTCATCGGCGAGATGCCGGGTTGCCACTTTGCCGAGCGCTGTCGCCACGCAACCGGGCGCTGCACCTCGCGGCCGGTCGGCCTTGGCGACGGGCTCGGGCCCGACCATCGCGTCCGGTGCGTCTTCTCGCCCGAGGAGCTGCAGCCATGAGCGTCCCGGTGATCGAGGTGCGCGACGTCGGGCGTACCTTCATGATCTCCAGCGGCTTCATGCGTCCGAAACGGCCGCTGCATGCAGTTAACGGCGTCGACCTTGCGATCGAACCCGGCGAGGTCATGGCGCTGGTCGGCGAATCCGGTTGCGGCAAGACCACGCTCGCGCGGATGATGATGGGGCTGCTGTCGCCGAGCGGGGGCGAGATCCTGCTCGACGGCAAGCCGATCGCCGGCTGGAACCGTTCGGTCATCGCCCGCGCGGTCCAGCCTATCTTCCAGGACCCCTACTCGTCCCTCAATCCGCGCAAGACGGTCGGCTCCATCATCACCCTGCCGCTACGGGTTCAGGGCGCGGCGGAACCGGAAGGGTGGACACGCCGGGCCGAGGAGATAATGGAACTGGTCGGACTGCCGCGCCGCCTGTTCAACGCCTATCCTAACCAGCTGTCCGGCGGCCAGCGTCAGCGGGTGGCGATCGCCCGCGCCCTGATCAACCGGCCGAAGATGGTCATCTGCGACGAACCCACCTCGGCACTCGACGTGTCGGTGCAGTCGCAGATCCTGAACCTGTTGCAGGACCTGCGGGCGGAACTCGGGCTGACCTACCTGCTGATCAGTCACAACCTGGCGGTCGTCGAACACATCGCCACCCGGGCGGCGGTGATGTACCTGGGCCGGATCGTCGAGCAGAACGCGGCGGACGTGCTGTTCTCCGCGCCGCGCCACCCCTACACCCGCGCCCTGCTCGCCTCGGTGCTGACCCCGGATCCCGGGCTTGGCGTGCCGGACACCCACCTCGGGGCGTCCTATCCCAACCCGCTAGAACTTCCCACGGGATGCACCTTCCATCCGCGCTGTGCCGATGCCATGGACGACTGTGCCCGTCGCATCCCGGTGCACACGGTGGTCCCGGGCGGCCATGTCACCTGTCACCTGCACCAGAATGGAGGCGGAAGCGATGCCGGAACGTGACGATGCCATCGGGCGGGCAACGGCGTTTTTCGACGACGGGACCTTCGTGGAGGAGCTTCGCAGACGGGTTGCGGTCCCTTCCGAGAGCCAGACCCCGGAAGGACTGCCGCACTGCCGGACCTATCTCGAGGAGGAAATGCTCCCGGCATTCGAGGCCATGGAATTCGAATGCCGGATCTGGGACAACCCGGTCGAGTCCTGCGGACCGATCCTGCTCGCCACGCGCCACGAGGCCGACGGCCTGCCGGTCATCCTCGGCTACGGGCACGGTGACACCATCCGCGGGCTGGACGACCAGTGGACCCGGGGTGCCGGTCCCTGGGTCACGGCACGCGACGGCGAACGGCTCTACGGGCGGGGAACCGCCGACAACAAGGGCCAGCACACCATCAACATGCTGGCGATGCGCGCGGTACTCGAGACCAGGGGACAACTCGGGTTCAACGCCAAGTTCATGATCGAAACCGGCGAGGAAAACGGCTCCGCCGGGGTCCACCAGCTGGTTTCGGAGCAACTGGAGGCGTTTTCCGCCGACGTCTTCATCGCCTCGGACGGCCCGCGGGTGCGCAGGGACCGGCCGACCATGTCGCTCGGTTCGCGCGGCGCGCTCAACTTCGACCTGGTCTGCGAACTGCGCGAGGGCGGCCACCATTCCGGAAACTGGGGCGGTGCGCTCGCCGATCCGGGCGTCATTCTCGCCCATGCGCTGGGCTGCATCGTCGATCACCGGGGCCGGATCCTGGTCAGGGAGTGGCTGCCCGAACCGATCAGCAACCGGGTTCGCGACGTGCTGAAGGACGTGGAGAGCGACGGCGGGTCCGCCCTGGGCCGGGTCGATCCGGACTGGGGCGAGCCGACACTCTCGCCGGCGGAGAACGTCTACGCGTGGAACTCGTTTGCGGTCCTCGCCATGCTGTCGGGCAATCCCGAGGGACCGGTCAACGCGATCCAGCCCTGGGCCCGCGCGCACTGCCAGCTCCGCTACATCGCCGGGACTGATATCGAAAACGCGCTCGACGCCCTGCGCAAACACCTCGATGCACACGGTTTCTCCGCGGTCGAGATCATGCCGCCGCCGGTCGAGAATGCGGCCGGGTTCCCGGCCAGCCGGACCGAGCTCGATGACCCCTGGGCACGGCGGGTGCATGCATCGATCGTCCGTTCCACCGGCCAGGCGCCGGCGATCCTGCCGCAGATGGGCGGTTCGATCTGCAACGATGTGTTTACCGACCTTCTCGGACTGCCGGCGATCTGGATTCCGCACTCCTACGCCGCCTGCAGCCAGCATGCGCCGGACGAACACGTGCTGCTGCCGCTGTGCCGCGAAGCGCTCGGACTGATGGCCGGCCTGTACTGGGACCTTGGCGAGGACCCGGGCGGGGAGGGTCGCCGTGGATGACGAGATCCTGGTCGACACGAGCGGGCTGCAGTGTCCGTTGCCGGTCCTGAAGGCCCGCCGGGTTCTGAAGTCGCTCGGGGCCGGCAGGCGGATCCGGGTGATCGCCACCGACCCGGCCTCTCCACTCGACTTCCGTCACTTCTGCAACACGGCGGGCCACGAGCTGGTCGAGATGGCGCAGGACGGCGAGCGGATCGAGTTCCTGATCCGCAAGGCGTCCTCCTGACCGCGCCGCGATGTTCAGTGCGCGGATCGATATCCGGGCACCGGCAAACGAGGTGTGGCGGCACCTCTCCGACCCGGCGCTGATGGCGAGCTGGATGCCCGGCATTACCTCGGTGCGCAGCTGCGACGGAGCCCCGGTCAGGACTGGCTCGTGCCTCGCGTACACCGGGAGAGGGCGCGAGAGCCTGGTTACGGTGATCGACAGCGATCCGGGGGTCCGGCTGGTGCTCGGGAGCGAGAACAACGGGTTTACCGCCACCTACATCTACGCGATGACACCCGGCGATGACGACACGGTAACGGTCTCGCTTGATGCGACCTGTACCGCGCGCGGCATCGCCCGGTGTGCCGTACCGATCGTCAGGGCAATGATCCGCAAGGCCGACAGATGGCAGCTTGCCTACCTGAAGGGCGTGGTCGAGCGAGCGCGTGACGCGCAGGGAGGATACCGGGCATGAGCAGGAACCGGGTGACGGTGAACGGGCGCAGCTACACCTGGCCGGCGCGGCCGCTGGTCGTCGTGTGCATCGACGGCTCGGCCCCGGACTATGTCAGCCGCGCGATCGATGCCGGGTGCATGCCGTTTGTGCGCGACATGCTCGCACGCGGCGCCGACCTGCGGGCCGATGCGGTGATGCCGACCTTCACCAACCCCAACAATGTCTCGATCATCACCGGGTGTCCGCCGTCGCAACACGGGATCTGCGGCAACTACTACTACGACCCGGCCACCGGCACCGAGGTCATGATGAACGACCCGGGGCTGCTCCGGGCGCCGACCATCCTCGAGGCCTTCGCTAAGGCGGGCGCCAGCGTTGCGGCGGTGACCGCCAAGGACAAGCTGCGCCGGCTGCTTGGCCACGGCCTGGAGTTCGGGCGGCACGCGGCGGTTTCGGTCTCGGCCGAACAGGCGGATCGGACCAGTATCGGGGAGCATGGTATCGAGGACCTGACCGGACTGGTCGGCATGCCTGTCCCCGAGGTGTACAGCGCCGATCTGTCGGAGTTCGTGCTTGCCGCGGGTGTTGCCCTGATGCGCCGGCAGCGGCCCGACATCATGTACCTGTCCACCACCGACTACATCCAGCACGGCGCGGAACCGGGCAGTGAAGGGGCCAACGCGTTCTACGCGATGATGGATCGCCATTTCGCCGGGCTCGACGCGCTCGGCGCCACCCTGGTGCTGACCGCGGACCATGGAATGAGCGCCAAGCACTCGGCCGACGGGAGCATCAACGTGACCTACCTGCAGGACGCGCTCGACGCGCGGTTCGGTATCGGCCCGACCCGGGTGATCCTGCCGATCACAGACCCCTACGTCGTCCACCACGGCGCACTCGGGGGCTATGCGACGGTCTACCTTGCCGACGGGCAGGACCGGGACCGGGTGATGCAGCACCTGGGGCAGTGTCCCGGTGTCCTGTCGGTGTACAGCCGCGAAGACGCCTGCGGCCGCTTCTCGCTGCCGCCGGACCGGATTGGCGACATCGTGGTCGTCGCCACTGCCGAACAGGCGCTGGGGACCACGGAGGCGGCACACGACCTTTCCGCGCTGGAAGGTCCGTTGCGTTCGCACGGAGGGCTCGCGGAACAGGAAGTGCCGATCTACAGCAACCGGCCGCTCACGCCGCCCCGACGGCGGCTGCGCAACTTCGATGCCTTCGACCTCGGGCTCAACGCCGTGGCAGCGGGCTGACGGTCAGCCGAGGATGCCGCCGTCGATGACGAAGGCCTGTCCGGTGGTGTAGGCGCTCTCGTCGGATGCCAGGTACACGGTGATCGCCGCGATTTCCCCGGCGGTGCCCAGCCGCCCCAGCGGCTGGCGGGCGACGAAGTCGGCCCGCGCCTGTACGGGATCGGGAAAGGCGTTGATGCGCTCGTCGAGCGACGGGGACTGCACCGTGCCCGGGCAGATGCAGTTGCAGCGAATGCCCTGGCGCAGGTAGTCGACCGAAACCGACTTGGTCAGACCGATGACCGCAGCCTTGCTCGCACCGTAGACCGCCCGGTTGACGATACCCTTCAGGCTGGAACACACCGACGACATGTTGATGATCGATCCGCCGCCGCTCGCCAGCATTGCCGGCAGGAAGGCCCGGATCGTTCGGTACTGCGCCTTGACGTTGAGGTCGAACGAGAAGTCCCAGGCCTCTTCCTCGCACTCGAGGATGGTGCCGTGGTGGACAAACCCTGCACAGTTGAACAGCACGTCGACACCGCCGAGTTCATCCGCGATCCCGCGGATCGCGGCAGGGTCGAGCACGTCGAGAACACGCCCGGTAATCCCGGTCCCGCCGAAGGCATCGGCGAGCTTGCCGCCGTCGACATCGGTGGCCACCACCGTTGCGCCTTCGCGGTGAAAGGCCTCGGCCGTGCTGCGGCCGATGCCCTGGGCGGCTGCCGTCACCAGCGCGGTCTTTCCGGCCAGTCGATCACTCATTCAAACCTCCCCGTTCTGCGAGGATCATCTGTAACGCCGGACCGGAAACGGCGGCAAGTGCGTTTTCGGGCCGGCGGCTTCACGCTATAACCCGTGGGGAATCCTGGGGGAGAGATCCATGGCCGATCTGGGGCACAATTCGGGGCACCGCCTGACCGTCCGCCTGCATCCGGCGGACAACGTCGTGACTGCGCGCATCGACCTGCTGTCGGGGACCGGTGACGATGCGGAGGGCGTGAAGACGACGGGCCCGGTCCCGGCCGGGCACAAGGTCGCGACCCGGGCCATCGCGAGGGGCGAGGTCGTGCGCAAGTACGACCAGGTCATCGGGTTTGCCAGCAGCGACATCGCGCCGGGCGAACACGTTCACGTGCACAACGTGGAGATGCGCGGGTTCGACCGCGACTACGCATTCTGCGTCGACGCCCGGCCCACCGATTTCGTTGCGGAGGCGGAACGCCGTACCTTCGAGGGGTACGTGCGCCCGGGCGGCCGGGTCGGGACCCGCAACTACATCGGGGTTCTGACCAGCGTCAACTGTTCGGCAACCGCGGCCCGCTACATTGCGAACTCGATGCCCGGCGAGGTGCTCGCACGCTATCCGGGCGTTGACGGCGTGGTTGCGCTTGCCCATTCGACCGGCTGCGGCATGGCCGGGGCCGGCGACGGGTACGAGAACCTGCAGCGGGTGCTGTGGGGGTTCGCGCAACACCCCAACTTCGCCGGCATCCTGATGGTGGGGCTCGGTTGCGAGGTCAACCAGATCGATTTCCTGCTGGAGGCCTACGGGCTTGAACGCGGCCCGCGGTTCCAGACCATGACCCTGCAGGAAACCGGCGGGACACGCCGGACCGTGGACCGCGGCGTCGGGCTGATCAGCGACATGCTTCCCGACGCCAGCCGCAGCGTGCGCCAGACCGTCCCGGTCGGGGAGATCACCCTTGCCCTCCAGTGCGGTGGATCGGATGCCTATTCCGGCATCACCGCCAACCCGGCGCTGGGTGCGGCCGCCACCCTGCTGGTCCGTCATGGCGGAACGGCCGTCCTTGCCGAGACACCGGAAATCTATGGCGCCGAGCACCTGCTGACGCGGCGTGCGGCCTCGCGCGAGATCGGCGAGAAGCTGGTCGAACGGATCAGGTGGTGGGAGGACTACTGCGAGCGCAACGGCGGCGAGATGAACAACAACCCGTCGCCGGGCAACAAGGCCGGCGGGCTGACCACCATCCTCGAAAAGTCGCTGGGTGCGGCCGCCAAGGGCGGGGTCACCAACCTGTGCGGAGTCTACCGCTACGCCGAACGCGTCGATGCCCGTGGCTTCGTGTTCATGGACAGCCCCGGCTACGATCCGTGCTCGATCACCGGGCAGGTGGCGTCGGGCTCGAACGTCGTGACCTTCACCACCGGTCGCGGTTCCTGCTACGGCTGCAAGCCGGCACCGTCGATCAAGCTCGCGACCAACACGCCGATGTTCCGCCGAATGGAAGAGGACATGGACATCAACTGCGGCGAGGTGCTCGACGAGGACCTGTCCATCGATGCGATGGGCGAGCGGATCTTCGAGAAGGTGATCCGGGTTGCATCCGGCGAGGCCACCAAGAGCGAGGAACTCGGTATCGGCGACAACGAGTTCATTCCCTGGCAGATCGGCGCCACCATGTAGTGTTCGCCGGTCGTACCCGCTCACCCGGCCGTCTGGTGTCCTGGCCGAGGCAGTCGGCAGCCTGTCCGTTCAGGTCGATGGTCCCCGGGCGGCCGGCATCGCCTGTGTTTCGGCGCCGTTGCCGAAGAGGTCATCAAGGCTGGACGCGGACACGAAGGCGTCCAGCCAGGCGTCGAGGTCTCCGACCGGGGCGTCGAGAATGCGGGTCCTGGTATCTTCGGGCACCGCGCCGAAGCGCTGTTCGAGCTGCCTGAGCAGCGTTTCCGCCTTGCCCTGAGCCCTGCCTTCCACTTTCCACTGTTCTGCGACCGTCGACATGACTGTTTCCCGCTGTTCCGGATCAGCCTCGCGGAGAAGCCGCTCGAGGGCTTCCCGGGTCAACTGGTGAGTCTTCGCGATAATCACTCGCGAGTGGGGACTTCAACGCCGGGCTGTGCATGTGCAGGTCTCGCAGCAACTCCCAGAGGTCCTCTCGTGAGGGCTCCTCGACCAGGGCGTGTTTCAGGATCCCGAGGCCGGCGCGCACATGGGCGTCGGGCGACAGCCCGGGAAACGGTGTCCGGACCAGATCGAGGAGTTCGTAGCGGAACGGGTCGCCGGGCCGGCCGGAAAGTTCCGACAACGACCGCGGCACCGTCCATTGTGCAGGACCCTGGTAGACGACGACGGGGATGATGAGCGGGGCCGCGCCGCCCGGGTCTCCCCGGCGTTCATGATCCCGCGGGACGCCGGGCAGGTACTCGGCGATCTGGACCGGTGTCCCGGCTTCGGGCGTGCTCTTGTGCTCGAGGATCACGTACAGCGGCCTGCCGTCCCCGATGCGCATCGAGTACACACCGTCGGCACTGGTCCCCCACAGCGTGTCATCGATGAAGGCCCGTTCGTCGGCCGCAAACGGCGTGTCGGGCAGAGTGCGCAATATCCCCGGGCGGGCACCGGCGGATCAGCGCGTCGGCCCACCCGGGATCTTCGAGAAGGGGACGAGAGATGGCGTCGTGGCGCCGGACGGGCGGGCCGGCATCGGACCTCGCTCTGCGGGGCCTTCTGGCGGCCCGCGGTGGCATGGGTACCAGGACCGGGAAGCAGGCCGTGGCGACGCGCGGTCCTCCGGATACCGGCGGGACGGGCGCAGGAACACCAAGGTGCGCACGCGGGCGGGTGTCCACCGCGCAATGCCGGCGCGAACCCGTCACGTCGGTTACCGGATGTGAAGGCAGCACGCCCGGACCAAGATCACTTGCCCGGGCGGAGAGGGTTGCCGCTTTCCGCGTGAGGCGCTGGCAGGTGCCACCGGTCACCCGGGCGACGGGTGGCGCAGGAAGGTGAAGTCGCAGCCGGTATCCGCCTGCAGGATGCTGTCGTGGTAGAGTTTGCGGTACCCGCGGGCGGGGGCCGGGCGCGAGGGAGCGGCGTCGGCCCGGCGTCGTTCCAGGATTTCCGGGGCCACCAGCAGGTCGAGCCGGCGCTGCGCGACGCTGAGTGCGATCCTGTCCCCGGTCCGGACCAGGCCGAGCGGCCCGCCCGAGGCGGCGTCAGGTGTCACGTGCAGCACGATGGTCCCGTAGGCGGTCCCACTCATGCGGGCGTCCGAGATCCGGACCATGTCGGTCACCCCGGCGGCGGCCAGCCTGCGCGGAATGGGCAGGTAGCCTGCTTCCGGCATCGCCGATGCGCTCGCGGGTCCGGCATTCTGCAGCACCAGGATGTCGTTGGCGCCAACGTCGAGATCGGGGTCGTCGATGCGGGCCGACAGATCTTCGAGCGAGGAGAACACCACGGCGCGGGCCTCGGTCTCGAACAGTGCGGGGTCGGCTGCCGAGCGCTTGAGGATCGCTCCGCCGGGCGCAAGCGAGCCGAACAGCGCAACCAGCCCGCCCACCGGCTGGACCGGGTCGGCAAACGGGCGAACCACGTCGCGGTCGACCCAGCCGGGTTCCGCCGCCAGCCGTTCCTCGAGCGTCTGTCCCGCGACGTTCTCGCAGGCGAGGTTGAGCAGCGGGCGCAGTTCACGCAGCACCGGCCCGAGCCCGCCGGCCCTGAACAGGTCCTCCATGTAGTGCTCGCCGGTGGGCTTGAGATTGATCAGCACCGGCGTGGTGTCGGACAGCTCGTTCAGCCATTCGAGCGGGACGGCAATTCCGAGGCGCCCGGCGATCGCGGTCAGGTGCAGGATGGCATTGGTCGAGCCGCCGATGGCAAGCAGCACCCGAAGCGCGTTCTCCACCGCGTCCCGGGTAATGATCCGGCGCGGCACCAGCTCTCCGGACGCAAGCGCGACCGCGCGTTCGCCCGAGGCCTCGGCAGCGCGCAGGCGGTCGGCATGGACCGCCGGAATGGCGGCGGTGCCCGGCAACGCCATGCCGAGCGTCTCGACGAGACAGGCCATGGTGCTGGCCGTGCCCATCACTGCGCAGGTTCCTGCCGTGGTCACCAGTCGTTCCTCGATGCGCGCGATGCCCTCGCGGTCGATCTCGCCGGCCCGGTAGCGGGCCCAGAACCGGCGGCAGTCGGTGCACGCCCCCAGTCTCTCGCCCTCGGAGTGGCCGGTGAGCTGTGACCCGACAATCAGCGAGATCACCGGGATATCGGCATTCGCTGCCCCCATCAGCTGCGCGGGCAACGTCTTGTCGCATCCGCCGATGAGCACGGCTGCGTCCATGGGCTGGGCGCCCAGCATTTCCTCGGTGTCCATGCTCATCAGGTTGCGGAACATCATCGACGTCGGGCTGAGGAACGACTCGCCCAGCGAAATGGTCGGAAACACCATCGGAAGGCCGCCCGCGGCAAGCACGCCGCGACTGGTCGCCTCGACCAGTTCGGGTACGTGGCGGTGGCAGTTGTTGTAGCCGCTGGTGGTATCGGCGATGCCGACCACCGGCCGGTCGAGCGTGCTGCGGCCGTAGCCCATCGACGCCGCGTTGGCCCGGCGCAGGTACAGGCTGAAGTCCATGTCACCGTAGTTGGTCAGGCCCCGGGCCAGTCCGCTTCTTCTTTCGGCCATGACGCTTTGATCTCCCTCAAGGTAGCCGCTATGCTCCCGCGCCGACACGCGGTTCGGCGGGCGGGAGCATATCCTGATGCCGGTGTTCGGGAACATCCTTCTCACCTTCGCCTGCTGCATCGTGCTGGTGTTCCTGGTGCCGGTGTTCCTGGTCGGGGCCCGCTTCGACTTCCTGGGCTCGATGACGGACTCCTGGATCAGGATGGCGGGGCTCGTTCCCTTCGCCGCCGGGGTGGTGGTGATGGGTATCGGCCTGTTCTCCCGTCCGCCGCGCGACGGGCGCGAACCGACGGGCCTGTGCCGGCGGGTCCGCAACCCGGTCTGGCTGGGGGCCCTGGTCGCCGTCTTCTCGCAGTACCTGCTCTACGACTGGCCGCCGATCATCGCCTATGGCGTGGTGCTGTTCGTGGTCGCGGACTGCCTGCTCAGGTTTGCCGCCGAACCCGCCGGCGCCACGCGTTCGGGCGCTGCCTTCGAGGCCTGGTGCGAAACGGTTCCGCGCTGGATTCCGCACCGGAGTGCGCAGGCGCGTTGAGCAACCCGGGGTCGGCTGATAGTGTCGGGCCGTCATTCTCGTGCGGAGATGCCGTCATGTCGTACACGCTGGAACAGTTTGCCGCCGATTGCCGCGCGGCGCTGCTCGGGGACGATGGACCCGGTGGCCTCGAACAGGTGCGCGTCTTGGTCGAGCGCGCGTGCCGGGACGATCGGTTCGTCGAGACCCATCTCGGCCCGGACAACTCCTCGCCGCGCCAGGTGCTCTACGAGGATCCCGAACTCGGTTTCTGCATCCTCGCGCATGTTCACACCGGGGCGCGCAGCAGTCCCCCGCATGACCACGGTCCGAACTGGGCGATCTACGGCCAGGCCACGGGCCGGACCACCATGACCGACTGGAAATGTGTCCGCCGGCCGTCCGGCGACGAGCCCGGTCTGGTCAAGGCGGTTCGCAGCTACGATCTCGAACCCGGGATGGCGAGGGCCTACAGGATCGGCGACCTGCACTCTCCGCACCGCGAGGCAGAGACCCGCCTCATCCGCATCGAGGGGCGCAACATGGACGGCGTTGCCCGGGATGCCTACATGGTCGCCGGCGACTGACCGGCACGATCCCGTTTCACCCGCTCGAAGGACACGACCGGACATGGCCGAGACCGGCGAAGTCAAGATGTACACCGACTTCAAGAGCCCCTACGCGTTCCTGGCGTTCGCGCCGGCGTACGAACTCGAGGAACGTTTCGACATCACCATGGCGTGGAAGCCGTTCCAGCTCAGGATCAAGGGCCGGGGACAGCGCAGCGTCTACTCGGAATGGAAGGTTCGCTACTCCTACATGGACGCCCGACGCAACGCCAACCGGCGCGGAGGCCTGATGCTGCGGGGTCCGCTGAAGGTGTTCGACACCACCCCGGCCCTGGTCGGAGGGCTGTTTGCCGACAGGCACGGCCGGTTTCGGGAATACGGTGGACTGGTGTTCGAGGGGTTCTTCAGGCGCGAATTCGCGGCCGATGAGCCGGACGCCGTCGCCGGCGTGCTGGACGGCATGGGCCTGTCCGGTGACGAGTACCGGACGTTCCTCGAGGGCGAGGGCATGGCGCAGTACGAGGCGATCCAGGAAGAGGCGGTCACCGACAACATTTTCGGCGTGCCGCTGTTCGTCTTCAGCGGCGAGCAGTTCTGGGGCCATGACCGGCTCTGGCTGCTCGAGGAACGGCTCGCCGAAGCCGGGCTGGCCCGGGCCTGATCCCGCCGGCAGGAGCGGCAGGGGTTGCGCTCATGATGCTCACAGACTTCCGCGTCCTCGACCTCACCCAGTTCGTGGCCGGCCCGACCGCAACGAAGATCATGGCGGAACTCGGCGCGGACGTGATCAAGGTCGAGCTCGCGCCCGCCGGTGACCACGGGCGGCGGTCCGGGCTGAGGTCGCGCCGGCCGGGGTACGAGCGGAGCACCCAGAGCACCTATTTTGTCCAGCACAATCTCGGCAAGCGCAGTCTGGCACTCGACCTGAAGGACCCGCGGGGCCAGGCGATCCTGCGCGACCTGGTGCGCCGGGCCGACGTTGTGGTCGAGAACTTCGCCCCGGGGGTGCTGGCCCGCATGGGGCTGGCATACGAGGCGGTCAGGGAGTTGAACCCGCGCATCGTGATGTGTTCGATCTCCATGGCGGGCCAGTCCGGGCCGCTCGCCGACCAGCCGGGTTTCGACTACATGGGATCGGCCTATGCCGGGATCACGGCCTCGATCGGAGAGGCGGACCGCAGCCCGGCGATGGTTCCGGTCGCCATCGGTGACAGCGCCACCGGTCTCGCAGCCGCCATGGCGGTGGGGTTCGCGCTGCTGCATGCGGCGAAGACCGGCGAGGGGCAGTACATCGATTGCTCGCTGATCGATACCTACGTGCACATGCACGAGGACCTGATCCCCCGGGTCGGTCTGCGCGGAGCCGGGGCAAAGTTCCCGCGATCGGGTTCCCAGCATCCGAACGGGGGCCCGACCGGTGTGTACCGGACCGCCGACGGCAGGTTCGTCTCCATCATGGTGTTGCCGTACCAGTGGCCGCGCATCCTGGCTGCGATGGGCCGGCCGGAGCTTGCCGATGATCCCCGGTTCAGGTCACCGCGCGATCGCCGTGCCAACCGGGAGGAACTGAAGGCGATCATCGAGGACTGGATGGCGGAACTCGGCGACCGTGACTCGGTGCTGGCGGCGCTTGCGGCCGAACGGGTTCCCTGCGCCCCGGTGCTCGAGCTCGACGAGGTGATCGCCCATCCGCACATGCGCGAGCGCGGCACCATCCGCGAGGTCGATGATCCCGACATCGGCACCTTTCCCGTCCCGGCGATCCCGGCGCGGTTCTCCGCATGGCAGCCCGACGCGTCCGCGCGCGCGCCCAGGCTCGGCGAGCACAACGAGGAAATCCTGTCGGACCTGCTGGGCATGGATGCAGATGCGATCGCGGCGCTCCAGGCCTCCGGTGTCCTCGTCAGCGACCCGGGGCCCGGTGGCGCCAACGGGGCCTGAACCGGCTTCCCGCCCGACATTCGCAAACCCGGAGGAACAGATGGCAGTTGTCGAAACCGAACAGCACGGCCAGGTGCTGGTGGTCAGGTTGAACCGGCCCGAGCGTCTCAACGCCATGAACCGCGAGCTCCGCCAGGAGATGGCGCGGATCTGGACCGACTTCCGGACCAGCGCCGAATTCGAGGTCGGCATCCTGACTGGAACCGGCCGCGGGTTCTGTGCCGGCGAGGACATGAAGGAATCGCTCGCCGACGGCGAGAGCGAGCAGCCCGACCCGTTCATGTCGCTCGAGCTGGAAAAGCCGGTAATCGGTGCCGTCAACGGTTTCGCGATGGGCGGCGGCTTCATGCTGGTCGAGCGCACCGACCTCAGGGTGGCGTCGACCAACGCGGTGTTCGAGGTCTCCGAGGTCAAGCGCTGGCTGCTCGGCGGCTGTGACCACGGCGCCATTGCCAACATGCCCTATCCGGTGGCGATGGAAATGGCTCTCGGCTACCGTTTCACCGCACAGCGGTTCTACGAGCTCGGGTTCCTGAACCGGCTGGTGGAACCCGACGAGTTGATGCCGACCGCGCTCGAGATGGCGCGCCACCTGCTGACGCTACCTCCGGCCGCGCGGGTCAACACGGTCCACATGATGCGCCAGGTCCGCCCGGGGCTGACGGCGCGCCAGCAGGAGCTCGCCAGGGCGCTGCACCAGCATGGTGCGCTATCCGACCGTATGGAGTCGCGCGCGGCATTCACGGAGAAACGCGCGCCGGTGTGGAAGGGCTGGGATGACCCCGGCGACCGCTACCGCATGCCGACCCTGGCGGACATCCCGGGATGACGGGACGGGGCGTGGGGGCCTGCAGAGCGATGACTCCATTGTACCGGCCAGGGCGCCACGGTAGGGATTTGGGCTGAGGACCGGCAGGGACCAGGGCCTTCGGGTACAGGGTCGGGCCGGCGGGAGCAGGATGTGACGGCACGCATTTTCGCACGACCGGGGACAGGCGGCATCGCTGTCGTCGCAGCCGTCCTGTGCCTCGTGCTCGCGTCTGTGGCACGGGCGGCACCCTCGGCCGGACAGCCGGAAGTATCCGGCGGGGTCCCGGACCTGTCCGCCTCGCTCGAACAGCTCTCCGAATTCATGGACGAGAAGGACGTGGCCCTGTACCGCCGGATCAGGAAGGTCCAGGAACGGGGCGAGTGGAAGCAGGCCGACGGGCTGGTCGCACGACTGTCCGATGAACTGCTGCTCGGCCACGTGCGGGCGCAGAAATACCTTCACCCGACCAAGTACCGCTCGACCTACCGCGACCTGCTGTTCTGGATGCGGTCGTTTGCCGATCACCCGCAGGCAAAGCGGATCCACCGCCTGGCGCTCAGGCGTCAGCCACCGGACTGGAAATCGCCGCCCAGGCCCAGTTCCCGCACCTGGTCCGGGTCCGGTCACGACGGCACGGCGATCACGCCCTACCGCTCGCCCCGGACACGTTCGGGCGCGCTGCGCCGCGAAGCACGGCAGCTGAACGCGAGGATGGACAGCCGCATCCGCAGCGGCTGGCCCACCGGCGCCTACCGGATCCTCGCGACCGACCGGGCACGCGAGGTGCTCGACCCGACGGAATTCGCGCTCGCACGGGCCCGGATTGCGCACGGCTACTACGTCTTCGGCAAGGACGAGAAGGCGCTCGAGCTTGCCCGGCGGAGCATCCGGCAGGCGGCCCGGAGCATTCCCGTGGCCGCCTGGGCCGGAGGGCTCGCCGCCTGGCGTCTCGGCCGGGCCGACGAGGCGGCGGAACTGTTCCCGAGGCTTGCCGTGAGCGAATATGCTCCCCCGTCCGAACGGGCCGCCGGCGCCTTCTGGGCCGCGCGCGCCGCACTCGCGCTCGAGCAGCCCCGGGAAGCCGAGCGTTGGTTCCGGGAAGCGGCGCAGGCGCCGGAGACCTTCCACGGGCTGCTGGCGCGACGGATACTCGGGGTCGATGAGACCTTCGACTGGCGCCTGCCGCCGGTCACCCCGGTCCTGCTGGAACAGCTGCACGCGGTGCCCGGCGCACGCCGGGGGCTGGCGCTGCTCAGGGTCGGCGATCACGCGATGGCCGAAGCCGAATTCCGCCGTGTGGTTCACGCGGTATCGATGCCGCTGAAACGTGCGGCCATGACCATCGCGGCCAGGCACGGTATGGCCCGCCTCGCGATGGAACTCGCGCATCACCTGCACGCCAAGGGCGACCGCTGGTACTTTGCGGCCCTGTTCCCCGATACCCCGTGGGCGCTGCCGAAAGGGACCGGTATCGACCGGTCACTGGTACAGGCAATCATGCGGCTTGAAAGCCGGTTCGATCCGCGCGCGCGCAGTCCGCGCGGCGCCAGGGGGCTGATGCAGCTGATGCCGCGCACGGCGTCCTACATCAACCGGTTGCGGGGACCGGCGCCGGGTGGCCGGGTCAAGGCCTCGGCGCTGTACGATCCCGAACTCAACATCGAGATCGCGATCCGCTACATCAGGTATCTGCTCGACCAGCATACGGCGAACGGCAACCTCTTCCAGTTGCTGACCGCGTACAACGCCGGCCCCGGCAACCTGCGCAAGTGGAAGCGCGAGGTCGAGTACCGGGACGATCCGCTGCTGTTCATCGAGTCGGTGCCGCTGCGCGATACGAGGCAGTATGTCGAGGACGTGCTGCACAACCTGTGGATGTACCGCCTCAAGCACGACGAGCCCACGCCGGCGCTCGATCGACTGGCGGCCGGTCACTGGCCGCAGTATCACCCGGTCGAGAACCGGCCGGCCAGGGAAGTGGCCCATGCCGGGAATTGACGCCTCTCGGGAGTTTGTCCCGGTCAACATTGCGGTTCTGACCGTCTCGGACACGCGAACGCTCGAGACCGACCGGTCGGGCGACACCCTGGTCGAGCGGCTTGAGGGCGACGGCCACAGGCTGGCGGACCGGGCCATCGTGCCCGACGAGGTCGACGCGATCGTTGCGCGGCTGCAGCTCTGGATCGTCGATCCCGGAATCGACGCCGTGATCTCGACCGGCGGAACCGGGGTAACCGGCCGCGATGTCACACCCGAGGCGTTCAAGGCCGTGTTTGAGAAGGAAATCGAAGGGTTTGGCGAGGTGTTTCGCTGGATCAGCTACGAGAAGATCGGGACCTCGACCATCCAGTCACGCGCGATCGCCGGAGTTGCCGGCGGCACCTACCTGTTTGCGCTTCCCGGTTCGACCGGCGCGTGCCGCGACGGCTGGGACGGTATCCTGCGCAACCAGCTCGATATCCGGTTCCGTCCCTGCAACTTCGTCGAGATCATGCCCCGGCTGCGCGAGCACGAGCACCACGGCCGCGGGTCCTGACCCGCAGGGCACGCAGGTCACAGGCGTCGTCGACGTCCCGGAGCCTTTCGAGCAGCACCACGCGCCGGTTGCGTCCGAGTGATGCCAACGTGTCGGCGAGCGCATGTTCCGTCGACCAGCGGACGTTCGCGAAGCCGGGAGGTGCGGCACGCGCGCTCACCCCGACCAGCCAGTATCCTCCGTCGCTTGCCGGGCCGAACACCAGGTCGGCGCGTCCGAGCGCGCGGAATGCCTGCCTGATGTGCCCGGACCGGATCCCGGGGATGTCACTTCCGACCAGAACCACCGGTCCCGGTCGCGGTACCGCGAGCGCCCGGTGCATGCGTTCACCGAGCGGTCCGTGTGCCTGGTCATGCAGGGTCCACCCGCGTGGCCAGGGTGGATGGCGCCACGGCCGGCTTCCGGTCAGGAACAGGTGACAGCACCAGGGCTGCGGCGGGCCGAGGCGGCGAAGCACGGCCGACACGGTGCGCCGGTACCAGAACGTTGCGGCCACGGTGCCGATGTCGCCGGCAAGCCGCGACTTGACGCTGCCCATGCGCGGGTGTCGCGCGAAGACTACCAGGTGGTTCATTCGCCGCTCCGGCCGTAGAGGCGGGCGATCCGGCGCGGCGGCACGCCGAGCCCGTAGAGCGACAGGCACAGCAGGTTGCGTATCGAACGCAGCAGGTACCCGTCCCGGCGGTAGCGGGCAGCCGAGGTCACCGCCGGGGTCGGCAGCCCGACCAGCCGGGCCCGGCCGATGCGGCGAACCAGCGCCACGTCCTCCATCAGCGGAATGTCGGGATAGCCGCCGAGCCGGTGGTAGAGGTCGCGGTGGATGACCAGCCCCTGGTCACCGTAAGGCAGTCCGAGCCGCCTTGAGCGCCAGTGCACCAGCCGCTCGAGGCGCCGGGCCCGGGCGCTGTCGTCGTCGAGCGCGAAACGGAACCACCCGGCGCGCTGCGGTGTTCGGGCAAGATCCGCCACATCGCGCGGCCACCCGGCACCGAGACGGGTGTCGGCGTGCAGGAACAGCAGCCACGGTCCCGCGGCGCGGAACCCCCCGGTGCGGAGCTGCGACCCGCGTCCGCGCTTTGCGTGCACCAGGCGCGCGCCGAGGGTGCGCGCCGTTTCGACCGTCCCGTCGGTGGATCCGCCGTCGACCACCACGAGTTCGATGTCGACGCCGTGGTCGGGGCCGGTTTCGAGTGCCGTGACGGTTGCAGACAGGCTGTGGCCCGCATTCAGCGTCGGGATGACGACCGACACACGCACCCGATCGGTGCCCGGCGCTGCAGGAGGTGATGACGACGCGGCCATGAACGCAGTATGAGTGGCTGCCCGTTACGGGATACGTCGCCATGGTAGGCGAGACGTGGCGGAACGGACAATGGCGAAGCGGCCAGGCTCGGGAGTGCTGGGATGGAACTCAGGTTTGATTCGCGCCGCGACATGGTTACCGCGTTCGAAACCAGGTTCTACGTGTTTCATGTGGACGACTCCGAACGGATGAATGCCGACCTTCGCGAACTGGTGCTCGAGCACGAGCGCACCGACAGCGGCGTGCGGCGCAGCAACATCGGCGGCTGGCATTCCCGCGATGACCTGTTCGAGTGGGATCACAGGGCGATCGGTGCGCTCAGGACCATCGCCGACGCGGCGGTGCGCGCGGCGGTGCCGCTGATGGTCGGGGGAGCGTGCACCTTCGACTTCTCGCTGCGTGGCTGGGCCAACCTGTCGCGCTTCGGCGCCTATAACAAGCAGCACACCCATCCCGGCTGCCAGGTCTCGGCCGTCTACTACGTGGCTTCCGGAACACCGCCCGGTCCGGAGACGCCCGAGAGCGGCGTCTTCCAGTTCCTCGACCCGCGCACCCATGCGGAGATGTCCGCGCTTCCCGGAGAGACGGTCGGCCGGGGCGTGAGCGTGCAGCCGCTCGACGGACGGCTGATCCTGTTCCCGAGCTGGCTCTACCACCAGGTCAATCCCTACTTCGGCGAGGGGGAACGGATCTCGATCTCGTTCAATGCCCATGTCACCGACCTCAGGCTGACCGGCGAGCCGGTCGGGGCAACCCGGGTGACCTGACACGTCCCCCCCGGTCCGTCCCGGCGCGGACGCGGCCTCCGTCAACGGCCCCACGATCGCCGGGCTGGCGGAGGACTACATGACCGGCCACGTCGCCGTGCACTGCAAGCCCGGCACCGCGCGAGGCGTCCGCAACATCCTCGACAAGCACGTGTTGCCGGAGTTCGGCAGGCTGCGCCTCGGCGAGGTCACGCCCGGCCGCGTCGCTACCGGCTGCACGAGACGCCCATCATGGCGAACCAGGCCGTCGGCCTCCGCCAGCGCCTTCGCGATCGCCCCGAGCCGCCGGGCCGCCGCCCGTCCGGTCTCGTAGGTCATGGCGAAGCCCTCGTCGGGCCTCACCGAGCCCGCCTTCGCCGGTAGGTCGCTGACATGGCCCCGGGTCGCGATCACCCGGTGGCCGGGCCCGAGATACTTCGCGAGCGTCTTCGCCTTGGCCGGCGATTCGACGACCACCGCGTAGCGCCCGCCGTCTCCCGGTCTCCGCCGCCCGCCCCGGGGCCCGGCCCCGGCGACCCTGCGCGCCCTCCTCCCCCTGGGCGGGCGTTCCGCCCCCCCCCGCGTCCCCCCCGCCGTCTCCCGGTCTCCGCCGCCCGCTCCCGGCCATGGCCCAGCCCGCGCTCAGCCGCATCGTCGCCCGCCTGGAGCGGGAGTTCGGCGGCAGCCTGTTCGAGCGCATCCCCGCCGGCGTGCGCCCGACCCGGCTCGGCGCCCTGGTCGTCGAGCGCGCGCGGCGCGTCCTGCGCGAGATCGAGGAGGGCGAGAACATGGTGGTGGCGGCACTGGCCGGGCGCACCGGCCGCTTCCGCGTCACCGAGGCGCCGCTGCGGATGCAGGCCGTCGTCGCGCCCGCCGTCCAGACGTTCCACGCCGCCTTCCCGGAGATCGAGTTCAGGCTCCGCACTGCCGCCTGGCGCGACGGCGTGCGGAGGCTCGCCGACGGCCGGAGAGCGCATCGCGCTGTCGGCAAACCAGCCGGCGTCCACCCGCTCGCGGCCGTAGCGATCGACGGCGATGTCGCGCAGCGGCTTGTCGGACCGCCGACCGGCCGCCGCCGGATCGCCTTCGCCGTCCTCCGCCGCCATGCCCCGCTCCGGACCGCTCATCGGCTGGGCCCGGACGCGTCCCGCGCCTTTACCACCGGATCGCGGCCCTCAGCATCACCCCGTGCTCGGGCGGCTCGTTGCCGTTCGCCGCTTCCTGGCGCGTCGCGTCGAGATTGACCTCGAAGCCGGGGTCGCCCTCGATCGCCGAGGTCAGCCGCCAGCCGATGCGCCAGTCCCGCGCGCTGTCCGAGAGACCAAACCCGGCATTCGGCGGGCCGGTGAAGCGGTCGCCGAACAGCGGCAGGCCGTAGCCGAGCTCGCCCTGGAGGCCCCGCGCCGCCGCGAACTCGCCGTCGGGCGAGAGCCCGCCCGCATCGCGCGCGCCCCACAGCCGCTCCGCCGCGCTCGACGTGGCGCCCAGCGTGGGGCTGAGCGAAAACGAGAGCCCGCGCCCGCGCTCCCCGGGCCCAAGCCGCACCGCACCTGATGCGCCCCATTCCTCGTAGCCCTGGTCCGCGTGCGCGACCAGCATCCGCGTCGTCGCCTCGACCGACAGGCCCGACACCGGGTCGGTCCAGGACACCCCGCCGCCGAGCTCGACGCCCGTGCCGGTCTCGGCATCCCCGCCGTCATGGCGCAGCCCGAGCTCCAGCGAGGGCCGGAGCGTCGCGCCATCGCCGACCTGGAACGCGCGCCCGCCTTCGAGCACCA
>MKWU01001351.1_pt1 | contig 43088 bp, 39 predicted proteins | sample 809101 | NCBI WGS metagenome assembly MKWU01 (sample SAMN05860141, study PRJNA318959) | sponge metagenome | host: Aplysina aerophoba | place: Slovenia: Piran, Adriatic Sea, Gulf of Piran | collected 2013-05-07 | reverse complement strand
CACCAGCGCAGCTACCTCGTGTCGAAAGGCCCCGCCAATCCCCAACCACCAGCCACTGGCCACCCCCCCGCCGCCGCCCCGCTCTCGGTCATGGGCATCGGGAGCTGCCCCCGACCCCGCTGGATGCTCCAGGCCCTGCACGACCACCTCGAAGGCCGCCTCGAGGACGGCGCCTTCCACGAGACCGCCGATGACGCCGTCCGCCTCGCCCTCGACGCCCAGCGCCGCGCCCGCGTCGACGTCGTTACCGATGGCGAGCAGCGCCGCGACAACTACGCCAGCTTCGTCGGCGGCCTCCTCGAGAACTGCCAGCTCATCCCCCTCAGCGACCTCACTGCCATGGTCGACGACCCCGACGAGTTCGACCGCGAGCTGCGCGCCCTCGACGTGCCCGCCGGCGAGGTGCGCCACCCCGTCGTCCACGGCCCCCTGGGCCGTTCCCGACCCCTCGCCGCCCACGAGCTCGCCTTCGTCCGCTCCTGTACCGAGGCGCCCGTCAAGGTCGCCCTCCCCGGCCCCTACCTGCTGACCCGCACCATGTGGCTCGACTGCCTCCGCGAGCGCCCCTACGAGACCCGCGACGACCTCGCCGTCGATGTCGTCCGCGTCCTCCGCGAGGAGCTGCACGCCCTCCTCGCCGGCGGGGCCGCGCTCGTGCAGTTCGACGAGCCCGTGCTCACGGAGGTCGTGTACGGCGAGGCCGGTGCGAAGCGCAGCTTCATGTGCGGCGCCCTCGGCGAGAAGCTCGCGCCCGAGCGCGAGCTCGACTTCGCCGCCGGCCTCCTCCGCGAGGTCGTGCGTGGCCTCCCCGCGGAGCGGCTCGGGCTGCACGTCTGCCGTGGCAACTGGACCCCCGACGAGTCAGCCGCCCTCTCCGGCGACTACCGCCCCCTGCTCGGCTTCCTCCGCGAGGCCCCCGTCGGGACCGTCTTCCTGGAGCTGTGTACCCCCCGCGCCGGCGAGATGGAGCTCCTGCGCGAGCTCCCCGACGACAAGCGCATCGGCGTCGGCGTGGTCAACCCCAAAGCCCCCGCCGTCGAGCCCGTCGGGGAGGTGCGCGACCGCATCGCTCGCGCCATCAACCTCTTCGGCAGGGAGCGCGTGCTGCTCACGCCCGACTGCGGCTTCGCCACCTTCGCCGACAACCCCGTTGCCTCCGCCCGCGCCGCCGAGGCGAAGCTGGCCGCCATCGTCGAGGCCCGGGACGGAGTGGTTAGTGGATAGTGACTAGTGGCTGGTGGGCGAGCTGCGCTCGCCGGGCGGGGCGGGGAGTCGAATCACTATCCACTAGCCACCAGCCACTACTCACTACTCACTACCGCTTCCTCCAGTAGTCCTCTCGTTTGCGCGCCGCTTCCTCTTCCAGGAATGACGGATCCCGCGCCTTCCTGCGATATCGCTCCGCGTTCGCCTGCTGGATGCGCCTGCGCTGCTCCGGCTTCGTCTCGTACGCCTCGCGCTTCTCGCTGCGGTTGTGCTCGCGGTAGTGGTCCGTCTTGCGCCAGCAGGCGTAGCAGATGCCGTCCGGCCGCGGAGAGTTCATCCGCGGCGGACGCGTTTCCTCCCCGCATTCCGTACACAGAGCGGTGCTGGTGAAGGTGGCGGAGCCCCGCTCCACGCGACCGCGCGGAGCGCGACCGCCGCCGCCACCGTCCTCGATGCGACCGCTCCCGTTTTGCCTCCGCCTGGGAGACAAGCTCACAACCCCCGCTGTTGGGAAGACACGGAGAAACCGTACTATCGAGTCCGTGACGAAGGTGTGACTTTCAGGACCTTCTCTGTGACCTTTTGTGATTTCTGCTAGTGGCTGACTGGTGGCTGGTGACTAGTGGCTAGTGGCTAAAAGGGGGGGCGGCGCCCCCCGGGCGGGGCGGGGTGGGGGCTGGTGAGTGGGTGGCGGGTGCTTGGGGGCGAGCCCCGCCCGCGGGGACGGGGCGGGGCAGGGCGGACTAATCACTAGTCACTACCCACTATCCACTAGCCACTACCGCCGCCCCCCCACGCAAGAGAGGGGCCCCTGGGGGCCCCTCTCGGGTTGGTTGCCGTAGGACGCTAGCGAACTAGCGGCGGCGGCGAGCGACGGTGTAGCCGCCCAGCACGATGGCCAGGGCAGTCACGCCGAGAAGGGCAGCCAGCGAAGCGCTGGTGCTGGTGCTGGTGCTCGCGAGGCCGGTACCGGCATCGGAGACCTCAGGAGCGTCCTTGCCGCCCTCTTCGGGCATTTCGCCTTCGGGCTCCTCGGGCGGCATTTCGCCTTCGGGCTCTTCGGGCATTTCGCCTTCCGGCATTTCGCCTTCGGGCATTTCGCCCTCGGGGCAGTCCGCGTCCATGTCGCCTTCGGGCATGTCACCCTCGGGCATGTCGCCCTCGGGCATGTCGCCTTCGGGCATGTCGCCTTCGGACGCGTCCTCACTCGGCTCGGACGGCTCAGACGGCTCAGACGGCTCGGAAGGCTCCGCAGGTGCGTCGCCGTTCATGTCGCCGTTCATGTCGCTGTCCATGCCCTCTTCGGGGCACTCTTCCATGCTGTCCTCGGGATCCTCGGGCATCATGGCAGTAGCGCTCAGGTCGAGATCGGTGCGGCCGCCGCCGCTCCATGTCCCCGTCTCAGCCGCGTCGTAGCCACCGACCTGGAAGGAAACGGTGTCGCCGGCGTCGGCGCATGAGTCGGGAACGTCCACCGCGTAGGTGGAGCCGGCAGCAGTCGTGATTACCGTCGCGGAGGAGCCACACTCGGCGCCGTTCACGAAGGCGGTGACCGACGTGCCAGCGGCAGCGGCCTCACCGTCGAGACTGACGGAGCCGGCGAAGCGGTGGGGCGGGCCAGACGGCTGCGCCTCCGCCACCTCTCCGCTGAAGAGGCCGGCGAGGCCCAGCAGCATAGCTGCCGCGATCCCTCCTCCGAGCCACTTGAGAGTCTTGGTCATTCGGTTTGCTCCTTGCTATCTGTCCGTTGTGGCTAAAGCCCGAACCTTCCCCGGGCCCCCGCCCCCGCTCGAGGCGGGGACGGGAACCGGGGTTGGTGGCGGACAGGTTAGTTGACGATGACCACGTAGGCCTGGTTGCTGCTGAGCGATGTCAGGGTGTTGCCACCCGGCACGTCCGCAGCCTCCGGGAAGTAGCCGTCCCAGGAGCCGCTGCCGGTGTTGTACGACCAGATGGCCGTCACGCCGTCAGCAGAGCCCGCGGAAGCATCAGCACCGTCGTCGCCGTTCCAGACGACCACGTTCTGACCCGAAACGAGCTCGTTGTTCCACGTGGCCGCCGGGGCCTCGGGATCCTCTTCAGCCGCAGCGCCGATGGCGATGGTGACGGTGTCCTGGATCGTGGCACCGGGATGGCCGGCGCGGATCAGGAACACGGCCTCACCCGAACTGAGCGGGGCAAGGTACGTGAACGTCGCACGACCGTCCGAGGTGTTGGCCTTCGCTTCGGAGGTGGCGCCAGGGAACGGGTCCGCGTTGCCGGAACCCTCGATCTGGATGACCTCGATGGGCACTGCGCCCACACGCACACCCTCGTCGTCAAGGACGGTCACGGTGATGGGGGTCGTGCTGAGCGAATCAACGTTCGCCGGAGCGTCGTGCTCGAGGGCGGCGGGTACGCCGCCAACCTGGATCTCGACGTCCACCGTGGGAATCGTCGCAGTGACCGCGCCGGCTGCGGTGGCAGTCGCCGCGACGGTGAGCGTGTGAGTGCCACGAGTCGCATCGTTAGCCGTGCCGGCGGGGTTCGGTGCCGTCACCTGGATGACGCACTTGCCAGCGGTGTTCGTGCCGCTAGGTGTGCTACCAGGCGGGGTGCCAAGGGCTCCCAGGCTCTCGTCAACTTCAGCCGTGCCTGGGTCGTCCACCGGGTGGTCGCCACAGGCTGGGATGTCGTTGAGCACGCCCGGGAGATTCCGGTCGACGTTGATGTCCTTGGTTACCGCAATCGCGCTGCTACCCGCAGGAACCTCAGGGCCCCTGATGGCCGGAACCAGCGGATTGGTGTTGTTCACGTCGGCGAACTTGCCCACGGTCGGGTTGCCGTCCGCGTCGAGGATGGTCACGACGATGAAGGTCGAGCCCCCGATCGCGATCGTGCTCTGGTCGACCTCAGCGCTGATGCTGGCCGGATTGCCATGGATGATCACACTGGCGGTGTGGCTGAGACCAGAGGCCTGATGGTGGAAGGAAACCTCGGCCGTACCCGTGCTGCCGTTACCAGTCAGGGTGACGGTGACGGTACCCGCAGTGACGTCGTCAGTCGGGTCGGTGGGGGTATTGGCACCGGCGGCTGCCTGGGTTTCCAGAATGCACGAACTGACACTAGGACCGCAGGGGATTGGGGTGTCGGTCGAATCGGACGGGACAGTCGTGGACGTCAAGACACCTCGGGTGGTGGTCACCAGCACCGACTGGGGATGGAGACCCCGGGCGTTGGCGTCCACCAGCTGCACGGTGAGCGTGACATTGGTGGTGCCATCAGCAGGGATCGCAGCTCCCGGCACATAAAGTGCCTTGAACGCCACCGGCGGGTTCGCCGGACTGACGCGAATCTCTGCTTCCGTGAAAGTCGTGGAGGGTGTGATACCTCCTGCCGGACGCGCATACTTCTGGACGTAAATGCTGCCCAGAGGCGAGTCACCGTCGACCTTGACCAGGAGCGATGTGCCCGCTGCGGGATTCACATCACAGGCCGCGTGCCGCAGTGTGCTGGTGTCTGTGCTGACGTAGTCACCGCACCTGATGTTCGTGGAGCCGTTGGCAACGAACGTAGCGGTGCCCTCGCTATCCGGGCTGAACCGGTACCGGTCTCCTTCTGCTGACGGGTAGGCCACGACAACAGTCGTGCCGGGAGGAACAGCGACTACGGGGTCATCCTCAGGCGTAACCGAGATCTGGGCCTCGGCCGTCTGGGTGGTGGAGAGGACGCCGCCGAGAGCGACGGCCGCCACCATTGCTACGAGCGCCAGGAGCGCGGCGGACTTCCAGCCGGCGATAGCGCTAATAAGGTTGTTCTTCAATCCAAGCTCCTTGGAGTTGTGTGGTGGGCCAGCGGCCCGGGGGCGTGAAACTTCGCGTTAGCTCGTCCCTGGGTGCGCTCCTCCTCTCGTCCCAAAGCTGTGTTGAGGTGCTGAACTTCACAACGTCCGAGTGTGGAAAAGGTTACTTATTTCTCCGGAATTCCACCCAGAACGCGCACTGCCCCGATCAACCCACATCCCACCCAGTGTGTCAAGAGAACACTACCACTGAGAAAGGACAAATACGGCACTAACTGAGGACTAATTCAGGGAGTCCTACCACGGAGAAAGGAGAGTACACGTCGAGTAGAGAGCAGGAGTAGGTACACAGAACACTACCACTGAGAAAGGAGAAGAAGGCCGCTAGGGCTAGTGACTAGTGGTTAGTGACTGGTGGCTAGCCCCCCACCAACCACCGCCCACCGCGAGCTATCCCAACAGCCAACAGCCAACAGCCAACTAGTGACTGGTGGCTAGTGACTGGTGGCTAGTCCCCGCCGCCCCCCACGCGAGCCATCCCAACAGCCAACAGCCAACAGCCACGCGAGCGCAGCTCGCCCCGCTAGCCCCGCCCCAGCGCCGCGTACACGTGGTGCGGCACCGCCATCGGCTCCTCCGGGAAGCGCTCCGCCAGCATCCGTGCGTGCGCCTCGTCGAAGCGCGCCACCTCGTCCTCGCCCAGCGTCGCCGCCACCCCCGCGCTCGCCCGGATGCGCCCCCGCCACGCCTCGTGGCTGTACGGAACCGTCACGTCGAACTCGAACACCGCGCAGTCCCCGAACCCCGCCCCCCGCAGCTCGTCGAGCCAGTTGGGGTGGCGGCCCATGCCGCCCGCCAGCGTCCACGCCGGGTTGGCCGCCAGGATCAGCCCCTCCGTCGCCTCCGGGATGCTCCCCGGCAGCGGCAGCCAGTCGAGCGAGCAGATGACGAGGTGCCCCCCGCCTGCAAGCAGCCGCCGCGCCTCCGCGATCGCGCGGGGCCGGTCGAACCACCACCAGGCCTGCCCCGCGATCACCAGCCCCGCCTCCCCCGATGGCAGCCCCGTCTCCTCCGCCGTCGCCCGCACGTACCGCACGCTCACCCCCGCCTCCGCGTCCAGCGCCCGCGCCTGCTCCGCCATCGCCTCCGAGGGGTCCACCCCCGTCACCGCCGCCCCCCGCCGTGCGAGGCTGCGCGCCACCGCCCCCGTGCCCGTCCCTAGGTCCACCGCCACGCTCCCCGCGATGCGCACGCCGTGCGCCTCCAGCAGGTCGTAGAACCGCTCCGGGAGGCTCGCGCGGTGAGTCGCGTAGTCCGAGGCCGTCCTGCCGAAGTCCACGCCCGACATCAGGCGCGCCTGGTCGCCGGTATTCTCCGCGTCTTCGGTCACGCCAGCCTCCCCCACAGCCAACTAGTGGCTGGTGGTTAGTGACTAGTGGTTAGTCCCCGCCCCCGTCCCCACCAACCACCGACCACCGCGAGCTATCCCAACAGCCAACAGCCAACAGCCAACAGCCAACTACCCACTATCCACCACCACCCCCCGCGGCTCGCCCTCGCCCCTCGATGGCGATCGCCCGAAGAACCGTCCGATGTCGTGGTTCTCCCACGCCACCAGCACCTGCGCGGCCACGAAGATGCTGCTGTACGTCCCCGCGATCACGCCCACCAGCAGCACCAGCAGGAAGTTCTGGATGGTCACGCCCCCGATCAGGAACATCGCGATGATCGTCAGCACCGTCACGAACGACGTGTTGATCGAACGCACCAGCGACTCCGTCAGGCTCACGTTCACCGCCTCCGCGAACGGCACGAACGCGTCCCGCGAGGTCACCTCGCGTACGCGGTCGAACACCACGATCGTGTCGTGAACGGAGAAGCCGATCACCGTCAGGATCGCCACGATGAAGGCCGTGTCCACCTCCACGCCCCCCACCTTCGCCAGCAGCGAGAACAGCCCCAGCACGATCACCGAGTCGTGGACCAGCGCGATCACCGCGCACAGGCCGTACCGCCACGCCGCCCGCTGCCGCCGGAACGCGAACGCCACGTAGATCAGGATCGCCACCGCCGCCGCCACCACTGCCAGCGTCGCGTCCCGCGCGATCTCCGTCGAGACCGTCCCCGAGACGGTCGCGAAGTCGAGCCGCTGCACCGGCCCGAACTCCTCCTCCAGCGCCACGATGATCTCGTCGATCTCGCCCGGCGGCACCGGCCCCTCCGCCGCCGTCAGGGGCGGCGCCCCCTCCAGCTCCACCGTCCGCACCAGGTACGTGTTGAACCCCGCCCCCTGCACCTTCGCTTGCTCGTGCCCGAGCCGGGCCAGCGCATCGCGCAGCTCGTCCGGCTCCACCACCCGCACGGGCTCGGCCGCTTCCGGCTCCGCCGCCCCCTCCCCGGACGCCTGTTCGCCCTCCACGGGCGGCGTTTCCTGCGCGAACTGGAGCGTGAACGTCGACCCGCCCGTGAACTCGATGCCCGCCTTCAGCGAGGGCGGTATCACCAGCGTCACCACTGCCGCGATGAACACGACCAGCGAGAGCCCCAGCGTGAACCAGCGCCGCTGGGCGAACGCAATGAACGTCGAGCGTGGAGCCGCCGGGGCCGCTTCCCCCTCGTCCTCGTCCTCTCCCCCCGCGGCAAGGCTCTCGGCGTTGAACAGCCAGCGTGAGCGCGCGAAGCGCGTTCCCACGAACATCCGCAGGAACGTCCGCGTCACCACGATCGCCGAGAACATGCTCACGGCCACGCCGATCGCCAGCGTGATCGCGAACCCCCGTACGAACGACGCCCCGAACTGGTCGCCGAACCAGAACAGGATCGCGCAGGTGATGAACGTCGCCACGTTCGAGTCCCGGATCGAAGGCCACGCCCGCCGGAAGCCCGTCTCGATCGCCGCCGCCAGCGGCCGGCCCCGGCGTAACTCCTCCTTCATCCGTTCGAAGATGAGGATGTTGGCGTCGACCGCCATGCCCACCGAGAGGATGAACGCCGCGATCCCCGAGAGCGTCAGCGTGACCGGCCACATCTTGAACACCGTCAGCGTGATCAGCGCGTAGACGATCAACGCGAACGCCGCCAGCACGCCCGGCAGGCGGTAGTACAGGATCATGAAGGCCAGCACCGCCAGCAGACCGATCTCGGCCGCGTTCACCGAGTCCTTCACCGAGTCGTCGCCCAGCGAGGCGCTCACCTCGTTCGCCTGGATCGTTCGCAGCGGCACCGGCAGGGCGCCCGCGTTCAGCTGTCGCGAGAGGTCGTTCGCTTCCGTGAAGCTCCGCAGTCCCGTGATCGACCCGACATCCTCGATCACGCCCTGCACGGTCGCGTTCGAGATCTGCTCGGTGTCGAGGTAGACGAGGAGCTGGCGCTGTGCGTCCCCCTGCGGGAACTGCAGCGCCCGCGTCGTGATCTGGCGCATGAGCTCGTTGCCCACGCCCGTCGTCTCGAAGTTCACCGAGAAAGTCGTGCCCCGCCGCTCGGCGAACGTGTTGCTCTTCAGGTGCTGGCCCGTCATCTGGATCTCGACCCCGTCGACGATCCCCGTCGCCGGCACAAGCTGCCCCGCGTCGTTGAAGACGAAATACGAAAGCGAGGCCGTCCGCCCGATCAGTCGCTCCGCGTCGGGAAGGCTCATCCCCGGCACCTGCACGTCCAGCCGGTTGCCGCTCGCGATCTGGATCTGCGGCTCCACCACGCCGAACGCGTCCACGCGCCGCTCAATCACCTCTTTGGCGATCTCCAGCGATTCGGTCAGGTCGCCCTCGTAGCCGGGGGGCGGCTCCGCCTGCAGCACCAGGTGTGCGCCCCCCTGCAGGTCAAGGCCCAGGCGCATCGTGCGGCGCTCGTAGTCGCCCACGCTGAAGCCCCGCCCCTCGGGCCAGAAGTCGCCGGGCAGGTAGCGGCTGGGCGCGCTCGGCCAGACCACGAGCAGGCAGAACACGCTGGCCGCGAGAATCCCGAAGAAAACCAGGCTCGTGGAGGGATTACGCATGCGGGTCGCCGGTCTCGCCGGCGCCAGCCGTCACCGTCTCGAGTGCCTCCTCGGAGGCGGGCTCCAGGGTCGTCAGCCGCCGCTCGATGGCGTCGGTCAGTGCGCGCACGTTGACTCCGGGCGCGATCTCCAGGATCAGCTCAGTCGGTCCGTCCGCCGGTGTCTGCACGTCCTTCACCTCGGCGATGATCCCGCCCGTCGTCACCACTTCGTCGCCGATCTGCAGCTCGCGCACGGCCTTCTTGCGCTGCCGCTGCTGCTTCTGCACCGGCTGCAGCAGGATGAAGTAGAACGCGGCCACGGCAAGCACCGTGTAGAAGATGACACTAAACATCACGGCCATGGCAGTACCCCGGACCTGGCTACTTGGCGTTCAGGCGTTCGAGAGATTGCCGCGCCAGCGCGAGAGCGGTCGCGCGATCGTCAACCTCACCCGCCAGCTGAGCCTCGCGCACCGATGTTAGGACAGCCCCCAGAAGCGGTCCACTTGGCAGCCCCAGCTCCCGCATCAACTCCTCGCCGTCCAGCAGCGCCGGCTCCTCCTCCCGGAGCGCCTCCGCCGTGCGCGTCACGATGTGCCCGAGGAAGGCGATGTGCCGTTCGAAGTGCTCGCGGCGATACGCCGGTCCGCGCGTCGCCATGCCGTCCGCCAGCTGCAGCAGCAGGAGTGGGAGCGTCTGCCCGTCCAGGTCCCGTGCGAAGCGCCGCAGGGCGCGGTCGCTCGGCGGCCACGACCGCGCGAACTCCCCCGGCCGCAGGTGGTAGCGCACCATCGTCGTCACAAAGTCGATGCTCTCCCGCTCGAATCCCAGCGCCGCCAGCCGCCCCTCCAGCAGCTCCGCCCCCACCGGCCCGTGCCGCGGGAATCGCAGCCGCCCCTCCCTCACTTCGGCGGTCCGCGGCTTTGCGATGTCGTGTACCAGGCACGAGAGCCGCAGCAGGTGCATCAGCGGCCGTCCGTCGATCTCGCGTTGCAGCCACTCCCCCACCCCGATCTCCGGCGAGGGATCGGGCATCCGCAGCCCCTCCACCCCCTCCCCCAGCGCCCGGTCGAGCGCCCCCACCGCCGAGAAGTTGTGCTCCAGCACGGTGTAGTGGTGCAGCGCGGGCTGCTCGAATCCCCGCCCCTCCTCGAGCTCCGGCAGCAGCGCCGAGGTCAGCTTCCCCTCCGCATCGAGCACGCGCAGGCACGCCTCCGCGTCTTCACGCGCCATCGCATCAAGGAGTGCCCGGGGAGGTGTCACCCGAGCAGTCTACCGCCGCTCCGGGCTACGCCCGTGGGTGCGCCTGGTCGTACTGCTCTCGCTTCTGCTGGTCCGTCAGCTGCGTATAGATCTGCGTCGTCGAGATGCTCGCGTGGCCGAGCGCCTCCTGCACGTTCCGCAGGGGCATACCGCCCGAGAGCATGTGCGTGGCGTAGGTGTGCCGCAGCGTGTGCGGCGTGATCCCGTCCAGACCCACCTCACGCGCGTAGTTCTTCAGGATCAGCCAGAACCCCTGGCGCGTCAGGCGCCCGCCCCGTCGATTCACGAACAGCGCCGCCTCGTTCCGGTTCCGAACCATCTTTGGCCGCACATGGAAGATGTACTGCCGCAGTTCGTCCACGGCCCGGTGGTAGAGCGGCAGCGCCCGCTCCTGGTCGCCCTTGCCGATGCCCCGCACCGTCACGGGGTCGCTTTCCAGCGCCACGTGCCCCACGTCCAGCGAGACCAGTTCGGTTACGCGCATACCCGTCGCGTAGGCCATCTCCAGCATCGCCTTGTCGCGTTGCGCCACCGGTGTGCTCTTGCGTGCGGGTTGCTCCAGCAGTTCGTCCACTTCTTCGGCTGTCAGCGTGCGCGGGAGCGCCTTCCCCACCTGCGGGGAACGCAGATCCTCCGTCGGATCGCACGTCAGGATGCCTTCCGCCGCCATAAAGCTGAAGAACGACTTCACGGCCGCCACTTTCCGCGCCACCGTCGCCGCCTTGTAGCGCCGCTCCCGCAGTTCTTCGACGAAGGTCAGCAGCATCTGATCCGTGATCGCCTCCCACGAGGCGCCGGTTTCGACCCCCTGCAGGGCAACGCTCTTCTCGAACTGGGCAAGGTCGCTGCGGTAGGCCGAGATCGTGTTTTCGGAAGCGTTTTTCTCTACGGCCAGGAATGTAAGGAACTCACCGATACGGGAATCCATCCAGGGTCCCCCTCCAGGACAGGGTGGAGCAACGTGCAGGCTGCGGGGGCCTGATACTAGGCGTACGCCGCCCGCTTCGCCACACGAAATCCCGTCTTCCGGTGAAGATTTCGTAGGGAAGAGAGCGGCCTGTCCGCGCGCTCACGAAGTGGATTCCAATTGTCATTGGACCCAGTCGAAATCGCGGTAGAACCCCGGTAATAATGTACCCTGTCAGCCCTGCGCGACGATGCGGAGCCACCGCCGCTTCCCCACCCGCACCCGCGACCCAACCCTCGCCGGCTCGCGTCCGTCCGTCACCGGCTCCCCGTCGACCGTCACCGCCCCCTGGTCGAAAAGGCGGCGCGCTTCCCGCCTGGACGGCGCCGCCCCCGCCCCCACGATCACGTCGATCAGTGCCTGCCCCTCCTCCACCGCTGCCTCGGGCATGTCCTCCGGCTCCTCGCGGCGCTGCACCGTCCGCTCGAAATGCGCTTCCGCCTGCGTTGCCGCGGCCTCCCCGTGCAGTTCCGTCACGATTGTGCGCGCCAGCCGCTTCTTCTCCGTCATCGCATCGCGCTCGCCCGCAGCCAGCCCCTCGATCGTCGCCGCCACCTCCCCCCGGTCGAGGCTGGTCGCCAACTCGAAGTAGTTGGCCAGGACCGCGTCCGGAATCGACATCGCCTTCCCGTACTGCTCCTCCGGCGCCTCGTCCAGCCCGATGAAGTTCCCCGTCGACTTCGACATTCGCATCATCCCGTCGATCCCCACGAGGATGGGCATCGTTACCGGCACGTGCTTGCGCTGGCCTGCGTGCTCCTGGAGCTTTCTCCCGGCCATCAGGTTGAAGAGTTGCTCTGTGCCTCCCACCTGCACATCGCACTCCAGCGCCTGCGCGTCGTAGCCCTGTAGCAGCGCGTAGAGGAATTCGTGCAGGTAGACCGCGTCCTCCTGCTGGTGCCGCTTGCGGAAGTTATCTCGTGTGAGCATCTCCGCCACCGTGAATTTCGACATCAGCGCGATGAGGTCGCTCAGGTCGAGCTCGTTCAGCCACTCCGAGTTGTGCCGTACCACGGTCTTCGCCTGGTCCAGGATCTTCGAGGCCTGCACGAAGTAGGCCGCCTCGTTCGCCCGGATCGTCTCGCTGTCGATCTGCGGGCGCAGCTTGTTCTTGTCGGATGGGTCTCCGATGAGCGCCGTGATGTCTCCGATCAGGAACACGGTCTCGTGTCCGAAGTCCTGGAACTGCCGCAGCTTCCGCAGCGGCACCGCGTGGCCCAGCGTGAGCGAGGTCGCCGTCGGGTCGATGCCCAGGTACACCCGCAGCGGGCGGTCTTCCTCCAGCAGATCGCGCAACTCGGCCTCGAACGCGCGCCGCAGGCCCGCGTCCCCGTACTCCACCCCGCTCATGAGCACGAACAGCTGCTCGTCGACCGGCGCCATCTTGCGGCTCACGAGAGCAGCCCCCGCACGTGCTGTACGTCCTCGGCAATCTGCGCCCGCAACTCCTCCGCACCCGAGAACGCCTGCTCCGGGCGAACCCGGTCCACGATCGCGATCTCCATGCGCTCGCCGTAGAGGTCGCCCTCGAAGTCGATCAGGTGCGTTTCGATCGAGATGTGCCCCTCGTCGAAGGTAGGCCGCCGGCCGATATTCGTCGCCCCCAGCAGCTCCCGCCCCGCCACGGTCGCCTTCGTTGCGTAGACCCCCAGCGCCGGCAGCGCGCGATCCGCCGCCACCGAAATGTTGGCCGTCGGGAACCCGATCGTCCGCCCCCGCTCGAAGCCCCGCACCACCGGCCCCGCCAGCGTGTAGGGACGTCCCAGCAGATTCGTGACAGCCTGCATGTCCCCCTCGCCCAGCGCCTTCCGCACCATCGTCGAACTGCAACGCTCGCTGCCCGCCATCCACGGTTCGATCTGCACGACCTCGAAGCCCAGCTCCTCCCCCGCTCGCCGCATCCGCTCCGGCGTGTCGGCCGGCGCCCCCCGTCCGAAGGCAGCATCGGGACCCAGCACCATCAGCCGCATGTGCAGCAGCCGCTGGAACGCCTCCGCCAACTCCTCCGCCGTCACCTCCGACAGCTCCGACGTGAACGTCAGCGGCAGCACCCACGCGGCCCCGCCCTCGCGCATCAGCCGCAGCCGGTCCTCGAGTGAGGTCAGGTAGCTCGGCGTGATGTCGGGCCGCAGGACCGTCACTGGGTGCGGATGCAGCGTCACGACGCCCGGCGCGAGGCTTCGTGCCTCCGCCTCCTCCCGCAGCCGTTTCAGCAGCGCCTGGTGTCCCCGGTGTACCCCGTCGAACACGCCCATCACGAGCGCGCTCCCGCCCGCGGGGGCGGCCATCTCCAGTTGGGCCGAGGTCAGCGATGGCAGTGTCACGGTCATGGCGAACGGACGGGCCGCGCTGGCGGCCCCGCCGTCCTCCACTCTCGCACGATGCCGCCAGCTACACTAGCCACATGCGCCTCCGGCTCTTGCTGGCGCTCCTGTGGCTCGCGGTCATGGTCGCGCTCGCGAGCACGCCCAGTCCCGCGGACCCCTCCAGCGGGGCCATCGCGAACGCCGTCCACGCGATCCAGTACGCCGTCTTCGTCCTCATCCTGCTCAGTGTCGCCCGAGCCGCCCTTCCGCGCCTTCCCGGGAGCGTCCTGCTCGTGCTCGCGGCCGTCTTCGCGCTCCTCGTGGGCGCCTGCCAGGAGTGGTACCAGTCCCTCCTGCCCCACCGTGCGGCCGACCCTTCCGATCTCCTCTACGATGCCGCCGGCGTCGCCGGTGGTCTCCTGCTCTGGACCATCGCCGCCGTGCTCCGGCAGCGTCGTCTTCAGGGGCCGCTCTCCGCCGGCTGAGCGAGCGCCTTCACGCGGATGTCCCCCCAGGCCTTTGACTGCTCCACCTCGCACGCCCCGCGCTTCAGCAGCTCCAGCAGCGCGATGAACGTCACCACCACCTCGACCCGCGAGGTGCACCCTTCGATCACCCGCCGGAACGAGAAGGAGCGGCTCCTGCCGCGCAGGTGCTCCTCCAGCGTGAAGATCCGGTCTGCCAGGCTCACGTCGGCTCGCTCGACCGTCCCCTCTGGCTCTTCCGGCAACCGCTCCAGCACTTCCAGCATCACCGCGTAGAGCGCATCCAGCGTGAGCCCGTCGAGGGCATTCCCCGGGGGTGGGTCCGGCGGCGGCGCTCCCCGTGGATAGGTCCGCCACCCGGCCTCCACCCGCTCCCCCAGCGTGTCCGCCGCCTCCCGGTAGCGCCGGTACTCCAGCAGCAGCGCCACCAGCTCCTCCCCGGGATCGTCCTCCTCGGGTTCCTCCCCCTCCTCGTCCCGTTCCGGCAGCAGCGCCCGCGACTTCAGTTGCAGCAGCTTCGCCCCGATGGAGACGAACTCCGCCAGCGCCGCTGCATCCAGTGCTTCGTCCGTGTGAATCGCTTCCAGGTACTGGTCGGCCACCGCCACCAGCGACACCGTTGTGATGTCGAGGTCCCGGCGCTGGATCAGCGTCAGCAGCAGGTCCAGGGGACCTTCAAACGTCGGCAGGCGTATCTCGAGCATGGCCTCCCGAAGGCCGCTCCCCGCCGTGGCGACGCTCTCAGGCTCGTCCCGCTGCCCCGGCGTCTCCGATTCGGACGCCGTGTGCTCGACTGCAGCGGCTCGACGAGCGACGGGTCGCATATTCTCGCGGTTCGCGCCTATGGCAAAGCGCGAAGGCGCCTCACTTTCCCGCCGCTGAGACTGCTCCCTCGGCCGGTGCGAGGTCGGTTCGCAGCTTCTTGGCGTCCCGTAGATAGATGTGCTGGATGTCCTGGGGCGCGGCCTCCGTGTTCACGTGCAGCAGGATTCGCACGCATTTCCGCATCGAGCCCGGCACGTTCATTTCGTGCCCGCAGATAAGCGGTACGTACTTCCAGCCGCCGAGGCGCCGTGTCGCCTCCGCCGGGAATTCCGCGTTCAGGTCGGGTGATGTGGTGAAGTGGCACGAGGCGATGTCGTCGGCGACGACGCCGTTCGCTTCGACCATTGCCTCAAGCAGCTCGCGCGTCCCCTCGAGGATCGCCTCGCGCTCGTTCTCGGTTACGGTGATCGCTCCGCGGATGCCGCGAACCGCCATGGACAGGTGCTCCTTGCGAGCGTTTGGACCGGCCCGCCGCCTGCGTCGCCCCCGTTACGCCTCGCCCGCCCCGGCCCCTGCACTGCGGCCGGTCACGAGCTCAACGTACGAGCGCACACGCTCGACGCAGCCCTCCACGCTCCCCCCTTCGATGGCCGCGATGATAGCAGAGCCAACGATCACGCCCTCCGCCACGCGCCCCACCCGCGCCACCTGCTCCTGCGTCGAGACCCCGAACCCGACCGCGATCGGCAGCTCCGTGTGCCGCCGGATCGTCGCCACCAGGTCCCCCACCTCCGCTGGCACCGCCGCTCCTCCCGTTGTCCCCATCACGCTCACGCAGTAGATGAACGAGTCCGCCACCGCCGTCACCTCCCCCATCCGCTCCTCCGCCGTCGTCGGCGCCACCAACGGCACGAAGCTCACGCCGTTCTCGGCGCACGCCTGCCGGAACGTGCCCGCCTCGTCCGGCGGCAGGTCGACCACGATGAACCCGTCCGCCCCTGCCGCCGCCGCGTCCGCCGCCGCCCGCGCCTCGCCGTAGGCGAGCAGCGGGTTGTCGTACCCCATCAGGACCAGCGGCGCCGTCAGCCCCTGCGCGCGCGCCTCCCGAACCATCGCGAGGCAGTCCGCGAACGTCACGCCGGCAGCCACCGCCACCTCGTTCGCGCGCTGCACCGTCGCCCCGTCCGCGAGCGGGTCTGTAAAGGGCACGCCCAGTTCGATCACGTCCGCTCCGCCTGCTTCCATCCCCAGCAGCAGGGGCACCGTCTGGTCTGGCTCCGGGAACCCCGCCATGACGTACGCGACAAAGGCCGCTCGTCCCTCCCCGTTCGCCTGCGCGAACCGCGCCCGCAACCGATCCGACATGCCTAGGCCTCCGTCGCTACCAGAATGGAGAAGCTAACCGCGTTGAACAACACGTGGAATGCCACGCTCTCCCAGAGATTCCCCCGCCGCCAGAACAACCAGGCCAGCGTCACGCCGATGATGAAGAACGGGATCAGGCTCCCCGGGTCGAGGTGTACCCCGCTGAAGACCGCCCCCGAGATCAACGCCGCCGGCCAGAACCCCCACCGCTGCAGCCCCCCGAAGATGAGCCCGCGGTAGAACACCTCCTCCGCCAGTGGCGCCACCGCAATCACCGCGATGCCCGCCAGGACCAGCGACAGCCGTTCGCGAACTATTTCGATGCCGACGGTGCTTTCGGGCTGGAGCGCCTCGATATCGAGGGCGTTCACGATCGTGGCGTAGGCCACCACCATCACGTAGCAGCCCGCCACCGCCACCCCCGGCCGCCACAGCTCCAGCACGTTGAATCCCGTCAGGCCCAGGCGGTTGGCCAGCGCCCCCAGTTCGTTCCGCGTGACCACTGCGACTACGCCCACGAGCAGCACGTTGAGCGCCAGCGTCGTCGCCAGCCCCAGCGCGATCGTCGTCTGGTCGGCCCGGAGCGTGGGTGGGTCAGGGGCATCCTCGCCCGTTGCCGCTGCCGCCAGCCGTTCGCTCGCGTAGCCGGCGATCTCGCCCGCCGTCTCGAACATGTCGCCGACATCGCGGGTCTGCAACTCCGCCCCCGCCACCTCCACCACGCCCACGAGTAACAGGTTCATCAGGAGGACCACAACCGCCCCCGCAAACACGCCGAAGAGGACGTGCCTCGGGCCCCAGGGCAGGCCCCCGCGTCGCCCCCCCGGGGGCTCCGTCATCGCGAACTGCGCGCTCAGAGCGTGACGCCCAGCGCCTCGGCGACCGTGTGCATGTCCTTGTCGCCGCGGCCGCTCAAGCCGATCAGCACGTCCCCGCCCTCGCCGATCTCCTCCGCCAGCCGGATGGCGGGCAGGATCGCGTGCGAGGGTTCCAGGGCCGGGATGATCCCCTCGCTCCGTGTCAGCCGCTGGAACCCCTCCAGCGCCTCCGCGTCATCCGCCGCGATGTACTCCGCGCGCTCCGTCACCTTCAGCCACGAGTGCTCCGGACCCACGCCCGGATAGTCGAGCCCCGCGGAGATGCTGTGCGTGTCGAGGATCTGCCCCGCTCCGTCCTGCAGCAGGTAGGTGCGCGTGCCGTGCAGCACCCCCGGACTCCCCGCCACGAGTGTCGCCGCGTTCCGCCCCGGCTCATCCAGTCCCTCCCCTGCTGCCTCCACGCCCACCAGCCGCACCGGATCCTCAATGAACGGGTAGAATAGCCCGATCGCGTTACTCCCGCCCCCAACACAGGCGACGGCCACGTCCGGCAGCCGGCCCGCCTGCTCCAGCATCTGCGCCCGCGCCTCCTGCCCGATGACCGCCTGGAAGTCGCGCACCATGGTCGGGAAGGGGTGCGGCCCGATCGCCGATCCGATCAGGTAGTGCGTCGTGCGCACGTTCGTCACCCAGTCCCGCATCGCCTCGTTGATGGCGTCCTTCAGCGTGCGGCTGCCCGAGTCCACCGGCACCACCTCCGCCCCCAGCATCTTCATCCGAAATACGTTCAGCGACTGCCGCCGGATGTCCTCCGTGCCCATGTAGACCACGCACTCGAGGTTCAGCTTCGCGCACACCGTCGCCGTTGCCACCCCGTGCTGTCCCGCACCCGTCTCCGCGATGATCCGTGGCTTCCCCAGCCGCTTGCCCCAGCGCGTTGTTGATCTTGTGCGCCCCGGTGTGGGCCAGGTCCTCGCGCTTCAGCCAGATGCGCGCCCCTCCCACTTCCTCCGTAAGACGCTCCGCCAGGTACAGCGGTGTCGGCCGTCCCGCGTAGTGGCGCCCCAGCTCGGCCAGTTCCTCGATGAAGGCGGGATCGGTACGCGCGGCCTCGTAGGCCTCCTCCAGCTCCTCGTGCGCTGCCACCAGCACCTCGGGGATGTAGCGCCCGCCGAACTCCCCGAACCGCGGGGTCAGATCGCTCCCTGTCTCCTTGCTCATCGTCCTGTCCCCTTCGCCGCGCGGATGAACGCGCGCACCTTCTCGATGTCCTTGACCCCGTCGCTCTCGACCCCGCTGGAGACGTCGACCGCCCACGGCTCGACCGCTCCAACCGCTTCCGCCACGTTCTCGGGCGAAAGCCCGCCCGCCAGCATCAGCGGCAAACGTCGCCCGACCTCCTTCGCCACGTCCCAGTCGAACGTCTCTCCCGTGCCGCCACGCGCCGATCGCGACCCGGTGTCGAGCATGACGCCCGCCGCCACGCCCGGCGTTGCCGCATCGAACACGTCGTCCGCCGAGGTCTCGGGATGCACGTGGATCACCTGCATGACCGGCGGACGCACCTGCCGCACGAACTCGTCGTCCTCGCCGCCCGAAAGCTGGATCAGGTCGAGCCCCGCCGCTTCCGCAATCTCGTTCGCGTCCTTGACCTCCTGGTCGGCGAAGACCCCCACGATCAGGGGCCGCCAGCGCGCGAGCGCGTCGTCGATCGCCTCGTTCCAGGCCCCGAACCAGCTCGCGCCCCGGACCTCCCCGCGTCCCGGCCCCTCGATTCGCGGCAACTCCTCGCTCCGCCGCGTCTCCCGCACTGCCTCGATGATCTCGTAGCACTGCTGCGGCGTGACTTGCCGCCGCGACTCCGCGAACATCAGGCCGATGAAGTCGGCGCCCGCCTTCACCGTTTCCCGAGCCGTCTCCGCGTCCCGCACCCCGCAGATCTTGACGCGCGTCATCGTCCCCGCAGCTCCGCGATCATCGCCCCCGGGTCCCCCGCCCGCATGAGCGCCTCCCCCACGAGCACCGCCTTCGCCCCCACCGCCTCGAAGCGCGCCACGTCCTCCCGCGTGCTGATGCCGCTCAGGGCTGCCAGCAGCGCTTCCTCCGGCGCCCCCTCCGCCAGCCGGTCCGTCGTCCCCAGGTCAACCTCGAAGCTGCGCAGGTCGCGGTTGTTGATCCCCACCAGCCGCGCCCCGACGGCACTCGCCCGTGCCATCTCCTCCGCGTTGTTCACCTCCACCATCCCCTCCATCCCGAGTTCCCGCGAGCACGCCAGCAGCCGTCCCAGCGTCTCGTCGTCGAGGCAGGCCACGATCAGGAGCACCGCGTCCGCGCCGTGCGCCCGCGCCTCCAGCAGCTGGTACTCGTCGACGAGGAAGTCCTTGCGAAGCAACCCCGGCCGCCCCGCGCCCAGCTCCCCCACCGCCTCCCGAGCCCCCCGCAGGTCGTCCAGCGTGCCCTTGAACCACGTCGGTTCCGTCAGCACGGAAATACCTGCCGCCCCGCCCCGCGCGTAGCGAAGCGCCTGCTCGGCTGCGTCCATTCCCGGCGCGATGTCGCCCTTGCTCGGCGACGCCCGTTTGATCTCCGCGATCACCGCCGGGGGCGACTGCGCCAGCCGCGCGACGAAGTCGATCGCCGGCGGCGCCTCGCCCGCCACGCGCTGCAGCTCGCCCGTGGGGCGCGCCGCCTTCGCCTCGGCCACGTCTTCGCGCCGCTTCGCCACGATCGTTTCCAGGATGCTCGGCGAGCTCACGCGACCTCCTGTGTCAGCCTCACGTACGACTCCGCCACCTCCCGCGCCCGGCCCGACGCGATCGATTCCCGCGCCAGCGCCGCCCCCTCCGCGAAGCTGTCCGCCAGCCCCGCTGCCCAGCATCCCGCCCCCGCGTTCAGCGTCACGAAGTCCCCGACCGCCCCGCCCTGCCCCGCGAGGACCGCCCGTAGCGTCTCCACGTTCTCCTCCGCCGAACCCCCCGCCACCTCCTCCAGCGAGCATCCCTCGACCCCGAACGTGTCCGCCGATACCTCCTCCTCCCGCAACTCGCCCCCCTCAAGGATCCAGGCGTGCGTCGATGTCGCCGGACTGATCTCGTCCAGCCCGTCCGCCGAGTGCACGACCACCGCCCGGTCGAGCCCCCGGATGCGGAACGCCTCCGCGAACAGCGGACCCAGCTCTGGCGACCCCACCCCCGTCAGCTGTGCCCGCGGCCCCGCCGGGTTCGAGATCGGCCCCAGCACGTTGAAGATCGTGCGCGTCCCCAGCTCCCGCCGCGGTCCCCCCACGTGCCGCATCGCCGGGTGGAAGCGCTGCGCGAACAGGAACCCGAAGCCGCACCCCTCGATTACCTTCGCCACCGCCTCGCCCCCGAGGTCGATGCGCGCCCCGAGTGCCTCCAGCAAGTCCGCCGACCCGCAACGCGAGGAGGCCGCCCGGTTCCCGTGCTTGGCCACGCGCCCCCCCGCTCCCGCCACCACGAACCCAGCCGCCGTCGATACGTTAAACGTGTCCGCCCCGTCCCCGCCCGTGCCGCACAGGTCGACCACGTTGCCCGCCGCGATCGGCTCCGCGTGCCGCTCCATCACCGCCCAGCAGGCCGCCACGACCTCGGGCGTCTCGCCGTGCTGACGCATCCCCGCCAGGAACGCCCCGATCTGCGCCTGTGTCGCCTCCCCCGACATGATCGTCTCGAGCGCCGCCGCGGCCTCTTCCGGCTCGATGCCGCCCCGGTCCACCAGCGCCCCGATCGCCGCCTGTATCGCCGTCATCGCTCCCACGTCCCCCCTTGCAGGTCAAGGAAGTTCTGCAGCAGGTCCTTCCCGTGCTCCGTCGCGATCGACTCCGGGTGGAACTGCACGCCTTCCACCGTGAACCGCTCGTGCCGCACCCCCATGATGATGCCGCTCTCCGAGCGGGCCGACACCCTGAGCGACTGCGGCAGGCTTGGCGGGTCCGCCGCCAGCGAGTGGTAGCGCACCGCCGTGAACGGGTCCGGCAGTCCCGCGAAGACGCCCTCCCCGTCGTGGCTGATCGCCGAGGTCTTCCCGTGCTTGATCTCCCCCGCCCCTACGATCTCTCCGCCGAACGCCTCGGAGATGCACTGGTGCCCAAGACACACCCCCAGTACCGGTACGACCCCCGCGAAGCGCCGCACGATCTCGGTCGACACGCCTGCCCCCGTCGGCCTCCCCGGCCCCGGCGAGATCACGACCCGATCGGGAGCCAGTTCCTCGCACGCCTCCACCGTTACCTGGTCGTTCCGGTACACCACGATGTCAGCGCCCAGCTCCGACAGGTACTGGTAGAGGTTGTAGGTGAAGCTGTCGTAGTTATCGATGAGCAGCGTCGTCATCGGTCCAGGCTCCCTTCGCCGGCGAGGTCGCGTGCGACCTCCTGCAGCGCCACCGCCAGCTCCTCAGGCGAGTAGCCGTAGCCGCGCCGGTCCAGGTGGAATTTCTCCGCGAGATACCTGGTGTCGACCGCGCTCGGCGAGCCGAGGTCGAGGGGATACGCCGTTCCCGGCTCCCCCAGCAGCACCACGAGGAAGTAGCCGTCGCCCGCCCCCCGTGCGTAGCGTGCGGTCTCCTCAAGCAGCGGCACGAGCGCGAGGTCGATCGCGTTCGCGCGGTAGAAGCGCGCCGCCACGTGCGTGACCTCCTTCGCCAGCGCCGCGCCGGTCACGATGTCGCCCCCGCCGCCACCCGCCGCACGTAGGCGAGCACCTCCGACGGATGCTCCGCCAGCAGGTCGGGGCTCTCGGCCCGCACCCGCTCCGCGTCCAGCGAACCCCAGGTCGCCCCGATTGCGTGGCACCCGGCTGCCCGTCCCGCCTTCACGTCCGAGGGCGTGTCGCCGATGTAGGCAATCTGTCCCGGTTCATCCAGGGCCATCCGCTCCATCGCCACGAACAATGGGTCTGGCTCCGGCTTGTGCCGGTCGCAGTCGTCGTGGCCCACCACCGTCGCGAAGCGGTCCAGCAGGCCCGTGCGCGTCAGCTCCCCCGTTGCCCCCCACGAGATCTTCGAGGTCACGACCGCCAGTTCGAGCCCGTCCGCCCGCAGCGCATCGAGCACATCCACAACTCCCGGGAACGGCTCCAGCTCGAAGTCGATCGCGTAGTACCGCTCCCGGTAGCGCTCGGCGAAGCGCAGCCAGTCGTCCCCCATCAGGCTCCGCGCGAGTGCTTCCAGCGTCTGGCCGTTGTGCTCGCGCCAGACCCGCTCTGCATCCGGGCGCGTGCCGAGACAGTCCTCGTACGTGCCTGCGAGCGCGTCCATGCGCGCCGGGAGCGTGTTCAGCACCGTGTCGTCCAGATCCCAGAAGACGGCTTTCATAGCGAACGCTCCGGCCGCGGCACGCCCCGCTCGGCGAATACTTCCTCCATCACCGGCCACGCCGTCAGTGCTGCCGGGAAGCCCGCGTAGACCGCTACCATCCGCAGCGTCTCAACCACCTCGTCGGGCGTGGCCCCGTGGTTGAGCGCCCCGTTGATGTGCGACCGCAGCTGGTTGGGCCGCCCCGTGAGCGCGGCCAGCATGGCCACCACCTCAAGGCTGCGGGTGCGCCGGTCGAGCCGGTCGCTCCCCCAGACCTCCCCCAGTGCGAAGTCGACCACGTTGTCGGCCAGCTCCGGCGAGCTCCTCCGCATGGCGGCGTGGCGCGCCTCTCCGGCGCCGTCGCCGCCGCCCGAAAGCGTGCGCATCACGTCCCGTCCCGCTTCCCGCCGCGATTCAAACGGCCCGTTCGTCGGCTCTGTCTCCATGCCCATCTCCCCCTGTAACGCGCTCAGGATCGCGGCGCTGTCGTCGCGTGGCGCGGCCAGCCCGAAGGCGGCGAGGACGCCCGCGCGTACGTGTTCGTCCATGGCCAGGTCCTCCAGCGCCGCCGCCTCGCACCAGCGCAGCTCCACCCCGTCCGCCGCCGGCTCCCCCTGCCACGCGCTCGTCGCGAAGAGGTTGTAGACCATGTGCCCCTCCGTGTCCGGGATGAACAGGGTCTCGTAGAACGTCTCCTCGATCGCTTCCACCGAGACGCCCATCCCCTCGAGGATCGCCGCCATCCCCGCGTCCACGTCCTCGTGTTCGGGCAGCAGATCGCCGCCCGGCAGGCTCCACTCCTCCTCCCCCGCCCCCCGCTGGAGCAGGAACTCCCCCTCCCGCTCGAGGATCGCCGCCAGGTGGATGCGCTGCGCCATCACTTACCCCCAACCGGAGCCTGCTGCGCTGCCGCCAGCTCGGCCTGGTCGATGGCGCGCTCCAGCGCCAGCATCTTGTTCACGCTCTCCTGGTACTCCGTCGGCGGTTCCGAGTCGTACACGATGCCGCCCCCTGCCTGCAGGTAGGCGTTGCCGTCCTTGACCACCATCGTGCGGATGGCGATGCACGTATCGAGGCTCCCCGCGAAGCTCGCGTATCCCACCGCCCCTGCGTAGACGCCCCGCTTCTCCTGCTCCAGCTCCGCGATGATCTCCATCGCCCGCACCTTCGGCGCCCCCGAGACCGTCCCCGCCGGGAACACCGAGCGGAACGCGTCGTAGGGCGTGCGGTCGCCCCGCAGCTGCCCCGAGACGCGCGAGACGATGTGCATCACGTGCGAGTACCGCTCGATCTCCATGAGCTGGTCCACCCGCACCGTCCCCGGCTCCGCCACCCGCCCCACGTCGTTCCGCCCCAGGTCGACCAGCATGATGTGCTCGGCCCGCTCCTTCTCGTCCCCCAGCAACTCCTCAGCGAGCGCATCGTCCTCCTCCGGCGTCGCCCCCCGCGGCCGCGTGCCCGCGATCGGGTGCGTCGTCACCACCCCGTCCTCGACCCGCACCAGCATCTCCGGCGAGGCCCCCACGATCTGGAAGTCGTCGAGGTCCAGATAGAACATGTACGGCGAGGGATTCACTGTGCGCAGCTGCCGGTAGATCGTGAACGGGTGCACCGAGGTCGGCCGCCGGATCCGTTGCGACGGCACCGCCTGGATGACCTCCCCGCCGATCACGTCCTCGCGGATGCGCTCCACCATCAGCTCGTACCCCTCCCGCCCCACGTTTGAGGTTCCCTGCGCGCTCACCCGCGCCACCTCCTCGACCTCCTCCACGGGCAGCGCCAGCGGCTGGCTCAGCCGCGCCACGATCCTGTCGATGGTCGCCGCCGCCTGCTCGTACGAAGCCTCGATATCGCCGTCCAGGCGGCAGTGCGCGACGGCCCGGATGGTGTGGCGCACGTGGTCGAACACGACCATCGAGTCGCACAGCAGAAACATCGCCTCGGGAATGCCGACCGGGTCGTCCTCGTTCGCCGGCACGCGCGGCTCGAAGTGCCGGATCGCCTCGTAGCTCACGTAGCCCACGGCCCCGCCCGTCAGGCGCGGCAGTCCCGGCAGCTCCACCGCCTGTAGCCCGGCGAGCGCCTCCTCCAGGGGCTTCAGGGGGTCGCCCTGGTACGCCTCCCCCGGACCCGTGCGGATGACCTGGTACGGATTCGCCCCGATAAACGAGTAGCGCGCCAGCCGCTCTCCACCCTCCACCGACTCCAGCAGGAACGAGTAGCGCCCCTCGCGCACCTTCAGGTACGCCGAAACGGGCGTCTCCAGGTCGGCCGCCACCTCGCGGTAGACCGGTACCAGGTTGCCCCTGCCCGCCGCCGCGAGCGCCTTCACCTCGTCGAGCGTTGGGTGCAGCACGTTCAGCTCCCCCGCGGAGGCCCGTTGAGGTAGTTGATCGCCATCGCGTCCCGCACCAGCTCCATCGTCTCCTGCGCCGCCACGCGCGCCCGCGCCGTTCCCGACTCCAGTGCGTCCCGCACCTCGTCCAGGTGCGCCTCGTAGTACGACCGGCGCTCCCGGAACGGATCCAGCAGGTTGTTCAGCGCGATCGTCAGCTTCTGCTTCACCTCAACGTCGCCCACCTTCCCGACGACGTAGCGCTCCTTCAGGTCGTTCACCTCGTCCACGTCCGGGTTGAACGCGTCGTGGTACATGAAGACCGGGTTCCCCTCGACGTGACCCGGATCGGTCGCCCGCAGCCGCGTCGGGTCGGTGAACATGCTCCGCACTTTCTTCGCGACCGTGTCCGCGTCGTCCTTGAGCTGGATCGTGTTGTTCAGCGACTTGCTCATCTTCGCCTGGCCATCCAGCCCCACCAGCCGCGGGACGCGCCCCACCAGCCCCTCGGGCTCGGGGAAGACCTCCCGGAACTGCCGGTTGAAGCGGCGCGCCAGCTCGCGCGTCATCTCGATGTGCGGTAGCTGGTCCTCGCCCACCGGCACCAGGTGCGCCCGCGGCATCAGGATGTTCCCCACCTGCATCACCGGATACGTGAAGAACGCCACCGGCACCGACTTCTTCCCGAAGTCGTCCATCTCCGACTTCAGCGTCGGGTTGCGCTGCAGCATCCCCAGCGGCAGGAACCAGCTCAGCCAGGTCGTCAGCTCCGCGTGCTCCGGAATCAGGCTCTCGATGACGAAGCAGCTCTCCTCGGGATCGAGCCCCACGGCCAGCCAGTCCAGCGCCACCTCCCACACCGATTCGCGCACCCGCTCGAAGTCGTCGGCGTAGTCCGAGACCTGGTAGTCCGCGATCAGGAAGTGGCAGTCGTACTCCCGCTGCAGGCGGACCCAGTTCTCGAGCGCCCCGGCGTAGTGGCCCAGGTGCAGCGACCCGGTCGGCCGGATGCCGGTCAGGATTCGCTTCCGCTCGCTCATCGGATCCTCCTTCGGCGCCGGCCGCTAGGCCGCCGCTCCGTAGCAGCCGTCGAGGAAGCCCAGCAGCCGCTCGCTCGCCTGCTCGGCTGCCGAGACCACGGCGTCGCTGTCCTCGCACAGTTCCTCGATCGCCGCCATCTCCGCGCCCGAGTGGGCCACGTCCGAGACCAGGTGCACCGAGAAGAACTCGAACTGGTTGGGCAGCAGGTCGTAGTGCTCCGTGAGCCCCTTGATCTTCTCCCACGCGATCGCCGGTACCTGCGACTCGTAGGCGAAGAGCGTCGCCAGCGCTTCCGCCACCGGCGCTTGCTCCGCCACCCCGGCGTAGTGCTCGATGAGCGCCGTCGTCTCTGGATGCGGCTCCGCGCCCTCGACCTCGTCCCGCGAGAGGCCCAGGGCGGACGCGAACTCCAGCCACAGGGCCGGGTGGTTGCGCTCGCCGTGCTCCTCGTCCCAGAGGTTCTCCAGCAGGAGCTGCCGGATCGCCGGGGAATCCGTGCGCGCGTGGATCGCGCTCAGGAAGCGCGGGAACGCCCGCTCGAAGTGGTAGTACTGCCGCGCGTAGTCCTGCAGCCGCTCGACCTCGAGCGTGCCCGCGCTCCAGGCCTGGTAGAACGGGTGCTGCAACAGCGACCGCTCCGCGATCGCCTCCCGCATGCGCGTTTCCAGCGCCGTTCCCGCTTCCGTCATCGTCATTGCCGACCTCCTTGGTCCTGTTTCCTCTCGTGCTTTGCTTCTGCATCCGGCCCATTCCCCCCTCGCGGCGCTGTGCTGTTCAGTACGAACATCCACAGGCGACCTCAGGAAAAAGAGCCAGAAAAAAACCCGCCCTGGAAAGGACGGGATACCCGCGGTGCCACCTTCATTCCCCGGCGTATGCCGGAGCGCTCAGCGAGCGCGCGTCCGTTTCCGGACGGAACGCCCGAGGCCGCTAACGGGGCCCATCCCGCCCTCGCCTACCCACCGTCGCCGGCTTCTGCGAGGGAGCTCCCGGGTCCATTCGCCGCTTGCGCACCTACCGGGCTTTCACCGTCCCCGGTTCGCTGGTGAGGCCGCCTGAGCGGGTACTCCTCCCGATCGACGCTTCTTCGATTCAGTTGTCATTCGAGCCTAGGTCCGCGCGCCCGACCGGTCAATACGCAGAACGCGTTACTGCGCCGGCAGGAACTGGTTCAGCGCGGTCATCGAGTCTTCCTCCGTCAGGAGGGGCGGATGCGCCGCTCCTGTCACCTCCACGACGCGCGCGTCCGGGTGCTCCCGTCCCATCTTCGCCGCCGTGTCCCGGCTCAGGATGTCGCTGTGCTCGCCGCGCAGCACGAGGATCGGGCACTTGATCGAGCGGTACTGCCGCCACAGCTCGTCTTGTTCGGGCACGCCCATGCCCACGTGGCGCGCCGCCGGGTCCATCTTCCACACGTACAGCCCGTTGTCGCTCAGGCGGACGTTCCAGCGCGCGTAGTCCTCGACCCGCTGGGTCGAGAGCCTCGCCGCCGCCGGGAATTGCTCTCTGTAGTAGTTCACCACCGCCTTCAGGTCGGGGAAGGCCGTCGGCGTTGAATCCGTGCGGTCGCTGATGCGGTTGACGCCGCCGCCGTCAACGTCCGGCCCGATGTCGTTCATCACGAGCGCCGTCACCCGCTCCGGGTACTTGGCGGCGTAGGCCATGGCCACGCCCCCGCCCATCGCCGTGCCCACCAGCGCGAGCCGCTGTATCCCCAGCGCTTCCCGCACCGACTCCAGGTCGGCCACATAGACGCTCTGCGTGTACTCGTCGTGAGGCCCCCAGGCCGATTCGCCCCGGCCCCGGAAGTCCAGCGCGAACACCTGGAAGCGTTGCGCGAGCTCCGTGGCCGCCCGGTCGAACATGCGCGCCTGACCCACGAGGTTGTGCAACAGCACCACGTTTGGCGCCGTGGCCGCACCCCGTGCAATGAGGTGCTGCCTCAGGCCATTCGCTTCGACGAAGATGTCCCGAACACCGAACGCACTCGTCATGGCTCACCCCTATAGCTATCGCTGCTTCGATTGTACGGAATCCCCCGGACCTGGCACGTAAGCCCCGCAATCAAATCGGTTGCCGCCCTGCGTACCCCGTTTCAACCGGGTGCCAGTAGGCCAGCTCCGTTTCCCCCAGCTCGTAGCAGAGCAATACCACCACGCCCTCCCGCTCGTGCGGAAAGTCGATCAGTCCGCGCTCCGGATCCTTCAGCTGGATTTCCCACCCGTCGAGCAGCTCCATGCACTCCTGCAGCGTCTCCTCGTGCCGTTCCCGCTCCTCTTCCTGGTTGGGCGAAGGCAGCGCTATGGGGTGGCCGTCCGCCATCGACGCCCGCCGCTGCGCCGCCTCCACCGCCCGCGCCCCCCGCAGCTCCACGAACGCCTCCCGCAGACGCTCCAGCACGGGCCGCACCTGCGGCAGCAGCGCCCGCGCTTCCTCCACGCTGAAGAGCCGCACGTCAGACGAACAGGTGCAGCGGCATCTGCTCCGGCAGCACCGTCTCCCCCGACTCCACCGACTCCCGCTCCGCCAGCTCCTCCTCCGCCCCCGGCCCGATAATGACGTTCCGCCCGATCGTCATCCCCGCCGGCACCACCGCCCGCTTCCCCACGATCGAGATGCCGCAATTCACGATGTCCGGACGCGCACGGTTCACCACCGATTCGTCCCCCACCCCCACCCTCGCCCCCCTCCCCCCCCCCACCCCCCTTTCCATCATCCCCCCCTCCACCCCCCCCCCCCCGTCGCGCCTCCCCCCACCTCGACCTCCTTGTCGATGATCGCGCGATCGACCACCGCCCCCGAGCGGATGATTGCGTCGTGGCACAGGATCGAGTCGCGCACCACCGCCCCCTCCTCCACCACTACCCCCGGCGAGATCACCGAGCGCTCCACCGTCCCGTCGATCTGCGCTCCCGGCGAGATCAGGGCGTCGTGGGGCGCTGCTTGTGCCCCGAACCGCGCTGGCGTCTGCGACACCCGCGAGGTACGCAGGGGTGCGTCGGGATTCCCCAGGTTCAGCGGCGGGTAGCGCTCGATCAGGTCCATATTCGCCTGCCAGTACGCCTCGATCGTGCCCACGTCCCGCCAGTAGTCGAGGTACTGGTAGCCGAACACCCGCCGGCTGCCGAAGATGCGCGGCACGATGTCCCTGCCGAAATCGTGCGCACTCGCCGCCCCCAGGCTCGCGTCCTCCTGCAGCGCCTCGATCAGCACGTCCCGGTTGAAGCAGTAGATGCCCATCGAGACCCACGTCGATTTCGGCTGCGCGGGCTTCTCCTGGAAGTCCACCATCCGCCCGCTCGAGTCCAGTTCCAGCACACCGAAGCGATGCGCTTCCTCGATCGGCACCGAGTACACGCCGATGGTGACGTCCGCCTGTTGCCGCCGGTGGTACGCCACCAGGTTCCGGTACGACATCAGGTAGACGTGGTCCGCTGAGAGAATCAGCACCTCCTCCGCCCGCGACTGCGCGATCAGGTAGAGGTTCTGGTAGACCGCGTCCGCCGTGCCCTGGTACCAGTCCATGTCCGCTCGTCCCAGGTACGGCTGCAGGATCTCGATGTTCCGGTCGGGCGTGTCGTAGCCCCACCCCCGACCCGAGGCGATGTGGTTCACCAGCGACCGCGGCCGGTACTGCGTGAGTACCGCCACCTGGTCGATGTCGCTTGCCGCGCAGTTGCTCAGGGCGAAGTCGACGATCCGGTACTGCCCGCCGAACACGACCGCCGGCTTCGCCCGCTGCTCCGAGAGCACCGAGAGTCGATCACCCTGCCCGCCCGCCAGGATCAGTGCGAGCACGTCGCGCATGGCCTGCATTGTAAGCACGCGGGAGAACGGACCTTGTGCGCCGAACGGCTATGCTGAAGCGGTGAGGTCCTGCCGCGTCGCCCTCGCCCAGCTCAACACCACCGTCGGCGACATCGACGGCAACTGCGCGCGCATCCGCGAGGCCATCGCCGCCGCCCGCGAGGCCGGCGCCGCCATCGTCGCCTTTCCCGAGCTCGCCGTCACCGGCTACCCGCCCGAAGACCTCGTGCTCCGCCGCTCCTTCTGCGAAGCGTCGCGCGAGGCCGCCCGCGCCCTCGCCCCCCACACCGACGGCATCATCGCCGTCGTCGGCTTCGTCGATGAACTCGCCGGTAATCCCTTCAACACCGCCGCCGTATTCGTCGACGGCCGTCTGGCGTACTCCTACAACAAGCAGCTTCTCCCCAACTACGGCGTCTTCGACGAAGAGCGGTACTTCGGCCATGGCCTCACGACGCCCGTCTTTCGAGCCGGGAGCTTCACCTTTGGCGTCAGCATCTGCGAGGACATCTGGGACCCCGACGGCCCTGTCGCAACCATGGCCCTCGGCGGCGCCGAGCTCTGCGTCAACATCAACGCCTCCCCCTACCACCGCGGCCGCGGCGCCGAGCGCGTCGACATGCTCGCCACCCGCGCCGCCGACAACCGCATCGCCGTCGCCTACGTCAACGCCGTCGGCGGCCAGGACGAGCTCGTCTTCGACGGCGACTCGCTCCTCCTCGACAACCGCGGCGAGGTCCTCGCCCGCGGCCGCCAGTTCCGCGACGAGCTCCTCATCGCCGACCTTCCCCTCGGTGACCAGGCTGCGCTGCGCCGCCTGCACGCCCGCCGCCGCGACGACACCATCGCCGACGGCGACCCCCTCACCGACATCCGCCAGGTCGACCTGGAGTTCGCGCCCAACCTCGCCGCCCCCGCCGAGCCCCTCCTCCCCAACACGCCCCCCCTCCCCGACGAAGGCGAGGTCTGGGAGGCGCTCGTCCTCGGCACCCGCGACTACCTCGCCAAGACCGGCTTCACCCGCGCCTACATCGGCCTCTCCGGCGGCATCGACTCAAGCGTCGTCGCCGCCGTCGCCGCCGACGCCCTTGGCCCGGAGAACGTCACCGGCGTCTCCATGCCCAGCCGCTACTCCAGCGACCACAGCCGCAGCGACGCCGATGAGCTCGCCACCAACCTCGGCATCGAGCTCCTCACCATCCCTATCGAGCCCGCCCACGCTGCCATGCTAGAGATGCTGGAAGGCGCGTTCGATGGCACCGAGGCCGGCCTTGCCGAGGAGAACCTCCAGTCCCGCCAGCGCGGCAACATCCTCATGAGCCTCGCCAACAAGTTCGGCGCGCTCGTCCTCACCACCGGCAACAAGAGCGAGATGGCGACCGGCTACGCCACCCTCTACGGCGACATGGCCGGCGGTTTCGCCGTCCTCAAGGACGTGCCCAAGATCCTCACCTACGCCATCGCCCGCTGGCGCAACGAGGCCGCCGGACGCCCCCTCATCCCCCAGAACGTCATCGACAAGCCCCCCAGCGCCGAGCTCCGCCCCGACCAGCTCGACGCCGACTCCCTGCCCCCCTACGAGGTGCTCGACCCCATCATCGAGGCCTACGTCGAAGGCGACAAAAGCGGTCCCGAGATCGTCGCCATGGGCTTCGACGAAGCCACCGTCCGCCACATCCTCGCCCTCGTCGACCGCAACGAATACAAGCGCCGCCAATCCCCACCCGGCGTCAAGATCACCCCCCGTGCCTTCGGCCGCGACCGCCGCCTCCCCATCGCCAACCGCTACCGCGATTGGTAGCGGTTGGCCACGTAGGCTGGAGAGAGTCCTGCGAAAGGAAACCCAAGATGGTCTCTTCTGATGGCCTCGACGCCCGAGAGTTGACGTTCTCCCAAGCCCATGGTTACGAGACACTACCCCAGCCGCTGAAGCTTGAGGAAGTCAGTACGAAGGCGCGCAATGCAATCTGGAATGTCCTTTATGTGCATGTCTATGCTGACCATGCAGAAGTTAACGCTTCAGTCTCAAGTAGACTTCTGAAACAGTCAGTCTGGTTTGGGATATTCTATACCCTTCACACGGAAGTGCTGGGGAATACAGCGGACCAATTCAATGCCCAAGATCACGTTCAGAACCTGTTGCAGTACCGAGAAGATGTCCTCTATGGGATGCGATTCAACAAGCTGTTCGACTTTCTCCAGACTGTAATGCGACATCCGTCCTGCCCAGGGGAAGTGATCCATGGTATTGCTAAAGCCTTTCATGATGAAGGCCTCGCCTATTTTGTAGATACAGAAGGCTCCCCAACGATTGTGCCGGCGGCGACACCAGAAGAGGGCAGCCAAATCCGAGAGGCGCTGGATGAACTCCATCGAGCGTCCCTCGATGGAGCTGTCGCGCACCTTAAGGATGCATCTGCATGCATCAATGTTTCCGACTGGTCTGGGTCAATACGGGAGAGCATCCACGCGGTCGAGTCTGTGGCCCGCATACTTGACCCAAAGGCTGCTTCCACGTTGGGCCCCGCGCTAACTTCCCTGGAGAAGCAGGGACGCTTACACCCTGCGCTGAAGAAGGCCTTCAGCAATCTGTATGGCTATACATCAGACGAACAGGGCATCCGACATGCGCTTCTGGAGGATGTGGAGTCCCCCGCAGGACGAGATGAAGCGGTGTTCATGTTGGGGGCTTGCGCCTCCTTTGCCAGTTACCTTTGGCGCAGACATCAGGACGGGACCGAGTAGTCGAACAACCACGGGATCCTACCCCTCCAACCGCCCCGCCAGCTCCGCCCCCGACACCCCCAGCGCCTCCCAGAACGCCGGGTTCATCCCTATGGCCCTTCTGCACACAATTCGTCGGAGGTTGTGTATCCCTGGATCTCCCAGAGTGCGCACTCCGCCTGTCGGTAGGTGGGCCAGACGGCGTCTCGGCGTTCCCGGTAGAAGTCTGTCGCCCCGTCATTGACGGACCACTTGCGGAGGAAAGTGTCGTAAGCGGTCCAATAGGTATGAGCTGCCGCTCGCCATGACTCCACCGCTTCGCTGCGCAGGGCAACCGGACCGGGCCTGCTCGGAGTAAGTACTTGGACCACCCACCCCGCCCAAGTGATGCGCTGTGGGTACAAGGATTGCCAGATGCCTCCCCGCCCGTACCCATCGCTCGGCCGCCAGTAATAGGGCCGTTCATTTGCCAGCGTTACATGGATATTGGCCAGCGCCTCCTCCCAGCGCTCCAACACGCCGCTCACGTAAGTGTCGATGTCCTCCCACGTCGGTTCCCGTTCGGGAGGGACAACATCGAGGTTTATCTCCTGGGAACTACCCCAGTAAACGCTCTTCCCGACCTGTTGTCCGTTCACAGTAAACGTCACCAGCACGCCCGGCTCTGCCCCACCGCAACCTTCCTCAACGGTCAGGCTGAACTGTGCCTTTCCGAACCGGGTAACGGTTGTGTCGGTACCGCATGCTTCCCCCCCGACAGTCGCCCTTACCACTGTGCCTTCGGGGGCGGCCTCATAAGAGTAGGCACTCCCCAAAGGCACCCTGAATCGGACCGCACCGTAGTAGCGGTCTAGTTGGGGCCCTGCGCTGATCGTGGGCCCGCCTTCAGGCACGCTCCCACCCGGAGCCACCACGTACCCCCGCAACCCCAGCGCGATGAGCCTCCGGCTCATCGTCGGCTCCGCCACTGCGAAGTGCAGGCCCTCTGAGCCGCGCTCGCCGACGTAGCTGCTGCTGATGATGCCCGCGACACGCCCGCAGGCGTCGACGAGCGGCCCCCCGCTGTTGCCCGGACTCGATGCGGCATCGGTCTGGAGGTAGGAGACGCCCCCGGCCGTGAACACGCGGGACACAGTTCCTCGCGTCCATGATGCGGTGGTGCCTAGCGCCTCGGGGTAGCCCGCAATTGCAATGTCCGTGCCGATCGTGAGCGTTCCCGCCCATTCCAGCGCTGTGAGGCTTGGAGCTAATGCGGACAGCAGCGCGACGTCGCCACTGTCGAACTCGTAAAACCCGACGAGCCGCGCGGCCGTGGACACGTGCTCGTTGCCAAGCGTGATGTGGCTTGGCCTGTCCTCCACGACATGCCCGGCCGTGACGAACTGCCCGTTCCCCACGTAGAACGCGCTTCCCGTGACGGTGGGTGTGCTCACCTTGACCGTGCTCGCGACCACGCGCTCCGCCGTCTCGTTCCACCGGCAGACGCGCTCAGCCTCCCCATCTTCCTCCGGTTCCCCCGGTGGGTCGGGCAAGTCTGGCAGGGGCACATCGACCAGTACCGCGTTGCTCTGGTGGAAGCGGCCCGACGAGCTCCGGGCGGACATGTCGAGGGCGGCGTTCTCCGTGTGCCAGCTTCCGCCCTCGGGCCGAGTGCTGAGGTAGAGCAGCGACGGGTTCGACACCCGTCGCCACACCGTGACCTCGACGGTCGCCGTTCCGCCGCCGGGCAGTGGCACCGAAACCGTGACCGCATTGCTCTGGTGAAAGCGCCCCGAGGAGCTCAACGCGGACATATCGAGGGCGGTGTTTTCCGTGCGCCAGCTGCCGCCCTCGGGCCGCGTGCTCAGGTAGAGCAGGGACGGGTTCGATACCCGCCGCCACACGGTGACCTCAATGCCGGCGGTTGCGGGCTCCGCTGGCCCCTGCGCGGCCACGCTCCCCACAGTCCCAAGCGCCATCGCGACCGCCACCAGGGCGGCTAGCCATGCCTGCGCCAGCTTCACTGTGACGCCCTCGCTATCTTTATGGGATGAGGCCACACCGCGCGGAGTCTACGTACCGCCAACAGCCAACAGCCAACAGCCGACAGCCCCGCCAACCTACCCCTCCAACCGCCCCGCCAGCTCCTCCCCCGACACCCCCAGCGCCTCCCAGAACGCCGGGTTTACCTCGCCCGACGCGATCATCCCGCGCGCGATGACTAGCGCGTCGATCGTCGTGCCGCCTTCGCGGCGCAGTGCCCCCGCCGTCATGTTCAGCGCCTGACGCAGGTTGGGGGCCGGCATCACCCGGTCCGAAAGCGGCGTGCTCCCCTCGCCGTGAACCGCCCGCAGCGCGTTCTCCAGCGCGTGCAGCTCCGGCAGATGCGCCCGCCCTTCTTCTCGAAGCACGCTCAGCGCTCCCGCCAGCAGGAACTCCACGCTCTCGATGGCCACGTTCAGGCTCGCCGCCATGCGCTCGCCCTCTGCCAGCGCGCGCTCCCCGTCCGCCGATAGCCGTACTTCCGCCATTCCGGAATCGAGTCTACGTGCCCCCGAAGATCATCGCCTTACCAGTTACTTTCGACCAACCACCGACCACCAACCACTAGCCACTAGTCACCAACCACTAACCCCCGCCGCTCCGCGCTCGGCGCGAAGTCCAGAACCTCCAGCTCCATTCGCTCCCCCCGCCACTCGCGGCTGAGCGAGTAGACGATGTCCAGCTCCCCCGCCGGCTCCATCTCCCCCATGCGGAAGGCGATCCCCGGCCATGTCGAGGCGCCTTCCCGCACCTTCAGCTTCAGGTGGCTCCCGTCCGACCCCACCCGGCGCGCGTCCCGCAGCTCCACGTTGCGGCTCAGCAGCACCGGCCGCCGGTTCCCGTGCCCGCACGGCTCGAACTGCGTCAGCCCCCGGATCTCCACCCCTGACAGGTCCGCCAGCGACGCCTCCGCGTCGATCGTGATGGATGGCCGCAGGTCCTCCGGCGCGAGCTGCTCCGCCGCCGTGTTCACGATCCGCTCCCGGAACAGGTCGAGGTGCTCGTTGCGAATCGTGAAACCCGCCGCCGCCCGGTGCCCGCCGTGCCGCACCAGCAGGTCCGATTCCTTTCGGATCGCCTTCACGATGTCGAAATCGCCGAAGGTGCGTGCGCTTGCGCGGCTCGTCTCCGGACCCTGCTCGTAGACGATCGCCGGCCGGCTGCGCGCCTCCACCAACCGCCCCGCGATGATCCCGATGATGCCCGCGTGCATCCGCTCGCTCCCGACCATCGTCAGCGGGTCGTCGCTCGCCCCCAGCAGCTCATGCGCCTCCAGCAGACCGCGCTCGCACTCCTCCTGCCGTTGCCGGTTGAGCTGGTCCAGCTCCTCCGCCACCACTTGCGCGGCAATCGGCGTCTCCGCCAGGAGCAGGTCGAGCGCCGTGCGCGCGTGTTTCATCCGCCCGGCTGCGTTCAGCCGCGGACCCAGCCCGAACCCGAGCGTTTCCGAGCGGATGCGGCCCGCCTTCGTGCCCGCGATCCTCGCCAGCGCCTCCACCCCCGGTCGCGGCGAGTTCCGCATGCACTCGAGCCCCGCCGTGACGATCGCGCGGTTCTCGTCCTCCAGCGGCGCCACATCCACGACCGTCCCCAGCGCCACCAGGTCGAGGAAGTCCCGCTCCGGCAGCTCCCGCCCAAGAGACTCGTATAGCGCCTGCAGGAACCGATACGCCACCCCCACCGCCGCCAGCTCCGTGAACGGATACGGCGACCCCTCCCGCTTCGGGTTGATCACCGCCAGCGCCGCCGGCAGCTCGGAGGGCACGGTGTGGTGGTCGAGCACGATCGCATCCAGCCCAAGGCTGTTCGCGTGCGCGACTTCAGTCACCGAGCTCGTGCCGCAGTCCGCGCTGATGAGCAGGCTCGCCCCCTCCTCGCGCAACAGGTCGACCGCCCCCACGTTCAGCCCGTAGCCCTCGCGGAAGCGGTCAGGCAGGTACGGGATCGTGGTTGCTCCCAGCCGCTCCAGCGCGAGCTTCAGCAGCGCGATCGACGTCACGCCGTCGACGTCGAAGTCCCCGAACAGTGCAATGGTCTCGTGTGCCTCGATCGCCGCGCGCGTACGCTGCAGCGCGCGCTCGATCCCCGGAAGCAGCAGCGGGTCATGCCGGCCCTCCAGGTGAGGCTTGTAGAAGCGCTCAGCCGCCTCGCGCGTCGTCACGCCCCGGGCCGCCAGCACCGTGCCCACCACCGGCGGGAGGTTGGGAAGCCGTTCCTGGTGCGCGAACGCGCGGCGGAGCCTCCAGCGCGGTGTCGGCCGCGCCGGATCCGTCATGCCGGGCGGGCGGGCTGTCGGAAGACGAGCGAGCTGTTGTGTCCCCCGAACCCGAACGCGTTCGACATCACCGCCCGCAGGGGGGCCGAGCGCGCCGTGTTCGGGACGTAGTCAAGGTCGCAGTCCGGGTCGGGCGTCTCGTAGTTGATCGTCGGCGGGATGGCGCTGTGCCGCAGCGCCTGGATCGCGATCCCCGCCTCCACCGCTCCCGCCGCCCCCAGCAGGTGCCCCATCGCCGACTTCGTCGAGCTCATCGGCAGGGTGTAGGCGTATTCGCCGAACACGCGCTTCGCCGCCATCGTTTCGAACCTGTCGTTCAGCGGTGTCGAGGTGCCGTGCGCGTTCAGGTAGTCGATGTCGTCCGGCGTGGCGCCCGCGTCCTTGAGCGCCGCCTGCATGGCCAACGCCGCCCCCGACGCGTCCTCTGCCGGCTGCGTCACGTGGAAGGCATCGCTCGTCGCCCCGTAGCCCGCCAACTCGGCCAGCACCGTCGCCCCCCGCGCCAGCGCATGCTCCTCGTCCTCCAGCAGCAGCACGCCCGCCCCCTCGCCTATCACGAAGCCGTCCCGATTCAGGTCGAAGGGCCGCGAGGCCGTCTCCGGGTCCCTCGACTCCGTGAGCGCCTTCGCCGCCGCGAATCCCCCCACCACCAGCGGTGTCATCGCCGCCTCGCTGCCTCCCGCCACCGCCACGTCCACCTCGCCGCGCCGGATCATGGACGCTCCCACGCCGATGGCGTCCGCGCCGCTCGCGCAGGCGCTCGTGACCGAGAAGTTCGCGGCCTTCGCCCCCAGCCGGATGCTCAGCTGGCCGGAGGCCATGTCCGGCAGCATCTGCGTCATCAGGAAGGGACTGATCCGGCCCGGCCCGCGCTTGTTCAGCACCTCGTTCTCGCGCGCCATCGAGAGCACCCCCCCGACCGCCGTCCCGATGATCGTCGCGACCCGGTGGCCGTCGTTCTCGGGCGCCTGGTACTCCGCCTGGCGAAGGGCCTCGTCCGCCGCCACGAACGCGAACTGAACGAACCGGTCCGCGCGCCGTGCTTCCTTGCGCTCCATGAATTGGGTCGGGTCGAAATCCTTGACCTCCGCGCCTACGACGTCGCCGAAGCGTTCGTCCTCGAACTGCGTGATCAGGTCAACACCGGACCGGCCGGCGAGGAGCGCGTCCCAGGTCGTCTGCGCGTCAAGACCCAGCGGCGTCACCATGCCCAGACCAGTAACGACAACGCGTCTGCTCATGTCTGCCCTGCCGGATCTGCTGGACGGCGACTATACATCAGCCCTCCCCGAGCTCCCGGACGACCTTCGGAAGCCTGCTCGCGATCTCTCCCGCCAGCAGTCCCCCGTCGCCGTATTCCGTGCGCAGCGCCTCGCCCACGGCTGCGTGCAGGTAGACCCCCAGACTGGCTGCCTCGAAGGGCCCCAGCCCCTGTCCCAGGTAGGCCGCGATCATCCCCGCCAGCACGTCGCCGCTGCCCGCCGTGGCCAGCAGCGGGTTCGCGAACGGCGAGATGCGCGCCCGCCCCTCCGTGTCCGCCACCACCGTGTGTGCGCCCTTCAGCACGACCGTGCAGCCGTAGCGCGCCGCCGCCTCCCGCGCCGCCCCCACCCGGTTCTCCTGCACCTGCGCCACGCTCGCACCCCCCGGGTTCTCCGGCCCCTGCGCCACGCTCGACCCCGGCAGCCGCGCCATCTCCCCCGGATGGGGCGTCAGCACCGCCCCCGCCGGCGTCCGCGCCGCCCCGTCTTCGAGCGCCGCCAGCGCGTTGAGTGCGTCCGCGTCGATCACGACCCGCCCCGCCACGTCTTCCTCGGCGTCCGGCAACAGCGCCCACACCAGCGCCTGCGTCTCACCCGTGTGTCCCAGCCCCGGCCCCACCACACCCGCGTCGAACCCCGCCCACTCCCGCCGCAGCGCCACCGCCGCCTCTCCCGCGAGGCCGCCGTCCTCGGCCGCTTCCTGCGGGAGCCAGGTCGCTTCCGCGGCCGCCGGCGCGATCGATGCGATGACCGGCTCCGGACACGCGATCGTCACGAGCCCCGCCCCTGCCCGGTAGGCCGCCGTCGCCGCCAACGCGGGAGCCCCCCGGTAGCGCGAGCAACCCCCCACCACCAGCACCCTGCCGAACGTGCCCTTGTTTGCATCCTCCGGCCGTGCTGGCATCGACTCGCGCGTCCAGCGCGAGGTAATCAGCTCGAGCGAAGCCGCCTCCATCGCCTCCGCCGGAATCCCGATGTCGACCACCTGCACGCGGCCGACCACCCCGCTCCCCATCGCCTGGTACATCCCCACTTTCGGCAGCCCGAAAGTCACCGTCACGTCTGCCGCCACCGTCAGCGGGTCGACCCCGCCCCCGTCCGCATCCAACCCCGTTGGCAGGTCGATCGCGAGCACCTTCGGTGGCTGCGACCGCCCCCGCGCGTCCGCCAGCGCCACCAGCGCCTCCCCGATCGGCTCATCCGCCGTGATCGGCCGCCCCTTCCCCACCCCCAGCAGCGCATCCACCACCAGGTCGGCCTGGGCCATGCGCGGGAGCGCCGCCACCGCCTCCTCCCCCTGGGTCACCGAAACTTCCCGGAGGGTCAGTTCCTGTAGGTTCTGGTCATCCGACCGCCCTCGCGGCGCCAGCACCGCTACCTCCGCCCCCCAGTCGTGCAGGTGTCGTGCCGCCACCAGCCCGTCGCCCCCGTTGTTGCCCGGCCCCGCCAGCACGACGATTTCCCGCCCCTCGAGCGTGCCCAGCAGCATCCACGCCTCCTGCGCCGAGGACAGCCCCGCCTCCTCCATCAGCTGCGCCTCACTCGAACCCGCCTCGACGGCGGCGCGTTCCATCGCCCGCATCTCCTCGACCGTTACCAGCTTCACGCGAACACCCCCCGGCCTGTTCGAGGCTTGACCTGTGCGATAGCGGCAATACGGCGTGCCTTGAGGTTCAACGCAACCCCTCCTCGCGTACGAGTCGCTGCGCTGCCTCGCCCATGCGCGGCGTGTCCTCTGCTTCGGTCAGCGCACGTTCCCCCACCACCGAGGCCATCGCGAACTCCTTCGAGTGGGTCAGGCTGATGTCGAGGCCGCGAAGCTCGATTCGCTCCGCCCGCCCCGCGCCCCGCCGGTAGAGAAACACGAGCGGCTTGCCCCGGCGGTTCGGCAGAACCTCGATGTCGCGCCACCCGACGCCGCGCACGCCCGTGCCCAGCGCCTTCATGACCGCCTCCTTGGCGGCGAAGCGCGCCGCCAGCTCGGGGATGCGTCCCCGGCAGTGGCGCACCTCATCCTCGGTGAACACCCGCCGCAGGAAGCGCTCGCCGTGGCGGTCGAGCACCCTCCGCACACGCGCGATCTCGATGATGTCGATTCCGTGGGCAAACTTGCGGGCCACCCCACGATCCTAGCCCCTCGCCCTTCCCCACGCCCAAACCGTACCCTTGGCGCATGACCGCCACCATCATCGACGGACGCGCCATTGCCGCCGAACTCCGCGCCGAACTCGCCCGCGAGGTCGCCGACCTGACCGCCAGCGGTGTCACGCCCGGCCTCGCCGCCGTCCTTGTCGGCGACGACCCCGGCTCCATCAGCTACGTCACCGCCAAGGCCGAGGCCTGCGCCGAGATCGGCATCTTCTCCGAGACCATCCGCCTCCCCGCGGACATCGCCCAGGACGCCCTCCTCGACCGCATCACCGCCCTCAACGCCGACGATCGCTTTCACGCCATCCTCCAGCAGCTCCCCCTCCCCGCCCACATCGACGAGCGCCTCATCCTCGACGCCATCGACCCCATGAAGGACGTCGATGGCCTCCACCCCACCAACCTCGGACGCCTCCTCCGCGGCGAATCCGGCGGCCCCATCCCCTGCACCCCCCAGGGCGTCATGCACCTGCTCGCCCGCTCCGGCGTCGACCCCGCCGGGACGCACGCCGTCGTTGTCGGGCGCTCCTCGCTCGTGGGCCGGCCCCTCGCCGTCCTCCTCTCCAACAAGGCCGCTGGCGCGAATGCGACCGTAACCCTCTGCCACACCGGCACCACCGACCTCGCCGCCCACACGCGCACGGCCGACATCCTCGTCGTGGCGGCCGGTCGCCCCGGAACCGTGACTGCTGACATGGTCAAGCCCGGCGCGACCGTGATTGACGTCGGCACGAACCGCATCGACGACGCCTCCCGCAAGCGCGGCTGGCGCCTCGTGGGAGATGTCGACTTCGCCGGCGTTTCCGAGGTCGCCGGACGCATCACGAAGGTGCCCGGCGGGGTCGGCCCAATGACCATCGCCATGCTGCTCGCCAACACCGTGCGCGCCGCCCGCGTAGCCGCCGGCGGCTAGCCCCTCACCCCGATCCTTGGGACACTGGCGTCATGCACCAGCTGCTGAACCAGGCCCGCGAACTCCTCCTGCGTATCTCCGACACGCTGGTGCGTCTTTGACCTCTCCCAGGCAGAAGAGCAACTAGCCGAGCTCGAGGCGCGGTCCTCCGAGGCCGCCTTCTGGGATGACGCCGAGCACGCACGCGGCGTCATGCAGGAGATTGCCTCCCTGCGCGAGCGCGTTGAAACCTGGCGCGGCCTCGAGAGCCGCGCCCGCGACCAGGTCGAGCTCCTTGAGCTCGCCATCGCCGAGGACGACGACTCCCTGGCCGAGCAGGCCGGCGACGACCTGCGCGCCCTCGAATCCGAGCTCGACCGGCTCGACTTCGAGCTCCAACTCTCGGGCGAGTACGACCACCGCGACGCCATCCTCGCCATCCATGCCGGGGCCGGCGGGACGGAGTCGCAGGACTGGGCCGAGATGCTCCTGCGTATGTACCTGCGTTGGTGCGAGGCCCACGGCTACGGCACCGAGGTGCTCGATACCACCGAGGGCGAGGAGGCCGGCATCAAGAGCACCACCGTCGAGGTGCGCGGCCCCCTTGCCTACGGCTACCTCGCCAGCGAACGGGGCGTCCACCGCCTCGTCCGCCTCTCCCCCTTCGATGCCGCCCACGTCCGCCACACGAGCTTCGCCAAGGTCGAGGTGATGCCCGAGGTCTCCTCCACCAGCGAGGTCGAGGTCAACCCCGACGAGATCCGCGTTGATGTCTTCCGCGCCAGCGGCCACGGCGGCCAGAACGTGCAGAAGAACTCCACCGCCATCCGCATCACCCACATCCCCACGGGCATCGTCGTTACCTGCCAGAACGAGCGCTCCCAGCACCGCAACCGCTCCAGCGCCATGAAGGTTCTCGAGTCGCGTCTCCTGGAGCGCGAGCTGCTCGCCCAGGAGGAGGAGCGGGCGCGCCTCAAAGGTAAACATGTGGATATGGGCTGGGGAAACCAGATACGAAGCTACGTGCTTCACCCCTATAAGATGGTCAAGGACCATCGCACCGATTTCGAGACCAGCAACACCACCGCCGTGCTTGATGGAGACCTTGACGACCTGATGGGCGCCTTCCTGCGCGCCCGCGTTGGAGAAGACGCGTGAGAACTGCCCTCCTCGTGCCCGTCCTCGCTCTCCTGGCGGGTCTCGTGCTGGGCCTCCCCACTGCCGCCTCCGCCCAGTCCCCCGAGTACGTCACAGCCATCGAGAACGAGTTCCCCCAGTTCCTGCGCTTCCGCCTGACCACCACCGCCCCCGCCGAGGTCACCGATATCAGCCTCCGCTACCGGGTCGTCGGAGCAGGTTCCCTCGCTCGGGCGAAGCCAGAAACATTCGAGCCCGGATCCGATGTGCGGGTCGAGGTCCGCGTTGCCACGGGCACGCTCGGCTTCATCCCCGTCGGCACCGAGTTCATCTATCACTGGGAGCTCACCCTCGCCGACGGCTCCACCATCGAGAGCGAGGAAGACAGCTACATCTACCTGCCCCCGGGCAAGGACTGGCAGAGCGTCCACAACGACTTCATGCGCGTCTATTTCCACGGAAACCGGGAGGAGACTGCCCTCCGCTACCTGGAGGCTGCCGATCGCACCTACGCGCGCGTTGGTGCGCTCCTCCAGACTCAGCTCGAGACCGTCCCCGTGAACACCGTCCTCTTCGCCTCCGAGTCCGATCTGGAGGAAGCCCAGCCCGGTCGCAGCGAGGCCTACGACGCCGCCACCTTCCTCTGCGGCAGCCAGGTCGCCATCAACGTCATCTTCGTCATCGACCGCAGCTGCGGCACCCGCGACCGCAGCGACACCCTCCGCCACGAGTTCACGCACATCCTCACGAAGGCGGCCGGCGAAGGCGCCCTCGGCAAGGTCCCCTCCTGGCTCGATGAGGGCACCGCCGTCTACTCACAGACCGAACCCGGCAGGGGCTTCACCGACCCCTTCGAGGTCGGCGTCGCCATCAACCGCCTCATCCCCTTCAGCACGATGGTCTCGGGGAATAACGACCCCAACCTGGTCGGCCTCTTCTACGGCCAGTCCTACGAGATGGTGCGCTTCCTCATCGCCCGCGATGGCGAGGAGGCTTTCGCCCGCCTCTTCGCCACCATCAAGGCCGGCAACCGCTTCGACCGGGCCATCGAGATCGTCTACGGAATCACGCTCAATGAGTTCGAGACCGAGTTCCGCGCCTTCCACGACCTCCCCCCCCGCGCGCCCCCCGCCCCCCCCACCCCTGCCCGCGAGGAGCCCGCCACGCCCGAATCCACCCCCGAGCTCGAGCAGCCCCA
>MKWU01001350.1_pt1 | contig 43110 bp, 39 predicted proteins | sample 809101 | NCBI WGS metagenome assembly MKWU01 (sample SAMN05860141, study PRJNA318959) | sponge metagenome | host: Aplysina aerophoba | place: Slovenia: Piran, Adriatic Sea, Gulf of Piran | collected 2013-05-07 | reverse complement strand
TGAAGGCGATGTGCCTGGTGGGGTTCCGCGACGCTGCGCGCCGTTCGGTGTCCACGCTGTCACCTGCTGGACAAACCACCGCGACAGAGTGGGTTACGACCCATTGCGGTCCGCCCCGGGCCGTGAGTATGAGAAATCCGGGCTAGAAGCGGGCGGCGGTGAGGACGATGTCGGCCCGGCTCCAGGCGCGCAGGAAGCGGCGCTGCACCCGGTTGGCCTCGTCGGTCTTGCCCTGGGCGCGGAGCGACTCCAGGAGCCCGAAGAGCGACCAGCCGTTCTCGGGCCAATCGCGGAGGTCCTGGCGGAACGCCACTTCGGCGTGGTCGGGCTGGCCGGCCTCGAGGAGAACCGCTCCGAGCGTCTGCCGCATGGGGATGTACCAGGGCGGCGGCTCGGTGTAGGCGAGGTTGTCCTGGATGTTGACGGCCTCTTCGAGCAACGGGATCGCTTTCTCCGGAGCGTCGTGACGCGACACGATGTCGGCTTCGAGGGCGGTGGCGGCGAGCCGGAGCATGTCCTTGGCGGACACCCGTCCCATGCCCGGGAGGTTCTCGTCGGCGGCGATCGCGGCGACCTGCTGCTGGTGTTCCCGGGCGGTCTCCACGTCCCCGGTGGCCGAATTGGCGAGGCCGCGCACGTAGTGCCAGATCGCCGTTTCGAAGAGGTACTCGGCGCGCGGCTGCGGCTCGCTCATGATGTCGTTCCAGCGGCCGAACCGCGCCTGGGCAAAGAGCGGAATGGTGAGGAAGAGTTGCGGGCGGGACGACTCCGCGATCCGGTTGGGACCGACCTGGACCCGCACCTTGTCGCGCAGCTTGTAGGCCTGCTGCAACGCTACGGCGCTGCGGCCCTCGAACTGCGCCGCGGACCAGGCGAAATGGACGTTGTGCTGATAGGACCCGACCGGATAACGGCCTTCCTGGTCGGGCATCCCGATGTAGAGCTCGTCCACCGCCGCAGCGTCCAGATTGAAGTCCGCCGCCTCGTCGTAGTTGCCGGTCTGGATCAGGATGTGAGCGCCCATGTGGACAAGGTGGGCCGCCCCCGGCATGGTCCGGGGCAGGTTCCGCGCGTGGGGGACAGCGCGCGCAAGATTGTCGGACGCCTCAACCCCGTGGATGTAGTAGTGGATCGCGCCGGGGTGGTTCGAGTCCATCTCCAGGGCGCGCTCGATCTGCCCCACCAGCCAGAGGGTGCCGTCGTTCAGGGGCTTCCCATCATCGTCCCAGTAGTTCCAGCGAGTGGTGTTCATGTAGGACGCCGCGGCAAGCACCTGGAGATCGATGTCGTCCGGATACGCCTCGGCAAGCGCCCGGGCCTTCTTGTGGTAGGCCTTGTCGAGCGGCTCGCGCTCGGACGCCGGGTCCTCGGCGTAACGGACGGCCAGCGCGTCGATCATCGCCTTTTCCTTTTCGGTGGCCGCCGAGGAAAGCTCCTCGGCCCGGGTAATCGCTTCCCAGGCGGTTTCGAGCTGGTCCTCGGGCGGAGAGCCCTGGTTCAGGTACGGGCCGTAGGCGAGGGCGCGGCCCCAGTGCGACATCGCGTTGTCATCCAGCCGCGCGGCCTCGTCAAAGGAACGCCGCGCTTCCGCCATCCAGAAGGCGTACACCAGCCGGAGCCCCTGATCGAAATACTGCTGACCCAGCTCCGAAGCCCCGCTTACCGGATAGCTGACCGTGCCGAGCTTGGCGTGGAGGGGAACCGCCGGATCGGTGGTGTTCGTTTCCTCCTCCGCCAAAGCGGGCGCCCCGGCGGCAAGCAGCAGGGCAAGAGCGATCAGCAGCGAGGTACATCGGTTGGTTCGGGCCATTTCAGGGCGTCTCCTCATTCGGACAGATTGCGGTAGAGGACACGGATGATGGCGTAACCCTCCGCCATGTCCCCGGCTTCGAAGCGCACCGTGTCCGGGGCGATTCGTTCGATTTGCGGCAACAGGGAGGCGATCTCCGCCAGGTCCGGCCGCGTGTACTGAATCTCGATGGCGACGGGCGAATCCGGCGCCGGCAATGGGTCCGGGAGGGACTCGAGCGCCCGGGTGGCCGCCTCCCGGATCATCCGGGCCGTTTCCTGCGGGTGGATCAGTTCGGCCGTCGTCCGGCGAATCGCCCGCTTCACGGCGACGAACTCCGTGTCCTGGAGACGTTCGCCGAGTTCCTTCTGAAACGCCTCGTCGCCGGTCGCCAGCGCCACCGGAACGCCGTGATGCGCCGCCAGCAGGGCATTCATGTCCCCTTCGCCGGCCGGTTGACCATCCACCCGGATCTCGCGAATCGACGCGCCGGATCCCGTGTGCGCCATGAGCCCGTCGGGGTTTCCGGCGCGGGCGTGGTACCCGATGAAGAAGACGGCGTCGAAACTGGAGTCGATCCCCTGCATCATGCCGAAGGGCTTCGAGTTGTGGCTGATCAGGCGCGCCGGCGGGAGAAGCTGTTCCACCCGGATGTTCCGCATGCTGCCGTGGCTGTCGTTCACCAGGATTTCCGTCGCGCCGGCGTCAAGCGCCCCCTGGATGGCCGCGTTCACGTCGCTCATCATGAGATCGCGGCCGCGGCCGTACTCGGCCCCGGCAGCGGACGTCATCTCCGAATGGGCGATGCCGCTGAGTCCCTCCATGTCCGCCGAGATGAACACCCGCAGACCCTCATTCTGGGCCGAAGCGCTCGCCGAAAGGAGCGTTGCCGCCGCGAACGCCAGGAGGCGCAACGCCGGCAGGCTGACGGGGTCCATTCGCCGTTGACCCGAAGGGTCAGGAACCCGGATTGCGAAGCTGATCCAGGATCTCCTGCACCATCACCGCCTGCGCGCCGTCCGGATCCAACTCGAGGAACCGCTCGAACGCGGCGATCGCTCCTTCGCGATCCTCCTCCCGGGCTCTCGCCATCCCGATCTGCAGGTGCGCGGGGGCGAACTCCGGATCGGCTTCCGCCGCCTTCCCGTAGAACTCGTCAGCCAGGGCGATCTTGCCCGCGTTGCTCGCGTATACGGCGTAGTTGAAGAGGTTCACCGCGTTCCCTTCGACAAGCTCCATCGCCCGGTCGAACGCCTGAAGCGCCTGCTCCCACTCCTTCTGCCGGCCGTGCAGGTCTCCGACCGCCATGATCGCGTCGAGCAGCGAATCATCGAGCGCGTATGCCCGTTCGTACGCGTCGATGGCCGCGGGGAGATCCTGAAGCCCCTCGTGGGCCGCGGCCAGGTTGAAGTAGGCGGGGGCCTCGTTCGGCAGGAGTTCCAAAAAACCCTGCCACTCCGTCACTGCCCGCCCGAAGTCACCATCCTGAAAGGCGTCCTGGGCCGCCTGCTGGTGCCCGTTCGCGCGGTCGGCCTGCGCCTGACTCAAAACCCCCTCCGGAAGCGGGTGCATGGTCTCGTTGATGAAGCTCTGGCCTCCGTTCGAGACGGTCACCATCGCCTGCAGCGGCTCCCAGCCCTCGAGTTCGAAGGACACCCGATACATCTGCACGGGAATGCCGGCCCGGATGAACTCCCCCTTGTCGTTCGTCTTCATCCGGATCGCCTGGCCGCCGCCGTCCAGCAGCACGATGGATACCTGCACGTCCGGCACCGGATTGCCGTCCGGATCACTGATCTTGCCTCGGATCGCGCCCCGCTGGGCGAGCGCCGGGGCCGTCAGCGAGAGCAGCAGCGCCACTGCGATTACGAACAGGCCGCCTTTCCGGGCACCGGTCCAATGAACACTCTGCACGATGGGATTCCTCCTGGGGCCGCCCCGACCGGGTCGGGTCGGCTCAGGCGGAGACGTAGACCCGGGGCGGAGGGCGTACGATTTTAGCAATCGCAGTGGCCGGCAACCCGAAAAGCCCACCCGAATCCGCCATAATCCGGCCCATGGCGAAAAACCGGGAGAGTGGCGGGCTGCCCTCGCGCCGCGAGGTGCTCGCGGGAGTCGTCGGCACCGCTGCGGTGGGGGCCGGTGCGCTCGCCGGCGCCCAGCAGGCCGAGGCGCCGAAGCCCCGGCCGCGGGCGCCCGAAGACCCCACCAAGATGCAGGGGCGCGTACCCAGTCCCGTGGGACAGCGCTCGGCATTCGAAACGCCGGAGCGGATGGTTCGCGTTCTCGAACCCTCCTCGTCGTCCCGCACGCCGCTTCAGTATCTCCAGGGGACCGTCACCCCCGCCGATCTGCACTTCGAGCGGCACCACGGGGGCATCCCCAACATCGACCCGGAGCGCTACGAACTCCTGATCCACGGGATGGTGGAGCGGCCCACGACCTTCCGGCTGGCCGATCTGAAGCGCTTTCCCGTCGAATCGCGCCTCCGCTTCCTGGAGTGCTCGGGGAACGGGGGGACGGCCTTCCAGAACCAGGGCCGCTACCCGCGAATGAGCCCCCAGGAGATGGACGGCCTTACCAGCACCAGCGAGTGGGCCGGAGTGCCCCTGAAGCTCCTGTTCCGCGAGGTGGGCGCCCGTCCCGAGGCGACCTGGTTCCTCGCCGAGGGGATGGACGCCGCGGTGATGACCCGCTCCGTCCCGATGGAGAAGGCATGGGACGACGCCATCGTGGCGTACGCGCAGAACGGAGAACCCCTGCGGCCCGAGCAGGGCTATCCCGTCCGGCTTTTCCTGCCCGGATGGGAGGGCAATGCGAGCGTGAAGTGGCTGCGCCGGCTCGAACTGTCCGACCGGCCCTTCATGACCCGCGAGGAAACGTCCAAGTACACCGATCCCCTCCCTGGAGAGAAGGCGCGGATGTTCAGCTTCGGGATGGACGCGAAATCGCTGATCACCTTCCCGACCTTCCCCGCCCGCCTCGACGGGCCGGGCTGGTGGGAGGTCCGCGGCATCGCCTGGACTGGCAGGGGGCGCATCACGCGGGTCGAAATCTCGACCGATGGCGGCGACACCTGGGAGGACGCCGAACTTCAGGAACCGGTGCTTCCGAAGTGCCACGTCCGTTTCCGCAAACTCTGGAACTGGAACGGCCGGGGCGCGACCCTGATGAGCCGGGCGACCGACGAGACGGGGTACGTCCAGCCCACCCGGGAAGCGCTCCTCCAGGCCCGTGGGTCCTACACGCGCTACCACTACAACCAGATCCGCTCCTGGCGCGTGGAGTCCGACGGACAGGTTTTCTTTGCGGGCTGACGGTCCGCGGAGGGAGCGCGCGAGAGCCGCCGGTACCAATCTCGTGATTCGCAGATGGGCGGTGGCGGGTTCGCTCCTCCTGGCGCTGGCTGGGTGTTCTTCCGAGTCCGGGAGCGACTCCCCGGTGGCCGCCGCGGAGGAGGATGCCGTCCCCCCGGTTGGGTCCGGGCCCGCGGCAACCCTGCCCCGTCCCGAACTGCATCCGGGAATGCCCGGCTTGCTGAACGAGGCGGAACTCGAGGCGCTCCGGCAGGCGAGAGAGCGCGGCCTTCGAGAAATCGGAGCGCTGCCTGACTTCGGCTTCGGGGAGGCCGCCAGTCCGGAGCGGATCGCCGCCTGGGACATCGACATCGGGCCCGACGGCGAGGGGCTGCCTCCGGGAAGCGGTTCGGTGGAACGGGGTGAGACCCTCTACCGGCTGCAGTGCGTCCAGTGTCACGGCGCGCGCGGCGAGGGTTCCCAGTTCGAGGCGCTGGCCGGCCGCGTTCCCGGAGACCGCTTCCCCTTCGCCGAGGATCGGCGCTGGCGGATCACCGTGGGCAGCTACTGGCCGTACGCAACGACGCTCTTCGACTACATCCGGCGGGCGATGCCGCAGGCGGCGCCCGGCAGTCTGCCTCCCGACGACGTCTACGCCCTGACCGCCTTCATCCTCCAGTTGAACGGCATCCTGGAGCCCGGCGATGTGCTCGACGCCGAGTCGCTCCCCCGGATCAGGATGCCCGCCCGCGACCGCTTCGTCAGGGACGATCGGCGCGGAGGTCCGGAAGTGCGATGAAACAAGCCAGGGGAAAGGAGGGCGACGGCGAAGCGGTGAACGGGCCGGGCTCCGCGCCCGGAGCCGATCCGCCGCCCGACTTCATCCGGGCCATCGTCGCGGCCGACCGCGCGGCCGGCAAGCACGACGGACGGGTCGGGACCCGCTTCCCGCCGGAGCCGAACGGATTCCTCCACATCGGACACGCGAAGTCCATCGTGCTCAACTTCGGGGTGGCGGCCGAGAACGGCGGCGCCTGCACCCTCCGCTACGACGACACGAACCCGGCGAAGGAGGAGACCCTCTACGTCGAGTCGATCGCCGATGACGTCCGCTGGCTGGGCTACCAGTGGGAAGGGCAGCGGAGGTTCGCTTCGGACTACTTCGAACGCCTTTACGAGTTCGCCGAAACGCTGATCCGCCGCGGGAAGGCGTACGTGGACAGCCTCAGCGCTGAAGAGGTGCGGCAGACACGGGGAACGCTCGAGTCCCCGGGAACCGGGAGCCCCTACCGGAACCGAACCATCGACGAGAACCTCGATCTCTTCCGGCGCATGCGGGCGGGCGAATTCCCGGACGGGGCGCACGTGCTGCGGGCCCGGATCGACATGGCTTCGGGAAATCTGAACCTGCGTGACCCGACGCTCTACCGCATCCGCCGGCTGCACCACCACCGGACGGGCGACGAGTGGTGCATCTATCCGATGTACGACTTCGCGCACGCGCTCTCGGACTCCATCGAGGGCATCACCCATTCGCTGTGCACACTGGAGTTCGAAGACCATCGCCCCCTCTACGACTGGTGCGTAGCGGAGAGCCAGGCGGAATTCGTACCCCGGCAGATCGAGTTCGCCCGCCTCAACGTCAGCTACACGGTGCTCAGCAAGCGCCGCCTGCTGCGGCTGGTATCGGAAGGCCACGTCTCGGGATGGGACGACCCGCGGATGCCGACGATCGCCGGGCTCCGCCGGCGGGGCGTCCCGCCCGCGGCGATCCGGGCCTTCTGCGAGCGGGTCGGGGTGGCGAAACGGGACAGCACCGTGGACATCGCGCTCCTCGAACACGCGGTGCGCGAAGAGCTGAACCGGACGAGTCCCCGCCTTCTCGGAGTGCTCGATCCGGTCCGGCTGGTGATAGAGAACTATCCCGAGGACGGGGAAGAAACGTTCGAGGCGGTGAACAACCCCGAAGATCCGGCGGCCGGGACGCGCCAGGTTCCCTTCTCCCGGGAATTGCTGGTCGAACGCGCGGACTTCATGGAGGACCCGCCGCGCAAGTTCTACCGGCTCGCTCCCGGGCGCGAAGTGCGGCTCCGCTACGCGTTCCTGGTGACCTGCACCGGGTTCTCGAAGGACCGGGACGGCCGGGTCCAGGAGATTCGGTGCCGGCTCGACCCGGAGAGCCGGGGCGGAGATGCTCCCGACGGCCGGCGCGTGCGCGCCACGCTCCACTGGGTCTCCGCCCGCCACGCGGTTCCCGTCAAGGTGCGGCTCTGCGACCGGCTCTTCCGGGTCGAAGAGCCGGGACGCGAGCGGGACTTCGTAGACGACGTGAACCCCGATTCGATGCGCGTCAATTCGGAGGCGCGGATCGAACCCGCCATCCGGGACCTGAATCCCGGCGCTCGCATCCAGTTGGAGCGGCTCGGCTACTTCGTCGCGGACTCCGCGGATCACCTTCCGGAAAGTCCGGTCCTGAACCGGACCGTCAGCCTCCGGGACACCTGGGCCAGGATCGTCAAGCGCGGCCGGCGCCCGTAACCACGTAGGATTGGCCGCCCGGAGGCTCTCCTCATGCGGTCTTTCGTTGTGCTACTCCTCTCCATGTCCCTGATGCCCGGCATCTCCCCGGACCTGGAGGCCGCGGCTACCCCCGGCGACCGGCCCGCGAAGGACACGAAGCTCGGGCGCTCACCGGTGCTCGCCCGGAATGGCATGATCGCGACCAGCCAGCCACTGGCCTCGGCCGCCGGCCTCCGGGTCCTCATGCAAGGCGGGAACGCGGTGGACGCCGCGATCACCGCGGCGGCGGTGCTGAACGTGGTGGAGCCGATGATGTGTGGCATCGGCGGAGACCTCTTCGCGCTCTACTACGAAGCGGACACGGGGACGTTGCACGGGCTGAACGCCACCGGCCGGGCCGGCGCGAAGGCCGACGCGGCGAAGCTCCGGGCCGACGGCCTCACCCGGATGCCGGGGAACGGCCCGCTCGCGGTGACGGTGCCGGGAGCGCTCGACGGCTGGGAGGAGCTGGTGAGCCGCTTCGGGACCCGGCCGCTCGGAGAACTGCTGCAACCGGCCATCGAGCACGCCGAGGAGGGATTCCCGGTCTCCGAGGTCATCTCGGTTCAGTGGAAGCAGGCGGAATCCCGTCTCGCCCGCCATCCGGCGACCGCGGCCGCCTACCTGGTGGACGGGAAGCGCGCCCCCGAACACGGGGAGGTCTTCCGCTCACCGGACTTCGCGAAAACCCTGCGCAGGATCGCCGAGCAAGGGACGGACATCTTCTACCGCGGCGAGATCGCCGAGGCCATCCACGACTTCATGGAAGAAGAGGGCGGATTCGTCACCCGGGACGACCTCGCGGCCCACGACTCGACCTGGGTGGACCCCATCAGCACCACCTACCGGGGTGTGGAAGTCTTCCAGATCCCCCCGAACTCGCAAGGGTTCGTGGCGCTCGAAATGCTGAACATCCTCGAGGGCTACGACGACCTCACGGAGCTCGGCCACAACTCGGCCGCCTATCTCCACCGGCTCATCGAGGCCAAGAAACTGGCTTTCGCCGACCGCGACGCCTACCTCGGGGATCCCGAGCACATGCGGGTCCCGGTCGAGACGCTCACCTCGAAGCGCTACGCCGATATCCGGCGCGCCGCGATCGAACCGGGCCGGGCCGCCCGGGAGGTGGCTCCGGGGATGACCGACGACGGAGACACGATCTACCTGACGGTGGTGGACAAGGACCGGAACGCCATTTCGCTCATCTACAGCATCTTCGGCAGCTTCGGCTCCGGGCTCGTGGTGCCGGGAACCGGGATCGCTTTGCAGAACCGGGGTACCGGTTTCTCCCTCGAGGAGGGGCATCCCAACGAAATGGAACCGGGCAAGCGGGCGCTCCACACCAACATGCCGGGGATGGCGTTCCGGGATGGCAAGCCGTGGCTCAGCTACGGGGTCATGGGGGGCGACATGCAGCCCCAGGGACACACCCAGGTCCTCCTCAACATGATCGACTTCGGCATGCACGTGCAGAAGGCGGGCGAAATGCCGCGCTTCCGTCACAGCGCCTCGGGAGTCGGGATCGAGTCCGGGGTGGACCCGGACGACCTGGCCGCCCTCTCCCGCATGGGACACAGCCTGGTGACCCGGTTCGGGGCCTACGGGGGCTACCAGGCCATCATGATCGACTGGGAAAACGGGGTGTTGCTGGGCGGCTCCGATCCGCGCAAGGACGGCGCCGCGATGGGCTACTGAGGCCGGGTCGGGGCGAGTCCGGGTCCACGTCGATCCCGTCGGCGACCCGAGGCCCGGCTCGGCAGCAGCAGCATTTCCGGCCAGGCGACGGGACGCTGCATTCCGGCGGCGCCTCCGACCGCGACGGCATCCACCCCGGACACCCAGTCGTCCACGAGCCCCGCGAGAGCCGGGTCCATCTCCGGCAGTGCCGAATCCCCGCTCCGGCCACGGCCCCCGCGCTCGTTGAGCATCTTCACTCGCTCACGGCGTGATCAGCGGCACCTTCGGAAAGTAAGTCCGGAACCGGGACGCGTCCGCCGTCGCCAGCGAGTAGCCCATCACCTCGGCGTGGGCGCCGATGAAGCAATCCGGCAACGGTGTGATCGGGGCGTCCAGCGCCGACTGCCGGCGTCTGCGCTTGCGGTACGTCCGGTAGGCACTCGCTCAGACCTCCGCAGCAGCGGCGGGGATATCAAGTATCGTGACCCTCCAAAGACGAACCCGGGCTATCGCTTTCGAAGGGTGCGTCGAGCCGACACACAGTTCGGCGACACTGACGGCGTTGAGCGCCGCCCCGCCGGACGAGGCAGCTCGAGCAATGAGGCGGCTAGCCCAGGCATGGTGGACGGCGCCGACGTCCGAGGCATAGATGGCTACGTTCGTGTCCAGCAGGATCACGGATCACGGGTCAGGCGACGCAACTCCTCCCACGAGAGGCGCATCTCCACGGGGTTCTTGAGGATTGCTTCCAGAACTTCGGCGTACGACGGCGGCGGTTTGGGCGCTGGTGAAGACACCCGTACGAGAAGGTAGTCGCCGTTTCCGGGGCGGCGGACATCGAACAGATCCCCCGGGGTGGCGTCGGGGAGAGTGACCCGCCGCTCCTCATCGGCCCGCGTGGTCGGCATGGGTGGATTATCCCCCGAAAGCCGGGAACCGTTTGGAGGACCAGGTCAAAACAGCCGATTCGGCCGCGACCGCCCATCGGTTGGCGCACACTCCTCGTGGCCGTTGCCCCGATGGACAACAAGCCCATCGGCCGACGCGTCCCGAAGCAGTTTGGCGCCGGTCGGGTACCCCAAGATCAATTATGAAACTCGGTTTCATTTTGCTACGCTAAGACCCTCCGAAGGAACTCCCCCGCGGTCACGGAACACGGTGGTCCGGCGCCCCGTCAAGGTAGTTTTCCGGTAACCCCCATACCTTGAATTCCTGTCCGCGTGCGATTGCTAGCCTTCCTGCGTAATGGGCTCCCTGTTCTTCCGTAGCGGCCGGCGGGCCGGACTGGTTCCGAGAGCCTGGGGCAGGTTCGCCCTGACGGCGCTGTTGGCCGGCTCGTTTCCCACCACGGTCCCGTCGTTCGCCTCGGCCGCCGCCCAGACCCCAACGGGCAAGGACCAGCCGCAAGACGGCGAGGAAGCCGGCGACGAGGAAGGCAAGCCCGTTCTCCCGGTGCTCTCGGAGACGGTCGTGGTTACCGCATCCCGCGCCGAATCCCCGCTCCTGACCGCGCCCGCGGCGATCGCGGTCCGGACCGAGGAAGAACTCGCGGCCGAGGTGGCGCGCACCTTCATTGACCTCTTCGAGGGCATCCCCGGGATCTCGATCACCGGCAACGCCCGCCGGATCACCGAAGCGCCGAACATCCGCGGCTTTGCCGACCAGCAGGTCGTCGTTCGCCAGGACGGTGGACGCCAGAACTTCAATGCCGCCCACGGGGGCCGCTTCTTCACGGATCCCGACCTCCTTCAGCGCGTCGAGGTCCTGCGGGGGGCCAACTCGGCGGTGTTCGGAAGCGGCGCGCTGGGAGGCGTGGTCTCGATCACCACCCGGAGCGCCCGCGATCTGCTGGAATCCGGTGAGCAGTTCGGCGGACGCTACCGGGTGGGCTACCAGTCGAACGGGGGTGACCTGAGCCAGTCCTTCTCGGGATTCGCGGCGAGCGAGACGCTCGACGCGCTCGTAAACGTCGGCCTCGGCGGAACGCGCGCTCCGATTCGGGATGGCAACGGAGACGCGATTCCCAATACCGAGGACGAACTGCGGAACGGGCTCGTGAAACTTGGCTGGACGCCCGGCGCGACGACCCGCTGGGAATTCTCCTGGCAGGGCTTCGACAACCAGGCGGCGGAACCCACGAATGCGAACGATCTGAGCGGCACCCTGGTGGACCGGGACACCCGTTTCGAAGCGCTCCGCGCCAGCTTCCGAACCCGTTCGCAGACGTCCGACTGGCTGGACCTTTCGGTCCTCGGCTACCGCAACGAAGTGGGCGTCGGGGAGGACATGCGAATCCGCGCCCGCCGGGACGACACCGCGTTCGCGACCGTCGGTCTCGAGGCGCACAACAGCTCCCGGTTCCGCTGGAACGACGACGTCCGCTTCAACCTGAACCTGGGGGCCGAGGCGTATCGCGACACGCAGTCGGGAACGCGGGACGGGGCGCCGAGGCTGCAGTTCCCGGATGCGGAGGCCTCGTATCTCGGTGCTTTCCTGTACGTCGAGGCCGATGTCCGCGATCGGTTGCAACTCGCGGTCGGCCTCCGGCGCGACCACTGGCGCATCCAGGCAGACCGCTTCGCCGGGCGCGAGGAAGGCGACTTCTCGCCCCGAGCCACCGCCGGCTACCGGCTGGGCGACGGCGCGTTCGTCTGGCTCGGCGCCTCCCGGGGTTTCCGAGTACCGAGCCTGACCGAGCTCTACGCCGACGGCCTCCACTTCCAGTTCCCGGTGGGAACGGGAATCGACGTCCTCAACCGGTTCCGGCCGGACCCGACGCTGGCCGCGGAACGCGGCACTTCCTGGGAGGCGGGATTCCGGGGCGGCCGGGGAGCTCTCTCGCTGGAGACCACCTGCTTCGACCAGACCGTAGCTGACTACGTGGACCAGATCGTCGTCGTAGCCGATCCGAGCCTCGACCTGGAGGTGGACCCGGTCACCGGGAGAACGATCATCCGGGGAGTCACCTACAACGCGTCGCTCGACGCCCGCCTCCGTGGATGCGAAGCGGCGGCGCTCTACGAGCGGCCGCGATTCCGGATGCGGGCGACCGGTTCGGTTCTGGACACCGAAGACGTGGCCACCGGCAACCCCCTGGGGCGGGCGCCGGCCAACGCGCTCTACCTCATGGCGAGCGGCCGCATTCCCCGTCTTGACCTCGAAATCGGCGGCCGGGCGACGCTCGCCGGGAGCCGGATCCGCGGCCTGGCCGCGAGCCGGAGTTCGGACCCGGGTGCGGAAGCGGACGCACCCTCGTACCGGGTGCTGGATCTCTTCTTCCGCTTCAGGCCGGACAGCGGGCCGCTGGCGGGGGTGGACTGGACGCTCGCGGTGAACAACCTGACCGACCAGTACTACGCGGTGTTTCCCGCGGTGGTGCCGCAGCCGGGGCGGAGCTTGAGAGTCTCGGCGGCGTACCGGTTCGGATTTTCGCGGTAGGCCCGGGTGGGCTGTGGAGGAGGGTGGGGGTCCGTGCCGGGTGCCGTCCGGGAGGGTGAGGTTGTCTGGTTTCGACCGCCTCTCGCCAAGCGATGCCGACCGGAGGTCTGGCGTTCCCGTGCCGAGAGAGCGCCGGCGGGCGCTCCCGGTGCTCTATGGACGAGCGCCTTCGACGGGGACGAAAGCGGCGTCCACGCCCGCTGCCCCCTGGTCCGTGAAGAACGCGGACCAGAAATCCCGGAGCGCCGTTTCGTCCACCAGTCCCTCGCGGCTCGGAGGAAGCTGAAGGACGGCGAGCGACGCTCCGTTCAGGCCGCGGCTTTGGATCTCCCGGTAGAGCGCGGTGGCGCGGAACCCCTCGAAGTCCGGAATGCCCCGGTAGAAGTCCACCCCGACGTTCTGCATCAGGTCGGAGATCAGAATGAGATGTCCCTGTCCCTGCCCTGAGTCCACGAACCGGCGGGCTGCCGCCTGCACCCCCTGGAGGATCGCGGAGGAATCGCTCGGGCCGGCCCGGGACATCGAGCCCAGGGCGTCGCGGAGCGGGCGCAGGTAGAGCGGCGCCCACTGCGCGGCGCGCTGGTCGGGATTGTCGGACCAGTGGCTGACTTCACAGGGGTGCGGCGGGCGCCGAATCCGGGCGGCCTCGCGAACTCCTCCGGGCGCCTCCGACCGGACCTCGAACAGATGAAACACCGACCCGGCCGGCGCGGCCTCGGCGACCCCGCGGACCCGGCTCCAGATATCCGCGCGCTGCGCACCCGACAGGCCGTCCGTCGCATCCACGACCACCGCGATCACCTGCGGCGGCAGGCCGGTCGGCCAATCGGCGCAGGCGTCCCCCTCCCCGGCGCAACCAGCGGCAAGGAGCACGGCGGACACCCCCAGCGGGGCGGCGAGGCGGCGGACCGTCAGGACGCGATCTCCAGACGCCGGCCGGACTCCGCCTCGGGGCCCGGGACGAGACGAACCTCCTTTCCGCCCGGTGGCGACGGAGGACTGCCGCCGGGCGGCGCCGGCGCCCGCCGGCGGGATCCGGGAATACGCGCCGCATGGGCAAGCCGTTCCCGGGCGCCGGCGAAGGCGGTGGCTATCCGGTCCGCATGGGCGACGTTCCCCAGCCGGACTCGCTCGGCCGCCTGCATCATCTCGAACAGGCCCGCTTCCTGATCGCGGTTCCACCCCGCGGTAGCGTCTTCGCCGCGGGGCGGGTGATCCGGGTTCCAGGGGACGCTCCAGAAACGGGGCGCCGGATCCTGGGAGAGCCGCCGCTGCCAGTTGGTTTGGCGGAAGTCCGCGACAGCCGTGGCCCCGGCCGCACCGGTACGGGTGAGCAGTTCCGCCTCGTCGGCCAGCACCCGCTGCCGGGTCCCATCGAGTTCGGCCAGCCGGCCGGCGAGGGCCAGCAGGTCGGCCTCCCCTTCCCCGAGCCTTTCCCGGTGTCGGCGTTCGGCGTCGTGCAGCGCCTCGAGCGATCTCGCGTACCGGTCGTGCAGCGCCCGGGACGTCCGTTCGCGGGCACGGTGGAGCCGGGCGAAATGAGGGATCGGTTCCCGACCGCCGTACCACTTCCAGGCGCCGAGGAGCAACGCGGCAAAGCCGACCCCCAACAGGAGGACCGAGCGCCAGCCCTCGAACCGGCCCGCGAGCGGATCTTCGGCGAGTACCAGTCCGCCATCCGCGGCCCGGTAGCCGACCTCGCCGGCAGCGAGGGTGCGCACCGTGTCGAGTGAGTGATCGCCGGGCGGCGCACCGGCGGGATGCTCCACCAGGTTGGTTCCCGGACGCCACCAGAGCAACTGCGCCCGCAGTTCGGAGATAACCGCTTCTTCCACGCTGAGCGGCTCCGGCGGATGCGGATCCGCCACGGCTGCTCCGTCGGCCATTCCGGCGTCGATGTCGTCGAGGTCGAGCACGGAGGCGGCGCGGGCGCCGTCGAGCGCCTGGACCGCATCCCGGTAGTGGGCAAAGCCGAAATGGAGGAGGACGGCGAGCGCCAGACAGGGCACCAGAGCCGCCGCCAGCAGGCTGCGGCGAAGCGCGCCGGCCCCCAGCATCCTCCGGAAGATCAGGTCACCGATCAGCCAGCCGAGGAGGCCGACGTTCATGGCGGTGACCAAGCCGGCGAAGAGCCAGTTGGACACCACCCCCTCGGTCGAGGCCGCGTGCAGGAGGAGCCCGTTCGCAGTGGTCTCCGCGACCGCCACCACCAGCAGCAACCAGACCCACCCGCGGCCCGAATCCCGGGGGGTGGCGTAGTCGGGAAGTCCGTATTGGCGCCGAAGTCCGGCGAGTTCCTTGTCGGCGGCCTGGGACCGGAGATAGAGGGCCTCGATCCGCTGGCAGGCAGGTTGGACTCCGGCAAGCGACCCGGTGCGCTCCCGTTCGCGGCCGGCCTCGGCCTCCGTCCGGACGGCGTCCGTTCGCGCCTGGTGCTGCGCCGCTTGCAACCGCCCGAGAGCCCGGTCGGCGGCGCCGCGAATCCTGGCGATCGCCTGCAGAAAACGGCGTTCCACCCGGCGTTCCCCCGGTGACGGGGCAGCGGCCTCCGGTCCCGGGATTCCCTCGCGGCCTTCCGCCTCGGCTTCGAGTCTTTCGCCAGCGGTGAGGGCGGGATCGGGCACGCCGAAGGCGTCCTCGGAGAAGGGGTTGAGTGTCTCGGCATCTCCGCCGGACCCGGCTTCGTTTCCGGACAGACCCGCGGGTTCGCCACCGGGCGCGCGTGCCTTTGGCTTGGACAACCGAACTCGAACGCCCCGGCGCATGGTCTCTCGCTCCCCTCCCCGTGGGAGCACCCATCCGCGGGCGCACCGGTACCGGGGGTTTTCTTCCCTAACGAGAGGGGAGCGGACCCAGTTCGCGCGAACTGGCGAAACCCGGTGGGGCTACTCGATACGCTGCCAGTTCCCGACGATCCGGGTGCCCTCGCCGCCCGGCGCCCAGATCACGAGCGCCCGGACGCGTCCCCCGTCCGGCGAGGTGATGTGGTTCACCTCGGAGGGCGGGCGAACGAAGCCGAGGTCCCCGGGGCCGAGGATCTCGGAGACACCGTCCACCACGTGCTCGAGCTCTCCCTCCAGCACGTAGAAGATCTCGGTGGCGCCGTGCGGATGGCTCCCGGAGTTCGCCCCCGGGGGCCAAGTAATCTCACCGATCTGGATCTCGCTTCCACCCAGGTTGGACTCCGAGAGCAGGAGTTCGATCTCGGTGCCGCCGGTGCTGACCCACGTTCCGAGATCCGCGTTCTGGGCGGCCACGGACGATCGCCCCATGGCGAAGCCGGCGGCGAGACCGAGTCCCGCGGTGAGGACGACCGCGAGCGCGGCGCGGCTGGAGAGTCGGGTGAGCATCATGGATCCGTCTCCCGGGCCGGGTCCCGCGTGTAGCGCGAGAACCAGTCGAGCATGTAGAGCTGGGTGCGGATGAAGTTCGAAGGCTGCGAACTCGTGCCGTGGTACTCATCGTAAAAGCGCACCATTTCGGTCGGAACGTCCAGCGCCTTGAGCGCCTGGTAGTACTCCTCGGTCTGGCTCATCGGCGTCCGCAGGTCGAGTTCGCCCGTCATCAGCAGCGTGGGGGTGGTGACCCGGTCCACGTACATGAGCGGGGAGTGCTCCAGGTACTTCTCGGCGTTGTCCCAGGGGAACCCGTGATAGCGGCTGTAGCCCCAGCGCACGATGTCGGCGGTGCCGGCAAAGCTCATCCAGTTGACCACCGGACAGCGGACGGAAGCGGCCGCGAAACGGTTCGTCTGGCCGATCACCCAGGAGGAAAGCACTCCGCCACCGCTGCATCCGGTGACGTACATCCGGCTCTCGTCCACGTAGCCGCGTTCGATGCTGGCGTCCACGCCGGCCATCAAGTCGTCGTAGTCCACGCTTGGGTAGCCGTTGTCGATGGCATTGCCGAAGTCGGTGCCGTAACCGGTGCTGCCGCGCGGGTTCGTATAGAGCAGGAGGTAGTCGTTGGCGGCGAAGTTCTGGAAGGCGTTGTTGAAGCCGACGTTGTACATGCCGTGCGGTCCGCCGTGAATGTGCAGGACCATCGGGTACTGGCGGGCGGGGTCGAACCCGGGCGGCTTGATGACCCATCCCTGGACCCGGGCGCCGTCCGTCGAGTCGTACCAGAGTTCCTCCACTTCGCCGAGTTCGATTCCGGCGAGCACGTCGTCGTTCACCGCGGTGACCTGCGTCGTCTGCGACGGATCGGAGACCGGGAAGACCACCACGTCGGCCGGCTCGTGGAAGGAAGTCCGGACGGCCGCGGCGACTCCCGTCGCCGAGATGGTGTTCACCGTGAGCATGTGGGCGCCCTCGGTGACGGGGCTGGTCCCGCCCTCCAGCGAGGCCACGTGCAGGTTCCGCGAGCCCCGGTCGTCGGCGGTGAAGTAGATCCGGTCGCTGTCCGGACCCCAGATCGGGTTATTCGCGTCCCGGTCAAGGCTCGCCGAGAGGGACCGCATCGCCGAACCGTCGAAGCCGACCACCTGGAGGTCGCTCACCTTGTAGGTCTGTTCGGTCCAGTCGTAGCCGCTGAAGGCGACGTGCTTCCCGTCGGGCGAGACCACCGGGCCCGACCAGGGGCCCCGCTCGCTCGTGATCTGGCGGATCGCGCCGGACTCGAGGTCCACGAAGTGGATGTGCGACTCCCGGTAGCGGAGATCGGCATCGTCCTCACGCGAGGCGTCGAAGACCAGCCCCTTCCCGTCCGGCGTCCAGTCGAGACCGGCGCCGTAGTCGAGGCCGACCGCGCCGCGCGAGCCGACGTGCCACTCCCCTTCGGTGAGCTGGCGCGCCGCCCCACCGTCAGCGGGGACCACAAAGAGATGCCGGTACCCCTCTTCGAGAAACCCCACCCGGTCCTGCCGGAAGTGCATCTTGCGGACGATCCGCGGCACCTTCGTCCACTCGGCGCCGTCCGGCGGCCGCGGCAGCGAGGGAAGGTCCCAGGTTTCGGGAGCGGCCACCATCCGGGTGAAGGCAATGCGCTTCGAGTCCGGCGACCAGTGGATGTCCCGCGGGGTGGGGCCGTCCCGGGTGATCTGCGAGGTGGCGCCCTCGGCGTCCATCCAGCGGACAAAGATCTGAGCCCCGCCGTCTCCGGCGTCCGCGAGGTAGGCGATGCGGGTGCCGTCGGGCGACCAGACCGGACCCGACCCCTTGGTCAGGAAACGGTTGCGGTTGCCGTCGGCGTTCACGATCCAGAGTTCCGAGGCCCAGCGATCCTTCGTCTGGTCCACGTGGCTGCGGGTGTAGATGACCACCGAGCTGTCCGGCGAAATCGCCGGGCCGCTCACCCGCTCCCAGTCGAGGATGTGGGAGGCGGTAAGCCGCCCGTCGCCGGCGGTCTCCTGCGTAAAGCCGCCAGCGGCGACGAGGAGCGCGGCAAGCGCGAAACGAAGCGTTCTCATGGGATTCCCTCCCTGCGGGAACCGAGAGTGTGGAGTTTCGGGCCGACGTTCACAACCCCGGACGCGGAAGAGCGCCGGCGCGTGACGGCCTCCGCAGCTCAGCCGCTCGGGGGCGGAGACGGCGGCGGTGGCGGCGGCCCAACCAGACCGGGGACGGCAGCGGGGATGGGATTCGGCCCGTATCGGTTGTCTCCGCTATCGCCCTTCTGGACCATGAACCACAACATGACCAGGCCGGCGATCCACCCGACGAAGGGAATCCAGCTCACGGCGCTGAGCAAAATCCACCAACCGGTCCGGTTCGTGTCGTGAAGCCGCCGGACCGTCACGGCGAGATTGGGCACGAAGAGGACGGCCGCTACGACGAAGATCAAGGGTCCGAACGCCGCGCCCAACATCGAGAGCAGGAAGGCAAAGAGGAAGAACCACCAGTACTCCGCGCGCGAGGCTCGTCCTTCGAAGTTCGCAAACTTCCGCAACAGGCAGGTCTTGACCGCTTCAAGGAATCCCATAACGGGCGCAGTACAACATACTTGGGACGAATCTGGAGGCGGCCTCGCCGCCTCGATCTACGGAGAAGCCGACTCCGGAGTCCTCCCTGTAGGCCATCTTCCATCGGTCACCGGCCTGTATGGTGGGAACGTTTCCGCCGTCACCGCCCGCCAGCGGCGGGAACGGGCCGCGGAACAATGGCGGGAGCCGGTTCGTTTGCCTGATCCAATCCACTCCCATACTCCCAAGGAGGAGCCTTCATGGACCGCGTTTGCCACTTCGAGATCCCCTTCGCCGACAAGCCGCGCGCCACCGCCTTCTACCAGAAGGTGTTCGGCTGGCAGTTCATCGACGTGCCCGGCGAAGCGCCCTACACCTTCGCGATCACGACGCCGGCCGACGAACAGGGGAATCCAGAGACGCCCGGCGGGATCAACGGGGGAATGTTTCCCCGCGAGGGCGGAGGAGGCGCCACGTCACCGGTCCTGATAATCGAGGTTGCCTCGTGCGAGCAACGCGTGCGCGAAGTCGAGGCCGCCGGCGGAGAAATCCTGGTGAAGCCCACCCAGATCCCGAACATGGGGATCTACGCCCAGTTCAAGGATCCGGAGGGCAGCGTCCTCGGTCTCTGGCAGCCGCTCGCCTGATCCCGGCCGGCGGCTGCGGCAGTCCGGCTACCCGAAGACCTGCTCCAGAAGCTCCTGGTTGTAGCCCACCACCAACCGGTCGCCGACGCGCATGGTCGGGGCGCGGAGCTTGCCCGACCGGCCAAGCAGCAGGTCGGTCAGGTTCGTGTAGCTGCCGACGATTGCCCCGCTCAGGGTGGCGTCGTCCGGACGGTCGCCCGCAAGATCGAACCGCTCCACCTTCCGGCCCTTCGCCACCAGCAATTCGCTCACGCCGTCCAGTAGCGTGAGGGCCTCGTCGCCCCGAATCGGCGCCTTGTTGGCGTTTTGGACTTCTCCGTCCGGGATGTCGTTCGCCGCAAGAAACTCCTGCGTTTTCTTGCAGCTCATTCAACCGGGACGGTGATACCGCCAGGTGAGGTTTGCGGCCGCCATCCCTACTCCTCCTGGACGCGGTCGTAGATGGCGTGGGTCACCCGGGTGATCTTCCCGTCTTCATCCATCCGGACGTACTCGTTGTCGATCCGGTTGCCGTCGTCGGAAAGGGTGTTGATGATCACCTGGTACACGACGCCGTCCCGCATGTTGGAGATCCTGGTCGACCGTTCGTTCACATATTCGACGGCGGTTTCCGAGTTCTCGAGGCCCCGAACGGGTCGGAACATTCCGTCAAAGAGCGTGTCGTAGCCCCATTCCGAGGTGTTTCCCTCGGCGTTCGTGGTGGCCACCGTGATGCTCATGCCGCCGTCGCCATGGGGCGCGTAGGTCATGATGTTCTTGTAGGGCGGCGGGTTGTCGGAGCGCAGTCTCCAGATCCCGAAACGGGGATTGGAGTCGGTGTCGTCCTGGGCGGCGGCGCAGGCCACGAGGCCGAGACCCAGGGAAAGGATGGCGAGAACGGCCGGGAACCGCGAAAAACGCATGGATGAATCCTCCTGACGGGAGGCGGGATTCTGTCAGAACTGCGCCTCGTGTGACCCCATCCCGAACGAAGATAGTCGCGACCCACACCACCGATCATCCGTCCCCGTTCCGCTCGGAAGCATCTCTAGAGTCCGGCTTCGGAACACGAAAGACCGGCACTGTCAGCACCGGCAGGGACATGCGCGCGAGAGTCGTTTGCACCAATTCACGCCAATAGGGCCAAGCATTAAACACTGCGTTGACGCCGGCAAAAGCTTCCAACTCTTCTGCGGAGAACACCTCGCCTTCCGGAAGCTGGTATGACAACTCGAAGGTACCACGAACTTCTGCCACCAGAGACTCCTCGGCATCTTCTCCATGCACCTCCAGCCCGAAGTTCACGGCGATGTAGAGCGCTCCGTCCTCCGGGGGCACTTTGCCTGCTTTGGCATCGCACGAAGTCGCAACGTTCATCGCCTCCGGCAGTTCGCTCGGTCGGACCAGAGAACGGCAAGAGGCCTCGCGGAGCCGTACCCCCCGGATCTCGACGACCGAGACGATTCTGGAGATATCAACCATTTGAGGTGCTCCCTCGAAAACGCGTGGGATATCGGCGCACTGGCCTTCAGCCGCGCCTGGGCCGAGAGGCCCTACACCGCTCTCCCGCAGGTGGTCCGTCGAGGCCCTGCCCGGCCCGCGGAGTTCTTGATGCGCTCGGGGGCAGACCACGCGAGACCGCGTCGTTGGGCATCGCCCGCAGCTCTGCCTCCACCTGACGGTTCTCTCGCAGGACCCTCGCCGCGCGCTCAAGATCCCGGCGTGCATGCGCATCCCTCTTTTTCCGGAGGCCGTGAGCCAGCAAGAACCTTCCGCCCGGCGCGAACCCACCCAAGAACCTGAGCTGAAAGCTCTTGAACTCCCAGAGTGCCTGTCCCTGCATCTCTCCCAGCTTCTTGAACTTTTCGTTGTTCACTATCTTCCCGTGCTCCGCCAAACGGTTGAACAGCGCCTGCATCTTGGCAGCATCACGGCTTGGGAGTCCGTCGAAATAATCCCGGCCTGGGGAGTTCCCGCTCGCATCAACAGCCCAATCAACCGTTCCCCACGAGCCCCGCGCAACAGGGTCAGCCGGCACACGATGCTCTTCGCTAGGAGCCTGTCCCGTAGGACGATTTCAGAACGTCATGGTGGGAAGACACAGCCGTGTTCACCCGCAAACGAACCTCTCGGTGGTCGATTGTTGCTTTCATGGTGAGTGTTTTTACATCTGGGTGGAACTTTTGTCCTCCTATTTTTTCTACGGGACAGACTCCTAGGCAGCGAAGGCAAGGGATGTGGGGGACTCAGACCTCTGCAGGACCGAGATCGGCAGAGTCGACGTCCTCCGACGCTCGGGAATCCAGCGATCCACAGTAACGGCCGGTTTGGACAGCGGGGAGAGGGCGAGGGAGGGGCGCAGCGACAAAGCGCCCGCAATGTCCGCGACAGTCCTCAGCGTAAGGTTCCTCCCCCCCTGCAACAGCTGAGACACGAAACCAGGACTCCTTTCAAGGCGCCGAGCCAACTCCGCCCTCGTAATGCCCTGCTCGAGGAGCACCTCGGTCAGTCGTTCAGTCACGTCCAGAATGAGTTCCTCCTGTCGCACCAAGCGGTCATAAGCCATGCCTCGGCACGCGACACCCGAATTCGTGGTCATTGCAGTGTTTCTCCTTGACGCTACAGGAGCGTCTCTTTCCCGGAATCGCTGGCACCATCACGTGGTCAGCGGCTCTTGGAGCGCGGCGTTTCCCGCCGAGAAGTGAATATTTACATATACATAAACGTTGGTCAAGGCGAGAGATCGTCGCGTCGCAGGACAACGAGCAAATCAAGCCGCCCAATCGGGACGGCAGAGCAGGTGCTAAGCGAGCGCTATCGCTCAGCCTCCGTGGAAGCCGGGCGAAGCGCCAAACCCGCCAATGCGCCGGTGTGCGCCCCGTCGCGGATGGCGACCTCCCCGTTCACCAGCACGTGGACGGTCCCCTCGGAGTACTGGTGCGGCTCGTCGTAGGTGGCCCGATCCCGGATCCGCTCCGGATCGAGGATCGCGAGGTCCGCCTTCAGGCCCTCCCGCAGGAAGCCGCGGTCGTCGAGTTCGAGGAACTCGGCGGCGAGCCCCGTCATGCTCCGGATCGCAAAGGCCATCGAGATGCGTTCCTCGTCGAGCACGAAGTCGCGCAGCTTCTTGGTGAAGGCGCCGTAAACCCGCGGATGGCCAACGGGAGTGCCGGGCTCGATGTCGCGGCCGTCGGTGCAGGTCATCATCCAGTCCTGCTCGGCGAGGTAGCCGGTGTTCACCGGGTCGTAGAGCCCGATGTTCATAACCGACGCATTGCCTTCGGCGAGGATCTGCCGCGCCGCTTCGGGCGCCGGGAGGTCCCACTCTTCCGCCACGTCCGCGAGGGTTCTGCCATTGAGGTGCGGGCGCCGATCGGAAAACCGGATCTTGTCGGCGCCGCCGCGGATGGCCAGCATCTCGGCCGTCGCCTCGTCGAGGACACGGGCGGTATCCGGATCATCGAAACGATCGAGCATCGCTTCGCGTCCGCCCGCGGAAGCCCAGCGGGGAACGGTGTAAGCGCGGAGGCTCGACTGGGTGGCGGTATAGACGTGCTGCGCCCCGAAGACGGGCACCCCGCGCTCCCGGGCGGACTCGATCAGCGCGGCCCCCTCCGGCGCCCGGCCGTAGTTGGCGGCGCCCTGCGCGTTGAAGTGGCTGAAGATGACCTTGGTCCCGGACTCCTCGCCGATCCGGATGGCTTCCTCGATTGAGGCCAGGTACCCGAAACCGGGATAGGCCGCGCCGAGGTCGCGGTCGTGGGTGTCGTAGATCGCCGGTTCGAACTCGGCCGCCACCCGCGCCAGCTCGATGACCTCCTCGGTGGTGGCGTAGTTGCCGGGGATGTAGAAGAGGCCGCTCGAGAGACCGAACGCGCCTTCTTCGAGTCCCTTGCGGACCAGCCCGCGCATCTCTTCCAGTTCGGCGTCGGTGGGCGCCCGGTTCTCCTCCCCGAGCACCCGGCGCCGGACCGCGCCGTGGCCCACATAGGTGAGAGCGTTCACCCCGATCCCGCTGGCCTCCCAGCCGGCCAGGGTGTCGCTCACCTCCGGCGACCCGCCGCCGTCCACGCCGAGAATGACGGTGGTGATCCCCTGGTAGAGGAACGGCAGCGCCTCCTTTGCCCATTCGTCCCCGATCTGGGAGTGGGCGTGCATGTCGATGAAACCGGGCGCCACGATGAGGCCGCTGGCGTCCACCGTCTCGGCCGCGGTCACGCCTTCGGCGTCGGCGTCGCCGATGAAGGCGATCCGATCGGCGGTGACCGCGACGTCGGCGACGAAGGGATCGCCGCCGCCGCCGTCGTGGACCAGGCCCCCGCGAATGAGGACGTCATGCGGTTCCCCGCCGCAGGCGACGGCCAGGACGGCAAGTAGCAGAAGCGCGTTTCGGAGGTTCAGGAAGGACATGGGCGGTTGCACCCTCCGGCCGGGTGCGACAATACGGGCTGGCGCGAGAGAGCGCTGGAGTCGAAAGATGCGCATGAGGATATGTCTGCCGGCGTTCGCCGTTCTGGTTGCCGCCGGCGCCGCCGCCCAGGACTGGCCGCAGTGGCGCGGCCCGGCCCGGGACGGCGCGGCAGTCGGCTTCGAGGCTCCCGCGACCTGGCCGGAGACCCTGACCCGGGCATGGCGCGTCGATGTCGGCACCGGCTACGCCACCCCCATCCTGGTGGACGGGAACCTGTGGCTGTTCGCCCGCTGGGGCGAAGAGGAAGTCCTCTATTCCATCGACCCGGAATCGGGCGAGGTCCGCTGGCGTTCGGGTTATGCCGCACCCTTCGAAATGATCTCCGCGACCCAGCGGCACGGGCCGGGCCCGAAATCCACCCCCGCCTACGCCGACGGGCGGCTCTTCGTCCACGGGATGACGGGATCGGTGACGGCCTTCGACGCGGCCAGCGGCGAGCAACTCTGGCACGTCCCCGGGAGCCCGGTCATCCCGCTCTACCACACGAGCGCCTCGCCGCTCGTTCACGAGGGGCTCGTCATCGTCCACGTCGGGGGGCACGACGACGGCGCGCTGACGGCGTTCGATGCGGAGACCGGGGATGTCCGCTGGAGCTGGGACGGCGACGGGCCCGCCTACGGCTCCGCGATGCTGTTCGAGTTCGATGGCGTGGAGCAGGTGGTGACGTTCTCGCAGGAACACTTCGTGGGGGTTTCGTTCGCGGACGGGAGTCTGCTCTGGAGCCGTCCGTTCACCACCGCGTCCACCACGACCTCGCAGACGCCGGTGCTCTACGGCGATCTGGTGATCCAGAACGGGAGAGGGAACGGAGTGACGGCCTTCCGGGTGGGCCGGGGCGAAAACGGCTGGACGACCGACGACGTCTGGAGCACCAACGAGTACTCCCTCCACATGGCGAACCCGGTGGTCCGGGACGGGGTGATGTTCGGGCTCTCACACCGCAACCGCGGCCAGTACTTCGCGCTTGATCTCGAGTCCGGAGAGTCGCTCTGGGAGAGCTCACCACGGCAGGCGGAAAACGCCGCACTCGTGCGTGCGGGGAATGTCGTGATCTCGCTGGAGGACGACGCCGAGCTTGTGGTGTTCGAGGCCGGCCGCGCCGGTCTCGAGGAAATCAGGCGCTACGAAGTGGCCGACAGCGAGACCTGGGCGCAGCCGACGGTGGCCGGCAACCGGATCTACGTGAAGGACGTTTCGCGGCTCTACCGCTGGGATTTGCGCTGAGCGGCAGTTTCTCCCATGCCCCTGCGGGCTCCGACCCGCGAAGTCGGACGAAGGCCGGGGGTTCCTACCGTCCCGTCCGTCGGGCGGCGAGTTCCTTCTCGCGGCGGCGGGGGACGCCGCCGAGGGCCACCCGCGCGCGGCGGAGGCGCATCCGGGTCATCGCGCTCCCGAGCAGCACCATCGACCCGAAGAGCGGGGTGGATGAAGCCGAACCGCTGAGGGCGACGTAGAGCGGCCGGGTGAACTTCCGGAGCTTCACTTCGAGCGACTCGGAGAGCGCGCGCAGCGCCTGGTGGACGGCGTCCGCCGTGAACTCGGGGATGTCCTCGAGCGCCCATTCCGCGAGCAGCAGCCACTCCGCGACTTCGGAGCGCTCGAGGCCTCCGGCGAGAGCCTCCGGATCGCAAGGCGTTTCGTCGGTGAAAAAAGGCGACGCCAGCGGTCCGAAGTCCCCCAGGGTGCGCATCCGGGGCTGCGCGAGCCCCGCGGCCGCGGTCAACGTGTCGTCGTCGAACCGCCAGTTCCGCAACAATCCGGCGAGTTCGGCCGGACCGTAGTCCTCCCGGAGATACCGGCCGTTCAGCCACGCCAGTTTCTCGGTGTCGAAGACGGCGCCCGCGAGAGACAGCGAACCCAGTTCGAAGTGCTCGACAAAAGCGTCGAGGGTGAACTTCTCCTCTCCCTCCGCCCGCGTCCAGGCGAGCATCCCCAGAAAATTGAGGAGTGCCTCGGGCAAGAAACCCGCCTGCCGGTAGAAGTCGATGGAGGTCGGGCTCTTGCGCTTGCTCAGCTTGGTGCGGTTCTTGTCTTTGTTCCGCAGTAGCGGAACGTGCCAGAAGGAAGGCGGCTCCCACCCGAGGGTCTCGTAGAGCAGGAGGTGCTTGGGGAGCGATGCGATCCACTCCTCCCCGCGGATCACGTCCGTGATCTCCATCAGGTGGTCGTCCACCACGTTCGCAAGGTGGTAGGTCGGAAAACCGTCGGACTTCAGGAGGACCGGATCGTCCACCGATTCCCAGTCCTTCGAAAGCCCCTGCCGGAGCTGGTCGGGAAGTGCGATCCGGCCGGTATCCGGGGTGTGGAGCCGAATGGCGTAGGCGCCGCCGCCGTCCTCCCCGAAGTCCCGATACGCCTTCCCTTCGCTCAGCAGCCGTTCGGCCACCTCCCGGCAGGCTTCCACGCGCTCGCTCTGACGATAGGGGGCGAAGGGGCCGCCGATGTCGGGCCCCTCGTCCCATCCGAGCCCGAGCCAGCGGAGGGAACCGAGGATCGCAACCTCCGAGGCTCTGGTCGAGCGCGCCTGGTCGGTGTCCTCGATCCGCAGGATGAAGGCGCCGCCGTGCTTCTTCGCGTACGCGTGGTTGAGGAGCGCCTGATAGGCCGTTCCGACGTGGGGATCACCGGTCGGCGAAGGAGCGATCCTCGTGCGGACCGGAGAAGTGCTCACACCGTCGCGTGGCGGTGGAAGGCGACCCATTCGGCAACGATCAGGAGCAGAGCGAAGAGAGCCAGGATCGGCCAGATCGCGCTCGCCGCGGTCGCCGCCGGCGCCAGGGTCGCCGGTGACTCTCCGGCCCACGCCGACTGGTTCAGGTTCGAAGCCCGGCGATCCAGCAGGCTCGCCGCCACCACGACTTCCCGGCCGCCTCCGGCGGCGTAGTAGAGCGAAGGCTCGCTGGCATCAAAGGAAATCTCGGAGCCCAGCCGGCGGGACGGGACTTCCCGGCCGTCGGAATCGAAGATGGCGCCGGCCGCCATCGCCACCCGGGCCTGTCCCAGCCCGACCCGGCGAACCTCCACGTCCGTCAGCCAGCTCAGGGCGCGGGAGAGAAGCAGCGGGAAGTCCGCCTGGAGCGGCAGATTGGACCGGGCGATCGGGAACGCGAACGCCAGGCTGCGGAACGGACTTTCGCGCGCCGCGAGCAGGCCGAGCCGCGAGTCACCGAGCAGCAGCGTCCAGGAACTCCGTTCCCCGAAGGCCGCCGTGTCGAAGGCCTCCACGTCCCTGGCCAGCGCGTCTTCGAAATTGAGATCCCGGAGCAGCAGATGGCCGGTCTGGCCGCGCACGACCGGGAGCATGACGGTCGTCCCCTCTTCTCCCCCTGGACCGGCTGCCTCGCTTCCCAGCCGAGCCGGAAGCCACTCGGCGTTTCCCGACCCGGCGAAGAGCACCGGTACCGGCGGCATCGCGTCCGGCGGGGGGCCTTCGATGACCACCAGGTCCACCGAACCCGAATCGAGATCGGCCAGCGCTTCGGGTCCCGCGGGCGCCACCGAAAGACTGACTCGCGGATCGAGGCGCAGCGCCGCCTCCCAGAAGGGGTTCGGCCCCCCGGCGAGAAGCACCCGGAGCCGGTTCCGCGCCGGAACGTAGGCGTGCGCGACGTCGTCGGCGGAGAGGGCGTCTTCGCCGGAGATCGCGATCACGGCGCGGACCGGCCCCGCCACGAAACCCGTCAGCGGCACCGTCTCGCCGGCCGGAGTTCCGGGGTCGACCTGGACGGTCCGGCGCGCGGACGCGCCCCCTGCACCGTCGATCTGGAGGACCACGACGCCTCGATCATCATCCTCCGCCGGATGACGGACGACTTCGATGAACGCTTCGAAACGGCCCGGATCGGACGGTAGCGGGCGTACGTCGAAAGCGGTGATCCCGGCGTTCGGCGCCGGTTCGAACACGGAGATTCGCTCGACTCCCTCCGGCGCCTCCGGTACGTAGACGCCATCTCCCACGAAGATGACGTCGGCCGTCAAAGCAGCTTCCGAGCCGGACCCGAGAAGGTCGGCGACATCGGGGAAGCGGTGGTCCCGGCCATAGACCGGGCCGAGATCCTCGAGGGCCTCGAGCGCCTCCCGCTTGCCGATGAAGGAACGTCCGCCGCGGTCTCCCGCGGTGTCCAGCAGCAAGAACTCGCTCGTTTCCGTGCTGCCGGCAAAGATGCGCCGCACCTGCTCCGCCGCCTGCTCCCAGCGAGTCCCACCGTCGGGAAGCGCGGCCTCCATGCTCGGCGCGGTGTCCATCACCACGACGATCCGGCCGCCCCGGGTGGCGCCCTCGGGAAGCGGCTGGGCAACCGCGAGGATCACGGCGAGTCCGGCCAGCAGCGCAATCACCAGCGAAACGAGCCAGCGCCAGAAGTCCTCGCGGCGCCGGCGTTCGTCCAGCACCCGCCGCCAGATGAGGTTCGAGGGAACCACCACCGGCTGGGGTTCCGGCCGCACCCAATACAGCACCACGATGATGCCGGCGGTCAGCAGGACGCCGAGGGCGATCAGCAGCGGGGCGGCGCCGAATCCCATGGTGACCCGCGGCTACCGGATGAACCGGTCCGTCTTGAAGATCGCCATGACGGCGTCCTCGAAGGGCTCACCGCTGTTCGCGACACAGAAGCCGAATCCGTAGCGGGAGCAGTACTCCTCGACCTTTTCCTGGTGCTCGGCGAGCGCTTTCTGGTAGCGGTCCAGCAGCCTCGGGGTGACCCGGACCCGGCGCTCGGAACCGTCCTCGCTGTCGGTGAGCAACGCCTCGTCGGGGAGCGCCGGTTCGAGCTCCTCCGGAGTGAGCACCTGCACGACGAACATGTCGTGTTTCTGGTGGCGGCAGGCGTCGAACGCCCCCAGCAGGTCTTCCTCGTCCATGAGGTCCGAGAGCACGACCGCCAGTCCGCGCTTGCGGCGCGAGCCGAAGAAGGACCGGAAACAGGCCGAGAGCGACGTGGCGCCGCCAGGGTCGCCCGCATCCAGAAACCGAAAGGCGCGGAATATCTGGTTCCGTCCCCGTTTCGGCGCCATCCACCCGTCGATCTTCTTGCCGTACCAGACGATCGAAATGAGATCGTGATTCATCAGGCCGATGTAGGACAGCGCCCCGGCCATCTTGCGGGCGAAGTCGAACTTGGGAGGGTTCCCGAACGCCATGGACGCGCTACGGTCGACGAACAGGTACACGGGCAGGTCCGCTTCCTCGTCAAAGATCCGCAGGACCAGCTTGTCGAGCCGGAGAAACGCCTTCCAGTCCACGTCCCGCGTGTCGTCCCCGTCCACGTAGGGCCGGTAGTCGGCGAGTTCGATGCCGGATCCCCGTTTCCGGGCTCGATGCTCACCGCGGTGCCGGCTCGGGAGCATCCGGGTGGCCATGAGCTTCAGGTACTCGAGCCGCTCCATGAAGTCATTGTCGAAGAGCGTGTTCGAATTGCTCATGCCGGCCTGTTGTGCGCCCGGGGGTCGAACGTCTTCCCCGGGGCTCTAAGCGCCGGGCGGATCGATCGTGGCGATGATCTCGCGAAGGATGTCGTCGGTGTCCACCTTGTCGGCCTCTCCCTCGAAGTTGAGCAGCAGCCGGTGGCGGAGCGTCGGAAAGACGCTGTCCCGGATGTCCTCCGCGGAGACGTGCACGCGGCCGGCAAGGAGCGCCCGGAACTTCCCGGACAGGACGAGCGCCTGGGTCCCCCGCGGGCTGGCTCCGAACTTGACGTAGCGGTTCGTGAGCGCGTGCGCGTACTTCGACCCCGGATGGCTCCCCATGGTCAGCCGGATGGCGTAGTCCTCGATGGGGCGGGCAACGGGAACCGACAGCACGGTGTCCCGCATCTCCAGAACCTCCTCCCGGGTCACCATCGGCCGGGCTTTCAACTCTTCGACCGTCGTCGTCCGCTCCACGATTTCCCGCAGTTCGTCCTCGCTCGGGTATCCGATCCGCAGCTTCATGAGGAAGCGGTCCATCTGGGCCTCGGGCAGCGGGTAGGTGCCTTCGAGTTCGATGGGGTTCTGGGTGGCCATCACGAAGAAGGGTTCCTCGAGCTTGTAGGTCGTGTTGCCGACCGACACGCTCTTCTCCTGCATGGCCTCGAGGAGGGCCGACTGCGACTTCGGGGTGGCCCGGTTGACCTCGTCCGCCAGCATCAGGTTGCAGAAGATGGGCCCCGGTTGAAAGTCCAGGATCTTGGCGCCGGTGTCCGTCTCCCGAACCACGTTGGTCCCCAGGATGTCGCCCGGCATCAGGTCCGGTGTGAACTGCACCCGGTTGAACTTGAGGTGCATCGCCTCGGAGAGGGTCTGGACGATCTTGGTCTTGCCGAGACCCGGGATGCCCTCGAGGAGCACGTGCCCGCGGGTGAGCAGGCACGTGACGATGCCGCTGATGACTTCCTGGTTGCCGACGATGACGCGTCCGACCTCGGCCTGGATGCGATCGTGGCGATCGCGAAACGCCTCGACCCGGCTTTCGATGTCGAGAGCCGGGTCCGCCAGTGCGGTTTCCGAGGTCATTCTTCTTCTGCTCCTTCGGCGGCGTCCGCCTTGGCCGTCTCGCGGATCATGAGGAAATAAGCGCGGACCAGCGGCCGGAGCCCGGTGGGAATCGGGCGGGTACGGGAAACGGTTTCGTCGGCGTACTCGGAAAGGGAGCTGACCGAGTCGTAGGTGACGGTCGCCTCCTCGCGGCGGCTCTGCCGCTCGATCATCTGTTCGGGAACCGGCTCCTCATCGAGGGGAGTGGGAATGGCCTCCATTTCCAGTTGCACCTCGAGACTGGTCGCGGCGCCGAACACCTCGGATTCACCACCGCCGCCCGGTCCGGTCATGTTTCCCGCCGGGCCGGCATCCATCGGAATCGGCGCTCCCATCTGACCCTCGGCGGCCATCATCTGGACCTGCCCGGAGAGACCGGCTGCTCCCTGGGGCATGCCGGCGGCGGGTTCGCCGCCTTCCCCAGCCTGAGGCTGTCCGCCTTCGCCGTCACCGGGGAACGGCATCTGCTGCGCTTCTCCCTGGCCCTGGCCGTTCATGGCCTGACCGTCCATCGCCTGCATGTTCTCGGCGAGCTGCTGCAGCGCCTCGTCAGCGCTCAACCCGCCCTCCATGAGCTCCATCATCTCCGCGGCTGCCGCGCTCAGGGCGTCGCCTTCCGCACCCGCCTCGAGCGATTCGAGAAGCGCCTGGAGTTCTTCGGGGGTGCTTGCGGAGCGCATGGCTTCGGAAAGACCCTCGAGCCACTCGGAAGCGGTGAGCGAATCCGAATCCATGGCTTCGGCGAGTCCCGCGAGCGCGGCGGACACCTCTTCACTCGTCTCCTGCAGCGCCCGCTCTTCCATCGCCGCGGTCAGCGCGGCCTTGAGGGCATCCATGTCGTCGGCGGACTCCTCGGGGAGCCGCAACTCTCCGGCGCGCAGCTCGGCGAGGATCTCCTCCGGCGACCGGGCGTCCACGCGAGCGTCGGCGGCGTCTTCCAACGCGTCCGGACCGGCGAGCGGATCCTCTCCCCCGGGATCGGCGCCCAGACGGTCGAGTCCGGCAGCGATGCGCGCCCGGAGCGCTTCTGAAACCAGCGGTCCCTGGACGAGCGGGAGGATCACGGCCAAAACGGCCAGCGCGGCGGTCGCCAGGACCGTCGCCCGGGGAACCTGGAAGGGGAGGAGTTCCGCGGCGTCGAGTTCATCGGCCCGCTCCCGGGCGCGCGCGATCTGATGCGTTTCCCAGTCCGTGGGCGACGCGGCGGCGGAGAACCACTGCGCCGAAGTGAGCTCGTCACGAAGCGCTCCCGCGCGATCTCCCGCCGCCGCCGCCCTGCCGAGTCCGGCGCCCGCCCGGAAACCGACGAGACCCCGATAGAGAAGTCCGGCGGCTCCCGCCCCGGCGACCAGGACCGGCAGCCAGGGGATGCCCTCTCCCGCGAGCCGGGGGAGAAGCAGCGCAAGGGCCACGGCTCCCGCCACGAAGGCGAAACCCCGCACCAGTCCCAGCATCCGCAACCGGACATCCAGACGCCGGACGAGATCGTGGAAGGGCAGTTGGAGAGAGTCGTTCAAGGGGTTCACCCCCAGCCACCGGGAGCGCCAGCGGACAGAATTCGCGGAGTGTATTCGCTCGGTGCGGCTAGCCGCTACTGCCACCGGGATGAGTACGGACAACGGGACTCAAAGCAAGCCATCGATACTGCCGGGGCCGAGTCCGCGGAGGCCAGTTTGACCCTCTCCGACGTGAGATATCCCGAGCGGGCGAGTCCTGCGAACGCGGACTCTTAGGATTTGGGCGAGGCGCAATCCGGCTTAGCCATAAACGGTGGTCGCCGCGTGTCATCTCCCTCGATCAGCGCTCCGATGTCCTTGAGATCATCCCGGAATTCCTGTTTGGACACATTCTGGTATCGCCAGCAGCTTACGAGAGATCGACCAGACCATTCTTCCACAGCATCCGTGGCGGCAGAGAGATTGTGCCCCGCTGTGGCTCTATCCCCGGTCGCCCAGTGCGCTACCGCGAGACACTGAGAGAAGTTGGGCCCCTCAAACCGGTTCTCGTCTGGAGCCAGCACCACCACGCGTCGAAAGGGTTCCGGGCTAAGTGCTCCGGTCGTTGCCCAACGTGCCATCCCGTAGTTGAACGCGTCGGCGATACCCATATCACTCACGTCCCGACCACCATCTGTCAGCAGCTTAACTGCGTCCTCGCACCGTCCTGTGCCGAGGTACATCAGGCTCAGTGAATGTCGGGCACTTGAGCGCAACTCCTCTGGCAGGTCGGCGAACCGGAACGATTCCAGCACCGCGATGCCCTTAGACAACTCACCCCGCTGGAGGAGCTCCTCTCCGACCCACGAACGCTCCGGGGGATCGAGCGCCCGGACCGCCACCGTTTCCATGAGAGTCTCGACAGGAGCAGCGGCCAACTCGAACGCCTCTGCCACCTGCCCAGGATGCGCAGAGTCGCTCTTTAGAACACGCATCGCGTCCTCGCCGGCACCCTGCGGATCTTCGGCCTTCGACCGCATACGGCTTCGAAAAAGAAGTGCCTCCGGCTCTGCACAGCCGGCCTCAATGGCCAGGTTAAAGAGGCGTGCGACGTCATCCGCGGATTTCTGGGCTTCATGCAGCCTTGCAAGCTCATAGAGCACCCCGGCGTCGTCAGCGTGCTCCTCCTCAATGCGTTTGAGTTTCTCCTGTCTGTCCTGAACACGCTCCCGACGAACACCTCCGATTCGCCACGGCCGCCTGAGCGACTCCTCCAAGTACAACAGCGCGCCGTCCCGATCCTCCAAGTTACGACTGATGATCCTGCGCACCACTTGCTTGTATTCGCGTGCTAGCCGGCTTCTGGGGCGTTCCTGAATGAAAACGACCTGATTCAAAAGGGCGAGACTGTCGTATCGGTGCACCCTCACGGGAGGCTGCTCCATAGCGAGTTCCTTCCGGAAAGCCTCGATTTGATTCCTCAGGATCGCGTCTTCGTCGTCCAGATCAGGCACGTTGGACATCACGAAGTTCAGTTCGATCCGCTTTTCTCGGGCGGTTTGCGCTTCTGCCCGGATCTCCCGGACGACGCTCGTCAGTCCCTGGAGATTCTGCTCGTTGGGAAAGAAAACGATCACCACGCCGTCTGGGAGCTGACGGGTACAGATCCCCCCGGTGTCGGTGTGGCCGGTGCGGGAATCCACAAATACCCAGTTGGCCCCTAGGTTCTTCTCCCACTGGGCCTTGAGATCCTCGAACAGGAGGTAACCGTCATAGCGGTCGTATAGCTCTGCCCAATCCACGTCGCGGAATCGAACGCCGTAGTCCTTCCGCGACGCACCCGCCGGCATGATCCAGAGTTCGCCTCCTTTCTGCCCCACCTCTGGCGCGCGATACATGAAGTCTCGGGAATCTGGCGCCTGACCGGATTCGAGGTATTCGCGGACGAAATCAACAAGTCCGAGAGTGGGCTTTTCTGGACGGAGAATTCCGAAGGAGTCGAGTCCCGGGGCCTCGAGATCAAAATCTACGGCAAGGACACGGCGGCCCCGGTTCGCAAGCTCCACGGCGCTGTTGACAAGTGCCATGGTGCGCCCAACACCACCTTTGAACGAATAGAAGGTCGTGACGTACACAGCAACCCCTGTTAGGCGGAAGCGATCCGCAGCTCGTACGCCGCTTGATGCATCCGCAGCACGCTCACTTCGGTAAGGACCCGAAAGGACGGACACCACGCGGGGGAAGCAGCTTCCGAACGAGCACCTATTTGCTGGAGCGTCCGAAGATTGTCTGCCGAGGTGAGAAGCCGCAGGTACCGATCATTCGCCCTACTCTGGATCAAGATGCCGTTTTCCCACCGGTGGAGCGTGGCCTCGCCGAGACCGGAGGCCTCCGCAAAAGCAGCACGGCTCAAGCCATGACGCTCCCGGATCGCGCGCACTTCCTGCGGCGTCAGAACGCGGTAATGCATACAGACCGCCTCGTGCATCAACCGCTCGGCCTCGTGGCCCAGGGAGCCGTGCCCGCACTCTCCACAGGTCTCAATCGGAACACTCACGGTCAATTCGATCGCGGACTCGTCCGTCCCGTACGTGAAGGTGTGGTCGCGCCACTCAGTGCGAACCGGGGCGTCACATTCGAAGCAAGTTGGGGGCGGTTGCGCCCGGTCAGTTCCAGATTTCATTGCCGGTTTTCCTCGCTCAGTAGTCGGACTCATGGAAACTTCGCCCCAAAATTCGGCCGGATCGCACTTCCACCTTCACGTAGAGGGGCGGTCGGTTTCCTTCAAGCCAGACCTTCATCACATATGCCGTAGCACCTGCAGGCTTCCGGAGTCTCAGGGCCTCGATCTCGTGTCCCTGCTCGGCGCAGGTTGCGATGAAGTCCCACGCACCAGGCAGCGTAAAGGGATGTCCCGTCTCCGGGTTGACCACGGCATTTGGGTGCCATTTGGTTGGACGCTCCGGCGTGAACGCCGAACTGCGCGCCGAGGGACAGCGGGCGAGTTCGATGATCTGCCAGCGAATCTCTTCACGGATAGCCACCGGCGAACAATCATATGATTGCTCCAATCCGAAAACAACCTACTTCTTGGACCCCTCATTCGCCCATATGATAGCATTCGCCTTCAGACGACCGTGGAATCACGTCCGTCCAGTCGGCTCAGGCGCAACGAATCACGCCGCTGATCCCCGACGAGAGCGCCACTCTTTGGGCGCGTCAACGTTAGGCCCGGTCGAACCGGACGCAGTAGACGGGAGCGAGTTCCGCGGTCACGAGATCCCACGAATCGCCGAGATCCTCGGAAATCCAGAGCGCTCCCGTGGTGGTGGCCATGGCGAGAACCGCTTCCGCGGGGTGGACGTCAAGACCGTGGCGGTACACCACCGCGAAGGAGTCTCCTTCGGGCAAACCGCGTCCCACCGACTCCCAACTCTCTCCGCCGTCGCGGGTCCGCGCCACCACCATTCGGCGATCCACCGGGACCCGGCATTCGTCCTTGACCAGCGGAACGCTCCACGCGGTCTGCGGATCGCCGGGATGCGCGGCGACCGCAAACCCGAAGGACGAGGGCGGGACGTCGAGGCTGGTCCACGTAACGCCCCCGTCGTCGGAACGGAAAAAGCCGTTGTGGTGCTGACACCAGATGCGGCGGGGGTCCGCGTCACACCATGAAAGGCGGTGAGGGTCCTGGATGGCGGGGTCCTCCCGGCTCTCGGGCGGCATGTAGTCGGCAAACATGCCTTCGGTGTGTACTCGCCACGACTCCCCGGAGTCCTCGCTGATCCATACGCCGCCGCACGAAACCCCGGCGATTACCCGCCGACCCCCGGGCTCGACAAGGACGGAGTGGATTCCGGGGTGCGGATAGCCGCCGCCAAACCACCGTTCCCGGCTCGGCTGGTTCCAGAGCGCCTCGTTCAGGGCCCACGAACGGCCTCCGTCATTCGACCGGAACAGTCCCCCCGGGATCGTTCCGCACCAGAGCGAACCGGGGTCGGGACCGGCGGGTTCGAGGCACCACAGGAGATCCACGGACGGCGCCTTCTCCGATGAAGCCTCTTCCTTCCCGTACGCGGGGGCAGGGAGCTCGCTGAACGAGGCGCCACCGTCCTCGGAGACGCGCAGCTTGACGCCGAAGTGCCCGAGATTGAGCGCCGCGTAGAGCTTTCCGTCACGAGGATCGGGCAACAGTTGGGATACGGGATCCCCGATGAAGGCGGTGCGTTCGCACCGCCAGTCGCCCCGGCCGAACCGGCGGAGGGCCAGGTATCCCTTGCGGGTGCCAACGTGAAGCAGCATGTGGTTGCGTTAACCCCCTGACAGCGCCTGCATGACGTGAATCTCCGCGCCCTCGCCGACGGGGTCGGCGAGCGCTATCCGGTCCCGGACCGGACGGCCGTCCACGTAGATCACGATGTGCGTGCGGAGCCGTCCCTGATCGTCCAGTACGTAAGAACGGAGGCCGGGGTTGTCTCGAAATACCCGCGAAAGCGCTTCCGACACCGTTTGCCCCTCGACTCTGGCGCTCTCTACGACGAGGTGCCGCCGAAGGTTCGGTGTGAAGTGAACGGCCGGCAATCACAGAACCCGCAGAAAGATGCGTCGTCGCGCGGATGACTCCTTGCCGGGGAGGGTGACGAGGTTACGGATGGCTGCTCGCCGAGCAGAGCGCCGCGCGGGAGAGATTTGGGGAGGGGTGGCCCCTCCCCAGGGAAAACGACGGACCGAGTCGCGCAGCGCCAGTTCTCCCGGTGGGGGCCCGGTCCCTCACCCCGTGGAAGAAGTCCGCCGCCCACTGGAGGACCTCCGGTTCGGGTACAAGTCTCATTGGGAAGACCGGGCGGGGTGCTTCTTCCACGGGTTAGAAGGGAGCACCCCCGGCGCGGAGCCGCTCGGCGAGTCCGCGGGCCGCCTCCTGGACCTTGGCCTGGTTCTCCGGCCCGAATCGAAGCAGATGTTTGCTCGCATCGTCGAGACCTTCCAATGCGGCATCGCGGTACTCGTAACGCATGATCTGCTCGTCGAGCAGAACGGGCGGTTCGGGCATCGGAACCCCCGCAAGACGGTCGAGCGCCTCGAGCAGAGCCCCGGCGAAGTTCCGGTCGGGACGGCCGAGCTCGGCGTAGGCGGCTTCCAGAATCGGCAGCGCTTCGCGGATCACCCGGGCCATTCCGGGGCTGTCGGCGCCTTCGAGCGCTCCCGCCACCGCGTCGTAGCGGGCGAAAGCGGCGGGATCGACATGCAGTTCCTCGCCCTTGCCGTCAGCGCGGAACGGACCCGTCGGTGAGAGCCCGGCGAGCGCCCGCCGGGGAGAAATCCCGTCGGCGACGTTGTCGGTAGCCACGGCGATGCGCCGAGCCAGGTCCTCGCCCAGCAGCCAGGCCAGGGCGTCGGGATTGTTCGTAATCGCAGCGAACAGTGACCGCAGGAACGGATCGCTCGCATCAAGGGCCGGAAGTACCGGCTCGGGTTCCTCTTCGACGACCCGTTCCGGTTCGGCCTCCACGACGGGTGGAGGCGGCGGGGGAGGCTTGCCCGGACCGTACACGAAGTACCAGCCGGCTCCGGCAGCGATCAGCACGGCTACCAGAAGCGCCAGAATCGTGTTGCGCTTGCCGCCCGATGTGGAATCGGCTCCCTCCTCTGCCGGCCCCTCCTCGGCGGGCGCTCCGCCCCACTCGTCTTCCTCCTCGATTTCGTCCGTCCGCACTTCGTCGTCTGGCATCGTCTACTCCCGGAATCAGCGGGTTGTCCCGGTGGGACCGAGCCGCTGAACCGCAATGGATCATACCCGTACAAGGGCGTCACGACTCCCGATTGCCACGCTCCTCCGAGGCGTTCCGCACTGCTGGACGGCTCTGGTTCGCACTCGGCTGAAACACCCGAAGGACCAGTCGCTGGCAGCCCCTCGCGGTCTATCATGGACCGCGAGCCTGGGCACTCCCTCTTCTTGTTCCGAACGATTTCCGGCCAATGATCCGGTTCCGCAACCTCGCCATCGTCACCGTGTTGGCCACAGCGATCTACGCGCTGGTCCCCGCCGCCCGCAAGGCGCGGTTCTTCGACAAGCTCCGGGAGTTCGGACGAGCCCTGGTGCTCTCGCTCATCCTCTACTGGCTGCTCATCCTCGGCCGCGCCTACTTCGCGGGATAGGCCGCCTTCAGCACGAGGCACCTGACTACACCATGACCAAGCCCGGAAAGATCCAGAAAACCAACGCGGAATGGCGCGGCCAACTGACGGAAGAACAGTTCGCCGTCACCCGGCGCGGCGCCACCGAGCATCCGTTCACCGGCGCTCACTACCGAAACCGCGCGGACGGGGAATACCGCTGCGTCTGCTGCGGGGCACTGCTCTTCTCCTCGGGCGACAAGTACGACTCCGGGAGCGGCTGGCCGAGCTTCACGCGGCCCGCGGATCGCGAAACGATTGCCACCTCGGTGGACCGCAGTCTCGGAATGGTGCGCACGGAAGCGAACTGTGGGCGCTGCGACGCCCACCTCGGCCATGTGTTCCCGGACGGTCCGCCCCGGGAGACGGGAGAGCGTTGGTGCATCAACTCCGCCGCGCTCGATTTCTGTCCCGCTGCGGGCGATCAAGGTGACGGCGATCTCTGATCCACTCCTCGCCGCCCTGCTGCTCGTCCCGGTGGGCTTCGTCGCGGGGGCGATCAACGTCGTCGCCGGCGGGGGATCGTTCCTCACCCTTCCCTTGCTCATTTTCATGGGTCTGCCACACAACGTGGCCAACGGAACGAACCGCCTCGCGATCCTGATCCAGACGGCGGCCGCCACCGCGGCCTTTCGCCGCGCCGACGCCATTCCGGTCCCGGTGATGATCCGGCTGGGGGCGGCGGCGGTGGTCGGCGCCGGGCTTGGGAGCACGCTGGCCGTTCATGTCGGCGAAGCGGCCTTCCTTCGCTTCCTCTCCATCGTGATGGTGCTCTTCACCCTCTTCCCTCTCCTCCAGGTGAAGGCTCCCGACCGGAAGGGATCTCCGCAGGTCGGAGCCGGCCTTCTCACCGGGTTCCTCGTCGTGGGGTTCTACGGAGGCTTCGTCCAGGCGGGAGTCGGGTTCCTGTCGCTCGGAGCAACGAGTTGGGCGGGGTACGGACTGGTGGCGGGAAACGCGATCAAGGTGGCGTGCATCTTCCTGTTCTCCATCGTCTCGCTGTCGGTATTCGCCTTGAACGGGGTGGTGGACTGGGGGGTCGGCCTGGCGCTCGGCATCGGAACGTTCGGTGGAGCCCTGGTCGGCGCCCGGCTGACCCTGAAAGCGGGTGACCGCATCCTGCGCTTCGTGGTGGCCGCTGCGACTCTCACGTTCGCGGTAGCCCTGTGGCTCAGAACGTGAGGCCGGCCGGCCGCCGTCCCCCACCGGAACCGTGGGAGATTCCGGGGAACGCCGTTCCGCACCGCCGGCGGCGGCTCACCCCTCCCGGCCCCTTCCGCCTCGAGAGCGGCGAGGTCCTCGCTGAGCTGGAAATTGCCTGCGAGACCTGGGGCGAACCCGATCGGGACGGACAAAACACCGTACTGATTTGTCCGGCGCTCTCTGCCGATGCGCACGCGGCCGGGCGCGGAGGAGGGCCGGAATCGGCGGTGGACGGGTTCGGCGCCGCGAGCGCCAGCGGGAAGGAAGGCCTCGGTTGGTGGGATCCCATGATCGGTTCCGGCAAGGCTTTCGACACCGACCGGTTCCACGTGGTCTGCATGAGCCTCCTGGGCGGGTGCGGCGGCACGACCGGTCCACTGAGCGTCAACCCGGACACGGGACAGCCCTACGGACCGGATTTCCCGGTGATTACCGTGGGGGACATCGTCCGGGCTTCCCGGTCGGGTCTCCATGAACTCGGAGTCCGCCGGCTCCGGGGAATCTCGGGCGGCTCCCTCGGCGGCATGCAGGCGCTCGAGTGGGCGGCGCGCTTCCCGGACGAAGTGGACGCCGTCGTCGCGGTTGCCAGCACGGCGGGCCTTTCGGCGCAGGGCATCGGCTGGAACTGGATCGCGCGCAGCGCCATTTCGGGAGATCCCGCCTGGCGCGGGGGCCGCTACCTCGAAGAGGGAGCCCGGCCGGTCCAGGGTCTGGCCATCGCCCGCATGGTGGGGCACCTGACCTACCTGTCGGCGGCCGGAATGGCGAAGAAGTTCGGACGCCGCCTCCAGGACAGGCAGGAATTCAGCGGCGACCTCCAGGCGGCGGACTTCCAGGTCGAGTCCTACCTCGTTCACCAGGCCGCCAAGTTCAACCGGCGCTTCGACGCCAACGCCTACCTGTTCCTGTCGCACGCGCTTACCCGCTTCGATCTCGCGAAACGGCACGGCGACGGTGACCTGGAGGCCGCGGTGGAGCGTTTCCGCTGCCGGACCCTGCTCCTCTCCTTCTCGTCGGATTGGCTATACCCTTCCAGCGACTCCCGACGACTCGCTGCCGCGCTGGAGGCCCGCCGGAAGAGGGTGGTCCACTACAAGATCGAGACGACCTACGGACACGACTCCTTCCTGCTCGAAGCGGGCCGGATGACGCCCATCGTCAGGAGATTCCTCACGGCCGAGGAGGAACGACACACCCCATGAACGAGAAAGAAGTCGGAGCCGAAACCCGCGAGTTCGGGTTCGCCACCCGGGCCGTGCACGCCGGCGCCCGGCCCGAGCCCTATACCGGGGCCCGCGCCACGCCCATCTTTCAGACCACCAGCTACGTCTTCGAGGATCCGGAGGCGGCGGCCGCGTACTTCAATCTGCAGGAGTACGGAAACACGTATTCGCGGATCATGAACCCCACCGTGGCCGCTTTTGAGGAACGAATCGCGAACCTCGAGGGCGGCGTCGGCGCGGTGGCCTTCGCCTCCGGACTCGCCGCCCAGGCGGGCGCCTTCTTCACCGCGCTGCAGCCCGGCGACCACGTGGTGGCGTCCCGGGCCCTCTACGGCGGCACGCTGACCCAGATCAAGCACCTCGAGCGCAAGTTGGGGTTCGAGGTCACGTTCGTGGATCCGGACCGCCCGGGCAACTGGAAGGAGGCGGTCCGTCCCGAGACCCGTCTCTTCTTCGGCGAAACCATCGGCAACCCTGGCGGCAACGTTCTCGACCTCGAGGCGGTGGCGGATGTCGCGCACGACAACGGGGTGCCGCTCATGGTGGACAGCACCTTTGCGACCCCCTGGCTCTGCCGGCCTCTCGAATGGGGCGCTGACATCGTGGTCCACTCGACGACGAAGTTCATCGGCGGCCACGGGAACAGCATCGGCGGGGTAGTGGTCGAGTCGGGACGCTTTCCCTGGGACAACGGCAAGTTCCCGGGCATTGCGGATCCCTCTCCGGCCTATCACGGACTCGCTTTTCAGGCCACGTTCGGCGAGTACGGATTCCTGATGAAGCTTCGCGCGGAGACGCTCCGGGATCTCGGCGCCTGCATGTCGCCGTTCAACGCCTTCCTCTTCGCGCTCGGGGTCGAGACGCTGCCGCTCCGCATGGAGCGCCACACGGCGAACGCTCTCGAAGTCGCCGCTTTCCTGGCGGCCAGACCCGAAGTCGAGACCGTGGCCCATCCGGGGCTGCCCGGGAGCCGTTACGCGCCGCTGGTCGCCAAATACCTGCCCCGGGGGGCGGGGGCGGTCTTTTCGTTCGACCTGAAGGGAGGGCGCCGTGCGGGAACCCGTTTCATCCGCGAACTCAACGTCTTCTCCCATCTCGCGAACGTCGGCGACGCCAAGAGCCTGGTGATCCATCCGGCCAGCACGACGCACCGCCAACTCAACGACGAGGAACTGCGGGGCGCCGGGATTTCGCCGGGCACCATCCGGCTCTCGGTGGGCATCGAAGATCCGGGAGACCTGATCTGGGACCTGAAGCGAGGGCTCGAAGCAACCGCCGCTGAGCCGGCCGACGAGGAATCAAACGAGGAGGCCGTGGCATGTCCTCGGTAATCGCCTGCGAACTTCCACCCCGCGCTCCGGGAAGCGGATCGGGGATTGACCTCACCCGGTACCAGGACGCCGGGGCCATCAGACGGCTTCTGACCTCGGCCCGCACGGTGGCCGTGGTGGGGCTCTCTCCGAAGGAACTGCGGGCCAGCTACTTCGTCGGCTTCTACCTGCGACGGAACGGATACCGGGTGGTCCCCGTAAACCCGCGGGAGACGGAGATCCTGGGAGAAAAGTGCTATCCGAGCGTCGCGGCGATCGAGGAGCCGGTGGACGTGGTCAACGTGTTCCGGGCTCCGGCTGCGGTTCCCGGCATCGTCGAGGAATGCGCGGGACGCGCCAAGGCCATCTGGCTGCAATACGGAGTGATCCACGAGGAGGCGGCGGAACGGGCCCGCGCCCTCGGCCTTGAAGTCGTCATGGACCGCTGCATGAAGGTGGAGCACGCCCGGCATCTCGGACGGCTCCACTGGCTCGGATTCACCACCCGGCGCATCACCGCCAAAAGGCCCGAGACTCCCTGACGGACTTTCACGAGCCCATGGCGAAAGAAGACGGAGCCGCCCCGGCCGACTCCACCATCTTCCGGCAGTTCTTTGCGAGACCGCGCGAGGTGGGGGCAATCCGCCGGAGTTCTCCAGCGCTCGGTATTGCCATGGCGAAGGAGGTGCGCTGGCCCGACGGCGGCGCGGTCATCGAAGCCGGGGCCGGTGACGGCGCGATCACCGAACACCTGCTCGCCGCGAAGCCTCCCGGCACTCCGTTCTTTGCCGTCGAACTCAACCGGACGTGCGCCCATGCGCTGGAGCGCCGCATCCCCGACCTCAAGGTGGTGGTGGACGATCTGGCCAACCTCTGCTCCATTTGCGCCCGCGAGGAGGTCGGAGAGGTGGGCACCGTCGTCGCGACCCTTCCCTGGTCCGTGATTCCGGAAGACAAACAAACCCGGATGCTGGAGGCGATCATCGAAACGCTGGCCCCGGACGGCCAGTTGCTCTTCTATATCTATATCCAGGCCCTGCCGTTCTGGCGCCGTTCGCCGTTCGCGAGGCTCCTCCAGGACAACTTCGAGACCATCCGGCACGGATCCGTCGTCTGGAAGAACGTGCCGCCGGCGGTCGTGTTCGATTGCCGGGGGCTAGGGCAGTCCCCGAACCGCGTTTAGCAGCCTGTGGCAAAACCCACGCGGCGTTCGACGGGCGATCCATCCCGGCTGAACCGCGCCGCTTTGCGGCGCTCATCGTTGCGTTTCGGCCGAAATACACCGGGTATTCCGACCTCACGCGCCTTGTCAGCCGGGCGCCTCCTCCGTCTCGGCGCTCACGCGGGTTTCACCACAGGCTGCTAGCCCGGACTTCTCATACTCCGCGTCACGCTGGCGTTCGCAACGTGGACGCTTTTGAACGTGTTGGGCGTGACCCGTCCCGCGCCCCTCTCGGGCCGCGGGTGCCGACTGAAGTCGGCGTTCCAAGCCG
>MKWU01001347.1_pt1 | contig 43170 bp, 48 predicted proteins | sample 809101 | NCBI WGS metagenome assembly MKWU01 (sample SAMN05860141, study PRJNA318959) | sponge metagenome | host: Aplysina aerophoba | place: Slovenia: Piran, Adriatic Sea, Gulf of Piran | collected 2013-05-07 | reverse complement strand
GGGGGGTGTGGATTGAAACTCTGGGTTTTTTTTTGATCGCTTCGTAAATACTTGATTTTATTAAAGAATTTTGATCGTTTTTTTGATCATTTTTGAAATTTTTTTTGATCGATTTTCCTTGAAAAATAAGGAAAAAATCGACTTTTTACTGAATTTTTGATCAAAATGATCTCAAAATTAGATCGATTTTTATCCGAAAAACCCGATTTTAAGGGGTCTCGGATCAAAATTCACCCCCAAAAACCAACTCCGAATGGGGTTTTTACCCTTGGTAACCAAGGAATTCAGGGTGAATTCGATTTTGGGAGGCCTTCCGACAGGGGTAAATCCCTGATTTCTGATCAACCCCCTCAAACAAGCATCCCTCATTGATCATTTAGGGATCTAATATGGGGTAAATTCCATGGATAGGATTCTGGGAACCCTGTATTTTGGGGTAAAAAAGGGAGTCAATTTTACCCACCTAAATCATGGTACATATGGGATTTGAGTCAATATCGAGTATTTTACATCCCTCTTTTTAGGGGTCTTTTTGAGGGTAGTAAAGTTTTAATAGTCCTTGTAACCCCTTGATATCATTGAAGAATTTGAGAAATTAAAGGTTAATGAATATAGGTCGATAAGATATATAGAAGGGGAAAAAGTGAATCCCCTAAAAGATCAACCCTCAAAAAATAGGTAGGTAAAAAATGAAAAACACCCTAAAAAAGAGATTCGAAAAGATCACCCGGACAACCGGAACCCTGGTCAAAAACCACTGCACACTCCGAGAAACCAAACGGAATCTCGAAATCTGCAAGGGAACCAAGATGACCCCCCAGGAAATCAAGACCTCTGAAATGATCATCAGAAGATTCGATTCACTCCTGGAAAAGACTCTAAAAATCGATACTACCGACCCAGGATTCGAAATCAAACTGAGTCTACTAAGAAGAGAAGTCAGACACTTCGGAATGATGCTCAAAAAAATCAACAAGACACTACACAATCGAAGGAATTTTTAAGGAGGAAAAAATGGAAAAGAAGAAAATGAGATACTACCTGGTCTCAGAAAAGAAGATCAGATCATTAACCGGGAAATCGATAAATCATATTACCAAGCTTTCCGAGGGAGAAACATCTCTCAAAGAAATCAGAGATCTCTTAATCGATTGGGAAGATACACTATCGAAACCCCATCCCGAATTAGATATTCAGATTATGAAATCAGAAGATGGAATAATTTTTGAGAGATTATCGACCGACGAAACACTGATCATCATCACGATGAGATGATCAGTAAAACCAAAAAACCTAATATCAGGAGATTCAAAATGAAATCAAAATGGAATGTAAGAACCATCGATGGAAAATTAAGGGGTAGATTTGATAATTACCAAGATGCGGAAAATCTCTACCGGAAATATAAGAGAAAACCATTCGATAAATATCAGAAGGTCTTTTTGATGAATGATGATCAGGAAAAATCACATTCGGATCTTCTCAAGAAATGGAATATTTAATCAGAAATAAGAGGTTTAAAATGAAAAAGTACTTTATTTGCGCGGGGTCGAATTTAGATCAAGCATACCCGGTAACCAGGGGATTCAAGAATCTAAAGAAAGCCACTGAATTATTCGGAAAAGAATCAAGGGGAGTGAAACCAGGTGAATGGTTTGATCTAATGATCCTATCATCCGAAGATGGAAAGAAGTTTGATTATCTTTCAGATCAGGAATATATGATATTCACTGAAACTAGCTAGAATCAACCAGGTTCAATGATATTCCGATGGATGAATATAGATACTCACTTTGAATAATCATCGAATCTAATGCCTCTAGATTGATCCTAGGATCGATTTAGAGGTGTTTGCTTTTTATAAAATGAACAATCCCTTGGTAAATAAGGGATTTGAGGTATTTTTATCTCAAATTTTGGGATCGGCCCGTGAGATTCTTGCGACCGCCCGGGCTTTTTCCTGCTGCTGAGAGGGTTACCCCTTCATTATAATGATAAGATCGATTTGATCATTTGTCAATATCTTTTTTAAATATAAAAATACCGTCAATCAATTGGTACATATGGGATTCCAGGGATTTTATCATTGAAATTTCAGTGATATTTTCATCATTGATTTTGATGATCATCTTGAAAACCTGAAAAAATGCCACTTTCCAAAAAATAATTGACCTTTGTAACATCTTGAATTCATTGTGTTTTTTGGCCGAGTATAAACTTTTAGCAAAAGTACCGATAACGATAATAGAAGAGGTTGACAGCCCGCCGGCCAACTCGAGCCGGACCCGGAGAAGAGAAATTCCGAGGGGGGATGTGAAAACCTAAAGGATCGAAACTCAGTAAGAGTTGAAAGGGTTCCCCCCTGAAAACGAATACTAGATGATGACCCCTGAACGACGAGAAAGCCGGGTGCGCCGGGTGATCTCGGGTAGGCTAAAAGTCAGGACTGGCGGGTCATCCGGGTAGCCAAAGACGAAATAACTAAAAACTGAAAAGTCGGAGGCCAAAGTGAGTCAAGAGTCTTTCAAGTCGGATGTACATCCGGCGAAGAGACGAACCTGGTAGATGGCTACCAGGTAACGGTAACGAAGCAGAAAACTGAGAAATCGGAGTCTTCACCTACGGTCAAGTTCTAGAGGTAATCCGGAACCTACCACCTAACAAAGAATCCCAAAAAACCAACTGATCAACCAACTGAGAAATCCAAAAACAAAAACAAGAATCAAAGTAAGATTAATCAATCAACCAAATGAAACGAGGTAAAAAATGAAAAAGATGAAAAAGATGCTAAACACGATCTTCAGAGTAACCTTCGGAAAACCAAGTGAATCTACAGATCTAGAAAAAATGATCTTCACCCTGATAGGAATGACCTTCTGCACGATAGTAATAATGATAGACAGAGGAATAATTTAATCAGAAATGAGAGGATAAAAATGGAGGAAAAAATGAACCAACTTAAGATCTACCAGGAATTGATCAAATTCATCGATCATCAAATCGATTACAAAATCAAACAGATCAAGGAAATCGATCGAAGAATCGAAGAGAGGGAGATGAGTCGGAGAAAAAGAGGAATCAGAATCTGATCTCACCCCATCCGAATTCAAGGAACCCAGTAAAAATCGGAAATAACCCCGGTTTTTGCTGGGTTTTTGTGCTTTTTGGCCCATTTTTGGCGAAAAGCGCGCAGGGTTGGTGGCTTGGCCTTCTTGTTTTTTGGTTGCCATCCCTGTATTCTATTAATGTTAGCGACACTTTTCGACTTTTCTTGAGACTCCCGATTTTTTTTAATCTTTTCAAGGATTTGCATGATCCTTTTTTTGCTCAAAAAAATCGAAAAATAGCTAAAAATCGTCGAAAAATGGGGAAAAATCCGAAAATGAGATCAAAATGCCTTCCAAAGTTTCAGCCCGAACATTCAATGCACTCGCAAGATACATGCGAAAAAACACTGCAATCCTAGGAAGGGCAGCGGAAAACGTCTCTGATCTCGCGCAACTCACTGGAGTGAGCAAACATCTTCTCGATGGAAATTATGATCCGAAAAATTTGACCGGAAAAGAGAGAAGACAGCTAAAAAGAATCTCAAATCTCGAAAATCTAAGTTCAGCTCGGAGGGGATCATTGATTCTTTTATCGGTTTTCTATTTTTATGCCAGGAGGGAGATGGTTTCTTATTTTTCTGATCAAGGAAAAAAATTTATGACCCAGAAAAAATTTCAAAGAGATTCCAAAATCATCGCAGAATCCCGAGGCCGGAAAAGACATGATATAAGTATGGTCTATGAATCAACGACGGTTCTTCCTTTGAATTATTTTCCGATCGAATGGAGATATCGAGATCCAACTCGGGCCACCCGATACAATTTTCATTGGGGAGCTCCATCTAAATGGAGGGCCTATGGAATGAGATTCATCCGAGTCTTTGGAAATCGGGAAAAAGGGGGTCGGAGAGGAACCACTTATCAAGGAATCGGATTTCATCCCCGGAAAAAAAAGGCCAGAGCTTCAGCAAAATTCCCTGATGATTACTTTTTATTCAGGAGGGTTGGCTATCCAGGAGGGGTTGGGGAGGGAAGTAAAATCACTGGAAAAGAGGGAATCGTTTATCCTCTTTACAATTGGTTTCTGAATGAAAAACGACTTTATCGTCCGATTGGTGAGGAGATGGCAAAAGCCGGGGCGGTTTACGGATCCGAAATTACCCAAACCGTTATTCGATCGGTTCGAGATTCTGCGAAAAGTGAAGGATTAACTTAAAAATGACCCCGATTTTAGACCCCTCCTATCAAAAGCTCCCATAACGAAACCGGAAAAATTTTTTTTTTAAAAAAAATGACCCCGATCTTCGATCCCTCTTGCGATTGCGAGAGCCAAAGCATCAGTAATATCTAAATTTTCTGATTCCAATTCTCTTTTTTCGAGATGAGAGGCCACTGAAAATCGAGTCGATTCTTTATTCATTGATCGATTTCCAAGTAAAGTTCGAGCTGCAGATGCATGCATGGGTAGAATTTTGGATCTAGGAGACGATTTTTCGCAAATCGCAAGGATATATCCGAATGTTTTTCCGATGGTTAAAGCTGCTTGAATGTTGATTTTTTTCATATAGAGATCTTCGATGATAATTTCCGATGGTTTTCTCTTCTTTAAAATCTTCTCAAGGCCATCTCCGATGATTTTTAATCGATCAAAATAGGTGGTTTTATACATTTTTGCTTGAATCAACCCTCGATCGATAAGATTCATTTTTCCTTGATTAAAAAAAATCAAACCCCATCCCAATTTCTGAGATCCAGGATCAATTCCTAGGATGGTTTTTTCATTGAGTGGCTTTTGAGATATAAAGTTCTTCATGATATATAATGATATAGTAATTTTAATCCATTTGATAATCATTTTTAGGAGAAAAAACCATGGCTGGAACTCAAAATCTCAAGAATCAAGTGAAGCTTCTTGAATCCCTCACCGAAGTGCTTCTCGCAGCAAAAGCCGACGACGGCAAAGTGTCTCTTTCCGATCTTTTGGATAAAGATGTTTGGGCCAAAGGCCTCGATTTGGCTTTTCTTTCCAAAGAATTGACTGATGATTTCTCTCTTTTGAAAGAAGAGCTCCAAGATCTGAATAGTATGGAAGCAATCGACGTCCTAACGACATATCTCGATTCATTTGAAAAATTATGGGATGCCTTGAATGCCTAATTTTACCGAAGAACAGTACGATTCTCTCCTCGCGGCGATTGCATCTGGAGCTACATCGGTAACCTACTCGGGAAAAACCGTGAGTTACCGGTCGATTTCTGAAATGATCCATGTGGCCAAATTAATGCGAGTTTCTCTTGGTCTTGAAAAATCAAATCGATCAACTACCCTCCGATATCAGTGTCCGAGGGCGAGGTATTAATGGGAATTTTCAATCGAAAATCCAAGATCAAAGATCTGGAAAAGAAAATCCAGAATCTCGATGAGAAAAATCGTCTCAATGAGAGAAGACTCTATGAAGCCACTCGCGAAAATCGACCCCTGGCTTTTGGAGGGGCCCCGAATACCAGAAATCATTGGCAAGCCAAGCCCCTCCGAGATCAAGCGAGGCATCTTTACGAAAATGATCCTACCGCTCGACGGGTAATAGATTCAATCGTTTGCAACATGGTCGGAAAAGGGATCGTTCCAGTGTCCCGATCCGAATCTGATCTCTTTAAACGAACCGTCGATTCTTATCTTCACCGGTGGATGGAATTTACTGATTTAGATTATGATCAAGATAATAATCTTCCAGGAATTCAGGCCTTGGTAGTGAAAGCTTTGGTTCGAGATGGAGCTGTTTTTGTTCGGAGGGTTGTAAAACGACGAAAACTCATGCTTCAAATTCTCGAACATGACTATTTAGATACCCAGAAAAATGGAGAGAATAAAAAAAATGGAAATGAGATCTTTAATGGACTCGAATATGATCGAAGAACCCAGCGGGTAGTCGCATATTGGCTTTGGCCGTATCACCCCGATGATTCTTTTGGGGCCCCGGGTAGAGGAAATCAATCAACTCAATTTGAAATCTCAAATCCGGCTAGTTTGAGCTTGTCTCCTCTCGGATTTGAATCTGTGAGAATTTTATCTTCTGAAATTTGTCATGTAAAACGAATCGAAAGACCAGGTCAACAAGATGGGGTGAGCTGGCTTTCGCCGGCTTTAATTAAATTATGGGATCTCAGAGAATACGAAGAGGCAAAATTAAAACAGCAAAAATTACAAGCCTCGTTTACTGCTTTTGTTCAGGATAATTACTCCCTTTCTGAGGAAGAAAGGGCCGATTTAATTGGAATTGATCCGGAATCACTCGATAAGATGTCCGGTCGGACGATTTCACCGGGTCATATCGAAGATCTTCCTCCGGGAAAAACTATTACTTTTCCATCCCCTACCGCAAATTCAGACGAGCGATTTGTCGAACGATGTCTTCGATCGATCGCGGCAGCATTAGGGGTCTCTTATGAGATCTTCAATGATTATTCTCAGGTTTCTTATTCTTCTGGAAGAATGGGATTCCTCGAAATGGATCGATACTTAAAACATATCGTAAAAACCGTGATCGAGCCCCAATTTTTAACCAGAATTTCTGAATGGGTTTTGATTCATCTTGAAATGAATGAAATGCTGCCTCCGAATCATGATATCGAAATCAGTTGGACTTCACCCGGTAGAGAAATGATTGATCCTCAAGCAGAGGGAGGGGCGCTTGCATCCATGGTAGGAGCAAACTTGATTTCAATGAGACAAGCTCACGCGGTTTTAGGTCAAGATTTTGATCGAACCATTCAGGATATTCAGAAATCTAATGATAAGATGAAAAAAGTCGGACTCGGGCCAATGGTTCTCTTCGGAGGATCAGCGGCTACCGAATCTGCGATCGAAGGGAATCAAAATAGAAGAGGAAATGAAAATGGAAATGAAGAGGAAACTCCCGAACCGTCTGAAGAAGAAACACCTCGCGAAACATCGGACTGATTTTCGATCTTTATCCTATCGAGATATCGATGAAGATCATGCGCTGATTGATGTGGTTGTTTCAACCGGGTCTCCTGTTTACAGAGAGGATTATGATTCTTCTGGAAATTTAATTCCATTCTATCGATCCCTTGAGATTTCAGAAGATGCGATTCGAATGGATCGACTTTTATCCGGGGCCCCGGTTTTAGATAATCATGATGATGGCCAATCAGTAACCAAAACCCTTGGTTCAGTAGAAAAAGCTTGGATCGAAGAAGATCGTTTAATGGCCACTCTAAAAATCTCAAAAATTTCGAGAGAAGATAAAGAAGTGGCCCGGAAAATAAAATCGGGAATTATCACAGGGGTGTCGGTGGGAGCAGAAATTCACTCTCAAAAAAATGTTACTTCTGAAAAAGATGATATTATCAAGGTTATAGCAGATGATTGGGAACCCTATGAGGTTTCATTGGTGATGATTCCTGCAGATCGGGAATCAATAATTCGATCGAATAATAATTTTGGAGAATCTAGGATGAAAAATCAAACCGGTCTTTCTGAATCTGATCTCGAGAAGATAATTTCTCGGGTATCTCGTGCCATGGGCAAAGAAGAAAAAGCCATGGATGAAGAAGAGGAAGAAAAAGATGAGACCCCATCGGAATCGGAATCAGAAGACAAAGCCATGGATGAAGAGAAGAATCTCGGAACCTCGGAAGTCCTGATGGATGTGGCGGACGAAGTCGCAGGAGCTGCAGTGGATGCTTTACCAGATTCGGTTCCTGAGGAAGTAATGAATGAAGTTGAGATGGCCGTCGAAGAAGCGGTCGAAGAAGTTGTCTCAGAAGAGGAAACTCCGATGGTAGATGAGCTCGCAAAACTCATCAGAAAACAACTCATCAAAAAGGGGTATGGAAAAAAGATATCACCTAAAATTCAAAGGAGAAAATCGATGAAAATTTCTCATGATCCTCATCATGAAAAAAAAGCTATTCTCGAATTTAGAGGAAAAGCCGAAGATGCTTTGGCCGGGAAAATTTCTCGAGGAATGTACAAAGTTGATTCAGATAATAAAATGAAAACCATGAGCATGGTTCAATTAGGAAGATCTTTACTTCATCGATCTGGGTATCAAAATGCGATCGATATGTCGTCTTCTGATGTTTACAATCACCTGATTGGTGGAAGACATGAAAGAAGAAATTCGGCCGGTGGCCCAATCGCAGTTTCTTCAGATTTTGCAAATTTGCTTACAAATGCGATGACCAAGTCGGTTATGGCCTCTTATGAGGAAATGAGAGGGAAGCAATCTTTTGATCCATTCGTAACCCGCCAGACGGTTGAGAATTTCAAGGATCAAGAAAGAGTTCAATTAGGTGAGCGAGCTGATCTGAAAGAAGTCGCACCCGGGGCGGATGCAGAAATCGCCGCGATGAGCGATCGAAAAGAAACCTATAAAGTCAAAACCTACTCCACAATTTTCCAATTAACCAGGCAGGGATTCATCGATGATGATACCGGTGAATTACAGAAAGTTTTGGCCTCTGGAAAAGCCGCAGCTGATCTCGAAAGTGATCTTGTTTATCAGCAAATCACTGGAGGAACCGTCGGTGGACAGGGTTTATTTGTTTCTTCAAACAGAAACTCAGTTTCCGGTGCAAATGCCGCACTTGGACACGAAAGTTACACTGGGATCAAAGCTATTTTCAAAGGACTTGCAACTCAAACTGGTCTCGATTCTAGCTCACCCCTTCATTTGACTTTTGGATATTTATTGGTACCGGTTGAATTGAATTTTGCGGCAAATCAATCGAAGCAAGTCCAATATCCAGCTGTGATTTCATCTCCAAACCCATATGCAGATATGTACACGATCATCAGTGAACCGAGGTTAGATCAAAACTCAACAAGTACCTATTACGGACTTGCCAGCGAAGCCGGCCCAGCTCACCCGTTTTTGGAACTCGGAACAATTTCTGGGGCCCCAATTATGAAATATGAAGAATCATTTTCGAATGATGTTTTAAAGTGGAAACTCACCCATGATGTGGGAGCCAAAGTTTTAGATTATCGATTAATTTATAGAGTTCAGGGAGCTTAAAATGGTAGCAAGCGCAGGAAGTGATGGGTCGGTAATCCAGGTTACCGCGACCCGAAATTATACTAAAGGAAATTTTTGGGCCAAAGGATCCGTAGCTGGGGTTTGTCTCGATACGGTTTCCAGTGGTGAAATTCTCACAGTTCAGTTGCATGGGGTTTTCAAAAATGTTGGCAAAACCGCAAACAATGTAAATGTCTCCCAAGGAGATAAATTATATGTTTCCGATGGAAGTTCGACGGTTAATAAAACCTCGGCAAGTCGAGTCGCAGCTGGGTATGCTTTAAACTCGAGCGGAACTGGGGCCGGCACGGTTGATGTTTTGCTCGCTTTAGGGGCTGGTTGATCATGAATTTTGAAGGGTTGGCTGATGCAGCTAGCGGATCAATTATTGTGATTTTCGGAGAAGCTTTTTCCATCTTAGATTTAATAAATCCATCAAATGACCCTCTTCCGGTGAAGGGGGTTTTTGATGAAACCCTAAATCAAGCGGTCGACACAGAAATTCCGGTTTACATTGAATCACCAAATATCCTGATGAGGGATGAAGATTCCCAGGGAAGATTGGATAAAAGGAAATTTCAGATAAGAAGGGAGTCAACTTCCGAGGTTTTTAAAATCGTAGATCTTCTCAGAGATGAGATCTCTACTACCAGATATATTTTGGAGAAAATCGATGGATGAAGATGATTTAAATATTAGGAAAAAAATCCGAACGGCTTTACTTCCTGATCCGAAAAATTATTCTTCATCTCCTTTGGCCGTGAAAACGGTAGACGATATTTCGAAAGCCATCGGGCCTCCAAATGAAGGAAATTATATCGATTTGAATCCTGGGGTTCCATCTTATGAAGAAGATGAATTACCTAAGATTCATATTGAGATGGCCAATGAAATCTCAGAAAGAAATTCCATCTCTTTAGATCAAAGAGATAAAAGTTTCACGATGAATATTACCTATTATTCCCTGGGGTATCTTGATGGAGATTTCAAATTATTTAAAAATGAGGATCGAGAAAAAATGTTAACTCATCTCGAAAATGTCGGAATCGAAATTGATCGATCGATTTTCAGATCATCGGTTGATCGAACCCTGGGAGTTACAGAATTTGATCTTGAAAATATCGAATATAATATCGATCGATCTCAATCGGGTCAATCGATAGTCGGGAATACCCGGTTGAGATATACAATAAATTATTACATCCAATATCCTAAATAGGAGAGAAAAATGGCACAATTAATTTCAGTCAGGACTTCCACACTTGCGGTTGTCAAAAAATTGACAGAGGGAACTTTAACCAAGCCTACCGCGGGTAACCAATTCCTTGCGATCCAACCCGATATTTCATTTTCTCCGAATTTTACCACGGTAGAAAATCCTGAAATAAAAAATGATATCATGGCCGGCCAAGTGGCAATTTCTGGGGAAGAACCCAGTGCAACTTTTTCCCATCTTTTTAAAGGAAGTGGAACCGCCGGAATGGCCCCGGCTTTCGGAACTTTACTCGAGTCCACTTTTGGAACCGTGAGATCCGAAAATACCGATATTCCACTTGCGACCGGGTCGACAAAATCCATTCTCAAGATGAGTAATAGCAATGCAAACAAAGTCAAAAAAGGTGACACTCTCTTAATCAAAGGATCGGGAGGGGTGAATGAATTAATGCCGGTTTCTGGGGTTTCAGGAACCGATGTAAGACTGGCTTTTGATATTCCAGATTCAGTGGTTACTGCGATCAGCTCTTCTGCAAATGCAGGCCCATTTACAAGCTATGTTCCGAAATCAACTGATCTACCGGTTTTCGATCTTTGGCATTATCTCGGGGGTGGGTCTGGAGGCCTTGAAACTCTTCAGGATGGGAGAACAGTTTCGGTTGCGATTTCTGCGAATGCAAAAGAGAATTTGAATGGAACTTATACCCTCGAAGGAACCGCATATCGACTCAATGATACTGCTCAATTGAGGCAGCCAAACAACGCGTTTAACTCATCTACCAATAATTATTCTCCAACCGTAGATCCCTCCTTTGAATCAACCCCTCCCATCATCTCAAGAAATCAGAGATTATATGTGGGGTCGGCTTCGGGAGAAAATACTTGTCTAAATGCTCCAAGCTGCAGTTTTTCGATTACTACTCCGAAAACACTTTTAACCAGTGTTTGCACTCCCAGTGGAAATTTCGGAACCGTGATAAATGAGCGAACCGCTAGTATGACTGTAACGACCTTCTTAGAAGAAAATGATGCTAGATTTTTTAAGAAATTCCAAGATAATGACAAAGTGTCTTTTTTCTTTGCCGGGGGTGCAAAAACCGGGACGAGTTGGACGGCCGGAAATTGCTTCGGAATCTATGGATCCGAGGCCTCAATTTCCTCTTTCTCTCTTTCTCAGGTAGATAATGTTTGGGCCCTTGAAATGACCCTCCAATGTTATTCACCCGGTGATGGATCTGGATCTATATTTGTTTCATTTTGCTAGTTTTTTGGAGTGAAAAATGGCTGAAAAATTTATCGATAATCATGAATTCCTCATGGATTATTCTCAGAAAGATCAAAAATATGTGATCTTGGGATTCATAAAATACCAGGCCTCCGATCATTTTACCCGTCTTTGTTTGGGCCAAGAAGAAGACGAAAAACAAAATGATTATCTGAAGAGAATTTTTAATATTTGTCTAGAAGCCATCACTGAACTTGAGATCAAAGTTTTCAATCGAGATGAAGAAAAAAATCTCGAGGATTATAAAAGTCTCAAAGATCAAAAACTTCTCATCACTGATAAGAATGAATTATTGAAATATGGATTTTGTGGAAATGTTTTGAATGGATTTTTCTCTGATTTTGCGGCCGGGGCCGACTTGGGAAACCTCTGATCGGGGAAATAAAAAAAGCGGTTTACGCATCCTGTAAACGGATCGAAATCGAAACCCCAAGGATTAATAAATATATGTCTGAATATTATCATTTGAAAACCTTAAAATCCTTAGGAATTTCGGTTCCATCAGATAATTATCATCCGAAAGATCTCGAAATTTTATGTCGGATCGAACAGGAAACCCGAATTCTTGAATCAAAGGAATCTGAAAGAAGATTGAATCAGAAAAGGGGGTAAAAAATGCCTGTCGAAGATTTTACCCTGAAAATTTCCACTAATTTTGATTCTAAGAATTCGGTTGAAGAATCCGAAAAACTAGCTGAATCTTTTGATCGAATCGGAAAAAGAGCTGCATCTGCTGCTGCGGGTAGCGAAAATCTTTCCGGTTCTCTCGGAGATGATCTCTCAAAAGCGGCCAGTAATTCAATGAGATCCATTGAGGGATTAGGAGGGGCCACTGAAGCTACCAATCGGCTAATCCTAGCCAGTGTTCGAAGTATCAATTATTGGGCCCAAAATCTCTCTAATTTCATCAATATTGGTAAAGCTGCGATCTCTTCGATCAGAGGAATCGCTGATTCATTTTCTGGTCTCCTCAGTGGAATTGAGGAGGGTGGAAAAAGTATCGGGCTTTTTGAAAATTCTCTGAAAAGTATCCAAGCGGCAACCGGATCATCATCATCTGCTCTGGATGATTTTAATGATTTTTTAAGTGAATTATCCACCAAATCAGCGGTTTCGAGTACCTCGCTTGCGGGGGTTGCAGCTCGGTTTACGGCCCTCGGACTTTCCCAAAAAGAAGCCGGCGAGGGGGTTCTGGCGGTTTTAAATATCACCCGGTCTACAGGAGAGGAAATTGAAACCGTCGCTTCTGCGATTTCCGATTCAATTCGGGGTACCGCTCGAGGGGTGAATGAATTAGGGATTAATTTAGGAAATCTGACCAAAGAAGAGCTTCAGCGAGGAGAGGCAATTGGTCGGATCAGTGAACTTTATGGAAATTCTCTGGTTCCACTCGAAAGATCTGACCAATTCATTGATGAAATCAGAAGAAAATGGGATCTGATTAGGAGTTCGATTTTTAAATCGATTGCATCATCAGAAACCGTGAAGCGAATTTTCGAATTGATCTCGGATTCTCTCACCGCGGTGAGTAAAAACCTCCCAAATATCGCTGAGTTTATCGATTTGGCTTTCAAGGAAGCTGTAGCCAGGGCCATTGAATTCAAAGCTGAATTAATTGAGGCCCGGGGTGAAGCAATTCTGTTTGCAAATCAGATTGCAACTGCAGTTTCAGCTATTTCGACTGCCCGCGCGATCGCTTCTGGTAATGTTATTGGGGCTGGAATCGGACTCGGGGCCACGATAACCGCTGGGGTTGCGACTGGGCAAGCTTCCGAGGCCGCATCTGCAGCTGACGAGGAGGCCAAAAAACTTCGAGAAACAGCAGGCGAAATCCGAGATGGAACGGTAGATATTTTTGATGAATTAAGAAAAAAACTCGGATTAATCGATGAAAATACCGATAAAACTTCCGAAAACTCCACTTCAAATCTCGATGAATCAAAAAAGGGAACAGATCTTCTCGGAGAATCAAATAAATTATCGATGGTACGAGAAAATCTAGCGAGGGAATCTCTTAAATCTATTCAGGATTTTGCTTCGGAAAATAAAGCTTCAATCGATTCTCTTCGAGAAGATTTGGTGGGAGGAAATTTAAATATCACCTCTCCTCAATTGGAATTAATGGATGATGTTTTAGCTTCTCTTGAATCAGGAAATGAGGTTCGGGTTCAGGATTTAGAATCTCTCCAAGCTTTAGCTGAAAGCATCGGAATTGCGGATGCAAAAAATATCGAAAATGCCTCGGAGCTTCTTGGTCTTCTCGGAGGATTTAGGGGTGAAATTGAAACTGAGATGAGGAATCTTCAGGAGAATTTCCAATCTCAAATCGAAATCTATGAATCTCAAAGAGAGGAGTTGATCGCTCAAAGGGTTCAAGATGGTGAATTTTATCAAAAAAGTCTCCAGCAGGTAGACGATCAACTCAATATTTTAAAAAGTCAAGAGCAGAGGGATGAAAATGCGATTCAGATTCTTGAAAATCAGAGATCGGAAATCCAGCAGGGATTTCAAATGGCCACTCAAGAAACTGATCGTCAAATTGGGGCCCTCGATAATAATTTTAATCAATTAAAAAGAGAATCCGAGGATATAGCTCGGAGAGAAATTCAAAATGTTTTGGATGTTTCACGCCGGGCGGCTGATCAAAGAAATCAGCAGATTGTAGCAACTCAAAATGTGAGCCGAGCAGTGGCCAGACAGTCCGCAATTCGACAAGCCCAAGCTCGGAGAGCTAGAAGCGAGGCTTCGAAGGTTTCGGACTCGGTAAAATCATCAGGAAATGAAACCAAATCCTCTGTTGATCGATCAAGATCTGAAAATAGTGATAATTTTTCGGCCATGATCCAAGAGCAAAGAAGAACTACCAATGCAACTGCGCAAGCAAATCGAGCCAGAATTCAGGCCCAAAATGAAGCCAGGCAGCAGCAGCAAAGAGAATTAAAAAGAATGAGAGAAGAGCAGGCTTTTGTTGCTGCTGAAAACGAAAGAAATAGAGCGCATGAATCAGCTGAAGCCGAAAAAACCAGAAAAAATGCCGAAAGAATCGCCAGGCAGCAGAGAAGATCTCAAATAGCGATCGCAAGAATTAATGCATCTGCGAGATCGGCTCCAAGACCCCGAACTTCATCTGGATCTGGCCGAACAACTCAATCTCCTGCGGAATTTTTGTCTGCGGCCGGTCGTGAACTCGCGAATCTCGAAAAAGCTAATCAGCAATTTATTCAAAGGGCCGTTCAGGAGCAGCAAAATCGAAGAGAGCAACAGGAGAGAATCGATGATCAAAATGAAAGAGAAAGAGCCAGACGAGAAAGAGAATTTGAGGCCAGACAAACAGAATTAATGAGAGAAACCAGACTGCTCGAAGAAAGCTTAATTGCCGACAGAAACGAACAACAAGTCCGAGCTCAAACGGCTTTTAATCCATTTCGAGATCCCGATGCAGCCGAGCGTGCTCAAATTCCAGTAAATATTCAAGTTCAAATCGGAGATCAAAAATTAGCTGACATTCTTACTAATCTTCAAGAGTCATCTCTTGGTCAAGTTTTCGAGGTTCCCAGATGAGTAGTTTCGAGATTAATACTGAAATTTCCATCGATATTTTCGTTGTCCATCCACGAGGAGTTTCTTCAGAAAGTGGGTTGAATTCTACTTTTGATGATTTACCCCCTTTTATTGGAAGAGGATTGCTTTTAAAGGCCGAATCTTCTCCTTCAGTTTGGATTTTTGATGGAACCGTGAACCCAAATAGAATTCAAATCCCATCTGGAATATCAGTTGGAGCTGAAGATCGAATAGCTTCTTCTCATCGAATCGAAGTAGGTAATAAAATTGGAAGAAATGTTGATCCTTGTCTTCGGAATTCTCCTTCAATTCAAGAATCTCTTCCGAATCTCACCACCGGAATTGTAGATACCGCGGCAATTTCTTTTTCTCTTGTGAATCCACGCTGGCAAAGATTTTTATCATCAGATTTTATGAGTACCCATGGACAAGTAGTAATTTATCGGGTAATTGAGGAGATCAGAACCCCGGTTTGGTGGGGGGTAATTACTCGAGTAGGAATGAAAGATTTAGAAACTTCCATTTCAGCCAGACCCTTCATCAAAAGATTGGATCAAAAAGCCACTTTTGGATTTGAAGGAGAGATCATTAAATGGGCTCCCGATTTTAATATTCCAATTATTTCCGCGAGACTCATCCCATATGGTTTTGAAGTTCATTCGGTTCCACCCCAATATGCCTCCTCTTATCCCGAGTGGAGACAAGATCTTTCAAATATCACCGCTCCTGTTTTTGAAAGGGATGAAGATGAAGCGGCCAATAAGGAAGCCAGGCTCAAGGAATTAACCAAGCAATACAATGATGCTTTGAAGGAAGAAAAGCCCCTGCAAGCAGCCTATGATAGTGCCCAGGAAGCTCGTAAGGCCGCTGAATCAACTGTTGCTACGGAATGCAATATTGAAGGATAGGAGAGTTTATGGGTACGATTCCTACAGTCAATGTTCCATCCAAATCAATTATCTATACTCCGAATACTGGATCTTTTAAGAGAATTCCGGTTCCTAGCGGATTGGATGGAACCAATCGGAAATTTTCTGGGGTTACCCTCGGAATTGGTCTTACCAACTATAATGATGATTATGTCAAGGGTCAAAGTGAAGCCACGAAAACCGAGACAGATGACAATGGAGACACACGTGAAATTACAGAATATGTTTATTTTTACAATCGCCGGCAGGGTGGAAGATCGGGGTCAGAAACAGAAGAAGATCTTGATGGATATAAAGACATTGTTCGGGATATAATCTCGGGAAGCAGCGGTGAGGATTTTGATCCAAATGATCTACCGGGTGAAATGCGAGATTGGTATGATGAGCAATTTGGTAGTCGTGAAGCGCTCGATACTTTGCTCAATACCCGGTCTGATCCCAGACTTGGATTTGTTGAGTTTTTTGACGAAGAGGACAATCTTACAGAAGATTATGATCTTAACTGGTCGGTTGAAAGTCAAAAACATTCTAGGGATGTAAGGAAATCATTTAAAGCAACCAATTTCGGCCCTCTGGGGCCACTCAGCCGGCATGGATATATTAATGGCCGATACAGTGAATCGATTAGTATCGATGTTACTGTAAGTGCCAGGCTTTCTCCAAGCTTTTCTCGATCTAAAGATCCAAAAGAATTCGATGAAAATGGGATCGAGATTTTTGATAAATATAATAAACTTTCCCGAGTAATCACTTTTCAGACGACTCTTTTTCGAGATTGCTATGTTCGTTTGGCAAGTCGAGAAACTTTTCTGAATCCATCATCATCGAATATTGGTATTGTTGGTCCACCAAACGTTGCTATGCGATTTGGTGAATCTCTTGAAGAGGTTACCGGGGGGGTTAGCGGCCGGGGGGAGTTTATGACTCTTGATAGCCCGGCCAGTAGATATATTGCTACAATAAGAGATAAAGATACTGCGATTGTCAGCGGGCCAGGGAGTTCACCTGATCTAGAAGATGAAATTTTTTCGGATCCCGCACCCGTTGGTAGATTGCAATTGGTTCCTAATGATCCATTTTCTGAATCTGATTCTCTTTTCACAGGAGAGGGAGATACTAGAAGAATTATCACCGGAAAAGGTTCTACCCCACTTACTGAATCTGAAGTCAGAAGAAGTATATTGGTCACTCCCGAGGGAACCACGACTAACTGGGTTCCCAATGATAGTTTTTTGTTCACTTATACAACCCAAGGAATAGGATTCATTAGTGACGGTTCGACTATCAATGCTTTTAATTTTTCTAATGTTATTCCTCGTCCACCCAATCCTTTCAGATATAATATTTATGAAAAAGATAATTCAGGTTCACTACTTAGAGCGGGTTTGAGCTCACCTAATAATCCATCGAGTGATCCGGTTTTTCAGGCCGAGTTTTCCAGGGTTAGCGGATCCTCTCTTGCAAGCTTTGAGCTAGCAAAAGTTGATCTCGGGGTTGGGACAACATCAACCCGGACAATTCCTGCTACCTCGTCAACCCCCGAAAGGATCGAATCCATAACCGAGCATGAGGGAACTTTTTGGTTTCTTCAGAATCCAGACACTCCGACTTCCACCACGGGTTTCGGGGTTTTTTCAATTGATTTTATTTATAGGATTGGGGATGAACCTGATGATCCAGACCCCGAACCAGAAAGGGAAGAGCCGATGTGTCCAGCTTGCAGTCAAACGATGATGTTACCCCCATTAGACGAGCCAGAACCGCCCGAATTACCCGACGACAAGATGATGGAACCAAGATGTGCAAATGCTGTTGCAACATTAAAGGAAAAAATCGCAGCCGAGGTTGCAGCGGGAAACGCATTGAGGGATGTTCAGCTGAAAATAGCTCTTTTGGAAGATAAGATTGCTGAAGTGAAGAGTGTTCAGGTTTCTTTGAATCAGGTTGATCAGAGATTTGATGTAGAAAAGCCGGATTTTATTTCATTTTCAAAATCAGATCTCATCAGAACTTTTATTCAGATGGAAGAAACCGGAGAGGTAACGGTTGATCGAGGAATTTTCATACTTCCATCCGAGGAAGAAACTCCGATGGTTGATGGAATTCCGGCCCTTGATCCTGATCCTAAAAATTTCAGATCTTGTGTGGCCCCGTCGACTGCTTTAACCCAAGAAAATCTCTATCAAGGATTTAATAGGATTCCTTTTGAGATAAATATTGGGTCAACTTTTACCCGCTGGACAACCCTCGGAATCGCCACCTCGAAACAAACTTATTCACCAGGGGTAATTCCCAAACCTACGATTGTTTATTCGGATGGAATGGATGGATCCTCTCCTAGACCCCCTCATCCAAGTGATCATATTTATTCATCTCAAATCTCTTCTGGAGAAATAGTTTTTAGACATCTCACCTATCATTCCTATCGAAGATTTTTCGAGGTGGAAACGGAACCGAGTTTTTATGTTTTGGATTTTTGGGCCAATCTCCTGGCGAATGGATCCTATTTATTTGCCCAACGGGCCAAACCAGGAGTCAGATCTAAAGATCTTTATTCTACCGAATCAGGATTTAAACTTTTTCAGAGTAATAGTGATAGTTTTTCTCCGAATTTGGATCGATATACCCTCAAAGAATTATTCCTTCCAAGAACCGAATATATAGGAACCGCGGCTAATACTCTCAGAATTTTTCCTTCTCTTAGAGGATCAGATCAATCAGGAATAGATGATGATAAAAAATTCCCATTCATCTCGTATCAGCAAGCTCAGAGGGGAGGTGGGGCTTATTATGTTTCGGCCCGGTATCCAGTTCCGAGTCTCTATAATCATGATATTAGTATCAATCTGAATTCTGGGGCCTACCGGGCATTAACCCAGGGTGAATCTTTTATCTCTTATTATCATCATGATATGTACCAGGTAAATGATGCTCATTTGCGGCCGTCTACTTTCATTCATTCGATCATAAAAGCCGCTGGAATCGAGCCAGATTTTTCCCAGAATGGATCCGATCTAGATGGCCCAATGAATAATCATAAAATGCAACTCATCGAAAGTACGGATGCAAGTTACAGGGGTTTAATTCAAAGGGTTTTACCTTCTCTTGGGTATATTATTCGAATAAATCCTGGAAATGGAAAAACCATCTTAGTCGACATTTTAACCCGGAAAAATCCTACCTTCCAATTTGGAGATGAGATGATTCAAATAGATAATATTGATTATGATGTTAGTAACCAACATAGTAGTTTTATCTTTGAAAATCTGGATATGTTAAGAGGGGTTTCGACTCTTGAAGAATGGAAGGGTGATCCCACAGGAAATGTGGGAAGGTACGTGGTATTCAACTCGAATCCATTTATCAACGGCCGAACTTTAACCCTCCAAACTGGAACCTGGACTGGTGAATTTGATAATTTATCTACTCTCCTTTCCTTGAGACAAGATCGGTACACATGGAGTGTTTCAAATTTTCATTTGATCAATGAATCTTCAAAAAAACTCGAAGGCCCTCAAGTAGGAGATCGAGTGAGATTAAAATCTCAAAAAATCCCAACCGATGAAGATTTCGTAGATATTTTGGTAATGAGCAAGAATCAAAACGAACTTTCGACCACTTTTTCAGGAATATCTTTTGGCGAAATTTAAGATGTCATTTTTTGAGAATGGTGAATCTCCGATTTCTTCTGGAGTTTTACCGAATTCTTATCCTGAAAGAGGAAGAAATCGATTTTTCGAAAGGGATTTTCCATTCAAAGATACTCTCGTAGATTCGATAAGATTAAATCTTTCAGGAACCCCGACCCCTTATAGACCATTAACCAATCCCAGGAGGAATCAATGAGTGGAAATTATCTTAATTATATTCAGATTCTCACTGATAATTTTATGGTGGAAAACTCAGCTTCACTTTCTCTCAGAGGTGCTTCCGCGACAAAACCAATCTCAAAAAAATTCGGAGGAACCGGAGCCACCCCTGTTTCCTGGAGAAATTCAGGATCGGGACGAGCTGTGAAAACCGATCTTACTTTTTTTTCTGGAAATCTTTGGTATTCAGATATTAATCTTGGATCTCAAAAAAGATCTACCAATTGTATTCTTTTCGTCTCATCGACCACCCCTGATATTTCTCCCGATTGGGAGGGAATAATTGAATGTAATGTTTCGAATCCATTTCCATCTTCATTGAATTCTCAATCAAGCTACACCCCTGATGATATTTTCTTTTTTCGCCGGGCCGCAGCAAATATTTTCTATGTAAATCTTCCTCGAAATATTTCATATCGATATTATCGGATAAAATTATTTAATCCTGAAAAGGTAAATGAATCTGGATCAATTAATTTAGATGACATTTTTTTAGGAGATTCGGTAGACATTGATCGAGCACCCGCACGAGGGGTAAATCATCAAACCGTGGATCCCTCAGTTGAATTTTTGGCTGAGTCTGGAAGACAATATTTTCTCAGAAAAACCAAATATCAAAATATTGGATCAGTCGAATTACCTCTTCTGAAAAGATGGCAGGTTTCATCTATAAAAATCTGGTCTGATCAGGTAGGAATTACCGATCCTTTTTGGATGATTTTAGATCCAAGTGGAAATTGGGATGGCCCGGTTTACGGGGCCACTTTTGGAATTTATCGATTATCTCAAATGCCAAATTTTACCCACCAATTTTCTGATCATTGGAGTTGCACTCTCTCTTTTAGGGAGGCCGTGTGAGTGAAAGTGAAGATGATATTTTTGATCCTGGAGAGGATACTTCCAAAGATTCGGGAATCACCCCTCCGGAATCTCCGAAGAGAGAACCATTTTTTGCAGACCCGGATGAAGACGACGAGCATATTCCAGGAGAGGTAATCCAATATCCATCTCCTAGACCCCCAATTATTAATCCTCCGGTAGGGGGCGATCCATTTCCTCCAGCCCCACCCCCGATTAGAATTTCTGGTGGATCGGGAGAAGGATTATCTCCAGAAGATCGAATAAAATTAGATGGAATTGAACCCAATGCTGAAGTGAATGTTCAAAGCGATTGGGTGGTTTCAGATGAAAATTCTGATGCTTTCATCAAAAATAAACCCGATCTTTCTTCTCTTGGAGGTGGGGTTCTTTCCGATGATTCAATATTAGATCTTGCCAAGCCAACCAGAAATTCTTCAGATCGAGGAAAACCCCTTGGAACCTCTCCTGATAATGAAAATGATCTGGTTTTTCTCGATTCAATTGAGGGTGAATCTCTATCTCCAGAAGATCGGATAAAATTAGATGGAATTCAAGATGGGGCCGAAGTAAATATTCAATCAGATTGGAATGAATCAGATCAAAATTCAGATTCTTATATTCAAAATAAACCTACTGTTTTGAGAGGAGAAAAAGGCGATCCAGGAATGGATTCCACAGTACCAGGCCCTAGAGGAGAAAAGGGAGAAAAAGGAGATCCAGGAATTGATGCGACCCCGGTGATCGCGAACCCCACTTTTGATAATTCGGTTCCTATTTTGGAATCCATTTCCATTGGAGGGGTAATTTATCGATTGGCCGTCTCAACAACGATTCCTGATATGGGATTCAGATCTCTTTTCGGATTTTCTGATGATATGATTCCTGAAGATGATGAATTTGGATCTCAAAAAAGAGATAATCAAGATACTCTAGAATCATATTCAGGATCAAAACACTTAATTTTTGCAAGGGAGGCAACAGCTTCAGATCCTATGTCTCTTTTCTTTTCTGATGCAGAAAATAATCCTCCGATAAATCAAATTGGTGCATTTTCCAAGTCCTCTCCGAAGACAATCGATGGAATTTCATATAATATATGGATAAGTAATCAATTGGTTACCCAACCCGAAAGAGTAACCATCTCGATTTCAGATATCCGATCAGAAATAGGGGTTTAAATTGCCAATCAATATTAGAGATTCCTTTGATTTTCTTTTTCATAATAAAAAGGGAATTAAATCAGATCAGATCGAAACCGGAACCTCGAAAGATGGAACCGGAGACGATCTCCAGACTAAATTAGATTCTCTTGATTCTGATATTTCAAATATCTCTTCAACACCCGGCCCTAGAGGAGAAAAAGGAGACAAAGGAGATCCAGGGCCCGCTGGACCCGCCGGAATGGATTCAGCTGTTCCTGGTCCGAAAGGAGATAAAGGAGAAAAAGGAGATCCAGGACCCGCAGGACCCGCTGGAATGGACTCAACTGTACCTGGTCCGAAAGGAGACAAAGGAGACAAAGGAGATCCACCAATAACTTTTGCTGTTACACAGACCTCAGGAAGCAGTGATTCTGACCGAAGAATAACGAGATTTACGATAGGAACCACGACTTACAATGTCTAGATATCTCATTCCAATTATGGCCGCTATTTCGGGTGGAAAAGACGTCCGAGTCATCTCAGTCTCAGATGGAGAAATCAATCAATATTCCATCGATGGAACGATTTATAATTATGGGGTGGGTGATGTTTTTGGGCTGTATATGGTTGGGAGAAACAACGCTGTGCTTTTCACCGTAAGCATCACAACAGGGGTTGCTAAGAGGGTGGGAAATTCTAATCAATTTGGAGTGAGTGAAAGTGTTCCACTTGGCCTTGCTGGCCACAATGGAAAGTTATACATGGTTGGTCGTAATAATGGCGCCATTTTCACTTTAAACACTACAACTGGAGCTGCTACAAGGGTAGGAAATTCTAATCAATTTGGAGTGAGTGAATTATCTCCATATGGCCTTGCTAGCCACAATGGAAAGTTATACATGGTTGGGTCTACCAATGATGCACTTTACACTTTAAACACTACAACTGGAGTTGCTACCAGGGTGGGAAGCTCTAGTCGATTTGGAGTGAGTGAAAGCGACCCAACTGGCCTTGCCTCTCACAATGGAACTCTTTATATGACAGGAAATGGCAATGACTGGCTTTACACTTTAAACACTACAACTGGAGCTGCTACAAGGGTGGGAAATTCTAATCAATTTGGAGTGAGTGAAGGCAGTCCAAGGGGTCTTGCTAGCCACAGTGGAACTCTATATATGGTAGGGGGTAACAATGGCCGAATCTTTACATTAAACGCTACAACTGGAGCTGCTACTAGGGTTGGAAATTCTTTTCGATTTGGAGTGAGTGAAGGCAATCCAACTGGCCTCACCAGCATAACCATTCCCGCTCCCACTCCAACTCCAGATCCCGATCCAATGCCTGATCCTGATCCCGATCCAGATCCAACAGATCCTGATCCAACAGATCCAGATCCCGATCCAACAGATCCAGATCCAACACCTGTTTCTCGACTTTATATGGTAGGGTCGGGCAATAACTGGCTTTACACTTTAAACACTACAACTGGAGCTGCCACCAGGGTAGGAAGTTCTACTAACTTTGGAGTGAATGAAGACGCTCCAAGGGGCCTTGCTAGCCACAATGGAACTCTATATATGGTAGGGGATACCAATGTTGCACTTTACACTTTAAACACTACAACTGGAGCTGCCACCAGGGTAGGAAGTTCTACTGGATTTGGAGTGGGTGAAGACTTTCCATGGGGCCTTGCTAGCCACAATGGAACTCTATATATGGTAGGCTTTGACAATAATACACTTTACACCCTAAACGCTACAACTGGAGCTGCTACAAGAGTAGGAAGTTCTTCCTTTTTTGGAGTGAGTGAAACCCGTCCATATGGCCTTGCTAGCCACAATGGAAAGTTATACATGGTTGGTCGTGCTAATGATGCACTTTTCACTTTAAACACTACAACTGGAGCTGCTACAAGGGTAGGAAATTCTTTTCGATTTGGAGTGAGTGAAATCGCGCCACATGACCTTGCTAGCCACAATGGAGCTCTATATACGGTAGACGGGTCAAATGACTGGCTTTACACTTTAAACACTACAACTGGAGCTGCCACCAGGGTAGGAAGTTCTTCCTTTTTTGGAGTGGGTGAAAACCTTCCATGGGGCCTTGCTAGCCACACGTCATAAAGGAGATAAAAAATGGGCATTTTAGCAGGAAATAATAATGAAGACTATTTAACTTTTAGAGGAATACCATGACATCGACAGCTGGATCTTCAATTTCTCACATTATCACCACCCGGGTAACTCGGGATTATCAAGAAGGAGATATTTATTCTGAAGGATCTCTTTCTGGGGTTTGCGTTTCAACGGCCAGATCGGGTGAAACTGTGGGAGTTGCTCTTTCTGGAATCATAGTTTTTCGGAAAGAAAACGCTCAAACCCAATTCAATATCGGAGATCCGGTTTATGGAGATGATAATCAACCCCTGGTTTCCGAAGAAGTTGATCGTCCATTTATCGGATTTTCCACCAAATTTTCAGAAAGAGGAGATGATCGGGTCGAGGTAATTTTGGAACAATCTGCTCCAGGATCCGGAGGGAGCGGTGGGGGTGGATCAGGAGCGGTGAGATGGGGTCAGGTAACCGGAAAGCCTCCTTTTGCTCCCGCAAATGCTGAAGAAAATGTCCAGGCTGATTGGTCTCAAACTAATTCATCCGATGATTCTTTCATTAGAAATAAACCAAGCCTCGCACCCGCAAATGCGGAAGAAAATGTTCAAAGCGATTGGAGCGAATCCAATTCTGGATCTGATGCTTTTATCAAAAATAAACCGGCCATCCCTCCAAATCTTCCATCATATAACCAGGCTACAGTAAATTTTCTAGGAAGTCGAGCTGGAAGGCTTTTTTGGGAGATGATTAATGAAGTTCCGATCTCAGGATCAGTTGGATCGGTTTTAACCCGAACTGGATCTGGAGATCAAGATTATGCTTTCCGACTCCCAACCGGAGGGGGTGGAAGTGGGTCTGGACTTGATCGATCAGCGGTTTTAAATTTGATTGCAAATTGGGCCGAAGAAGGAAATACAGATAATCTTCCAACCTCAAAAATAGGACTTGAACCTGGATCCGGACTCGTAAGATCTTCGAATGGGAATCTGAGTACCAGTCCATCGTTGGTTTCAATCGGAAATCAATCGGAAACCAATCGATCGGGAATTGAAACCAATACCAATGAAATCACCGATCTAAAAACCACAGATCAAACTATCCTAGGAATGGTTCGAAATTTATCTGTAATTGTTACTCAACCCGACCCGGTAATTCATCCGTTTTATTTTGTAGACCAGGCCATTTCAGCCGGAACCCGAGACTATACAATCTCATTTGCTAGCACTCTTTTGAACCCTCGTCCAGCTCGGATAAATATCAACTTTGGAGGAACCACAAAAGCAATCACGCCGGTGGCAGATCGAGAAACCTATCTGATCTCATTGAATGTAACCGAGGTTCGAAATTTATCTTCAAATCATAGTCCCAATGATACTATCGGAGTTAGAATTTCTATTCTTGATTCATCAAATCAAGAAACCTACTCGAAAACTTTCTATATTCCAGTGGTTGCTCATCCCTTGGGAGGCGGCTTGACTTTTCGGCAAGTAGCAAATCAGGCAGCCTACACCGCGATTGCGACAAAAGAACCAAATACTCTCTATTATTGGAGTTAGCGAATGCCTCTCAGAATTGGAAATGTTAACCCAGCAGGACTCGCGATAGGAGAAAATCTTATTCGAGGAGCTGCAATTGGGGATAATATTATTTTCAATTTGGGAAGTGTAACTCCTGTCGATAATCTTGGAATCATTACTGTAACTTCAGTGGGATCTGGTCGAACTCGAACCGGAACCATGGTAGTAACTGATGCAGATGGATTTATCAGAGAACCATCCGGAACTGTAACCATCCGAAATGGAAATGATAATAATGATATTCGGGCCGCTGCAGAAATCTCATTTTCAGGATCTGGGAACGCTCGAAGCGCGGCTTTACCTGGTCGAAGATCGGCTCAAAGATATCGGATCGTAGTTACTTATTCTGATTCAAATGGGGATCATAGATTGCAAGTCGTAACAACCCCCGGATCTTTCTCGACTTCACTTCAATATGAAGATAGGAGATGATATGATCTCAACTATAATGATATTAATTTTACTTATCTCAGAGACCCCCGCTGAAGCTCAAACTTTATGGGAGGCCTTCCTCGCAAAATGTGAAATTTCTGATGGATTAGATCTCATTGATGATGATTCATTTCAAGAATTTTGCGATAATTCTCATGAAATTACGGATCCCTTTTTAATCGAATTATTAGATGGAGTTTAAATGCCAATCCTAAGTACAGTTTTCACTTCTATTATGATCCTATCGAATGGATATAGGCTCGGGAAACAGATCCTTGAAGATGCAGGCAAACAGCAACCTGATCAAGGGAAGGAACTCATGAGGAAAGAATTCGTAAAAACCCCAAAATCTCAGAGAAAAAATTTCCTCAGAAAGCAATTGGAAGATCAGATTAGAAAAGAGATCTTAGAAGAGATGAAGGGTAAAAAATGACCCCGGAATTTATGATTCAAATCGAACATCTCATAGGGGTTGGGGCTGCTTTCCTTTCAATTTTATTCGGATTATGGAGTGTCATCAATCGAATTAAAAAATCCGAGGCAGATCGAAAAGAATTTGAACATCATCAAGAATCATCAAGAAGAGAATTATCATTTAAGATTGAAAAATTGGAGAGCCAAATGGATCGAACTATTCAATTCGAAGAGAAGATATCTTCTAAATTAGATAAATTAAGTGATGATCTGGGAAAGATGAGACTCGAGATGATCGAGGCCCATGGAATTATCGCGAACCGCATGACAGCTCTGGAGGCCAAAAGTGAACACAAATGAAAAGATAAAAATCATCAAAGAATATTCGGAGAAAATTATGAATTTATGTATGATCGAGGATTTCGAAGAAGAGATCGAAAAAAAAACCTATGATCAAAGAATCATCCTGGAAATCGGACATGGGGATCATCCAGATGGATTCGAGTGTGGAGCGATTGATCCAAAAACCGGAATGAAAGAACATGATCTCAATAAAATTGTGGCCGAGTCCGCAGAAAATTATTTATCTCATCAAGGATTTCGAGATGTAACCATCACCGATTCTGGAGATTATCTCGGAAATATTGGAAGATTATATTCGGATTGCGATATTTTTGTCTCGGTTCATCATAATGCTTTTTCTGATCCCAGGGCCCAAGGATCAGAAACTTTGATTCATAAAGATTTCTGGAATCCAGATGATGAAAAATTAGCTGAAATCTTATCTGATAAGATGAGTTCTTTTCTCGGAATAAAGAATCGAGGAATAAAAACCATGTCTCTTTCGATTCTCAGAGGAGCCATCCAAGGAAGTAAAAAACCAGGAAAAGCCGTGGTTCTTATCGAACCCTATTTCATTACCGGAAAAGATGTTTCCGATCATATTCTCTGGAGTAAAAAATCGGGTGAAGCAGTGGCTTCCGGTATTCTGGAATTTCTATCTTAATCATCAACCAAGATTTCCAGTGAACCGCATTTTACAGATCCATCTGGTTGAACCCCATGGGGCATATTTTTGATATGAATCTTCTCTTCAGGAATGATTTCTTTTAATCTTTTCTCCGCTAGCTCGCATTGATCTTTTTGAATATCCATCCCATAGACCTGGACATTTTTATCAGGGATCGCTTTCGCTCCAGCGATCAGAAGATTTCCAGACCCGCAGGATGGATCGCAAATTTTGATATCTCGATGTTTTCTCTTCTCGAGAAATTCCTTGCTGAAGGCAAGTCGAGCCAAAATCATCGAGCCAACCTCTCCAGTATAAAAAGCCCCGTCCGATTGGACTTCCTTGCTTTTTCGCTGGTCTCCGGGGCTTGCTTTTTTCTTTCCGATTTTGGCCATAATGATTAATCCTTTGATATTCTTTCGAGATCCTTTTTCTGAACCGTGATATTGGATGATTTTTGATTTTTGATTTTGAAACATATTTCTTTTAATCGATCGAGATCTGAATCAAAAGCTTTTTTTGAGATAAGAATCTTACTTAGTTCCTTGGTTGATTTGAGATTATTGATGATCTCAATTCCATTATTAAAGAGATCCAGATTCCTATTTTTCCCCTCGGGAACATTAGGAATTTTAATGAGATATCTAGATTTATATCCTAGATGACCAAGGAGACGATTATAGCAGACATTGGGATTTTCTGGTTTCTCTTCTATGAAGATCACCTCGGATGATTTCGATAATTCACATGAAACCTTGTGACTGAATGTGATCTTAATATTTCTTAATTTCTGATATAGGAGACGTATTTTCATCAGATCTTCTTTATCTTTGAGAGAATTTTTTTCTCTGATTTTCTCTTTGATTTTCCGACCCTTCTCTTTTTCCAGATCTAATCTCTTGGTTTCAATTTCATTGATCCTTTCATATTCTGAATAGATTTGGATATGATTTTTTTCGGTATAAAATGATCCCGGTTTGATTCTTACAACCGGTGATTTTCTTCCATATTTTTTGGCCCATTCTTCCCCCATGAAAATTAACTTCCCTTCTTTGGCCAGGGTAAATTTTTGAGAATAAAGAACCGATATATTTTTCTCATCCGATATTACCGAGGAGACAATTCCATTGGAAGTTTTTTCGGGCAAATCTTCAGGAGAAATATCATAGAGAAGATGGGCCCAAAATCCCTTTGCATCCTTGATAATGAAGGTTCCCACAAATTCTCCCTTGATCTGAAGATCTCCTCCTCGAAGAAGATAATCCCTTGATTTTGGAGGATTTGGGGTTTCAGATCCATCATGGAGAGCCATTCTTCCAGAGGATAATTTCAGAAAGGTTTTGAATCCAGGTTTAAATCCGGTCTTAAAGGATCCAGGTTTTTTATTATAGATTTTCGAAGATTTGTTGCAGGCAAAAAAACACTGAATAGGATTATCTTTTCCTTTGAATTTTGGGAATCCCCTTCCATTTTTAAATACCCCTTCAAAAGATCGCTCGAGAACTTTCAAAGACCAGGCCGTGATCCCTTTGTGATGATGTTTGAATCTCGAGGAAACACTTTCATCTTGGTAATAATATTTGAAAAATTCGGTATAAAGAGAAGTGAAAACTTTCGATTTCCTAGCAAAATTAAGCCCAGCATTCCAGGTGAGACGATTCAATTCAAATTGATCATTTAAGAATTTCGCATTGCTTTTTTCTTGAGGATAAAGACGGGCAACCGTAACCCGGATATTCTTGGTTTTTTTCATAAGATTTCTTTTTCATCATCATGCAAAATACTAGATAAGATGCATTCACCTTCATGTGATTTTGCTAGTTCAAAGCTAGCGGACGCTTGCACTCGCCCTTTGAATAAATTATCATATTTCTGGGAGATGATCATTCGAAGAAAACTGGATACATTCATTGATCTTTTTGCTGGAATTGGTGGGTTTAATTTAGGATTAAAACCCTTCAATATGAAGTGTGTTTTTTCTTCCGAGATCGATCCTAGGATTGCGGAGACCTATCGAAAAAATTTTGGTCATCTTCCTTATGGAGATATCACCAAAATCTTATCAGAGTCGATTCCCAATCATGATGTTTTGTGCGGGGGTTTTCCATGTCAAACCCTTTCAACCGCAAATAATCTTCATTTTCAGAGATTCAATTCTGGGAATCCAAATAAAGAATCTAAATTATATCTCGAGATAATTCGGATAGCCAAATTTCATCAACCCAAAATCATCTTCTTAGAAAATGTTCGAGCTCTCACTTTTGAGGTTCCTCACAGGAAAAAATTTCTCAAGGAGTTCATTTCAAAATTCAAGAAGATTGGTTACCGGGTTCATTATAAGGTTTTAAATGCCGGCGATTTCGGAATTCCTCAATCGAGAAAAAGATGCTACTTCATAATGATCAGAGATGATCTTGATTGGGAATTTGAATTTCCAGAACCAAGTCCTAATGATTTGATGATCAGAGATTTTATCGATCATAAATACAATTCTGATGAATCTCTTCTCATGAAAAAATCTAAGATTGAGGATGTAGTTGATCGACCAGACATTATCTATAATCATCGATCTACGATTCTCCTCGGATATGCCGATCGACAATATTCTCAAGATAGAAAAATAAGATCAATCCATGGTCATTTTGGAACCGTGCTTTGTTCAGAGAATGATTATATTAAGATAGGAAATATCGTGCGAAGATTGCATGTAAATGAACTCAGAAAATTTCAGGGATTACCAGATGATTTCATTTTATCGAAGAGTAAAACCCAGGCCAGAAAAGAAATCGGAAATGCGGTGATTCCGATGATGATTGAGAAGATCTTTAGGGGGATAATTGACCCAAAATAGCCAAAAAAACACATGTTAAAAAAGACAAATTTAATTTTATTTTCAAACATGCTAAAAACGCCATAGAGGCATCAAATGGCGACGTTTATTTTAAGTGAATATCTATACACAGGGGTATGCTTTTTCGTGGGTTCTCGTGTTTTCGTGAATAATATCAATGGGTTACGAGACAAAATTTTTTTGCTTAAACACTACAAAAAACACTACAATTTATCATCTAAATTATAGAAGAACTTTATGCAATCAGGTTTGAATATTTGAGACATGCAATTGGTGAATAAAAAACATGCAATCAAGCATCGCCACATCCTGGAATAAGATAATTTCTCACCATGCAATCAAGCATCACCGATTTTATGGATTTCATCTTTCAAAGAAAGCATCCATGGGTTAGTTGCACTCACCCAGAATTACATGATATAATAAATTATGAGTATCGTGTATGCAATCACGATTAGAACCCGGGTTTTAGTGTTTCCCCCGGGTTCTTTTTTTTTAATCATGGATCCAATTCACCAGTGGATTCGTGATTCTGATCAGGAATCTTTTAAGTGATCGAGTGAATTTTTGAAGAAGGGTTGGTTTTGGCCCGCGATCTCTTCTGGTTACACTTCCTCCCTGACCAATTGTTTTTCCACATGCCGTCTTTTCGATCCATTTGGTTTCGATATCATTCCTACCTAGGATGGTAGTTTTAAATGTGATCTTTTCTACTTTTGCACAATCGTATTCTTCGGTGCATCCGAACTCATTAGATTTCATGACTTCCTCCGATAAAAAAATAGTGAACCCGGAAAAATCTAGCGGCTATTTGCCCTGCATCGTTTCCGGGTCAGAGAGGATTTGATTTTTAGTGCTTCATTTCCTCATATATATATAATAAGGTTTATTATCAAAAAGTCAAGTCTTTTTTTAATAATCACCACATCTAAAATCATAATTTATTAAATAGTTTCTGACTCTATCAAAGTCGACTTCGCCTCCATCCCACCAAAGTCCCAAACCTGATTCTGGAAACCGAACACTACCAGTGATTTTTTCCGCTGCCTCCCTGAGATCATGATATTCCTCATCCTTGTGATCTTCAGATATGGAATCATCATCTCTGGTTTCATTCGTTAGACGTCTGATTTTATCGATCCAGGCCTGGCAATAATCGATCCGAGATTTATAATGATTGTGCCATAATTCACGATCAAACCAATCAGGATGAGTCATATTCGCAGATAATTCCTCAAAGTTATTTCTTATCTCATTCAGATAATCTTCAGTCCGATCGATTACTTTAATAGTATCCTCATATTGGAACGGTCTAAAATCTTTCATAATTAATATCCTTTGGAGGGTTTATCGATTAGTTTGATCCAAAATTCATCTGTCTCCTCTCGATAATCAAGTCGGAGAATTTTGTCTCCTTCGAGATACGAGTTGACTTCATGAACCAATTTTAAAAGCCGGCCATGCTCCATGCACAATTCATAATCTTCACCCCAATAACCCAATCTTTCTTTGATCTTGAATGGATATTTTCTGAATTTTGTTTTCATTGACTACCTCATAAATCTATTAAATCTTTTATCCAGATCATCTAGATAATTTTTCATCTCATCATTCATCATCACCCCTTTATAATCAAAAGGAGGTTTTCCCGGAACCCAGCATCCTGAGAGATATTTATCTCTTTTCTTTCTATGATTTTCCTGAGAAGCAAGATCAAAGCATTCTAACCAGGCCATCCATTGTTTGATGGCCTGATATTCTTTGATATGAATCTGTCGAAACAGATAATGATCGAGTGCTTCTTTGGTTTTTACCCATCGTCTGATCCCTTTTGGATCGAAGATATATTCCAGATCATCCGTGGCAATCATTCTGAGGATTTTATAGATGATCTTTCTTATCATCAGGATCAGGTATCTCCGGTTTGAGATCTTCACCATTGTTCCATTCTGAATACCATTGAGGGTCATCTAATCCTCCTCTTTCTCTCAAGATAAAATCAGAAACCACATGCTTCAGGGTGCATTGATTTAACCATTTAAAATGGGGATAGAATTTAAGATTCTTTTCCATCAGATCGAGGGTCTCACTGAGATCTTCTCTCGAATCATCTTTATGATTTTGATAATATCTCCACTCTTCAGAATCATTCCCACCCTTTTTGATGAGATCGGTAATCTTTCTCCATCTCGAATAGTAATTCTGATAGAATTTGAATGTCTTCCAACTCTTTAATCTTTCCGGTTTCTGCATGATTATCTCCTAAATATGATAAATTTATATTGTCATCATCTTACTCCGGGATGATGACGGAACCCGGGTTTATGATCGCCCGGGTTTTTTATTTGAAGGAAGGGGGATTAGGATTAGGATCAAGATATAGGTTAGATATCTTGGTTAGGAGTCATGTTTTTCCTGGAGAGGTAGGCCAGGTAAAAGCAAGTATTTAGTTTTCCCAATCCCCCCAAAATTAACCTCCTAAACCTACATAGATTTTTCCATCCTCTATCTCTTTCATTCTCAGATCCCAGAATTTCTGAGATATTCTAAGAATAGAAAGTTTCACTTCTCTGAGAATTCTCACCAATCTATCAATGGATTCCACTGATTCAAATTTGATCTGAGAATAATCATATGGTTTCCAATATCCAGGTTCTCCTTTATCTCTAAAATCTCCGAGTGAAAGGATGCAAGCATCATTGGTTCGATCGCCGGCAAGGGTAATCGCATTCTGAGAATCTATTGAATTAGGATCATTGGTATAAAACCATCGGGTCCTTCTGATATCATCTGGATCCTTTTTTAAAGAAAAAATCCATCGTTTACACATCTGTAATCCACCCGAAAGATTACTAATCATGGTCGGTGAATTTAATCTTGAAACGATAAATTTTCCTCTCGGATGATAGCTCATCAGATATCCTCTCTGATTTACCGGGGCCAAAAATAATGATCCTAGATAATCTACATCTTCATCATTAATCTCTATCTTTAATCCTGGAATATTCCATCCTTCATCGGTGGATTTTTCCACGATCTTCGAGACGATATTATTCCTATCTACCTTCTTGGTAAAATTCTGATCATCGTCTCCCTTGTAACAAAGTCCAAACGAATCCTTGCATGGTTGTAAAATCCACCAGAGGGCCTGATTCTGTTCGTAAAGATGAGAATCGTCGGGCCCGCATCCTGAGATCAAAATCATCAGGAAGAATAAAACCGCAAAAACCAATACCGGGATTCCAATCAAGATGGATATAAATGCTGTTTTGATATTCTTCTTAGTCATACCGCACACTCCTTTTTTTCATCATCACAATATTGATCCTTTTCTAATTGAATGATCTCTTCTTTGATTTCCTCTAATTCAGGATTTCCACATCCTGGAATGAGATTGATTAAAGTGGCCAATCCGAAGGCCAGCAAACTGACTAAAACTACTTTCATGTTTCACCTCTTTCAAATTTGTCTTTCTTCTCTTTCATAAAATTCATACATTTCTGAGGATCATATCCTGATAATCGATAATGAGAAAAATCCATCGGTACCAGGGAGTATCCATTATTCTTATAAAAATCGATGTGATTCCACATGGCCCTCAAAGATAATTTCATTGAGACATGATTTGCCATGATCTGGTTTTTAGATATGATCGAATATTCTCCGGGTTCAAATCCTCCTATTCTTTCGAGATCTTCTGATATCCAAAAGTGAATCTCAGGTTCTCTTTTGAGAATTGCATAGATTAGACAAGTACCCTTGAGTTTAAAATCGTCTTTTTCAGGATCCCATCCATTGTAAAACATCACTTGTCTGATGTGATTATCCGATGGTTTTCTCACGGGTTTTCTCGTGGTGGTTTTCAATTCAAAAATCGTTGTGCCCATCCGATAATCGATAAATCCTATGAGGGGTATTTTGAAATTGAAATTAGTAACCTGATTTTGCAGCTCGAGATGGCCTGAAAAATGCTCAAAGAGATCATCCATTCGATCCAAGAGAAGATGAACGCACGGCATGTCATCTTCATCGATATCATGCTCAAAGTGCGGATTCCCTTTCGGAGATTTATATAGATTATTATTCAGATACTCTTCGATATCTGAACCCCTTTTCATTTTCTCATTTGGGGGTGGTGTTTCTATCTCATAAAGATATTTCAAAGCCCATTCGCCCTGGCATTCAATAAAACTATTTACCCTGGATGGAGATAAATATTCGGTGATTCTTTCGCCGGTTTTGGGATGATTAATTTCTATTGCCATTTTCTCTCCTTGGTAAAACTAAAGTTAGTGAGTTGTTTCTGCAGACTCATCATTCCCCCGAAATTTAAAATAACTGACTTCTTGGGCAATAATCTATCGCGATAGAAACCGCGACATTGAGTGTAATACTCTTTGGCCAGGGGTAACATTGGAGGTTCAGCCGCCCCATTGTTTTTGTAGTTATAACAAATTGACATAATCCCTTCGGCTGCCTCCCTTAAAATAGCGCTATTAAAACTCACAACTCCCTCTGGGATTATGGTGCATTCTTCTTCGCAAAAAAACTCTCTCATATCTTCTGAGATTAAAAAATGAACACGAGGCTCATCTTTAATCCCAGATTTAATCCCCAAAATCCCCAAGATGATGCAAGCGTTTTTAAGTTCAAAATCTTCAAATAAGCTATCTTCGAATACGCTCCAACCTCGGTAGATCATTATCTGTCTAATAGCATCATCAACTCTCTTGTCATGAATGATCCTGTCGCCCTTCAGAGAGCGCACAACTTTTAATTCAAAAATTTTTTCCCCAATACAGTAGTCCGCCCTACCGCTTAATAGGAGTTGTGAGTTAATGTGCTTGATGTTTTTTTGCAGATCTAGCGGCCCATCTATCTCAGAAAAAAGGTGATTCATCCTTTTTAGGAGAATAGTAGGCAATGTAGAAAATTTTAAATCCTGATCACTGATCCCGTACTCTTGCAGATCTTGTATCTGCTGCAAATTTTTCACAGTTGATTTATCTAGATTATCATTGAGAAAACGCTCAATCCCACATGCAAATTTGGACCTGAAAGACGGACTTTGATAATACCAATGGGTGTTTGTTTCTGTCTTTATATACTGGAAGCATTCTTTTTCAATCCAATCTTCAATCCAACGACTGGGATTTGTAATGTATAAATTGATACTACTAGGAGATAGAATCACAGGCTGTTCTTTTTTTTTCTTGATTTGATGTTGATGTTTCATTTTTTCTCCTCGAAAAATGAGGGGGTAGAACCCCCTCTCTGATCCTATGAATTTGAATTCAAACTCATCTCCTGAACTATGAAATAGATCTCAATGAGCTTTAATCTATCTTCTCTTGAGAGACAATTGAATGAAGTGATGTCAGACATTCCTGCGAGTGTATCCATCATATCTTCCATTTCTTCTCTTTGAGATTTGAAATCTTTGTGAGCAAATGGTTTTAGAAATCCATCCGTACCCTTATCTGAAGTGGGTTGGATCCCTAATTCTCGATGGGTTTCATGCATTGGTTTTCCATCCTTGCCACTTCGATATTTCTTAGAATTCCTCTCGGCTTTGTGAATCTCTCCTTTGAATTTCTTCTTATGCTTGGGTTGGGGATATCCATCTTGTCCATATCTCTTATATTCGGTGTGGGTTCCGGTTCCAGATTTTCGCTGGTAACCTTCCTTTATCCCATCGGGATTACCATTTTCGCTGCAGACCCCATAACCAATCAAGATATCTTCTAGAAAGGGAAGAAACTCTTCGATGATGGTTCCATCTTCTAAAACCCGAGAAAGATATTCCCAAGAATCCGAGCTTTCCGCTGCTTTCGTTTGGCCCATCGACATGGCCACAAAAAAAATCACTATTCCCATGAGCAGGGAATCTCTTAAATTGAAAATCTTCATTTTCATTCCTCCGTAAAACGTTCACATTTTTTTATCGGAACCATCCGATAAAACTTTAGAAAAAATATAAAAAAAGGATTGATGGAATAATGTGGTAGGATATATCCACGGGGATTTGGGGTGGGAAATCTGGAAGGAAACAACGGGGAAAAATGACATCCCACCAACCCTTTTTTTTCATCTTTCTGAGACCCCCCTATATTTTCGGATCTCAGCCAGATCTCGATATGACCGGACGGTCTTTCTGAGACTTTTCATCCTATCATCGATTTTCTGAATAAGATCATTCATCATCTGATTCTCTTCTTCATCTTGATCTTCTCCTGATTTTGATGCATACCCATGAAAAGAACTTGTGATCTTTTTATAGGCCTCGATGAGATTGTTTTCGCAATCGGCCAAATCAATCAATGATGATTCTTTCATTTTGAATCTCCTTTAGGTGGTATTAAATCTTCACAAACATCTGAAATTCTCTGAAGAAGAAAGAAGATTTCGAAAATATTCCGATAAATTTCCATCCCTTCTTTATCGAGATATTTATCCCAATCAAAGGTTTTGAATTTTTCATAGAGATCATTAAAGAATATCAGATCAATTCCTGATGAAACCCCTAATTCAAAAACCATTCCATCAAGATCACTTTTCACCCTTGCGAATTCTTTATCTTCAGAATCCAAATCAAGGGTAGGAATAGTCATATTCTGATCTTCCGCAATTTTGGCGACAATTTCACTGAGAGTCTTATTGGCCTTTTTGATAGTATCGAGAGTATTATTATTCCCAATTTCATATCTTCTTTTTAACTCTCTTGATTTTCTTAAATATGGAAGGAAATCGACGACGCTTGATTCTTCCGACGTTTCTCCTGGCAAATCTTTCCCATTCATTTCGAAGCTCCTTTTGGTTTAAAAATTCTTGGATGGAGGGACCTATTTTCTCTCCATATTCAAATTCAATTTCTTTCATTTCCTTTTCGATATTTTCCGAGACCTCCTTGAGCATCCTCATATTCTTCTTATGAAGTTTTCGGGTTCGAAGATGGAATCCGTGAGAATCGAGAAGAATCAATTCGAGAAGAGATATCCTAATTTTCAGGATGAGATTCATATGATGATGAATTTTTTTCTCAAAGGTTCTTGATTCCAGAACCTCAAGGGTATCCTCGAAAATGTACATCTCAGATCTCTATTATTTTGATAACCCCATTTTTGGCCAGGAACCCCACATAATCTTCCCATTGTTTGAAACCAAGAGATCCCATCGATAATATATCGATAATATCACTCATCATCCCTTTATGGCATTTATTGAGATTAATCCGAACCGTGGGTTTACCCGGCCATCGATCTTCAATCCTCTTCTTGAGAAAGAATGCTTGTTTGTCCGAGGCCGGGTTCAGAGAATCTGGAAATGATTCCTGATTATCATGATATCTTTTGATGAGTTTCAGATCTCTTTCTAATCTAGAATCTTCATCATCTCCTTTTGAGATCTCAAGACCCTCTTGCATCTTTTTGAGTCCCTTTTGGGTAACCAATCTTCTGATAACCTCTCCTTCGGAATCAATTTCATAAATCTCATATCCATCATCTGAGAGAATGAATTTTCCATCCCGAGCCAAAGCAATCTGATCTAAAACCTCATCTTTATGAATCTGATTATTGAGATTTATCCATGGGGTATTTTTCCCGATAAAATGTCTGATTTCATCAGGGATAAAATTATCTTCCTTGGTTTCATCAATCTCAAGATCAATCATCTTCTCGAGAGGATCTTTGATATTTTCAGAGGTCTCTGAGAGACTATCCTTTTTGGATAATTCTCTCAGGACATGGAGAATCATTTCCTCATCTTCATTTTCATTGTGAAAATGGTAATCCATTTGGATCTCCTGGAAAATGAGTTGATCCTTGAGGAGGTGGTGGAGGATTCCAATTCTGATTCTGATTCTGATTTGGTACTTGATTCTGAATCTGATTTTGATTCTGATATCCACTGGCTCCATTGATAGGATTCTGATATCCATTCGAATCTTCTTTCGGAAGATTCCCCGCTTCAAGAGAATGAATATATTTCAGATCCATCTCAAATTTGGTGGTTCCATCTTGGCCTTGATAAGTTCGGATCGTAGCATCCGGTGAAACCGCTATTACATAAGTTCCTTTCTGAATTCTCGAGAGGATACTTTTTATTTTCTTCTCTCCAATGAGTCCCGAACACCAGATGGTAACTGGAATCATCTGTTTATTTTCGATTCGAAAAGTAGATGATCCAAACCGAACATTGTAAACCTGACCGGTTGAATTAGAAAAGACCGGTTTTGGTGGGGCCGCAAGGTTTCCTGAAACTGTAAGTGCAAACATAAAATACTCCGTAAAAATGATCAAAAAAAACTAACTAACAATAATTAATATATCATCTCTGAAATCAGAAGTCAACAATTTTTTTTATCAAAAAAAGCAAACAAAATCAATGTGTTGACTTTTGAGAAAAAATATGCTAGAATAAGTTAGTAACGTACCTGTTAACAATGTGCCCTAAACGATAGGTTTTTACCCATCCACATGCACACTTATCGGTTCATTTAAAAAAAAAAAAAGTAACGTAAATTTACTTAATGAGCTCATTGAGAGGAAAGTAAATTTCCCCATCCTCATTCCCTTCTGTCGGTTTATTTTATCCGGTTGAATTAACTGATACGTTATAAGGGAAAAATTTTGATTTATCCAATAAAAATTATTTTTTTGAATCAGGAGAGAGAATTCTATTTTTTTTTCATCTCGAATAAAGCTTCGGTAGGTTGGATTATCGATCAAGATTCAAGTCAGAATCTGATAATGAGGATGAGTATAAAAATAGGAAATAATTTCAGATTTAAACCGGATTAGGATGAATTATTTTTCAAGGTAATAAATCTATCCCAATGATCAAGATATCGAATGGCATTTGATCCATACCAGAGTCCCAATGAATAAACCATCAAATCTAAAGCCTCGTTTCTTTTTCGAATGGCCATCCATTTATATCTTGGAAGACCGGTTCGATCCATAATATCGACCCGATTTAATATCATTCTTTCACTGCATAATTGTTCATAGAATTCTCTTTCGAGGTCATTTGGAAAATAGATATAATCTTCAGAAGATGGATCTTCAATGAGTAATCTTTTGTAGATTTCTTGTTTGAGGAGATGGGTGTTGAGATCATGATATCTATTTCCTATTTTAGATTTTCTCCCCGAGACGATCGAAACATCCATTAATTTGGTCGGAGACATTATTCCTTCGAGAGTTGCCACTCCTCGAAGAACTTTTATTCTTCGATCTCTCACCGATTTTAACCAAGAAAATACTTTATGAGGAATATATCCTGAATCAATTCCTAAAGAATGAATCTTCTTTCCTTTGAAATTAGATTTCAGAAGATGGGTTAATTCATTCCAAGGAGGGTCTCCTGGATCTGAATTGGTATCTCCAAAAATTACCACATGATCATGAATCCAAGCTTTTCTTTTTTCCCAAAGAATAACCAAGGCCTCGATTCGATCTCCTTGAATATCAACCCCAATGGTATTAAAAGTTTGAATTCGGGCAGGGGTATCTCTTGATTTATAGATTTTCTTTCTACTCATTAGAACTTCAGGAATTGGAACCTCATCGGCGGTTAATGAAGATGGTAATCCTAGAAATAAATTTCTGAAGGTTTGATTGAACACCTCATCTTTTGAGGCCCGAATTGAAGCGAGAGCAACATCTTTCCAAGATAAAAATCCAACCGGTGAATAAAGAGAATTCAGATGATAAGATCTTATCGATGGATCTGATTCTTGGGTTGGTTTCCATTTACCTCGCTCAAGCATCAAGGTTTTATGATGTTCTGAAATTTTTGCATCGCATTTTTCGCATCGATAGAAGATATCTTCGAGATTCGAATAATCTAATCTTTCGATTTCAAAGGTTTGAAAATGATTGCATTTGGGACAGGGAATATAATAATATCTCTGATCTCCATCTTCGAAGTATTTCTTTATTATCGATCTTTCTTCATCTACCGGGGTTGAACCCATCATGATCTTTTTTCGATTATAGGCCGATGTTCTTCCGATTGCGAGTTCGACGGGACTTCCCTCCCCTCCAGTATCAATTCCCATTCTGTCGACTTCATCAAGAAACAAATTTCGAACCGAGGTAGAAGCAAGATCGGATGGAATTGTAGCTCCAGCTAAAACCAGGAATCCACCATTGAAATCTTTGTGAATCATGGTATTTCTTTCATTGAATCTCGATAATTTTGAGATTCTCTTTGAAACCTCTGGAGAATCGAAGATCATGGGTTCAATTTTTTGATGAAGTATTTTTTTGACTGCTTTTTCGCTTGGGGCCACAAGCATGGTTGGTCCGGGATTTTCACAAATAATATATCCAATTCCGTTCATGAGACATCCTTCGGTGTAACCGATTTGATGTCCCTTCATGATGATAATTCTTCTGATTTGAGATGGAGCTAGGTTATTCATGATCTCTTTAATATAGGGAGTTCGAGCGGTACTCCATCTACCTGGTTCGGAAGAAGAGGATTCAGACAAATATCGATATTTATCAGCCCAATCTGAGACCAAAATGGGTGATTTTATCTTGATTGATTCGGAAAATTTCTGATGAATGATAGAAAATTGACTATCCAATTTTTCCTCGATGCTTTTTTGCGACTTTTCCTGATTGAAGAACCGGAGATTCAGTTTTGGCTTTTTCGATCTCATCAATGAAGGAAGATTCATTGAAAATCTCAGATAATCCATCTGAAATGGTTTTTACTTCCCGAAGTAATAAGTGATGAACGGTTTCTTCGTCATTTTCAGCGGCTAATCTTGGAGATAATCGATCAGGAATCTGAGATAAAGAGGTTCGGAGTCGAGACCCAATTATTTGCATATATTTTAAGACATGATTCAATGAAACTAGCTTCATTGTGGCTTCTTCATACATCGATTTCGAGAGTAAAGATTTATAATATTCGGAAACCTGAGCAGATCTTTCTTTTGAGGGAAAATCTTTGCTAATTTGGTTGAAAATCTCGTCTTTTGAGAAGTTTTCGGTCATAAAAATCGCCTTTTTTTGATTAAATTTCATCATTATCAGAATATCATGATTTTTGATACCCCTTATCGATCAAATTTGATCATTTTTTGATACCCCCTCTTCAAAAATCGATCACTTTTTTGATATACCCCCCCTTCTTGTCTTCATTTTCGGGAAAAAATCGGAAAAATCGGCAAATTTGGAAAAAAAAAGGACGATGAAACTATCTGAATTCATTCGGAAAAAATCGGAGATTAAATTAATTGGTCAAAGTGTCGCTAACATTAATGAAGAAGGAGAAAGAAGAAAAAACCAGAAAAATGGTCGCAAGAGTCTCACCAACCGATCCCAAAAAACGCCTTTTTTGATTGTTTTTTTATAAAAAAAGACTTGACTTTTCGGTAAAAAGAGCTTATTATATATATAGAGGCCAAAGAAGGTGGAATCATTAAATCGGAGGATATAAGAATGAAAAAGATGCAAAACCAATTATCAGGTTTCTATGAGATGAATGTGAGTTTACTCGATGTTACCTCACCTTATAATGTGAATAGACTTGAAAAGAAGATTCATAGATCGATGAGAATAATCATCAAACTCAAGGATCTCATCAAAAATCAAGGAGTTTATCTGAGATTATCAGGTCAAGAAATGGTTCGATGTGCTCGGGTTTTCAAAAGGATAATGGATATTCAGGATGAATTCGTAGATCTCGATCGGAATACCACGGTTAATCTTCATGAAAAATTAAGTGATTTGAACCGAGGAATCAACGAAAGTTACCAACCTCTCAAAGAGGTGCAAAAATTGATTCTAGAAAAAAGGGATGAATCATGAAAGGACGAAAATCAACCATCAAGAAATCTGATCAAATTAAAGCTATCAGACTTTATAAGAAAATAGGATCTTATTCAGAGGTTTCGAGAAAAATGAGAGGAAAAATATCCCCCCCTCTCATCAGGTATTATGTAAAGAAATCTGAGGAAAATTTAACTACCCCCGGTCAGCTATTAGGTTCAGAAAAAAAAGCCCAGGCATTCTTGAGATATTTTCAGGGTGAAGATCTTCTCAAGATATCGAGAGAAATTATGATACCCCGTACTCAAATTGAGGGGTGGTTGTTTCCATGGGGGGTGGGTGATAGAGATTAAGATTTATAGATTTAATTGAATACCTGGTATTGGTTTTTGTACCCATCCTTTGTTTCACAGGGGGTGGGTGTTTTTTATGGGGATACTCATTTCTTGATTTTGATTTTTTTCAGATCCAGGCCAGGGGATAAAAGTAGGATTTTTTCTCAGATGGATGGTCTGTATTTTTTTTCAGAAATCATCATTTCATCATCAGAAATATTGGATCGATTTTAGGATTCAGATAAAAATATTCCCCCATTCGGCGATGTGTACCCATCGGATATTCAGGTGGGTTTTTCATTTGGAGCATGTGCATTTTGCGGGTTGGGTTAAATCAAGGATCGTGAAATAAAATCGGATTTAAGTGATTTGAGTTTGGTTTTTTTATTTTTGGGCTTCATTTTTAAGATCGCCCCAGTGCTCGGGTTCTCTTAATTTTAAAAAACGAACGCTTCCTTGTGTACCAAGGGGTTCACGCAAAACACATTTTGTTTTTTTTCGACCCGAAACGTCTAACAAAAGCCATCACATTTTTCGCTCTCGCAAAATCATAAGAATGTGTCGGCTATTTTTCCGGAAATCTAGCCAACCCCTCCGGTCTAGTTTCTTTTTAAGGCAGACTAAACGCCGTGGAGGCTAGCGTTACTAAGAACCTCTAAGTGAAAATCCTGAAAGGCGATTTTGCCTCTGTGCTCAAGGG
>MKWU01001344.1_pt1 | contig 43198 bp, 35 predicted proteins | sample 809101 | NCBI WGS metagenome assembly MKWU01 (sample SAMN05860141, study PRJNA318959) | sponge metagenome | host: Aplysina aerophoba | place: Slovenia: Piran, Adriatic Sea, Gulf of Piran | collected 2013-05-07 | reverse complement strand
ACGAAGAGCGTGAGCCGGGACCGGGATCGGGGCGGGCGGGGCGCGCGCGACCGGGTTTCGCGGGCTATCGGCACTCCTCCCCTTCCGCATGCGCCTGGACGACCCGGTCTCCGGCCCGTCCCCGGCGGCCGCCGCACCTTATACTGTTTGTCTTCATCCTCGGCGATTCCCAGGCCCCGCCCGCCGGCACTCACGATCGATCGTTCGCCATGACCACTGCCCCCGCATCGCTTCGCTCCGTGTTCCTGCGTACCCTCGTCGAACGCGGCTACATCCACCAGTGCACCGATCTCGAGGGCCTGGACGCAGCCGCGGCCAGCGGCCGGATCACCGGCTACATCGGGTTCGACGCGACGGCCGATTCACTGCACGTCGGAAGCCTCGTCCAGATCATGCTGCTCCGCCACATGCAGCGCAGCGGACACCAACCCATCGTGCTCATGGGTGGCGGAACGACCAAGGTCGGCGACCCGTCCGGCAAGGACAAGAGCCGGCAGCTCCTCTCCGCGCAGCGCATCGAGTCGAACATCTCGGGCATTCGCCGGGTGTTCGAGCGCTTTCTCGCATTCGAGGACGACGCGGCCCTGATGGTCGACAACGCGGACTGGCTGGACGCCCTGCACTACATCCCGTTCCTGCGAGAGTACGGGCGGCACTTCTCGGTCAACCGGATGCTCGGCTTCGAGTCGGTCAAGCTCCGGCTCGATCGCGAACAGCCCCTCTCGTTCCTCGAGTTCAACTACATGGTGCTCCAGGCCTACGACTTCCTCGAGCTCGGGCGCCGCTACGAGTGCCGCCTGCAGATGGGGGGCTCCGACCAGTGGGGCAACATCGTGTGCGGGGTGGAGCTCGGGCGCCGGGCGACGGGGCTCGACCTCTACGGGCTGACCTCGCCGCTCATCACCCTCGCGAGCGGCGCCAAGATGGGCAAGACGGCGGCCGGGGCGGTGTGGCTCAACCCGGAACGCTTCTCGCCCTACGAGTACTGGCAGTACTGGCGCAACACCGAGGACGCGGACGTGGGGCGCTTCCTTCGCCTCTTCACCGAGCTTCCCCTCGACGAGATCGCCCGGCTCGAGGCGCTCGCGGGGGCGGAGATCAACGAGGCGAAGGCGATCCTCGCGACCGAGGCGACGGCCCTTTGCCACGGGCCGGAGGCGGCGCGCGAGGCGGCGGAGACGGCGCGGCGCACGTTCGCATCCGGCGGCGGGGACGCCGCGTTCGCGGACGGGCTCCCGACCATCGAGATCCCGCGGGCGCGCCTCGACGATGGAGTTCCGCTCTACGATCTCCTGCGCGAGGCGGGGCTCGTCAAGAGCAACAGCGAGGCGCGCCGCCTCATCCGGGGCGGCGGCGCGCGGGTCAACGACGCGCCGGTCGGCGACGAGACCGGCACCGTCGGCCCGCCCGACCTCACCGCCCAAGGCGCCGCCCAGACCTCCGCCGGCCGCAAGCGCCACGCCCTCGTCCGCCCCGCCTGACCGTCCCTGACGGCATCGCGTCGCCCGGCCCCGCGCCGGGTACGGATATTGCCTGCGCAATGGACGCTGCGGCCCGGCAGGCGGCGGGCTCAGGGGGCGTCGAAGCGGCGCATCTCGGGACCAAGGACGCGGTAGAGAGCGCGCCAGCGCTCGAGGCGCGGGGCCATGCGTTCGGCGAGCGCCGTGTCGGGATTGGCCACCCGGTCGACGGGGGGCGGGGTGCAGACCTCTTCCGGGCGCTCGCCGGTCGCGGCGAGGCGCGCGAGGCGGGCCGCGCCGAGGGCCGGACCGACCTCGCCCCCGGCGTGATACGTGAGTGGACAGCGAAGCGCGGCGGCGAGGATGCGACCCCAGAGCGCGCTCCGCGCCCCGCCGCCAATGACCGAAGTCTCGTCGATCTCCGTCCCCGCCTCGAGAAGGGCGTCATGGCCGTCCGCGAAGGCGAAAGCGACGCCTTCCAGGACCGCCCAGCCGAGGTCTCCGCGGCTCGTCGCCTGGTCCAGGCCGAAGAACACGCCCTTCGCGTGCGGGTCGTTGTGCGGGGTGCGCTCGCCGGTGAGGTAGGGGAGGAAGAGGGGGGCGCGCTCGAGTCCGTCTTCCGCCTTCGCCGCTTCCGCGACCAGGGCCGCCTCGTCGCCCGCGCCCGTGACGGAGGCGGCCCATGCGAGGCAGGCGGCGGCGCTCAGGATCACCGACATCTGGTGCCAGGTGTCCGGCAGGCAGTGGCAGAACGCATGCACGGCGCGCTCCGGGTTCGGCGCGAAGGCCCGGTTCGCGGCGAAGAGGACGCCCGAGGTGCCGAGGGAGAGGAAGGCGCGGCCCGGCGACACGGTGCCGATCCCCGCCGCCCCGGCCGCGTTGTCCCCCGCCCCGCCCGCGATGACCACCTCCCCCGACATCCCCCACCGCCGGGCGAGCGATGGCGCGAGGGCAGCCGACGGAGCGGAGCCCTCCACGAGGCGCGGCATGTGGCCGAGATCGAGTCCGGTGGCGGCCAACATCTCCTGCGACCAGCGCCGGTTCGCGACGTCGAGCCAGAGCGTCCCCGACGCGTCCGACATCTCGGCCACGTGCTCGCCGCTCAGCCGGTACCGCAGGTAGTCCTTGGGCAGCAGCACCTTCGCGACCCTGGCGAACAGCTCGGGCTCGTGCGCGGCCACCCACATGAGCTTCGGGGCGGTGAAGCCCGGCATCGCGAGGTTGCCGGTGATCCGGCGCGAGTCCGGCACCGCGGCCTCGAGGGCCGCGCACTCGGCGCCCGAACGCCCGTCGTTCCAGAGAATGGCGGGGCGCAGCACCTCCCCCGCCGCGTCGAGGAGGGTGGCGCCGTGCATCTGGCCGGAGAGCCCGATGGCCCGGGTCGCGGCGAGCGCCGATCCGTGCCCGGCCGCGAGCTCGTCGACGGCCCGGCCCGTGGCCGTCCACCACTCTTCCGGCTCCTGCTCCGACCACAGCGGCCGGGGCGTCGAGACCTCGAGCGGTGCGGCGCACTGCCCGACGATCCGGTCGCCGCCGTCCAGCAGGACCGCCTTCACCCCCGATGTGCCGAGATCGATACCGAGATACACCGCGTTTTCCTCCTCCAGCCCCGGGACCGCGACTCCTTCACCGAAGGCTAGACGGAACCACGCCGGAAAATCCAGGAGCGAGGCGGGCGCCGCCGGTTCCGCGGGAGACGGACTGGCCGGGGGGCGCGCAACGCCACTATCATTGCGGGTTCACGCGGATTCGCGAGCGAGATCGAAATGGCGAAGAACACGCTCTACGACAAGGTCTGGGACGCGCACGTGGTAACCCGGCTCCCGACCGGGCAGTACCAGCTCTTCATCGGGCTGCACCTCACCCACGAGGTCACCACCCCGCAGGCCTTCGACATGCTCGAGGAGCGCGGACTCGGCGTCGCCTACCTCGACCGGACGGTGGCGACCGTCGATCACATCATCCCGACCGACAGCATGGCCCGGCCCTACGCGGACGAGCAGGCGGAGGCGATGATGGCCGCCCTCGAGACCAACGCGAAGCGCCACAACCTCAACTTCTTCGATTTCGCCTCCGGACGCCAGGGCATCGTGCACGTCATCGGGCCGGAGCTCGGCCTGGTCCACCCCGGGATGACGGTCGCGTGCGGCGACTCCCACACCGCCACCCACGGCGCGTTCGGGACCCTCGCGTTCGGCATCGGCACGAGCCAGGTCCGCGACGTGCTCGCCTCGCAGTGCCTGAGCGTGGACCCGCTCAGGGTTCGGCGCATCGAGATCGGCGGGGCGCTCCGCCCGGGGGTGGAGCCGAAGGACGTGACCTTGCACGTCATCCGCCGCCTCGGGGTCAAGGGCGGCATCGGCTACGCCTACGAGTACGCGGGCTCCGTCATCGAGTCGATGTCCATGGAGGGGCGGATGACGGTGTGCAACATGGCCATCGAGGGCGGGGCGCGGGTCGGTTACGTCAACCCGGACGAGACCACCTTCGACTATCTGCGCGGCCGCGAATACGCCCCGGACGAGAGCGCCTGGGACGGGGCCGTCACGCACTGGAAGTCGATGGCGTCCGACGCGGACGCGCAGTACGACGACCTCGTGCGGATGGACGGAGCGGACATCGCCCCCACCGTCACCTGGGGCATCACTCCGGGGCAGAGCGTGGGGGTCGGCGAGCCGCTCCCCGCGGTCGAGGAGTTCGAAGAGGCGGACCGGCCGACCGTGGAGCGCGCGTACGCGCACATGGACCTTCGCCCGGGCCAGAAGATGACCGAGGTGCCGGTGGATGTCGTGTTCATCGGGAGCTGCACCAATTCGCGGTTGAGCGATCTGCGGGCCGCGGCGGAGATCGCGAAGAAGGGAACGGTGGCGGCCAGGGTCAAGGCCATCGTGGTGCCGGGCTCGCAGCAGGTGAAGGCGCAGGCCGAGGAGGAAGGACTCGACGACGTGTTCCGGGCGGCCGGCTTCGAGTGGCGCAACGCCGGGTGCTCGATGTGCCTCGGCATGAACCCGGACAAGCTGGTCGGACGCCAGATCTCGGCGAGCACCAGCAACCGCAACTTCATCGGCCGCCAGGGGAGCGCGGAGGGCCGCACCCTCCTCATGTCGCCCCCCATGGCCGCCGCGGCCGCCATCGAGGGCCGCGTCACCGACGTGCGCGAGCTCGCCTGAGCCGGCGCCCGCGCGCACGAATCGAACGAGAGGGAAGCAACCATGTCCGAGCTCGGCGTTAGCTCCATCTCCGGGACGGCGATCGCCATCCACGGGAACGACATCGACACCGACCGCGTCATCCCCGCCCGTTACCTGAAAGCCATCACCTTCTCGGAGCTCGGGCGGTACCCCTTCCAGGACGAGCGCTTCGAGCCGGACGGCACCGCGCGCGAGCACCCGTTCAACCGCGACGAGTGCCGCGGCGCGAAGCTCCTCTTCGTGAACGAGAACTTCGGCTGCGGATCGAGCCGGGAGCACGCTCCGCAGTGCCTGCGGCAGTGGGGGATCGAGGCGGTGGTCGGGGTCTCGTTCGGCGAGATCTTCGCCGGCAACTGCGAGATGATCGGAGTTCCCGCGGTGCGGGCGCGGCCCGAGGACATGGTCCGGCTCCAGGCCGCGGCCGATGCCGATCCCTCCATCGAGTTCACCGTCGACCTCGATGCGATGCGGATCACGGGCGGCAACGAGACGGTCGAGCTCGAGATGCCCGAGAACCGCCGCCGATCCCTTCGCGAAGGGCACTGGGACACGACCGGGATCCTGGTCGGCAACGCGCCGACGGTGCGCGAGGTCTACGAACGGCTCCCCTACACGAGCGGCTACCGGTAACCCGGCCACCCGGACGGCGCCGGGCGCGCGGCATGTCCGAGGGCCCGGCTCGGGCCGGCGAGGCATCGCGAGTGGACGCCCCCGGCCGCCTCGGCGCGCAAGCGGCTCGGCTTCCGCGGCCGCGGGAGATGCCGGGGGTGCCTGGCGCGGGGCGTTCGGCGGACCCGCGGCGATGGAACGCGCGGATGCGTGCCACGACGGGCGCGGGACCCGGCCCTCCGGGCAATCGGTGCGGACGGCCGCACCGGTCGCTTCTCCCCGGGTCCTTGCACGGCCGCCGGCCATGATCGCGGCGCAAGGCGGCTTCGGCGCCGGCCGCCCGCGCCCCTGGTCTTCCCTTCCCCGCCCGGTCCGCGAGGTGGAGCACGCGTGGATCCCCCTCGCGGACGGCACCCGGCTCGCCGGCCGCTACTGGCTGCCGATCGATGCCGGGGAGCGACCCGTGCCCGCGATCCTCGAGTACATCCCGTACGGCAAGCGCGACCGTCATCGCGGTCGCCACGGGCAGCACCGTGGGCCCCAGGCGCTCGAGGATGAGATCCGGAACCGGCGCGTTGAAGAACAGCGATTATCCGAGATCGCCCGAGAGCACCCGTTCCAGGTAGAGGAGGAGCTGGTCGTGGAGGGGAGCGTCGAGGCCGTAGGCCCTGCGGATGTCTCGGAGGATGTCTTCGGTGACGCCGCCCATCCCGCCTGCGATGGTGAGCGCGGGGTCGCCGGGCGCGAGGTGGATCAGCACGAAGTTGAGAACGAGAACCGCCGCGACGAGGGCGGCGGCGCCGAGGAGGCGGTGTGCGAAGATCAGGGCGAGCCGCACGTCTGCCCTATCCGTGGGACGCTCAGCGGGAGGCGGCCGGCGGGAAGACGCCCGGGCCCGGTTCAATGCGGCCGCTCCGGCTCAGGGCCGGCTCAGCGGTCGAGCCAGACCTCGTCCCACGGCTGCATGGGACCCCACACCGTTTCGGGCGGATCCATGACCGTCCGGTGCGATACGGTGACATAGGGCTCCTCGTTGATGAAGTAGAGGGGCAGCTCGTCGCTGACGATTCGCTGAAACTCTTCGTAGAGCGCCTTGCGTCGTCCAACGCCGAGGGTGGCCCCCGCTTCCCGAAGCAGCGCATCCACCCTCTCGTTGCAATAGCCCTGAGTGTTGGACCAGACCGTCTTCTTGATGTTGGCGCAAAGGTAGATGCGGTGGACCCCGATGACGGGATCGGGATAGGTCCAGTGGGTGTTCATGGTGAATTGGTAGTCCCAGGACGCGATGCGCCGCGCCCAGCTCGGGAAGTCGGCGGCCGCGCGCAGATCGACCGCGATGCCCACCTTCCTCAGCTGGGACTTGATGTAGGCTGCGCCGGTTCCGAGGCTGTCGGCGTGGAACGGGGGGTAGTCGAGAACGACCTTCAGCCGTACGCCCTCCCCATCCGGTCGGTAGCCGGCCTCGTCGAGCAGCCTCCGTGCGCGCTCCAGGTCCACCGGGTAGCGGTTCAGGCTGTCGCTGTGGAAGGGGCTCGAGCTGTGCAGCGGGCCGTAGCCCGGCCGCGGCAGCCCGCCGTGCAGCGTGTTTACCATGAAATCCTGGTCGATGGCGTAGGCGACGGTCTGGCGAACCCGCAGCTCGTCGAACGGAGGCGCGCGCAGGTTGAACTCGACGTAGTTGAGCGAGCCGAGCGCCTCGTAGCCTTTCGTGCTCACGTGGAGTTCGGGGTTGTCCACGATCCTCGGGATGTCGCGCAAGCGCAGGCCGGCAAAGGGGTAGTAGTCGACTTCGCCCTTCTCCAGCGCGAGCATGCGCACCGAGGGCAAGTTGAAGAACCTGACGACGATCCGCTCGAGAAAGGGCCGTCCTTCGATGAAGAAGTCGTCGTTGCGCTCGAGGATCACGTGCCGGCCCCTCACCCACTCGCCGAACCTGAACGGGCCGGAGCCGACCGGGGCTGCGTTCATGGGGTGGGTTTTGGGATCCTGGCCGTCGCCGAAGACGTGCCTGGGCAGGATGGGCATGAGGAGGGGGACGAGCGACTGCATCAGGGCGGGATGGGGCCTGGCGAGCCGGATCACGGCGGTGTGCGCATCGGGGGTATCCACCCGGTCGACGGCATCGAACATCGCGATCCCGAAGGGGTGGTGCTGCTTGACGAGGGCGAGCGAGAAGGCGACGTCCTGCGATGTGATGGGCGTCCCGTCGTGGAAGCGGGCGTTGGGTGCGAGGTGGAAGGTGTAGCTCAGCCCGTCCTCCGAGATCTCCCAGCGCTCGGCCAGGTAGGGCCGGGGTTGGAACGCGTCGTCGACCCGCACCAGCCCGGCGAAGAGCTGGACGCCGATACCGGTATGGGCGCCCGACTGCACGGCCGGGTTGAGATGGCGCATCCCCGCGCCGCCGGCGACGACCAGGGTGCCGCCGGGCCTTGGCTCTTGCGCGGAAGCGGGAACGCAAAGAGCCGTGGCCGCCAGGCAGAAGGCGGTGGCGCAGGCGACGGAACGCAGAACGCGAAGGATCGCGGTCCGGCGAGCGCCTCGGCCGTTCGGGCGGTGTATCTCCTCTTGCGGCAGGTGCATGCGGAGGACTCGAGTACGGCGGGCGGGATGTTGCAGACGGAACGGTGCGGGAAAGACCTCGGGTGGTCAAGACAATGGGACCGACAGGCCCGAAAGAGCCCGCGCAGGCGCACAAAGCTCGTATTTTCCGGGACAAATCGTGTAGGGACGGCGGCGTATTTTGTAGGTTCATGCAGCGTCCATGCACTGCACATTATGCCGGCTGAACCTCCGCTACCGGGACGTTACGCTTGCTGCATGTCCATGAGCAGCGAGCCGATACTCCGCGGGGCGCGCTTCCGGCGCCGCGCCCCGTCGCGATCCCGGGAGCCGCGCGGCCGATGACCGGAACCGACTCGGGCACGAGCGGCGCCGACGGCGCGCGCGCGCGCCCCTGGCTGTTGCGCCAGAAGATCGCCATCCCCGACCGGGTGGCGGGGTATTTCGACCGCGCCGGGCTGGTGGACCGGGCCATGCCGACCCGGCGGCGCCTGACGGTGCTGGTGGCGCCCGGCGGGTTCGGCAAGACGACCCTGCTTGCCGAATGCTGCCGCCGGGTTCGCGAGGACGGGATTCCCGTCGCGTGGGTCTCCGTGGACGAGCGGGACGAGCCCGAGGTTCTGGACACCTATGTCGCCTTCGCTTGCCGGAGCGCCGCCGGCGGCGCGCCGGCGGATGTGGAGGACCTCGGGATTTCGGTTTTCGGACAGGCGGTCGGCGAGACCGGGGGCCGCACCGGCCTCGCGCTCAGCGAGATTGAGGCCCGCGATGGACCCTTCGTACTGGTGTTCGACGAGCTGGAACGGTTCGGCGGCCCGGATGCGGCGGCCCTGCTCGAGTTCCTGCTGCGGCGCGGCCCTCCGAACCTGCACCTGGCCTTCTCGGGCCGCGAGCTTCCCGCCGGCGTGAATGTCGCCGGCGCCGTGCTGGACGGCCAGGCCGAAGTTCTGTCGGTGGACGACCTGCGGTTCACCAGCGTGGAGGCCGCGGAGTTCTTCGACGGCCAGTTGTCGGGCCCGCGGCTGGACGCGGTGATGTCGGAGTCGGCCGGCTGGCCATTCGCGCTCAGGCTTTCCCGGAACGAGGTGGAACGGGGCGGACGCGGCGATGCGCATGCTTCGCGCAAGCTGGTGGAGAACTGGGTGGAGTCGCGGCTGTTCGCGGGTCTCGGGGCGGAGGACCGGGAGTTCCTGCTCGATATCGGCCTGTTCGAGTGGATCGACGCGGCGCTGCTCGACGAGGTGCTGGAGCACAGCGATTCGATGCGCCGGATCGACACGATGACGGTCCTGGCCGGGCTGCTCGAGCCGGTGCGCGACGGCGCAACGGAGCTGTGGCGGCTGCATCCGTTGATCCGCGAACACTGCGCCCGGCGGCGCTTCCATGAGGCGCCGCAGCGGTTCCGGGCCATCCATCGGCGGATTGCCGCCGCTCTCGGGCGGCGGGGACGGACGGTGGACGCCATTCGCCATGCGGTCGAAGCCGGGGAGCCGGCGCTTGCGGGCGACATCGTGGAGGCGGCCGGCGGCGTGCGCCTGTATCACCGCGAAGGGGTAGTGCAGTTTCAGGCCGCCCACCGCCTGCTTGCCGAGGACGTCGTCGCGGCACGCCCGCGCCTCGCGCTGGTGCGGTGCATGTCGTCGATCCTGTCGGGGCGGATGGACGAGGCCAGGGCGGGATACCGCGCGCTGGCCGGGGCTCTGGACAGCCTCCAGGTCGATGCGAGCGGCGCCGCGCTCGAGCTGGCGGCGGACCATTGCATGGTTCGGGGCATGATGCTGCTCCACGCCAGCGAAAGCATGGGCTCGACGATGATGCGCACGCATCTGGCCGAAGTTGCGCGGCTCGCGGAATCGCCGCACCTGGATGTCCTGACCCGGGGAGCCTTCGAATACTCCCTTTGCCTGGCGGGCAACCTGACGGGGAACATCGGAGAGGCGCTCGACCACGCCGCGCGGGCACGGCAGTGTCTGGGCCAGAGCCGTTACCTGTCGATGTATATGGACGTGCAGGAGGGGCAGGTCGCGATGGCGCAGGGCCGGGTGCAGGACGCGGCTGCGCTCTACCGCCGAGCCGAGCGGGCTGCAGCGGAGCGTTATGTGCTGGACCCCGAACCGGCGGCCGTGTGCAACGCACTGATACACGAGCTTTCGCTGGAATGCGGCGGGGCGGCGCCAGGGCCGGGGCCGAAGCGCGTCCCCGAAGCGCTGACGCGGGGCAACACGCCCTTCCAGGCCTACGCCGCTGCCAGCGGCGCCGCCCTGGAGGCGAGGCTTCGCGACGAGGGGGTCGAGGCGGCGTTGGAGAGCGCGGACGATATGCTGGACTATGTGCGGAGCGCCCGGCTGCCGGCGCTGGTGCGCTATGTGTCGGCGCTGCGGGTGTCGCTGCTGTCGCTCGCCGGGCCGATCGGCGAGGCCGAGCGGGCCTGGGAGGCGGCCGGTCTGCCCCCGGACGCCGCCGGCTGCCTGGACCTTGCCGGCCAGACCTGGCGGGAGATGGAGGCGCTGTCCTCGGCCCGCTTGCGCCTGACGATCGGGCGCGGGCGCTTCGAGGAGGCCCGCGGCTTCGCGGGCGAGCTGCGCGCGGCGGCGGCGGCGCGGGGGCTGAAGCGCACGCTGATGCGCGCGCTCGCGCTGTCGGCGGTGCTGGAACGGCGCGCCGGCGACGGGGCGGCGGCGGCCGCCCACGTGAAGGATTATCTGCGCGCCTACGCCGATACGCCCTATGGCGGGCCGCTGGTGCGCGAGCGCGCCGACTGCGCCGAGCTCCTGGCCGCCCGTCTCCCAACCGCGCCCGGCTCTCCTCTCGGCGATACCGCGCCCTCCCCCCGGGCCCCCCCCCCCCAAACCGCGCCCGGCTCTCCTCTCGGGGAGACGGCGCGCTCCCTCCTGGCCGCGATGGAGAGTGCGGACGACCCGCGGCATCGGCTGCTCAGCGCGCGCGAGCGGCAGGTCCTGCAGCGGCTCGCGGGACGGCGGGACAAGCAGATTGCAGCGGAGCTCGGCCTGAGCACCCACGGCGTGCGCTATCACCTGCGCAACCTGTTCGCCAAGCTCGGGGCGTGCAACCGGGCCGAAACGCTGCGCCGCGCACGGGAGATCGGGCTGATCCCCGGCGACTCCTGAGCGGCTTCGGCCCGGAGAGTTTGCCGACGGAGCAACGCCGACACCCATGTCAACGCGGTATGCCGGGCAACCGGTCGCGATCTCGCACACGGGCGGATTCGACGGGGTTGCGTGCCCTCTTGCGCAGGATTAATGGCGCCAATTTGTAGCGCCTCACGTCGGTTGTGTAGACGATATTCTCATTTTCCCTAGCGCATTAATACATTGGTGATAATACACAATTTGTCTTCAATCTTCCGTTTTCACCGCCTCGTGAGCTGTGCATGGATTGCCGGGAATGGGGTGGTCCGGAACCCGCCTTCCGCAGAGTTGACGCCCGATCTCGACCGCAACCGGGTGTCGGAATGGAGGCGGGGCGATTGTCGTGGGGGCGCTGGCGCGCGGAGGATTCGGTTCTTCGGCGAGCGCAGTCGGACGGACCGGGCCCGGCAATCGCGCGGTGGCCACCCGGGGATTGCTGCTTCGAGAGCGCTGCCTCGCGTTCTGGCTGCGGCGTCTCCGACTCGTGACAGAGAGGTTCAGGGACCATCGACCCTGATTCCGCACCTTCCCGACATGCCCCGCCGCTTGGCTCTCGATAACGACGGTCATCGCGAGCAAGAACAGGATTGGATCGAGAGTGTGGGTGGGGGCGGTAGGGTAGGCAGTGGCCGGTGGAACTGCGCACTTCCGGAACGCCCCACGGCCCGGGGACTCGCTTGCGGCAACGTGCCGGGCGGTCTCTCTTGCGGCCTTCTCGACCGGGTGTTCGACCGTCGGGACCGCGCGCGGCGCCGGGGCGACGGGGACCTGTCCAGTCGCCTCCCGGCCATCAGGGGGCGGCGACGGAGGTCCGTGCCGCAGTCGAACGCCGCTTCGGTGCGAGCTGGGAGACTCCGTCCGACGCGGCTCGGAGCTTCGGCGTTGCTCGCGCTCCTCGTCGTGCTGGCCACCGCCCTGTCATATGCAGCCCCCGCACAGGCGCAAAACGCGACGGGAGTCTGCGAACGCACGGAGGAGGTGGAGACCGAAATCGTCGACGCCGTCGCCGGCGTTGGCGATTGCGCGAATCTGACGGCCGCCCAACTGGCGGCCAGGGAAATCGCAGAGGAATATGTTCTCTTGTCCGCGCGTGATTGCCTGCACCTTGCGGTCATGCGGGCACAAGGCGTGAACGAGGCGCTGACGTTCGATCGAGGCTTCTCAGCCTTCGCGGAGATCACCATCCTCGCGTAGATCGCCGATGTGGTCGAAGCGCGAACGCGTCACTCCCGCGAACACGGCGGCGGGCGGCGTCGGTTGCCTCCCCGTGACGCCTGGTGAATCATGCCATCCCCCCCCGCGCGTAGGCCGCCGGTGTGGCCGAAGCGCGAACCCGCCCCCCCCGCGAACCCGGGGGGGGGGGGCGTCGGTTGCCCCCCCGGGACGCATGGTGAATCATGCCCGCCACTCGCCCGACGAATGCATGAAGGAGGATCCCGACCGTGCCGAGAATCGACAAGCTGGACATCGACCTCTTCCGCCTGCCGCTGCCGGTGCCGATGGAAGCCTCGGCCGCGGGGGTGATGACCGGCTTCGACATGGTGACGGCGCGAGTCACGGACAGCGACGGCGTCACCGGTGTGGGCTACACCGTGATGCACGAGGGACAGGGCGGCCCCATCGCGGCGATGTGCGACGGGTCCTTCCGGTCGAGCGTCGAGGGCCGCGACCCGGATCTCATCGAGGCGATCTGGCGAGACCTCTACAAGCGCCACCACTATGCCGGCCGGGGCGGACCGATCGCCTTCGCGATGGCGGCGGTGGACACCGCGCTCTGGGACCTGAAGGGCAACCGGCTCGGCACGCCGCTGTGGCGGCTCCTCGGCGGCGCCAATCCTTCGGTCCGGGCCTATGCCGGCAACATCGACCTCAACTTCCCGGTGGACCGGCTGCTGGCGGGCGGCATGGCGAGCGTCGAGCAGGGGTTCCGATCGGTCAAGATGCGGCTCGGCCGCCCGACGATCGCCGAGGACATCGCCCGCGTCGAGGCGATGCGCAACCACCTGCCCGACGAAATCGAGCTGATGGCGGACGCGAACGAGGCCTGGCGGGTGGAGCAGGCGATGCGCGCCATGACCTTGCTGCAGCCCTTCGACCTCGTCTGGCTGGAGGAGCCCATCGCCCCCGACAACACCGCCGGCTACGTGCATCTCCGCTCGCTCGGCAAGGTGCCGCTCGCGGCGGGCGAGAACCACCACACGCTCGCGGAGTTCGCGGCGCTGATCGGAGCCGGCGGCGTCGATTTCCCGGAGCCCGACCTCACCACCTGCGGCGGCATCACGCCCTTCATGAAGATCGCGCACCTCGCCGAGGCGCACGGTCTGCCGGTGATGAGCCACGGCGCGCACGACCTGCACGTCCACCTGCTGGCGGCGGCCCCGAACGCGGCCTATCTGGAGTGGCACGCCTTCGGCCTCGACAAGTTCATGGAGGACCCGCTGACCGTCGAAGACGGCCATGCGCGCGCGCCGGACCGGCCGGGTCACGGCATCGTGCTCGACTGGCCGGCACTCGCCGCCCACCGCCCCGCCTAGTACCTCTGCACAGAGGTCTTGATCGATTGAAATTCAATCAGTCGAACGCCTCCTTGGACTCATCTCCGTCATTCCGACCGGTCAGAATCTCCGTGCCGGGCTAGGTATCCAGGCGGTGCAGGGGCAATCCTTCGTCGGTGCGCCGGCACGCCTTCACCCGACCGGCGTGTCGCCGTGCAGCAGCATGACTTCCGTGCGGACGGACGGATATCGTGCGGATTGAGACAAGGACCGATTTCCTGTCGATCCACGACGGGCCGGCTTGGCGGGGGGGCGGGCACGACCACGCCTCGGGCTCGCGAGATTCGATTCGGCGCCTGGGAATTCCCGTGCAGGACGCGCTTGTGCCTCTCCGTCAAGGGTCTCCCGGCGGTTCGTTGCCTCGCCACGGGGTTTGCCGTCGCAGCTCCCCTGGAGCGAGCGCGCTCACGGGCAGAGCACGCGGATGCGTTCGGTGGTCGATTCAAGCCTCAACGGCAGTGATCCGGCCGCATCCCCGTCGATCTGGACTGGCGCGCGCACCGTCGCGGACAAGGCGACGTCGTTCGCCCGGAGAATCTCCAGTCCCGGTGCCCGCACCGCGCCGCCGCACACGATGCGCAGGAGATCCCAGGCGAACGCGACCGGACGCGCCCGGGCGAACAGGCACACGGCAAGCTCCTGCGCTTGCGGATCGGCCCCCGGGGCGAGTACGTAGCGACCCGCATAGCGCGAGACGTTGGCGACGACCACCCATCTCGCATATCGGACGGAGCCGTCGGCCTCGACCCGAATGCGTGGGTAGGGACCTGCCGCCCAGCTCCGAAGGGCGCTGAGGACGAAGGCGCCCTTGCCGAACCGGCGCTTGAGCGAGGGGGTGACGGACTCGACGACGGCGCCGTCGAATCCCGCCCCGGCCATGAGCAGGAACGGGCGGCCGTTTGCGCGAGGGACATGAAGCGCCTTCGCAGTCCCGCCCGCGATCACCCCCGCAACCACTTCCGGCCGGCGCGGAAGCCGGAGTTCGGCCGCCAGCACGCTGGCCGTTCCCATCGGCACGATCCCGAGCAGTGCGTTGCAGCCGATCATGCCGGCCACGACCTCTCGGATCGTCCCGTCGCCGCCTGCCGCGACGACGACGTCCGTCCCTTCCGACACCGCACAACGGGCCAGGCGGGTCGCGTCCCCCGGCCCGCTCGTCCCGGCGACGGAAACGTCGAGCTTCCGCGCTGCGAGCGCCTTCACGACCCGGTCGAGCGTTCTCCGCCGGCGCCGTCCGGACGCCGGATTGAAGATAATCGAGATTCGGCGCCTTGGCGCTGCGCCGGCTCTCCCGGGCGATGTCTCGCTCACCGGCCGGTCGGCATCTCCGTTCGCCATGTGGTTCCCCCGTGCAAGGGCACGAATTCTCTCCGAACGGACAAATTTCGTCCGGAACGGCCAGTGCACCGCGCGACTCCTCCTCGACCTCGGGAAGACCCGTTCGCCGAGCCGACCTCGGGCCAGTGACGACGACCCCTATCCGAGGCGAAGCTCAAGACCCTGAAGCATCACCGCGGCTTCCCCGGTCTCCGCACAGCGCGTCGCCGACGAACGTCAGGTACCGCGGGCCGTGCTGGTCGTCGCGGTGGATGTCGAGCCCCAGGGCCCGGACCTTGCCACGAACGCATCGCCCCGGACCACCTCGACGCGGTCGGTGCCGGTGTGCCGGGCTGCCTGACGGGCGGCCTTGATGGCTTGGTCAAGCCCGAGCCTCGCGCGTCAGCCTTCGGGCACCGGGAGATGGGTCGTGCTGACACCACGGCGTATCGCATCGGCGGGCCCTCCTTCGGCTGCACGGAGCGCACCCTCGCTTGCGCTCGGATCTCGCGGCCTGTCGGACTCGCGGCGACCATGCGAGGTGAATCGGTCCAATCGCATCGTGAGAAATGGCCACATGGCGAACTTGGCCGGGCATTCCCGGGCGCGTGCAAGGCCGAGCGCCTTTCGAGCGGGCCTCGGATATAGAATCGGAGGCTGGATTCGATCACTTGGGGACACAGATGGGCGCGGAAGGCGATACGGCGAAGGTGGCGGTGGTGACGGGAGCCGGAACCGGGGTCGGCCGGGCGGCGGCGCTCGCCCTCGCGGCGGAAGGCTTCGCGCTCGTGCTCTCCGGGCGGCGGCCGGAGCCCATCAAGGAGGTCGCGTCGGAGATTGGATCGTCCGGGGGACGGGCGATCGCGGTTCCGACCGACGTGACCGACCCCGAGTCCATCCGCGCCCTCTTCACGCGCACGGTCGAAGTCTTCGGCCGTCTCGACCTCCTGTTCAACAACGCCGGCATGGGAGCGCCGGCCATCCCGCTCGAGGACCTCTCCGTCGAGCAGTGGCGGGCGGTGGTCGACACCAACCTCACCGGCTCGTTCCTGTGCACCCAGGAAGCTTTCCGCATAATGAAGAGCCAGAGTCCGCAGGGGGGACGCATCATCAACAACGGCTCGATCTCGGCCCACACCCCGCGCCCCTTCTCGGCTCCCTACACTTCGACCAAGCACGCGATCACCGGGCTCACGAAGTCCACCGCCCTCGACGGGCGGGCCCATGACGTCGCCTGCGGCCAGATCGACATCGGCAACGCCGAGACCGACATGACGGCGCGGATGCGCCGGGGGGTGCCGCAGGCGAACGGCACGACGATGGCCGAGCCCACCATGGCGGCGGAGAACGTGGGGCGGGCAATCGCCTACATGGCGAGCCTGCCCCTCGACGCGAACGCCCTCTTCCTGACCGTGATGGCGACCGGAATGCCGTTCGTCGGGCGCGGCTGAGCGCGGACCCGGATCCGCGGCCCGCCACGGCGCGCGACCGCCGCGGCCCGGCGCACCGGGAACCCGATTCCAACCGACTCGTTTACCAACCCCTCGTTTACCAACCAAGGAGCATGCGGATGTCGACGATTACCGGCGCGACCCTTCTCGTGAGGAGCCTCAGGCAGCAGGGCGTGGAGCACATGTTCGGGGTGGTGGGATTTCCGGTGCAGCCGGTCGCCGCCGCCGCCCAGAAGGAGGGCATGACCTACGTCGGGATGCGCAACGAGCAGGCCGCCTCGTACGCGGCCCAGGCGTCCGGCTACCTCACCGGACGGCCGGGAGCGTGCCTCACCGTCTGCGGGCCGGGAGTCATCCACGCCCTCGCGGGACTCGCCAACGCGAAGTGGAACGCGTGGCCGATGATCCACATCGGCGGCGCGTCGCCCACCTACCAGAACGGCATGGGCGCGTTCCAGGAAGAGCGCCAGGTGATGGCGGCCACCCCCTACTGCAAGTACGCCCACCAGATAGACCGCGCGGACCGCATCCCGTACTTCGTCGAACAGGCGGTGCGCACCTCGATCTTCGGCCGCCCGGGTGCCGTCTATCTCGATTTCCCCGACAACGTCATCCGCGAGGAGATCGACGAGGATTCGGTAACCGCGGCCGCAACCGTTCCCGAGCCGCCGCGTTTTCACGCTGCCCCGGAATCGGTCGAGGCGGCGCTCGACGCGCTCGAATCCGCCGAGCGCCCGCTCGTCATCGTCGGCAAGGGCATGGCCTGGTCGCGGGCGGAGGACGAGGTGCGGGCGTTCATCGAGCGGACCCGCCTCCCCTTCCTCGCCTCGCCGATGGGCAAGGGGGTGATGGACGACGGCCACGCGCTTTCGGTCGGCGCGGCGCGCAGCCTCGCCCTGCGCGAGGCGGACGTCGTGTTCCTGATGGGGGCAAGGCTCAACTGGATCATGCACTTCGGCCTGTCGCCGCGGTTCTCGCCGAACGTGCGGGTGATCCAGCTCGACATCAACCCGGAGGAGATCGGAACCAACGTGCCGACCGAGGTCGCCCTCCCGGGAGATGGCCGGGCGGTCGTCTCCCAGCTCAACGAGGCCCTCGCGAGCCGCCAGTGGTTCTATCCGGACGACACCGCGTGGCGCTCCGCCCTCGCCGAGAGCGCAAGCAAGAACCAGGCGACCGTCGAGCCGATGATGGACGACGACGCAGTGCCGATGAACTACTACCGGGCGCTGCGCGACGTCCGCGAATGGATGCCGGAAGACGCGATCATCGTGAGCGAAGGCGCGAACACCATGGACATCGGACGCACCCAGCTCCCGAACGCCAAGCCCCGCAAGCGGCTCGATGCGGGCACCTACGGCACGATGGGGGTGGGCCTCGGCTTCGCCATCGCGGCCGCCGTCGCCTGCCCGGATCAGCCGGTGGTGGCGGTCGAAGGCGACTCCGGCTTCGGGTTCTCGGGGATGGAGATCGAGACCATCTGCCGCCTCGGCCTGCCCGTCAAGACCGTCGTGCTCAACAACGGTGGCATCGGCGCGTCGGCGGGCGAGGCGCCGAACGTGGAGGGGGTGCTCCCCCCCGGGGCGCTCACCAGCGGCGCCCGCTACGACCTCATGATGGAGGCGTTCGGCGGGCGCGGGTTCTTCGTCGAGGACCCGGCCGACCTTCGAAAGGCGCTCGACGACTCGATGGCCCACGACGGTCCGACCCTCGTCAACGTCATCATCAATCCGCAGGCGGAGCGCAAGCCGCAGAAGTTCCGCTGGCTCACCACCTGATCCGGTCCGACCTGCCCTGCCCACCCGGCTCCCCGCACCCGCGGGGAGCCGGGCCGCCGCCACGAGCCGCGAACCGCGAATCAGGACGAGCCTTGCGGTTCGATCTTCTCTTCCGCCCCTGAAGGCAACGCGACCGCAGCGATTCGGCGGCCGAAGCGCCACGCGATCACGTTTCCGACCACGGCCGGCGGCACGAACCCGGCGAACAGCCAGAACGCCGCGGTCCGGTATTCCTCGGCGCGCGTCATGAGATCGAAGCCGAGGCCGTTGGCCAGGATGCCGGTGAAGGCAGCGCCGAGCGCGAAGCCGGCGTGCTCCGCTTGCGAGGCGTCGGGGGGGCCTTGCTGCGCGGTGTCATCCATGCCGGCATCCAGGGGACAGGGGGGGACGGGGGGGCCGGAGATTCGCCCCGGTCGGATTCGCGGGGGCAATGCTGGCACTTCAAGCACAGTTGAAGTCAAGGCATTTCGCAGCGAACGAGGACACTCCCGCCGCCGACTTCGGCATCGACGGAGCGCGGGGGCACGATCCGCATGCCGAGCGCGCAGCCTGCGCGCTCCCGCCCACCGTTCACCGCGAAGAAGCGCTCTGCTTGCCGTCCGCCGGAGGGGAAGCGCCCGCCCGATGACGTTGCAGCAACGGGGGGCGCGAAGATCGGCACTTTCTTCGAACGCTCGATCGGACTAGGCTGTGCCCGCGACGATGGGGTGACGGGCCGGACCGGCGGGAACGGCGGCGCACCCGAGGTCCGGTCGCGCGGCACTGGGCGGCGCGGGCGGAGCCTAGTCCGTTCAGCGTTTCACGAGGAGGCGAAGCATGTCGGAAAACACCACGTTCGGGCCGGGGCTCAGCCGCCGCCGGCTTCTCCAGTACGGCGGCGCCCTCGGCGCGGCCGCCACGTCGTCCTTCATCGGCGTGCGGGCCCTCGCCGCCGACACCGCCGAGGTCAGCATGCAGCTCGGCTGGCTCGCGAGCAACGGCATCCTCGGGGAAGTCTGCGCCAAGCGCCTCGGCTACTACGCCGAGGAGGGAATCGAGCTCAACGTCACCCCCGGCGGACCCGGGGTGGACGGCGTCGCCTCGGTCGCGGCGGGCCGGGCCGGGGTCGGGCAGCTCTCGTCGAGCCCGTCCCTGATGCTGGCGCGCTCCGCGGGCATTCCGGTGAAGGCGTTCGCAGCCGGCTACCAGAAACACCCGTTCACCTATTTCTCGCTCGCCGACAACCCGATCCGGACCCCCGAGGACATGGTCGGGAAGACCATCGCCACCCAGCCGACCGCCGTCATCCTCCTCCGGGCCCTGCTCGCCCTCAACGGCATCCCCGAGGATCAGGTCGAGGTGGTCAAGATGGGGAGCGACATGAACCAGCTCATGACCGGCCAGGCGCAGGCGGTCACCGGCTGGATGACCAATACCAACGCGCTCAAGATCCTCGGCGACGGCCGGGTCGACATGATGCTGTGGGACACCGGCATCCAGCTCTACGCCAACGTCTACTACACGACGGACCAGGTGCTCGCGGAGCAGGCGGACACGCTCGCCCGCTTCCTCAGCGGTTCCGCCCGCGGATGGGGTTATGCCAGGGAGAACCCGGAAGAGGCCGTCGACCACCTGGTCTCCGAATACCGGAACCTCGACCGGGCGAGCGAGCTCGATGCGGTCGGGCCGGTGCTCGGATTCTCCTTCGACGACACCACCGCCACCGAGGGGTGGGCGGCGATGAATCCCGAGAACTGGCAGAAGCAGATCGACGTCTACTCCGATCTCGAACAGTTCAAGGGCGACACGCCCACGGTCGGCGACGTGATGACGACGGACGTCCTCGCGGCGACCGAGTCCCTGCGAAAGCAGGTCGGGTGAGTCCGGGCGCGCCTGAGCGTCCGCCCGGATCCGAGGGCGACCGGCGGCGGCGCGAGGCGGAGCGGCGCGTGGGGTGAATTCGGCCGCGGCCCAGCACGCCCCGGCGGCGCCCGCCGCCGGGGCCGCTGCACGCGCGGCGGCGGTGTCGGTGCGCGACCTCGCGGTCCGGTTCGAGACGGACACGGGTCTCGTCACCGCGCTCGACGGCGTGGGTTTCGACGTCCCGGTTGGAGGGCTCGTGACGATGCTCGGCCCATCGGGCTGCGGCAAGTCGACGCTCCTTCGGGCGGTCGCCGACCTGGTCCCGATCGGCGACGGGGAGATCCGCGTCTTCGGCCGCTCGCCGGAAGATGCGCGCCTCGCCCGCGACTTCGCCTTCGTGTTCCAGGACGCCACGCTCCTCCCGTGGCGAAGCGCGATCGACAACGTCCGCCTGCCCCTCGAGGTCGGGCGCCGGGACGGCGGCGTGGAGCAGCACGCGGAGCCGGACGAGCTCCTCGCCCTGGTCGGTCTCGCGGGCCGCGAAGCCGCCCTCCCCCACGAGCTCTCCGGGGGGATGCGCCAGCGGGTGTCGATCGCGCGGGCCCTCGTGTGCCGTCCCCGGGTGCTGCTCATGGACGAGCCCTTCGGAGCGCTCGACGAGATCACCCGCGACAAGCTCAACGAGGAGCTGCTCCGGATCTGGCGCGAGACGGGCACCACCATCATCTTCGTTACCCACTCCATCCCGGAGGCCACCTTCCTCGGACAGAAGTGCCTGGTGCTCTCCGCGCACCCCGGCCGCGTGCGCCAGTACGTGGACATCGACTTCGGCGGGCCGCGGACCCTCGCGATCCGGGACACCCTCGAGTTCGTGGAGGTGACCGCGCACCTGCGCGGCCTCCTGGAGGAGTCGACGTGACCGGCCGGAACCGCGGCATCGGGGAATCCGGCCGCAACGCAGGACTCGCGCCGGCCGCACGGGACGCGGACGCCGATGGGGCGCGGTTCGGGCGGTGGCCGGAGCCGACGCCGTGAACCGCCCGGCGGCAGTCGCGCACCGCGGGCGACGCGAGCGGTCGCGCACCGCCAACTGGCGCCGGCGCGCGCCCGCGATCGCGGCCGCCGCAGGCATCCTCTTGCTCTGGCAGGCGATCGTCTCCGGGTTCGGAGTGCCGACGTACATCGCTCCGACCCCGATCCAGGTCCTCCAGGTGTTCGTCGAGCAGGGCGACGTTCTCTGGATCAACTTCTGGCCGACCCTGATGGAAGCGGCATCGGGCTTCCTTGTCGGCAACACGGTCGCCGCGGTGCTCGCGGTGTGGTTCGTCCACAGCCAGCTTGCGGAGCGGGCGTTCTATCCCATCGCCGTCTTCGTCAACACGATTCCGATCATCGCCGTCGCCCCGATCCTCGTGCTCCTCCTCGGGAACGGCTACGCGCCCAAGATCGTCATCGCGGCCCTCATCTGCTTCTTCCCGACCCTGGTCAACATGGTGCGCGGACTGAAGGCGGTGAGCCCGCAGATGGTCGAGCTCATGCGGGTCCTCTCCGCGAGCGGCCGGGAGGTGCTGTTCAAGGTTCGCCTTCAGAGCTCGCTCCCCTTCCTGTTCGCGGCCCTCAAGATCGCGTCGACCACCTGCGTCATCGGGGCGATCGTCGGAGAGTGGATCGGCTCCAACTACGGCCTCGGCTCTCTCATCATCGAGGCCACCTACAACTTCCGGGCGCCGCTCCTGTACGCCACCGTGGTCCTGGGGGCGGGAATGGCGGTCGCGGCGTTCGCCATCGTCAGCTTCGTCGAACGCCGGGTCCTCAGGTGGAAGCCCCCGGAAGTGTTCTGACCGCGGCCCCGATGCTCGCGAAAGGCGCGCGAGACGCGCGGAACCACGAGGAGATACACCCATGCAGACCGAGAGTTCGAACCCGTCCACCTTGACACGGCCCGAGGCCCGGGTGCCGGTGGTCGCAAGGTCGGACGTCCTCGTGGTGGGCGGCGGGCCGGCCGGCATCGCGGCCGCCGTGTCGGCCGCCCGAAACGGGGCGAGCGTGACCCTGGTCGAGCGCTACCCCTACCTCGGAGGCCTCGCCTCGGGCGGGATGGTCCTGGTGCTCGACGACATGCACAACGACACCGAGATCTCGGTGCGCGGCCTCGCGATGGAGGTCCTGGAGCGCATGCACCGCCGCGGGCTGTGCGTGTACCCGCCCGAGGCGGACCGCGACCCCGCGGTGCGCGCCACCGAAGCGATGTGGCGCAAGTGGTCGCGCTGGGGAGTCTTCGACTTCCACACCCATACGAAACCCCACCCGGTCATCTTCGCCGCCGCCTTCGACCCGGACGGCTTCAAGCACGCCGCCCTCGAGATGGTCGCGGAGGCGGGGGTCGAGCTCCGCCTCCATAGCTGGTTCCAGTCGACCCTCGTCGAGGACGGGCGCGCGGCCGGGGTCATCGTCGAGACCAAGGAGGGGGCGCAGGCGATTCGCGGTGACGTCCTCATCGACGCGACCGGGGACCTCGACGTCGCCGCGAGCGCGGGCGCCGCGTTCGAGGAGGGCGCCTACATCGTCACCACCGTGTCGCGGATCGGCGGGGTGGACACCGAAGCGGCCGAGCGCTTCCAGTTCGAGGAGCCGGAACAGTTCGCGGTAGTCGATCGGCAGGCCAAGCGCATCATCGGCGGCTGCTGGCAGTACTGGTGGCTGAAGACCCCGCTCCCCGGCGTCGTCTGGTGCAACTGCCCGCACATGACCGGCTTCGACGGGATGAAGGTGGCGGACCTGACCGCAGCGGAGTTCGAGGGACGGCGCCGGATGCGCGAACTCCTCGACTTCGCCCGCGAGAACGTGCCGGGCTTCGAGCGGGCATACGTCGTCGACTTCGCTCCCCAGACCGGGGTGCGCCAGACCCGGTTGCTGAAGGGCGAGTACGTGGTCACCAAGGAGGATGTCATGGACCGCGTCCACTTCGCGGACTCGGTGTGCCGCGGGCGCGACTACTACACCCCTTACCGGGCCCTCCTCCCGGTCGGCGTCGAGCAGTTGCTGGTGGCCGGCCGTCACTACTCCGCGACCCGATCGGCGCAGAAGGTGAGCCGCGAGATCCCCCCCTGCATGGCGATGGGCGAGGCGGCCGGGATCGCGGGCGCGCTCGCCCTCGACGCCGGCACCGCCGTCCGGGACGTGGACGTCGGACGCATCCAGCGGCAGATGCGCGCCCAGGGGGCGGACCCCGGCGACCGTCCGGCCGCCAACGCGCGGACCGCCGCGCCGGTGGCGGCATGATGAGCGCGGGACCCGCGAACGCCGGAGCGGCCGCCCTCCCTCTCGACGGGGTGAGGGTCATCGACTTCACCCAGGTGATGATGGGGCCGTGCTGCACCCAGATGCTCGGCGACTACGGCGCGGACGTCATCAAGATCGAGCGGGCCGGCATGGGCGACCTCTCGCGGTGGAGCGTCGGCGAGGACCCGGACGGCGGGAACAACCCGGTATTCGCGAGCCTCAACCGCAACAAGCGAAGCCTCGCCCTCGACCTCCGGTCGGAGGCGGACCGGAACGTCGTGCGGCGGCTCGTCGAGACGGCCGACGTGGTGGTCAACAACTTCCGCCCCGGGGTCATGGAGCGGTTGGGCTTCGGCTACGAGGAGCTGCGGGACATCAACCCCCGCATCATCTGGGCGATGGGAAGCGGCTACGGGCGCGACGGGCCGTACGTGCGCAAGGGAAAGGGCGGTCAGGACGTTCTCGCCCAGGCGATGACCGGGGCGATGCACCGTCGCTCCGGGCCGGAGATCCCCCTCTCCGTCTATCCCACCGCGCTCGCGGACTACGCGGCCGGCATGCATCTCGTGCAGGGAATCCTGTTCGCGCTCCTGCAGCGCGAACGGACCGGGGAGGGCCAGCAGATCTCGGTATCCCTCTACAACTCCATGCTCGCGATGCAGATGCAGGAGGCGGCGATGCACCTCATGCGCGGGCGCGAGCTCAATTGGGCGGCGTACCCCCTTTCCGGCGTCTTCAAGACCACGGACGGGGCGATCGTGATGGTGGGGGCGTTCAAGGAGAACCCGCTCCGCGAAATTTGCCGCGCGCTCGATCTCGACGACCTGTCGGAAATTCCGAAGTACGCGGACCACGACCGGCAGACGGCGCACCGCTCGGAGCTGCAGGCGATCTTCCGCGAGAGGTTCGCGTCCGGCACGACCGACCATTGGGTGGAGCGCCTCGAGGCCGTCGACATCCTCTGCGCGCCGGTCCTGTCGCTCGAAGAGGCGCTCGCGGACCCCCAGACCGCGTTCAACCGGATGGTCGTCGAGTCGGAGCCGACCGCGGCGGGACCGGTCCGTCTCGTCGGATCGCCGATCGAGATGTCGGCCGCCGCCTTCGCGATCCGCCATCCGCCCCCGCGGCTCGACGAGCATCGCGACGAGGTGCTGGCGGAGCTCGATGGGGTGCGCGAGGAGCCGGCCGCATGAGCGCCGCGCCCGCAGGCGGCGCCGGAGGGGTCCGCTTCGACTGCGCGGGCGGGGTCGCGCGCGTGACCCTCGACCGTCCCGAACGCCTGAACGCGGTCGACTCGGCGACGGAAGCGGCCCTCGGCGCGATCTGGGATGCCATCGAGCGGGACCCGGGCATCCGCTGCGTCGTGCTGACCGGGAACGGGCGCGCATTCTGCGCAGGCGCCGATCTCAAGGAGGACGGCCCGGGCGGGCTCGCCTACTGGGCGCGCTCCGGGCGCCACGGCTTCGGGGGGATCGCGCTCGCGGGCCGGGTCTCGGTTCCGATCGTGGGGCGAATCAACGGCATCGCCCTCGGCGGCGGCTTCGAGATGGCGCTCGGCTGCGACATCCTCGTGGCCGCGGAGTCGGCCTCCTTCGGCCTGCCCGAGCCCCGGGTCGGCCGACTGCCCCTCGACGCCGCGGTCACCCTGCCGCGCCGGCTGCCCCGGGCACTCGCGATGGGCATCCTCCTCACCGGACGGCGCATCGGGGCCGGGGAGGCACTCGCGGCCGGCCTCGTCAACGAGGTCGTGCCGGACGCGGAGCTCGACCGGGCCGTCGACGCGTGGGTCGCCGACATCCTCGCCTGCGCACCGTTGAGCCTGCGCGCGATCAAGCGGTCCGTCGCAGAGACCGGGCACCTCCCGGAGCGGGCCGCACGCACCGCGTGCCTGCCGAGCCTCGTCGCCGCGCTCGAGAGCGACGACGCGGACGAAGGGGTCGCCGCCTTCCGGGAGAAGCGGGCGCCGGTCTGGAAGGGACGCTGACGGTGCCGGCCGCGGACGGGCCGATCGCGAGCGCCGGCCACCGGCAAGGCAGCCACCGTGGCCAATTCCTCCTTCGTCCTCCCGGGCCGAGGATGGACCCGAACCAGGGCAAGTCCCCATGACCTACGTCATCAACGAAGCGTGCATCGACGTCAAGGACGGCGACTGTACCAACGTCTGCCCCGTGGACTGCATCTACGAGGGCGGCCGGATGTTCTACATCCAGCCCGACGAGTGCGTGAACTGCGCCGTCTGCGTCTCGGTGTGCCCGGTCGAAGCGATCTTCGCCGAAGAGGACCTGCCGCCCGCGTCCACTCCGTTCACGGCCGTCAACGCGGAGTTCTTCGAGGACGGCGTCACCGGGTGGGGCAGCCCCGGCGGCTTCGAACCCGCGTTCCGCACCGGGAAGGACCATCCGGTGGTCGCGGCCTGGAAATCGGGCGCCGAATAGCCCGGGGCCGGATGCCATGCACGCCGCGGTCCTTCGCTACTTCGAGGCGGTCGCCGCGGACGGCTCGATCCGGCGGGCCTCCGAACGGCTCAGCGTGTCGGCTTCGGCCGTCAACCGCCAGATCCTCAAGCTCGAGGACTACTTCGGAACTCCCCTCTTCGAGCGAAGACCGGACGGGATGCGGCTGACCGACTGCGGCCGCCTCGTCCTCGACCACTTCCGTGCGACCCTGCAGGACTTCGCCCGCCTCAAGAGCGAGATCGACGAGCGGCGCGGGATCATCAGCGGCACGGTCACCATCCTGACCCTCGACAGCCTCACGGTCCACTTCCTGCCCGAAGTGCTCTCGCCGTTCATTTCCGAGCACCCGGCCGTGGAGGTACGGGTGATCGCGGGCGATCCGAAAACCACCACCCACGCGATCACCCAGGGCAGCGCGGACCTCGGCCTCGCCTTCCATTCACCGCACACCCGCGGGGTCCGGGTGCTCGGCGAGGTCCCATGCGCCATGCACGCCATCATGACTCCCGATCACGAGCTTGCCGCCCGCGCCACCGTGACCCTCGAGGAATGCGGCGCCCATCCCCTCATCTACCAGGAGAGCTCGAGCTCCATGGACGCCTTCTTCGGCGACGAGATGGAGGCGTTCAAGCGCGCCCACCAGCCGGTGCTGACCTCCAACACCCTCGCCCTCATGAAGCGGCTGCTCCTGCGGGGGGCCGGCATCGCCTTCTACACGCGCCTCGGCTTCGTCGAGGAGCTTGCCGCCGGCCGGTTGGTGGCGGTGCCAATCGAGGACGAACGGCTGACCCGCCTCCGCCTCTCCCTCATCACCTCGTCGGAACGATCGCCGACGGTCGCGGGGCGGGCGATGGCCGAGCACCTCGCGGCGGCCCTCGCCCGCTTCGCGGCCGACTTCGAGACGCAGACCGCATGAGTGCCCGGACCCTTTCGTTCCGGCGACTGCTCGCCGCGCCGGGGCGCGAGGCGGCGGTCCGCGATGCGGTGGTCGAGGTGCAGGGCGGCCGGGTCCGGTCGGTCGCAGGGGGGGCGGCCGGGGCGGACACCGGCGCGGCCGAAGACCTCCTCGCCATGCCGGCGATGGTCAATGCCCACGACCATGGCTACGGGCTTCGGCCCCTCGCTCTCGGCGGAGCGGACGACGCTCTCGAGTGCTGGATCGCCTCACTCACCGGCCGGCCGTCGATCGACGCCGAGCTCGAGGCGGCCGTCGCCTTCGGCCGGATGGCGCTCTCGGGCATCGGCGCGACCGTGCACTGCCACAACTCGCTCGCGGCGGAGCGGCTCGCCGACGAGGCCGCCGGGGTCGCCCGGGCCGCGGCGGACGTGGGCCTCCGGGTCGCCTTCTCGTGCCCGATCCTCGACCGCAACGCCTTCGCCTACGGCGACCAGCGCGCGCTGCTGCCCGACCTCGCTCCGGTGGACCGGACCCGCCTCCCCGCGGCCATGGCCCGTACCGGTCCGGCCAGCCATCTGGTGGATCAGGTCGAGGGCATCGCGGCCGCGTTCGAGAGCGAGCGCTTTCGGGTGCAGTACGGCCCGATCGGTCCGCAGTGGTGCGAGGACGCGACCCTCGAGCGCATCGCCCGCGCCTCGGCCGACCACGATCGCCGCATCCACATGCACCTCCTCGAATCGCCGCGGCAACGCGAGTGGCTCGACTTCGCCTACCCGAGGGGCATCGTCCGGCATCTCGACGACATCGGGTTCCTCTCCCCGCGCCTCACCGTCGCTCATGGGGTGCAGCTCACCGAGGCCGAGTGCGCGCTGCTCGCGGAGCGCGAGGTGACGGTGGCGGTCAACACCTCCTCGAACCTTCGGCTTCGTTCGGGAGTCGCCCCGGTCGCGCGCTTCATCGAGCACGGCCTTCGATTCGGACTCGGGCTCGACGGCGGTGCCCACGACGACGACCAGGACTACTTCCGCGATCTTCGTCTCGCGTGGCGACTCCACAACGGGACCGGACTCGCGCCGGCCTTCCCGCCGGCCCGACTCTTCGATGCCGCCCTCCGGGACGGCGCCCGGGTCATCGACGGGGCGCAGGACTACGGCACGATCCGAGCCGGCGCGCGCGCCGACCTCGTGGCCCTCGACTACGCGGCGATGGGCGCCGACCTCCTGGTGGATAACAACGACGAAATGGATGTGCTCCTCACCCGAGCCACCGCGGAAGACATCCGGCACCTGATCGTCGACGGACGCGACGTGGTTCGGGACGGACGCCTCGCGAGCCTCGATCTCGGCGAGATGGAAGCCGAGCTCATGGCGCGCGCCCGAAGCGAAGCCCCGATCCCGCCCGAGCAGCCGGCCCGCGACCGCCGCCGTCGCGAGGCCGTGCGCCGCTACTACGCCGCGAACCGCCACCTGAGCAAGTACTCCGGCCCGCGTGGCGGGAAGTGAGATGGAGCCGGAGCACCGGTAGCACGCCGCAGAGACCTCGCGACGGCACGACTTCGTTCTGCCCTTTCACCGCCGGTGCCAGGGCTCGTCGAGGGGCTTCGCGCCGTTGAGCTCGCCGTAGCCGCCTCCGAACGTGCCGCCCGGGTCCGGGCCGAAGTAGCGCGGATCGAGCGGGTCCGCCGCCGGCTGGTAGCGGACGTCGCACGAGAGCCGCACCCGCCCGCCGGGCGAATGGTTGTCGAGCGCCCCGTGCATCGTGAACATGTCGAATACCAGGAGGTCGCCGGCCGCGAAATCGGCGGTCAGCAGGCGGCAGCCGCGCTCGCGTGCGAACGCGACCGGGTCGTGCGAAACCTCCGCCTTGCGGGTGTCGTCGAGCTCGATGTCGAAGCCGTCGAGGTGCCCCAGGATGTCGTCGAAGCGTCGCGACCCCTCCACGACCATGAGCGGCCCCTCGGTCACCGGAACCGGCCCGATGGGGACCCACACGGTGTACATCCGCGGGGTCGCGCGGGTGAAGAACGGGAAGTCGTAGTGAAGGCCGGTCGCGCTCCCGGGGGCGCCCGCGCGAAGGAAGAGGTAGTCCATGCCGCACGCCGGCTCGCCCCACACCGCCTCCATGACCCGGCCGAGGCGAGGGCCGTTGGTCACCTGGCGGAGCACCGGCATGTCCACCACCGATTTCCAGAACCGGCCGAGGTCGCCGGCCAGCTCCCGCCGCCGGCTCTTGCCGGTCGCGATGCCGGCGCGGGCCGGCGCCTCGATCTCCCCCACTTCCCGCAGCCGCTCGAACACCGCCGCGCGGGCCGCCATGACCTCGCCCTCGTCGAGCACGCCGCGCAGCAGCGCGTGGCCGTCGGCGGCGAGGCGCTCCCGGAGCCGCTCCGGGGCCGCGAGCAGTGCCGACACGTCCGCGAGCTCGCCGAGCATCCCGGCCGGCACGTTGCGCCCGAAGGCGCGGCACGCACCGTTCACCGGAGCGACCCCGCGTCTCGCGATGCCTCGCGGCCTTCCTCCCCATGACGAAGCGCCATCTTGCTACCCTCGACCCGCGTTCCTACCCGCCCGAGTACCGTGCACGTGACCGGCCGCGAAACGCCACGCCCGGCCGGATCATGGCATGTACTGCGGCGCCTCCCCGGGGGCGGGGGTGTAGCCGAGGCTGCCCTGGGCGACGATCGCTTCCTGTCCGCCGCCCCGCTCGATGCGCTCCAACTGGTCGTCCTTCGCCTTCGCGTCGGTCGCCTCGGGGTCGAGGACCTCGCGGAGCGCGGCCTCGCAGTCCGCGACCAGATCCGCGTGCGCCGGGTCCCCCGCAAGATCGGAAAGCTCGAGCGGATCGCTCTCGAGGTCGAAGAGCTGAGGCGGATACCCGTCCTGCATGTAGCGCACGTACTTGTGCCCGTTGCGCCGGACCATGAAGACGGCGGACCTCGCGCCGCCGGAATGCTGCTCGGAGAAGACGACGCGCTCCGGCCGCGCGCCCCCCGCGAGGTCGAAGAGCGACGTGCCGGGAAGGACGCGGTCCTCGTCCTTCGGTGCGGTGCCGGTCGCCTCGAGGATGGTGGGGAACACGTCGAGGAGCTGGGCCGGAGTATCGACGGCGTGCCCGCGCGGGACGCCTTCCCCGGCCAGGATCATGGGCACTCCCACCGACTCGTCGTACATGTTGCACTTGCTCATCATGCCCTTTTGGCCCATCGACTCGCCGTGGTCGGAGGTGTAGAGGATGCGGGTCTTCGCGGCGAGCCCGGTCTCCTCCAGCGCCGCGACCAGCTTCCCGATGTTGTCGTCGAGATAGCTCACCATGCCGTAGTAGGCGGCGATGACCCGGCGCAGGGTCGTTTCGTCGAACTCGCCCTCGATGTCGAAGAACGCCCGGTAGTCCTCGAGCCCGGGGTGCCGCGGGCGCTCGTCCTGGCCGTAGGCCACCGGCAGGTCGATGTCCTCGAGCGGGTAGAGAGAGTAGAACGCCTCGGGAGCGAGCCACGGCGGATGCGGACACACCAGCGACACGAAGAGCGCCCACGGGGCGTCCTCGCGAGTGGCCTCCTCGCGGATCCAGCGCACGCTGCGCTCGGTGATGTCCCGGTCGTAGTCCGTGTAGGTCGAGTCACCGCCCCCCGCCTTGTGCACGAGATCCGCGAACTTGCGCGAAACTGGCATCGGGTCGCGGCAGATGGTGAACAGCATGCCGACGCCGTCCATGATGTGCATGGGCACGAGCTCGGGGTCGAAGCCGTTCGGGTCGCCGGCGTCCCGGTAGTGGAGCTTGCCGATCGAGGCGGCCCGCCGCCCCTGGTCCATCAGCCGGTGCCCCCAGGAAGGCTCCTCGCCGAAGTAGGGCTTGCAGTTGTCCCACTTCTCGATGTCGAAGACGTGCCGCCCGGTCGCGAGGCTCGCGCGCGAAGGGACGCAGATGGGGCCGTTGCAGTAGGAGTTGCGGAAGAGCGTGCCCCGCTCGGCGAGCGCGTCGAGATGAGGCGTCTTGACGACCGGGTGGCCCATGCACCCGAGGGCGCGGCGGGTGTGCTGGTCGGAGAAGATGAAAAGCAGGTTCTGGGGCTCGGCGGCGCTCATGCAGGTCTCCCGTGGGGTCCGGACGCGTAAACGCCCGATCGTACAGCCCCCCGGGCTTCCTGCAAGCCACCACGGGCCGGGTTGGTGTCCCGCCTGCGTTTGGTGCCTCGGCCGGAAGGCGGGGAGACGGGGACGGACGGGAGGCGGGGGCGGCCGGTCGGTGCGCCTTGTGGGGAAGAAATCGGTCTGCTAGCGTTCGCGCCTCTCTCGCTCGCAGAACGAAGACGGATCGCGTTCGGCTCCGAGCGGAAATCGTTTCAGACAAATCCAGGGAGAATCAGATGAGTGCACTCCGGACTCTCACCGCGGCCGCGGCGGCAGCGGCCACGGTACTCGCCGCGGCCCCCGCCCGGGCCGAGGTCGACTGGCGTCAGTTCGAGGGGACGACCCTCAACGCGGCGTACTTCACCGCCAACTACATCGACGCCTGGTTCCGCCCGATGGCGAAGCGCTTCGAGGAAGAGACCGGGATCAAGGTTCAGATGCAGGTGCTCCAGGCGGGCCAGATCCGGAAGAAGCAGGACATCATGCTGGCCGGCAAGGATCCACAGCTCGACGTCGTCATGCTGCAGATGGACAACCGGGGCGGGAAGCTGACCGCAGCCGGGCACCTCGAGGACCTGCAGCCGTATCTCGACGACCCGACCCTCACCCCGGCCGGCTACGACTACCCGGGCGACTGGCTCGGCGGATGCCTCAACACCGCCAAGGTCATCACCGGCCAGCCCCTCAACAACATCGTGTGGTCCGCGCAGGCCCAGCTCCTGCACATCCGCAAGGACCTCTTCGAGAAGCACAACGTCAAGGTCCCGACGACCCTGGCCGAGCTCGAGGACGCGGCGAAGAAGCTCACCATCGACGAGGACGGCGACGGCAAGCCCGAGGTCTACGGATTCCTCTCGCGCGGCCACGGGCGGCTGACCACCGCGAGCTTCGCGACCTACCTCTTCAACCACGGCGGGTCGTGGTTCAAGCGGCTCCAGGACGGGACCAAGGTCTCGAACCTCGATTCCAAGGAGTCCATTGACGCTTTCGAATACTACGGGCGGCTCATCCGCGACTACGCGCCAGAGTCCGCGCTCAGCACCAAGCCGCCCCAAAACGCTGCCCTCTACGCGGCCGGCAAGGCGGCCATGCTGTCCGCCCTCAACTACTGGCACGGTCTCGCGGACAACCCGAAGAAGTCGCGCATCGCGGGCAAGAGCACCACGATCCTCGTACCCGCGGGCCCCGGGGGAAGCTATCCCAACGTGCCGACCACGTCGCTGGCAATCTCCAAGTACTCGGAAAACAAGAAGGCGGCGTGGCTCTACATCGCGTGGATGACCCAGCAGCACATCATGCTCGAAGGGCAGACGGCGGCCGTTCCCATGTGCCGGCGGACGGCATGGGAGGATCCCGCCTACGAGTCGCCGACCCCGGCGTGGGGCGAGTCGGCGAAGATCGCGGCCGATTTCGGCATCGCCATCGCCAAGCCGCAGGCCATCGCGATCGGGCAGATGCGCGACGCGGCGGGCGAGATAGTCAACGTCGCCATCCGCGACGGAAGCCGCGCGGCCATCGAGGCCGAGGCGAAGAAGCAGGCCGCGTTCATGACCGAGCTCGTCGCCGAGACCGAGGGGGGGATGGACTTCGCCGGTGTCATTCCCGAGTTCGCGAAGAAGCTCGACGCGGAGATGCAGAGTGCACCGATTCGGGCCGAAGGGCTGGACAAGCTCGGCATGTGACGACCCGTTTCGCGGGGCAGCGTGATGCGAAGCGGCGCGTGCGGCGCGGCGTGACCTGACGCGGCGGCGCGACCACACGGCAGGCCCAAGGTGGCGGTGACGCACAAGGCGCTGGCTCCCGGGCTCGACGACCGTCGGGCCCGGGAATCGCTCGGGTCGAGGCTCCTCGAGTGGCTCGACCTGCAGATGCCCATCGTCTTCAACATCCCGACCGTCGTCTTCCTCTTCGGGCTGGTGGCGGTGCCGATCTCCATCGTCTTCGCGACGAGCTTCACGGACTGGCAGCTCATCACCAAGCCGGACCCGGACTTCGTCGGCCTCGACAACTACGTCAAGCCCTGGAGCGACGAGCGGTGGCTCGGCGCGATCTGGCACACGTTCGCCTATGCGGTCGCATCGGTCGGCGGCCAGTTCGTCCTCGGGCTCGCGACCGCGATGCTGTTCAACCGGAGCTTCGCGGGCAAGGCGTTCTACCGCTCGGTGTGGATGATGCCGATGGTGGCGATGTCCGTCGCCATCAGCCTCGTGTGGATCCTCTTCTTCGACAACGCCTTCGGAATCCTCAACTACGGCCTCGAAGGGCTCGGCCTTTCCGGCATCGAGTGGATCACGAGCCCCGAGTGGGCGCTCGTCTCGCTCATCATCGTCGGGATCTGGCACCACACGCCCTTCATGACCCTCATCCTGCTCGCCGGGCTCCAGTCCCTGCCCCAGGATCCCTTCGAGGCGGCGCGCATCGACGGCGCGTCGCGCTGGCAGATGCTCGTCCACATCACCCTGCCCCTCCTCAAGACCCACATCATGGTCGCGCTCATCCTGCGCTCGATCTTCGGGGTGAAGGAGTTCGACACCATCCTCGCCATCACCGAAGGCGGACCCCGCTACGCGAGCGAGACCATGAACCTCAACATCTACTTCAACGCCTTCGAGTACCAGTACATGGGCGAGGCGGCGGCAAAGGGAGTGTTCTTCTTCCTCTTCATCCTGTGCGTGCAGTCGATTCTGGTGAAGCTCCGGAAGCGCAAATGGTCCTACTGATCAAGCGGCTGCTGCCGCGGCGCACCTACGAGATCCTGGAGGCGATCGGCACCCAGCTCGTGATGATCGCGGTGGTGGCGCCGTTCTTCTTCATCTTCTTCTACATGTTCTGGAACTCGCTCAAGCCCGACTACCTGTTCTTCGAGCCGGGCACCTGGTTCTTCGAGCCCCTGTGGTCGAACTACACCGACGTGTTCGAGTACAGCGACCTCATCCCGAACATCGTCAACAGCCTCATCATCTCGACGGCCGCGACCCTCATCGGCCTCTTCTGCGGCCTGCTCACCGCGTACACGGTCGCGCGCTACAACCTGCGCAAGCTCGCGATGGCGATCCTCGTGACCCGGATGATCCCCTACATCACCGCGCTCGTGCCGTTCTGGATCGTCTACAAGCACGTGGGCCTGCTCAACACCCACGCCGGAATCATTCTTTCCCACCTTGTGATCACCATCCCCTTCGGGGTGTGGATCATGATGGGGTTCATCGAGGACATCCCGAAGGACCTCGAGGAGGCGGCGTGGATCGACGGAGCGTCACGGACCCAGGCGTTCGTTCGCATCGTGCTTCCCTTGAGCACCCCCGGGATGGTCGCGACCGCGATCCTCTGCTTCATCTTCTCCTGGAACAACTTCCAGCTCGCCCTGGTGCTCGGGGGGTTCGACGTGAGCACCGCACCGGTCTCGGTGTTCAAGTACGCCGACCCCGAGGCGGGCGGAAGCGGTCAGATGATGGCGGCGGCGACCCTCGTCACCCTGCCCGTCTTCTTCATCGTGCTGCTCATCCAGAAGCAGTTGACGGCCGGCCTCACCATCGGCGGCGTCAAGCAGTAGGCGAAACCGCCGGGACGGGCGGCCCCCCGGGTCGGTGCCGCAGGTTCCGCGCCGGGCCGGCACGGATGCCCCTTCGCGTCGCGCGGTCCGCCCGCGCCGACGCCAGCTTCGAGACCGGTCTTGTCGACCCCGAGCCGGCCGGCTCTCGAGGGGGACCGCTCCACTCGCACCGACCCGCGGCCGGCCGGCGCGCGCGGGTGCTCGCGCTACTCGAGGACTCGCGTCTCGATCGCGTGGGCGTTCACGTAGTCCCAGTCGTAGGTCACACCGAGTCCGGGACCCGTCGGGACCGGGACGCATCCGTCCGCTTCCACCGCGTCGAGCTCGTCCGAATAGCCGCAGGCGTAGACCGGGAGCGACCACGCGTTGCCCATCCGCGGGTGCACCAGGTTGATCTCGTAGAAATTGCTGGACCGCAGGGCCGCCATGAGCTGGCGCATGGCGGGGCCGAGCGCGTGAACCTCGACGTCGAGCCCGAGCGCCTCGGCGGCGAGGGCCGCCTTGTAGCTGCCCGTGAGGCCCCCGTCGTAGTCGGGGTCCACCCGGGCGAAGTCGGATGCGCCGGCGACGAGGATGTCCGTCGTGGTCTCGGGGTTGCGCACGTGCTCGGTGATGAGGATGGGGGTGCGCACGTGCTCCTTGAGCTTGCGGTGGCCGTGAATCGAGGTGCCGCCCTCCGCGTACGGATCCTCGTACCAGAAGAGCTCGTGCTCGTCGCAGACCCGCCCGACCCGGATCGCGGCGGCGAGGGAGTCGAGGTGGCAGGCGGCGTCGTACATCACCTCCATCCGGCCCCCGACCCGCTCCCCCACCGCGCGGATCATGGCGCCCTCCTCCCGCGGGTCGCCCGCGTTCCAGCCGTGCATCTTGTAGGCCGGGTAGCCCATCTCCAGGCACTGCTCCGCGAAGTCGGCGTAGGCCTCCGGGCTCGAGAGGCCGCCCTCGAGCCGGTCGCCGCCCAGGGTGCTCGCGTAGGCGGGAAGGCGCTCGCGCCAGCCGCCCAGCATCGTCGCGACGGACACCCCCTGGTGCTTGCCGGCGAGGTCCCACAGGGCCACGTCGAGGGGGCCGATGCCAAGCTCGCCGATGTGCACGGTGAGGCGTCGCATCGACCAGTAGTGGCGCTCGCGCTCGAGGGCCGAGGCGCCCAGCAGCCGGTAGCCAAGCGCTTCGCAGGCGGCCATCGCGACCCGCGCCCGTCCCCGGGGCGGGATGTACTCGCCGCTCACCCCTTCGTCGGTGAGGATGCGGACCGCGAACCGCACCTGGGGCTCCCCGGGACCGGGGGCGTAGCGGACGCCGAGGCCGCCCCGGTCCGTGCCGACGCCGGGGACGACGATCTCGAAGGCGGTCAGTTCGATGCGGTCGATGGTCGGCGAGCCGTGCATGGCATGGTTACCCTCGTGAGACGGACGGGAGGGCGCCGCAACCGCGGTCTCCCCGGTCAGGTACCTGGAAGTCGGACCGCCGGGGACGCGGATTCGGAGCGGGTGGGCGGGTCGGTGGCCGCCGCGCGCCCGGTGTGCATGAAACGGTCCCGGACGGCCTACTCTTGCGGCAGCTCGAAGTTGATCATCCAGCCGATGCCGAAGCGGTCGGTCCAGTTCCCGAAGTAGGCGCCCCAGAAGGTTTCGTGCATCGCCATCTTCACCGTCCCGCCGGCCGCGAGCCCGGCGAAGACCGCGTCGCAATGCTCGCGGCTCTCCCCGGCGATCGAGATGGAGAAGTTGGTGCCGGCCACGGGGGGCGGACCGAAGGCGGAAGTGCTGTCGCTGCCCATCAGCACCCCCGACCCGATGGGCAGCGAGACGTGCATGATCCGATCCTTCTCCGTGTCCGGCACGTTCATGTCGGCCGGCCCTTCGCCGAAGGTCTGAATGACCGAGAACTCGCCACCGAATACCGAGCGATAGAACTCGAACGCCTCCCGGCAGTTCCCGTCGAAGAAGAGATAGGTATTGAGCGACATCGTCGTGGTTCCCCGATGGTTCCGTGTCCCGCATTCACGCCCGGATTATATCTCCGGCCGGGATTGGAGCCGCCGGCCGCGGGGCGCCCGTGCGAGCGCGGATTCTCGGCCGGTCCGGACCGCATGGAAGACCCCGCCATGCGCAGGACGAGTGCCGCCTGGATTGGCGGATGACCCGCACGGCATCCGGAACGCGGGCGCGGAGGTCGCGCCACGAGGGAGCCCCGGCGGGTCCGATCCGGATCGGAGACCTGGCCGCGTCCGCGCGGAGACGAACGCGGACCTCAGGCGGCTCCTTCCGGTGCGGCTTCGGACTCCTTGCCGAAGAGACGCACCCGCGCCCCGGCCAGCATGTCGCGGAGCTTCGCGCGGATCGCCCACAGGCACACGAGCGACGGGACCACCATCACGGTCGTGATCATGAAGAACGTCCCCCAGTCGCCCTCGAGCCAGTCGACGAGCTCGCCGGAGGAAGCGGCGAAGAGGGTCCTGCCCGCGGTGCCGATCGAGGCGAGCAGGGCGTACTGGGTGGCGGTGTAGGTCCGGTCCACGAGCATCGAGATGAAGGCGACGAAGGTCACGGTCGCGAACGAGCTGGTGAGGTCGTCCATCACGACCGCGGCCGCGAACATCAGCTCCGACTTCCCGGTCCAGGCGAGGAGCGCGAAGAGGAGGTTGGTGAGGGCCATCGCGATTCCGGAGACGAACATGGCCCGCACCAGGCCGATCCGGATCGCGAAGAGCCCCCCGAGCACGGTGAACGTCACCGTGGTGACCCAGCCGAGCCCCTTGGAATAGAGGGCGATGTCGGACTTCGAGAACCCGATCTCCTTGTAGAAGACGAGCGACATCCGTCCGAGGAACGCTTCGCCGATCTTGAACAGGAAGATGAACCCGAGCACCGCGGCGGCGATCGCGAAGCCGTTCTGCCGGAAGAAGCTCAGCAGCGGGCCGACCACGGTGGCGCCAAGCCAGGTGGCGGTCCTCCCGACCACGCCGTGGACCGCGAGGTGGGACGCGATCCGCTCCTCGTCCGCGGCCTGGGCGGCAATGCGCTCCGCCGCGGTCGACTCGCGCACGAACGCGAGGCCGATATTGCAGAGGATCACGACCACCCCGAGCACGAGGAAGGTGGCCTGCCAATAGTCCTCGACCCCCGCATTCTGGAAGCCCTGGGCCGTTTCCAGCGCCACGATCCCTCCCAGCTTGTACCCGGTCCACCAGCCGACCACCGCGACGGCCGCCCCCGCCGCCATCGCCTCGCCCTCCGTCCGGCCGATCTGCTCGATCCGGAGCGCGTCGATGGTGATGTCCTGCGTCGCGGACGCGATCGCGATCACGAGCCCGATGGCGATGACGCCGGCGAGGTCCGCGGTCGGCTCCACGAGGCTCCAGAGGACGAGACACACGAGGATCAGGGCCTGCAGGGTGACGATCCACGCGCGCCGGTGCCCGATCCGGTCGGTCATCCACGGAATCCGGATCCGGTCGATGAGGGGGGCCCAGAGGAAGTTGATGGCGTAGACGCCGAAGATGAGCCCCGCCCAGCCGATGGTGCTGCGACTCAGGCCATCCTCCTTGAGCCAGAGGCTGAGGCTGCTTCCGATCAGCACCCACGGAAAGCCGCTGATGATCCCGAGGAGCAGGATGCGGGCCATGCGCCGCTCGAAATAGACGGCGAGCGATTCCCCAATCCCCTGCATTGCGTGCTACTGACCTTCGTTCCGCGTTTCGGGTCTTCCCGCGCCGGCCGCCCGCTCAGACCGCCGTCCAGCCGCCGTCGATCATGAGGGCCGAGCCGGTCACCAGAGCGGATGCGTCGGAGGCGAGATAGACCACCGCGCCCATCACGTCCTCCACCCGGCCGATCTTGCCCGACGCAATTCGGCTGGTGACGAAATCATGGAACGATGATTCCTGGAGCATGGCATGGCTGAGCGGCGTCTCGATGAAGGTGGGGCAGATCGTGTTGACCCGGATGCCGTGCTCGGCAAGCTCCCACGCCATTGCCTTGGTGGCCCCTTCGAGCGCGTGCTTGGTCGCGCAGTACACGGTGCGCTTCGGTCCGCCGACATGGCCCATCTGCGAAGAGACGTTGACGATGGACCCCGGCCGGCGGGCCTCGACGAGGCCCTCGGCGACCGCCTTCGCGACGAACAGGGCGGCCCGCACGTTCAGGTCCGAGACGGCCTGGTAGTCCTCTTCCGTCACGTCCAGGAAGTGGGCGGGACGGTTCGTGCCGGCGTTGTTCACCAGCACCTGGAAGGGGCCGCGCGCCGCGATCTCGATCCGCGCACGATCGGTGTCGGTCACGTCGAGGGCGAATGCGCTCGCCCGTTCGCCCCGAGCCCGGATGGCATCGGCGACCGCCTCCACCTCCCCGGCGCTCCGGGCGGCGAGGCTCACCTCCGCGCCCGCCTCGGCAAGCGCCGCGGCCATGGCGAGTCCGAGCCCGCGCCCCGCCCCCGTAACCAGCGCGCGCCGTCCGTCGAGGCGGAAGCTCGGAGTCTTCGGAAGGGCGACGGGCGGCTTCGCGGGCGCGGAGCCCGGAATCGTCGGCACGCTTGGCTCGGGAGGCATGAATTCGCTCTCTGCAAGTTGTTGAAGGGAATCGAATGAGGGGGTGCGCCGGCCCGCCCGAATCGCCGTACGCCGCTACTAGACGGCCACCGAGAAGTCGATGAGCCAGTACGGCATGAGGTCGAGCAGCCGGCTCTCGATCATCCGATCGAGATGGAAGAAGACCGCAACCCCGACGACGAGGAGGGTCGCTCCCATTGCCGGCTTCGCCCACGGCATCCAGGCCATCAGCCGCTCGCGGCGGGCGTTCAGGATCTCCCGCGATCCGTACGCGAGCGCCATCAGGACGGTGGAGACCCCGATCCCGAAGGCGAGCATGGTGATGCCGGCCTGCCCGAGGTTGTCGCCGCTCGCGGCCAGGGCGATGGCACCGCCGAGGGTGGGGCCGACGCAGGGGGACCACACCGCCCCGAGGAGCACGCCGACCGCGAGCTGACCCCACACGCCCGCCCCCTGCACCCGGTCGATTCCGACGTTCGCGCGGTTCGCCACCGGGGTCGCGACGCGGGCCAGCACCTCCTGGGCGCGCGGCACGAGCAGGACGACGCCGAACAGCACCATGACCACGGCGGCCAACTGGTTGATCAACCGCTCGTCGATGCCCGCCAGGTGCCCGAATGCGGTCACCCCGACTCCGATGACCGCAAACGATAGCGTCAGACCGATGGCCAGCATCAGCGGCCCGAGGCGGCTCCCCTGGAACGCGGCCGCGATGATGATGGGCAGGAGCGGCAGCACGCACGGGTTGATGAGGGTGAGCGTGCCGGCAAGATAGGCCCAGACGTAGGTCATCGCCGGACCGGGCCGTCTCGAATGGGTTGACTGGCTCTCATCGGGTCGCCTTGCCCTCCGGACAAGCGGCGCTCACGGGGCCGCACCGCTCGAACCGGCGGCGCGGGGGGCGGTCGATGTGCCGTCCTCCCGTTCCCGGACCCGCTTCCCGGCACGGATCCCGGGCCGGTGGCCACCTTGCCGCGCGGGAGGCCGGGCGGCGGTCCGACCGGCCCGGAGAGACCTCCGGGCCGGCGTTGCAAGCGATGCGCCGCGGCTAGATGGCGGCCTTGAACAGGGCCTCGATGTCGTCGCGGCGCGTGCTCCCGTTTACCCGGCCGACCTCCTCGCCGCCGCTCAGCATCACGAGGGTGGCCCGCCGCCGCACACCATGATCCTTGGCCGCGTCGCTGCCGCTGTGCGCGTCCCAGTCGACCTTCATCACCGTGACCGCCTGGTAGGCGGGGTTCTCGTTCATCAACGCACTCACGGTGCGTCCCTGCGCACGGCAGGTCCCTCACCATTCGGTGTAGAAGTCGAGGAGCAGCGGTTTTCCGCTCGCGACCGCCGCCTGGTAGGCTTCCCGGCTGTACTTCACGAACGACTTGTCGCCCGCCTGCGCGCCGGGGGTGACGACGGCGAGCGCGGCCGCCGCGGTCAGGAGTTCGCGTCGATTCATGGAATGGACTCCAGAGTGAATCGAAGCCGATTATAGGCCGACCGGGGCCCGAGGTCTGTCTTCTGCGCGACGCTCAGGCCGGCCGGTCCCCGGCCCGCACCGGAGCGGCGCGGCTGTCCACCCCCGGGAGCATCTTCGCGGGATCGCGGGTCACCACCACGTCGATGATGGTCGGCACTTCGCGCGAGGCCATGCCGGCACGGAAGGCCGCCCCGAGCGCGGCGGGGTCCTCCACCCGGATCCCCTCGCAGCCGAGGGCGCGCGCGACGGCGGCATAGTCGGTCTCGCTCAGATCCGCCGACTGGTAGTTGCCGCCGAAGAGGCTGTGCTGGAGCGCCTTCACGTAGCCGCTCGCCGCGTTGTTGACGATCGCGAGGGTGATTCCGAGCTTGAGGCGCCGCGCGGTCTCGAGCTCCCCGAGCACCATGTTGAAGCCCCCGTCGCCGGTGATTGCCACGACCGGCGCGTCGTCGAGCTCGGCGCGGGCGGCGAGCTGGGCGCCCATCGCCCCGGGAAGGCCGTAGCCGATGGAGGCGAAGCCCCGGTTCGCGATGTAGCAGCGCCCGGCCCGCGGGCTGTCGTAGAGGAGCCCGGTCCAGTGGGCGGCGAAGCCGCCGTCCACCACCAGCACGCCCTCCTCGGGCATGACCCGCTGCAGCTCGCGGATGAGCCGCGCCATGTGGATCGGCCGCTCGTCGGAGGCATAGCGAGGCTCCGCTTCCTCCCGCCACTTCGCCATGCGCGCCGTCACATCCGCAAGCCAGGGTTCGCGGGCGGTCCGGCGATTGGCCGGCTCGTCCTCCGCCAGCGCGTCGGCGAGGTCGCGGAGCCCTTCGGCCGCGTCTCCCCAGAGCCCCACGTCCACCCGGTTGGAACGGCCAATCTCCTCGCCGACGACGTCGAGCTGGATGAACGGGACGGAGGGGGGCGGCAGCACGTAGCGCCGGGTCGATATCTCGCCCATCTTGCAGCCGACCGCGAGCAGGCAGTCCGCATGCTCCATGAGGTCGTTCGCGATGCGGGTCCAGCGCCCGAAAAGCCCGACGCTCAAGGGATGTCCGCACGGGAGCGCACCCTTCCCGCTCAGGGTGTGGGCGACCGGGATGGACTCGATCTCCGCGAACGCGCGGAGCTCGGGCCAGGCGCCGGAGAGATGGACTCCGCCCCCCGCGAGGATGAGGGGCCGCCGCGAACGGCGCAGCATGCCCGCCGCCGCCGTCGTCTCGACCCTGCCCGGGCGGATGCGCCGGGCGGGAATGCGGGTCGCCTCGGGCCGGAGCTCGGTCCGCGGATAGTCGAACTCGCCGTGCGCCACGTCCTCGGGCACGTCGAGCACGACCGGACCCGGGCGTCCGGTGGTGGCGACCGCGTACGCGCGGCGCACGAGCTCCGGCATGCGGTGGCCATCCTCGACCCGGATGAGCTCCTTGGCCGCCGGGGCGAGGATCTCGTCCTGGCGCGACTCCTGGGTCATGTTCTTCCACGAGTGCGCGCGATTGGTGTTGCCGATGATCGCGATGAGCGGGACACCCGCGTTGAGGGATTCGACGAGCCCGGTCGCGAGATTGGTCGCGCCGGGGCCGAGGGTCGCGTCGCAGACCCCCGGCCGTCCCGTGACCCGGGCGAAGGCGTCGGCCGCGAACGCGCCGCAACGCTCGTCGTTGATCAGCGTGTGGCTGAGGCCGAGCTCCCGGACCGCGTCGTAGAAGGGGAGGAGCTGGAACCCGCCCATTCCGAACATCGGCCCGCATTCGTGGATCCGGAGCATCTCCGCGAGGGCGCGGCCCCCGGTCATGCGGCGGGTCGGATCGTTCGACATTTCCGTCATCTGGCTTCTCTCGCTCGTTGTCGTTCCATCATGGTGCGCGTCCGCACCCCACGCGCGTCCTGCCCGTCGTCCGCCGGGCCGGGTGAATCGACCCGTCCGCTCTCTCGAGCGCCGCGGGGTCTCCCGGCGCCGGTAGGCCGTTCCCTTCCCGAATCGCTCGCCCGCCGGTCCGCGCCGGCGCGAAGCGGCGTCTCTCAGCCGAGCCTGGCCGCGAGCTCCGGAACGGTCATCCCCGCCCGGGCCCCGCGCTTCGCGGCAAGCTCGTTCACGGCCGAGAGGACGCCGGTCTCCCAGGTGGAGCGAGCATCGCCGATCCGGGCGCTCGCGGCGGCGACCGCCGCACCCGGAATCCCTTGCGCATCGAGCACCCGAAGGCGCGCCGGGGCCGCGCCGCGCGCCCCCTCCCCCGCCGCCCGCGTCGTTGACCGCGGCGCCGCGCGCGTAGGTCATGAAATTGGCTTCATCGGGATGGAAGCGGATATCGCGCCCCAGTTGATGAAATTGCAGCACACCCGCCAGGAGCATAACCAACAGTCGAGCGCCCAAGTTATTCATTACCCCGGTGGTTAACCATTTGCGCGTGATTGCGCTCAGCCATAGCGCTTTCGCAGGGATGCCGGCACGACGCGAATCAAAGGCGCTGACAGTCATCGCAAGCTCAGATCTCATAAGTGGTTTGGCATTATAGCAAATGTTGTCCTGCCCCCGGCAGCTTGTCTGCTCGATAGCGTACCCATTTCGGTTGAACTTCTTTCTTTAGTTCTCGCGTGAGTCATTGAATACAAAATACGAAGGAATTGGTAGGGGCGACAGGGCAATCGCTTCAAATTACAAATCCCTGGCAAAGCCCGCAAGATTTTAAGCACCGCGGCTGTAGCGGTCCTATGAAACTGGACACACTTTCGCCAGAATTTTGGTAGGGTTTTGGTTTGTGGCAGGGAAATGCTGGACAGGACCGGCGTGCTTGCGGCAGAGCAGGGAAGAGACTGACAGCAGGCGGCATATCCGCCGAGCTTGCTGTGGCAGGTCTGGTTTGATTGCTGTTTGAACTTTGTCCGACTTTGTCCGTTTTGCGGACAAAGAAATACTTTTTTCGGACAATGCGCCAATTGTCTTGGCAGATCGGGCTGCTTGCGCAGTCCTT